>Ga0187778_10001757_pt1 | contig 14917 bp, 13 predicted proteins | sample 1015_Q2_SP5_20_M_FD_132418 | JGI IMG/M metagenome (GOLD analysis project Ga0187778, IMG submission 132418) | Tropical peat soil microbial communities from peatlands in Department of Meta, Colombia - 1015_Q2_SP5_20_MG | ecosystem: Environmental > Terrestrial > Soil > Wetlands > Peat | place... | reverse complement strand
GTGCAGATCGGTCCGGCACACGCCACAGGTGCGGACCTGTAAGAGCACATGACCCGGGATGAGTTCCGGAGATGCGATATCTTCAATGCGAAGTGGGTGCTTTGCGATTGCTCCCGGCGAGGAAAGGACAGCGGCTTTCATATCTAGATCAGTAGTCAGTGATTGGTGGTCAGTGATCAGTGATTTGTGGTCAGTGATCAGAAGCCCCCGAGCACTGGCCACAGACAACTGACAACTAGTCTAATGGCCTGCGCTGATTCCACGTTTACCGACGGTTTTCTTGAGCATAAACACAATGGGTATACAACCGAAACAAACTAGAGCTACGTACCGAAAATCATCGACGTACGACCACAGCCGGGCCTGCTCATTCAACCTTAGATTGATCAAGCCGTAGGTGCGATTGAGCGCTAAGCTTACCGACGCTCCTTGCGCGTGCAGGAACTGTTGGATGGCATGAAGTTGGCCGACGACTGATACGTTTCCGGGAGTTATGTGATGAGCTAGTTCATTGCGATGCAATTGTTCATGCCGGGCGACAATCGTATTCACGACGGAGATGCCGATGCTGGCCCCAATATTTCGCATCAGATTGTAGAGCCCACTTGCATTTCCTATTTCTTCATTGGGCAAACCCGCCACTGCGACGGCCGAAAGCGGAACAAAAATGCAGCCCGAACCAAAACCGCTGATGATGATGGCCCACAGAAACGTCCACTGGGAGATTCCTAAATAGGCCTCACCGAACCATAGCCCGCTGATTGCAAACAGCAGGAATCCGGTGCAGATGAGCCATCGATTATCGAGCTTGGCGGTCAGGATTCCAATAATCGGCATGTCCAAAATCGCTCCGATCCATCGGGGACTCACCGCCCAACCGGCAGCGAACGCCGTGTAACCCAGTAACTCCTGATAGAAGAGCGGCAGCAGCGTCACCAGTCCATAAAGGGCAGCCCCAAAAATTCCAATCAGCAGACAGCCCAATGCGAAGTTGCGGTGTCGGAACACTCGCAAATCAACCAGCGGCTTGTCGTGGGAAAATTCGCGAATCAGGAAAGCTATGAGCCCGATAAGCAGCACTACGCTTGCCCAGCGAATCCAGGTCGCACCAAACCAGTCGTCCTCCTGGCCTTTGTCAAGGATGATTTGCAAACACCCGAGCCACACCGCAAGTAGGCCCAAGCCGATTCCGTCGAGCCTTCCCGGTTTGGCATTCTTGATGTAAGGCGGATCCTCCACGTAGCGAAGAATCATGAAAATAGCGAAGATGCCAATCGGGATGTTGATATAGAAGGCCCAGCGCCAGGAATACGCATCCGTGAGCCAGCCGCCCAGGGTAGGACCGAGGACGGGCGCGACCACAACGCCGAAGCCGAACACTGCCAGAGCCAGGCCGCGCTTGTCGGCGGGGAAGCTTTCCAACAGAATCGACTGGGAAAGCGGCTGCAGTGCGCCTCCGCCCGCACCCTGCACGGCGCGGGCAATAAGAATAATTGCCAGGCTGGGAGCGGCGCCACACATGAAGGAAGAGATCGTAAAGATCGCGATACAGGTGACCAGAAACCGCTTGCGGCCGAACTTCAGGGAAAACCAGCTGCTGGCGGGAAGCACCACTGCATTTGCGACCAGATAGCTGGTAAGCACCCAGGTGGCTTCATCATTGCTCGCCGACAGGCTGCCGGCAATGTAAGGCAAAGCCACGGCCGCAATGGAGGTGTCAAGCACCTCCATGAACGTCGCCAGCATGACCGAGACCGCAATCAACCACGGATTGGAGGCTGGGACGGCCCGTCCTTGCTCAACAGCCATTCGCGACCTTTCTAATTAGAGCAGCCTGAGTTCCCCTCACAGATGCTGAAATGTACTTCAAGGTTTCAGAGCTTGGCAAACGGGCCGCCTTGACAGCGCTCCTGCTCACCGAGCAGAATTCGTCTGCCTCGGAGTCACCATGCGTTTCTTATTGCTCGCGATGGTTGTGCTGCTGTTTTACCGGTCTGCGCTTGCCCAAGATCGCTCGCAGGCGCGCTCGATGACGATCTCGTGTTATGGCATTGTGGCCACCAGCCATACCCAGGCATCCGTCGCGGGAGCGCAGGTTCTGGCGCGGGGCGGGTCGGCCGTGGATGCCGTCATCGCCGCGAACGCCGTCCTGGGAGTGACCGAACCCATGATGAATGGCATGGGCGGCGATTTGTTCGCGATCTATTGGGACGCGAAGACCGGCAAGCTCTACGGCTTGAATTCCAGCGGATGGGCGCCACGAGGCCTGACTCCCGCGCGCATGAAGAGCAAAGGCATGACTTCCATGCCGGAATCAGGAATTGACACCGTCACAGTTCCGGGTGCCGTTGCGGGGTGGGGAGCATTGCATCAGCGTTTTGGCCGTCTGCCCTGGAAGGATCTTTTCCAATCCGCAATTTTTTATGCCGAACAGGGGTATCCGGTGCCGGAAGTCATCCAGGCTTATTGGCAGGAGTCGGCGGACTGGATTTCCAGCGACGCAGAGAGCCGCCGCGTTTTCCTGCCTGATGGCAAGCCACCGAAGGTGGGAGAGACGTTCCGCAATCCTGATCTTGCCAAGGCGTTAAGATTAGTCGCGCAAAACGGGCCTGATGCCTTCTACAAGGGCGAAATCGCCCGGGCCATTCTCAGCACCTCGCAGACGTCGGGCGGAACTATGGCCGCCGACGATTTGGCCGAATTCTTGCCCGAGTGGGTGAACCCGATCTCGACTCGATACCGTGATTGGACGGTTTATGAACTCCCGCCCAACGGCCAAGGCATGGCTGCCTTGGAAATGCTGAACATCATGGAAACCTCTCCGCCGTCGCCGGATGGTCCACTCAGCGTGGCGGAATTGCACAAGAAAATCGAAGCCATGAAGCTGGCGTACGCCGATCTTTATCGCTACAACGCCGATCCGCGTTTTGCCAAAGTTCCAGTCGAAGGACTGTTATCCAAAGACTATGCAAGAGATCGCGCCAAGCTGATCGATCCCTCTCGTGCGAATTGTGATGTGGCCGCGGGCAAACCACCCGGCAGCGATACGACATATCTGTCGGTCGTCGATCGTGAGGGCAATATCGTTTCGCTCATCCAGAGCAACTACGACGCTTTCGGTTCTGGCATTACGGTGCGCGGAATGGGGTTCGTACTGCAAAGCCGTGGCGCTCTGTTCTCATTGGATCCCCCGTCGCCGAATGTCCTTGCCCCGCGAAAGCGCCCGTTCCACACGATTATTCCCGCGTTCATGGAACGAGGAGATCAGCACATTGGATTCGGCATCATGGGAGGGCCGAATCAGCCGGTGGCACATGCGCAGTTCGTCTCCAACGTTGTTGATTATGGGATGGACATTCAGGCAGCTCTGGAGACAGCGCGTTTCACCGTCAGTTCGCGCCGAGGCTGCAATATTGTGATCGAATCAAGGGTGGCATCTCCGGTTATTCAGAAGCTCTCCGCGATGGGGCATGAGCTGCAAGTCAGGGCAGAATATTCCTCGGCCATGGGTCGGGGACAGGCCGTACTGCACGACTCGAAGACCAACGTCAACTATGGTGGTTCCGATCCACGGGCCGACGGCTCAGCCGAGCCTGAACCGCCTCCGCTGCAATAGCATCTCAGGCCTGAAACACCGAGGCAGTGGCCTACAGTACTACTTTCTGGTCAATCGGGTTTTCACTGTATTGCCTGGAATCATACAATCCCCTACCTTCACTCAGTCCGCGCCGTTGTAAGCGGCACCTCCTAGTTGTCTGACCGGGCGCCATCAAAGGATTCGCAACCATCATTCGCGCCACGAATGGAACGCAAAGCCACCATCCTATGTATTGACGACGAGCAGCCGGGCCGGCTAATTCGTAAGATGCTATTGGAATCAGCCGGTTACGACGTGCTTACCGCGGCCTCCGGACGCGAGGGTTTGCAGCTGTTTCGCTCCCAGCCGGTCGATGCTGTGGTTCTGGATTACTGGATGGCCGATATGAACGGCTTGGCCGTCGCGAGGGAACTCCGGCAGCTAAACCGCAATACTCCCATCATTGTCCTGTCCGCTTACGTGCCCATTTTGGATGAAGCCATCGGCTTAGCCGATCTGTGGGTCAGAAAAGGCGAAGAGAATCCCGAATTCCTACTGGCCAGGTTAAAGGAATTACTCCAAAAGCGCCGCCAGAACTAACTTGCTTAACCCCGCCGAGATTCTCAGTCCCTCGCCGCTGCTTGTTCCGATTTCGTAACAGAAGAAGATTTTCCTCACGCGCCGGTGCAAAGGCCGTAAAATGCCGCAACTCTCGATTCGCCACGGTCGGAGCCATGAATTATCTTGCCCGGCTATATATCCTCGCAACCCCAGCCGCCTTCTATTGGCTGTTGTGTCTTCTGGTGGGCACGCCTTATCTATTATTGACCGTCTCGTACCGGCGAACCCTGAACTATAAGCTAGGAACTCTCCAAGGTTTCATGGCAAACAGTAAGGTTTTTGCCGCGTATGTCAGGCGGTTCGGAAAGCGAGGAAGCTCGAAACATGCCGTGGACGAACTCTTCAGCCTCACCTATCACTGGACAACCTACGGCTTGGCAATTTTTCTAAACATGTTTGTCATCGCGGCCAGTGCTTGTATCTGTGCGATCCGCGGTGGTATTCCAATGGGACTGCCCAATCGCTTTGAAGCCCTAGTAGCCTCCGCACCCGTCACCCTCCTTTTGAGCCTTGGCGGAGCCTATGTGCTCGGTATTTACGATATGCTCCGTCGCTATCGCGTCGGCGATCTTTATCCCTCTTACCTGCACTTCAACTGGCTGCACATGGTTGTGGCCGGCTTTCTCGGGCCTCTGCTTGCACAAGCCTTCACTCCATCGGTTGCCAGGACGGTGGCTTTCGGAATCGGCATTTTCCCGCTCAAGGACTCTCTCGACACCGCCAAGAAATACGCCGCGAAACGACTGCAGCTTTCCTCCGCAGCCCCCGCCGCGGAAGGCGCCACGCTCAATAAGATTCAGGGGATGACCCAGGAAACGATCGATCGACTGGAGGAGGAAGGCATCACGAGTACGGTTCACCTCGCCTACTCAGATCCTATCAAATTGCTTCTACGGACCAACGTCCCTTGGGTGATTTTAATCGACCTCATGGATCAAGCCGTGTTGTTTAACTATATCGGCGAGCAGCTATCGCAATTGCGCCCGCTAGGCATTCGTGGCTCGATCGAAGTGGCGGCAATTGGCCAACGGCTGTACGAGGGGGATGAAGAGGAAAAGAGGTGTGCCAAATTGGCGATCGGTTTGGTTGCGTCGCGTCTTAACTCGACTGATGACGCCGCCCTGACGCTGATTCGTAGCTTGTACGAAGACGGTCAGGTAGACCTGCTCTGGGAGCTCTATACGGATGAGACTCCTGTCGGGGTTTTGGCTTCTAGCGCTATCGCGGAGGCACAAACAACAAGAAAACCAAATCCACAAGCGGAAGGAGCCGCTTAATTATGCCCAAAAAAAAGAAGAGACCGCCGAAGAGAGGACGGTGAAAAGATTGCTTAGCAGCAAGGTGAACTGCATGCCTATGCCTGTTGTAATCTCAGATCGCTCCGGCCAGCGGCCTGCGAAACAACCAGGACCGGAACCACCGCGTCCGCCGAAAAGGCCGCCGAAAGGCCCCGAGTAGCAGGACGACGCAATCTGCCTCGCGTAGGAGCTCCTTCGTATCGTGCGTCGGCCGATGCGAAGGAATGCGTGTGCCAAAGTTCTAAGACTTAGAGATTACCAGGACTTCTAGGGAGGCGGGCTCGCGCACTGGGAGCACAAAGTCGGCCGCTTGCCGCACGCAGAACGCCACGGCGGAGGCCCGCTGCCAAAAGCGCATCGTTAGCAACAGCAGCAAAGTAGCCTGGCTTACCAGAAATGCGCCAAGCACACTGCTTGGTGGCACAATCGCGTGCCAAATCACAATGCCGGCGGTTATTACGATCAGCCCTAAAACTGCGATCAGAATATAGGTTCCCAGCAGACTTCCAATATTGCGGCGAGTAGTGCGAAAAGCCCATGTTATGGATCTTCGGACCGCGGTTTGATCTCGTAACACGGCATCGGTCTGCGCGATGTCGAACCAGGCACGGATCGCTGTCGAAATCAGAAAGATCGCCACAATGCTGAGCGCCTTGGTCAAGAAGAGAAGCCGGTCATCATTCGCGGCGTCATCGACGGCTGTCACCAAAGCGCCTTGAATGCCAAATAAAATGCCGGCGGTGATGCCCGCAATCAGAGCATAAAACACAAACAGCCGCACAAATCGCCAGAGATTATGCCCACAGGCACGAAAAAATTCTTCTCGCGAGATACGGTGGTCCGAAGAATATCCCAGCAGTACCCCCGGCATGAACAGCAAGCTTGCGAGGAGGAAAAGAATGGCACATAAAGTCGATGGCGCGGTAGAACTTCGGGCCGACCCAAACTCCGGTCGCCTTATCATCTCAAGGAATACGGCCAAATCAAACCCATGCAAGAGCTTATCGGCGTACAGACTGTGGTCAAGAATGCTTCGTGCATTGGCGGTGAACGCCGCCGCCCCGAACCACGCCAGTAACAAGTTCAGCAAAAAGAACCAGACTATGAACCGCTTGTTACGGGTGGCAGCGCTTGCTCCCGCCGAAATCAAACTCTCTCTTCCATCCATTGACACTTTCTCCTACACCAGCCACCAAGCCAGAAATTGAGCGACGAATTGACTTACAAAGATCCAGTAATTTTCCAATTTGTGTGCGGCGGAGCTCTTTGGTTTCACGAGATAGCTGTTGTTGAAATTATTGCGATCGAACAAGTACCTGTGGTCAGGGTCCACCTCAACCGATTCCACTTGCGCCTTCTTTTGATAGGCGTACCTTACCCAACGATCCTGGCCGTCCCAATGCTCTCGAACTTTCTCGCCGTTGTCGAACTTGATCTCGACATCAATAGGAGTGACGAAATTCTCCTTGCGCTGGATCCAGACATTAGAAACGTACTCGGTCTGGCCTTTTTTCTCTTTTAGTTTTTCTTTGTACCAATCCACTGGATATGAACTGACCTTCCATACCCCATAGTCCAGCACTTCTGTCCCATAGATTGCCTGATTGAAGTACCAGCGTAGATTGTTACCGGAAACCTGTTCGATGTTGCTCAGGAAATCTTCTTTGCTGGGATGAGTAAACCGGTAGCGCATGAAGTACGTGTGCATTGCCTGTTGCATCGTATCTTCACCAACTATGCTCTCCAAGGTGCGCAGAACGAGGGCGGTCTTGCCATACGTGATGGCACCATAAGTGTTCGAATTGGCGTACTGCCAGCCATTGCGGGCGATGGGATCCAAATCGGCCAGCCCCAGGATGAAGAATATGTTCTCTCCATCTTCGCTTCCGGTCACTCCCCACCAATCGAGGGCGGAAGTGGAGGGGCCAAAAATCGAACTCATGACTTTATCCTGTGTGTACTGGTTAATGCCTTCGTCCATCCAGGCATCTTCAAATTCGTTGGTGGCTACCATGCCATACCAGTACTGATGCCCAAATTCGTGTTCAATCGTTTCATCCACTTCGAAGTGCAGACCGTCCGGCTCGAGCCAGCGGGTTCCCGCAGTGATGAAGGTTGGGTACTCCATGCCAAAGCTTTCGGACCCGCGTTCAGGATCGACGACTGTGATGGTTTTATACGGATAGGGACCGTACCAACGTTCGAACCGGTCCATGGTTTCTTTCAGGATGTGATCGTGACGTCCGACCTGGCTCCAGTGGGCCGGCTGCATCATGATGCGAATCCTCACCGGTCCCATGCTGCTCTGGAATGTATCGAAGTAGTCGCGATAATGCGGGCTGGCGGTCCAGACGAAATCATGAATGTCGTCACCGTGGTAGCTTACCGTTTTTGTGCCATCGGAATTTTTGACGATGCTCGTTTCAATCCCGCTAGCGCCGACAACTTCGTTCTGCGGTACCGTGAGCTTAACGTCGTAAACGCCAAAATCAGCAAAGAATTCCGTGTAGGCATGAAACTGATGGCAGTTCCATGCGCCATGCCACCACACACCAATTTTGGGGAACCACTGGCCGCCCAGCACAGCATCGCGGTCCCAGCCGGTGCGGGCTACGGTTTTCGGAAACTGATCGTGCCAGGTAATCTTGAACTGCACATATCCATCCGCCGGAATCGGCTTGGGTAAGCGCACCTGCACGACCGTTTTGTCATCTTTGTTGTCATCATCCGGGTGGATGAACTGCAACTGTGATGTAAGATCGCCCTGGTCCACCACCTCAAATTTCTTGATCTCCTCCGCGCCATAACTTTGCGAATCCCATCTATCGAAACCTTCCCCGCGGCTGCCTTCGCGCCTGGCCTCTCGCACCCACGTGGAATTAGGCTGAAAGCCGTTCAAATAGAGGTGGAAAGGAAACGTGTCTTGTGCCTGGCCGGTGAGATTGTGATACGTGAGGATTTCACTCGCATCTAGGGTGTGCGTCTTGGCGTCATATCTGGCTTCAATTTCGTAGTGGACGACTCTCTCGGAGAGCGGGCTGGACGAGTTGATAGCCGAAGTGGTAGCCGGGATTGAAAGTGTGGCATTCGACGCCTGAGCGTACGACGCGCTCGCTACCAGCAACAACACGTACAGCACAAATCGACTTCTGTGATTCATGGTTTCCTTGTTAACGGGCAAACGCGCCTATCGATTATTCCGGCACGGAATCATACCGCAAGTGCTACGTTTAATACGTGGCGAGGTGACAATCCGTTCCGTGGCTCAGAGATGGGGGCAGCCACGGAACATCGCCGTGAAGAGGCAACCTGCAAGGATTTACTACAGGTGATTGGAAATCGCGGTCCAAATCAGTAAAGCCGAAAACTCACCTCAATGTTAACTTGAACCGCGACGGGCATTCCATCTTTTCGCGCAGGCTCAAATCTCCAGGTGCGAATCGCTTCAATCGCCTTTTCATCCAGACCCATGCCCAAGGAGCGGTAAACGCGGATATCGTGAGGATGGCCATCGGGGCCGACGATGACCCACAGCACTACCGTGCCCTGATACTTGGCTTTGCGCGCCTCTTCTGAATAGTCGGGATCGGGAGAGTAGATGGGCCGAGGGGCCGAGACACCGCCCCCGACGTGGTAGACTCCGCCTCCGATGCCGCCGCCGTGTCCGGGGCCCACGCCGGGGCCAGTTCCTGAACCCACGCCGCCACCACTGCCCGAGCCAATTCCGCCGCCGAACCCCGGCCCGTTCGATGGCGGTCCCAGTACGGCGGAGAGCGGATCGCCCAGCGTGCCGGTTTGCGGCAAGTGAATTTGAGGAGGAACGACGACCGTTGGTTCAACTGCTAATTTGGGGTTGTCGTTACGAATCACTGCCGCTGGAGGCGTGATCTGCTCGCGGGAAAGGCGCGGTAACGCGCCTTTGGAGGCTTGCAGTTTATCGCGGTCGCCGCCGCCTCCGCCGCCTCCGGCTTTAGTTTTGGAAGGCGGCAGAATGTATGGACTGACGTCGGTGATCACATTCATGACTTGCTGGTGAATCTCGTGCCGATGAGTTATCACAAAATGGCCGGAAGCTACCAGCAGAGCGATCAGCAGCACATGGCCTAAGAAGGAGTACACGAAGGTGAGCGGACGGGACTCGTAGAGGCCATAGCCCTCGCCAAATAACGTAGGCAGTGGAAACGGCTCTGCTGGCTTCGGGTGATCGACTTCCGAGCTGCGCTTTGATGTTACAGTCGCCATACTACGGCGGGGCAAACTGATCCTCGAACACCGCCCCACCATTCATCGTATGCAGTTTCGCCCGAATCGAGCAGTGATATCCCTCACACGGCAAAAACATGCCAGGCCGGCGCACAGTACAACCCCCTCTGTGAAAGCGCGTCTGGCGCCTAGCTCTTTTTGCCGGTTACTGCGAAGAATGCGGCCACTTCCTGCTCCACATTCTTACTGCCGCAGTGCGGGCAACGGACGGTTTCCTCGTCGTGTTCGTGAAGGGTGAGAACGGTCTCAAACGACTTGTTACAGTCGTGACAAATGTAGTCGTATACGGGCATGGGGAGCACCTCGCATGTAGACTCTGCCAGAATTGTAACTCCACCGGAGAGATGGGGCTGTGAATTATCCCGTTTGCGTTCGACAGGCAACCTCAAAATCTCCCAGTTTCGGTGATCACAATCGCAGAGTTGCACTCTGCCTCCGCAGTAAAATGCGTGTTCAGGATCATTCGCAGGAGGACTTATGAGGAAGACAGGCAAACGGCGTACAGCTCGGAAGGCAACGAAATCCGCTCGGCGATTCCGCGAAGTCAGCGAACGCCGCAGGCCGCATACGTGAAATCGGGAACGAATGGGCGCAGAACTGGAATGCTGGGGATTTGGAAGCAGTAGTTTCGGTCTACGCTCCGGACGCCGTCTACCTGACGCCTCATCACGAAGCAGTACACGGACGTGCGGCAATCCGAGAATATTTACAAGGACCACGCAATCACGGTGTCACGGATCTTGCCTTCGATGTCACGTATATAAAGCAAAGCGGCAACGTCGCCTGGGACGTGGGAACGTATCGCATGGGCGTGCCGCAAGGTAATGGCGCCAAAAGGGAAGACCACGGCAAGTATCTGACTGTGTGGAAGCGTGCCGGCGCGAAGTGGCTGATCACCGCGGATGCCTGGTCAAGCGATCTGCCGGCGGGACGCCCTATGCCGTGACGGTTCTGTCAGCGTTTATAGCCTATCTTCCGGAGCAAATCGTGCCGCCAGGTGACGTCCGCCGGTCCTTCCACGCCTTTGGGTGAACTGCCATCGATAACCCCGAGCACGCCGCGGCCTTGCTCGCTCTGCGCCACGATGACTTCGACCGGATTGGCGGTCGCGCAGAAGATGGAACACACTTCAGGCGCATTGCGGATGGCATTCAGCACGTTGATGGGATAGGCATTCTGTAGTACCAGCACAAACGTATGACCGCAGCCCAGGGCTTGCGCATTGCGGATGGCGACCTCCCGCAAGCCTTGATCGTTTCCTTCCGAGCGCGTCAAACATGCTCCGGAACTTTCGTTGAAGGCCAAGCCAAACTTGGCTTGCGGGACCGTACCCACAACAGCTTCATAAAGATCTTCGACCGTCTTGATGAAGTGGGACTGGCCGATGATGATGTTGGCATCGGCCGGGAATTCCATCCGGACAGCTTTCATTTCGAGCATGGGGGTGCGCCTCCGCCGGTGGGACAAGGATACTCTATGCAGGCCGGTAAGCTGTGCCCCAGCTTAGCGGGAGCGACGAGGCTCTCCCAAGTGAGAATTCCCACCCTAACCTCGCGAAGAACACTCGGTTAGGATGGGGCACCCGGCAGTAGTTACACCGGCGAATGCTGGCCCTGCACGATCATCTCTTCGGCGATGCGGCGAGCTTCGGGCAGCGTGGCCGACGCCCTGCGATCAATCTCCGACGGCAGATCGCGCTGAATCTTCGCCAGCTCTTCATCAAACACCTGTGTCACCAGTTGAGGCGTGTGCTCAATTGGCTTGCCGTCATCGCCGGACACGCGGACTTTGTGGCGTACGCGTTGCGCAATCATGAGGCGATAGATTCGGTCGGTGGCCAGGTCTTCCATGTATCCATCGAGCAGGCTTGCGCCCTTTCCATTGAGTACGCCGTTGCGATAGCGAATCACGGTTCGCGCCGCAGCGCGAGTACCCGCAAGGGTGGTCTTGCCAACTCCCTTTGGCACGGGACGAAGATCGGGATGTGCGCTGGGCAGCTTCGGCCGCTTCGAAATCTGATTGGGATACGGAAATTGCGCCACTGCAATTTCGTTCTGATCAGGATGACCGGTCCAGGCGCCATCCATCAGGCAATTCGCTTCATTTTTCTTGTCTTCTTCTAAGACTCGCAAGGCTCGGGCGTTGAGTTCCGCATCAACCCGGCTGGGATAAAGCGCAGTCATGCCGCCGATGGCGTGCGCTCCGTGCTTGTGGCAGATTTCCGGCATCAGCAGACGGAAGTTTTGAAAGAATGCGACATTGTGCGGAATGGTGTTGCGGTCGGGCAAAATCCAGTTCGGGTCTTCGAGCATGAAATCGATGAGCGACGCCATGTAATCCCATCGCCCCAAATTCAGGCCGAGACAATGCTCGCGCAGGTTGAAGAGAAATTCTTCCATCTGAAAGGCGAGCGGATGCGATTCCACCAGCGCCATGCATTTTATGTAGTCCTTGGGCAGACCCTTGGTTTTGGCCAGCGCCTGAAACAGATCGAGCCACCAGAAGGCTTCTTCGGCGGATTCGCTCTTCGGAATGTAAACCGAAAAATTGTGCGGCAGCCAGGCCGGATCGATCTGGCACCAGATCAGTGCGAGATCAAACAATGATGCCGATACGATTTCGTTCTTGAGGACGCCACCTTGCGACAAATGCAATCCGCGCGGGCGCACCCAGGTGACGGTTTTGGAACGTTCGACGGCGACCTGCTTCTTGCGTTTCTGATCGTAATAGCTCAGTTCGTATTTGTAGGCGGCGATCGTGTTTTTCGCCGCCAGCATAATGTTTTGCCACGTATTTGCAGTGGAATCCTCCAGATCGACCATGACGGCGGGCGATCCAGAGTTGAGCAGCTTGACGGTTAACTCGGCGTCATCGGCCGGGCCGGTCATCTGATTGCGCTGGTCGGCGCACCAATCCGGCACTTCGATTCGCCAATCGGTTGTGGTTGCTTCGGAAGGCGGCAGATAGTTGGGAGGCTTGCCCTGATGTGAGGCCTGCAAGACTTCGGCACGTTTTGCTACCAGTTTCTGCTGCCGGGGAGTGAATTGCTTGTGCAGCGCCCGAAGCAATTCCAGAAAGCCCTTGGGAAGATCTTTTTCAGGATTCAGATTGCTGGGAGCGTAATTCATGCGCTGGCGAACCGTCTCCTCTACCTGCGAAGCCATGACAATCTCCTTGAAGAATGCGGCAAGTCCTATTCAGTGTGTCGCGTTTTGGAGCCGAATTCAAGCCGCGCTGTCACAAGGCGTGGTTAATGATGAGCATTCAGCATTCAGCACAAACTTCCTGCGGGTGCCCCACGGATTCATGATTTCGCGTAGGAACCCGTTAACAAGCCGTCCTGCGTGGTGCCTGCTGAGTGCTTAGAAGCGGCACATCGCAGTGAATTGCAGGAAAGTCGCCGCATAGCGCTCAGTAGTGCCCGGGTTTCCGGGTACCGATGTCTGATGGAATTCATAGATACCCAGTGTCTGTCGATAGAAGAAGTGACTGCGCGACGCAGGCGAAGGCATCCATACGCTGATCTCGGGGCCTTGCAAGGCATTCTGGTGATCGGTCCCAGGCAATACATACAGAATTTGCCCACGCAGGGAGAAATTTTCGCGAAACAGGTCTTTGCCGCCGCCAAACACCGGCCGCCAGGCTTGTTTGTCGTAGAGGACAGTACTCAACTTACTCCACTGTGCTCCTCCGCCGAGGTACCAGCCAGGGGCGGTATGAAGAAACAGACGGCTTTTCAAATCAAGCTCGCTGCCTGTGCCCGAATCCTGTTTATGTGCATTTTGGAAAGAGCTTTCCGCAAGAGCGATGAGATGCGCCGACTCAATGTTGAGCCCCCCACCGACCATTCCTGCTTCGGGGGAATAACTGGCGCCATTGCTTAAGGCAAGGCCTCCATAAAGGTAGGGATGCGGCCACAACGAATCGTTAACGGAACGGCCTTGCTCTGCGCTGACGAGCAGATTTGCTGATGCTGTTGACACGGCATTAGAGTCTGTAGAGGCAGGGGCGGCGGGAACAGCCTTAATCGCCGGAAACTGCTGGGCAATGCAGGAGGTGACTACTACAACCGCAGTAATGCAAAACCTGATGACACTTCTCATATTTTGACCTTGGAACCGCGACAATTTGCTTACCTAATAGGTCGGCAGTTCTCAAAACTACTTAAACGCTTGCTCCTGCCAGGATGCTTGTCTGTGGCGGGTCGTGCTCGAAAATCCTCGAAATAGTGGGGGGGAGCACGCGAACTTCAGATGGTTCACTTACTGGGCGCGAGAATACTGCTGCACCAAAAGCGGTGCGGTGACAGAAATCACCCGGTTCCAGTGCACGCATCACTGTCACGGATCGTTACTGTGGTTTGGGGCGGCCTTTGTCAATGTCTGTTACAACTTACGGGACACTGCCGGCGTTGGCTGCTAAATGCGCGCTGCAAAAACCGAGGTACTGTTCGATGTGTAACCAGCGGATTTCCGGAGACACGATGGGCTCTTTGCTGCGGTAAGACGGCCTCGGGGAGCATCACTTCCGCTTGTGACGTAAATCACAGCCGGTAAGTGGTGCCAAGGTTAGACTAGCTTGGATAAGCATGGCTTGGGACAACAGCCGCAGGGGGGCGGAGCGTGGGGATCAATTCCAAAAAACCGAAACACAAGCTGGATGAAGAACATCTCCTTCGAATTCACAAACTTCACCTCGGACTCTACGCGCGGGTGGCCGACGACCTGGGGGTCAGCCCCTCTTACGTGAGCCTGGTCGCCAATGGCATGCGCCGCTCGGACCGAATTCGACATGTTCTGGCGCAGCACATTGCCAAAATTCATAACGGCGTGAGATAGCTGTCGCCCGCTCGCATTCCGCAATCTTCACTTGCAGGGCGGGCTTGTTTCCCTTACAAATGATGCGGTTTTGTTTCGATGGCCGCTCTCACTCACTCGGGTTCGGCGGGTACGACGCAGGCACGCAAAGCCGGACTCCTGGCCTTCGTGTTCGTGATGTACTCCTACACGACGGCGGGACCGTTTGGATTAGAGGATCAGGTCACCAACAGCGGCCCGGGGCTGACACTGCTTTATCACCTGATTCTGCCATTTTTCTGGTGCATACCCGTCTCATTGGTGGCGGCGGAATTGACCACCGCCTTTCCGGTTGAGGGCGG
>Ga0187778_10001754_pt1 | contig 14930 bp, 9 predicted proteins | sample 1015_Q2_SP5_20_M_FD_132418 | JGI IMG/M metagenome (GOLD analysis project Ga0187778, IMG submission 132418) | Tropical peat soil microbial communities from peatlands in Department of Meta, Colombia - 1015_Q2_SP5_20_MG | ecosystem: Environmental > Terrestrial > Soil > Wetlands > Peat | place... | reverse complement strand
GCTGGCTAGCCAACAAGACCGAAACCGCTAACGTGCGCACTCTTGCATACCTCCCCTTTTGGAATGCAATGCGCTGATATTGTACGTCGGGGCTCGGCCCAGCGTCACCGAAAGATAACGGGGGCGCGGCGAACACCATTGGGACAGGCCCCAACAGTAGCATCGCCCTTCCGGTCGGACTTGGACTTCAGTGATATTTCTCGACCGGATTCGCGTTGGTAGGGTGTTGAAGCATCGCCCAAGGCGGGCTCAAATCTTATGGCCAATGCGACTAAGCCGTCCTCTCGATTACACATTCTCTATAGCGAAGGCAATGACGAAGTGCTTGCCCGTCAGGCGCTCACCATCCGAGAGGCCGGGCATCAGGTAGAGACGGCACTGGGCCGCAAGGCTGTCGAACAAGCCGTGCGCGCGAAGACCTACGATTGGGTGGTTCTCGGTCCAACCCTGTCGAAGAACGACCGCCACCATCTTCCCTACATGGTGAAGAAGGCGAAGGAATCGATGCGCGTTCTCGTCATGCATACCGATGGCGAAGGCCATCCGGCGGTCGATGCCCATCTCGATACCGGCGCTACCATTCTGGATCTGGTGGCAAAGATTGCTGCCCTGGAATCGAAAGGCGGCGAGATGGCCAAAAGCGCTACGGCACAACACTAGCACCCCAAAATCTCTCCACTACGGCTCCCAAGGCGGTCACCTCATCAGGCACGAATCAAGAAGATAAATTGTGGGATGACGCCCGCTCCGAGCAGCAGGATCAGGCTAGGCCGGAGCGTGGGCCTGACGCACGATTTGCTCGCAGTGGGAAAGCTGGCTTGCCGGAATCAGTTTGCCGCCGAGCGGACCGTCCTTTGATCCCAGTGCTGGCCGCGCCAGCCAAGCTTCAGTAGAATTATGAAAACCCATGGACCCCCAAGCCGCGGCCAGCGGGAATCGTCGCCAGCAGATTTATGCGACCTTGACCGGTCTGCCCTTATTCATCCATTTGGAATGGCCTTTTCACAAGGCCACGTCGGGCGCAGATTTCTTTGTTCTGCACGGCGATGTCCGGCTGGCGAACGCCGAGAATCTGCACGCGCCCGTTGCCGTCAATCTTTCTGCCACGGTGCGTGAGGTTTTGCCCTCCTTGGAACCGGAGCATGCCGAAGGGCCGGTGATCAATACCTTGCGTAAAGAGGTCGACCGGCGGCAGCTGGAGTTTCTGAAGTCGGGGAAACTTGTGCCGGTACATTTTTCCAGCCGACACTGGGATTTCCGGCAGAACAAATGGGTTTTTGGCAAAGCAGGCGATCAAGACCTGCGCGAGCTCATCACACGCAAGGTCTATTGGCAGGGGAAGGTGAATGCCGGTCCCGCCTGGGTGGCAGATCCTACCGAAGCACTCTACGTCGAGAGTTCGACCGACCACCTGCTCGATATCGGGCGCGAGCTGGAGAGACAGGGGCTCATCCGTTTAGCAGGTGTCTTTGCCAGCGCGAGTCCGGCTCTCGTCGCCCAAGCGGAGAAGATCGAAGCCGATGCCCGCCTTGCTTTGGAAGAGCTCGAGAAAAAACACGCCTTCGAGAGAGGGTGAGTTCCTTCGCGATCAAGCTTGATCCCCTCCGGACTCGACCGACCAGCCAGGTCTTGACGCCTAGTCCGCCTTCATGGCATCAATCAGCGCGAAGAGTTGAGTTCGGTCCACTACCTCGACGAACGGCTTACCTTGGGTCTTGCTGCTCACCACATAGATCGTGGGCGTATGCTCGAGATGGATCGACTTGCCAAGATCGCGATCGGCGGTTACTTCGGCCGCCAGCTTCCCCTGGGGGTCGACGGCGAAGGGAAGAATGGTTTTGTGTTCGGCGGCGAACCGGTCGGAAAAGGTCCGCAGATTTTCCGCTGTGATCTCTGGCTGATGCTCAAAAATATAGCTCCGATACTCGTGGCCCAGGGCTTTCGATTGAGAGTCGAAATATCGAGCGATCACGGCGGCCTCAAACGACCATTTGTGAAACGGCAGAGGAAAATCGTGGGTCACGAGAGGAATTTTGTAGGTCTTCGCCGCTTCCTCGAGCAGAGGTGCCGCGCGACGGCAATCGGGACACTCCAGATCCTCGAATACCACGATCGCAACCTGCGCGCCCCTGGGTGGCTTAAGCACCGGATTGACGGGTTCCTGAGCTGCCAGAGAGGCCAAGCTCAGAAGGATCGACCCAACGGTTCGATAAAGTGTTTTCATGATGTCGGTAGGCAGAGAATGTACTATCTTAACCGAGCGCAGCGACCAAGCTCAAAGGCCATTGCCCGAGGATGGATGACGTCGGCAACCGAAGCCGGTTCTACGGCTAAGGGCGCGGTGAAGAAGGAACGAAGCCCTAGGGTGCGGCGGGCGGAAGTCCCGCTGGGGTAGGCCTCAGGCGGCACGCCGACCATCGATCGGGAGTGGCAGCCAGGCATCAATTCTGGTGCCTTCCATGGGTCGCGAGTGAATCTCAAGGCGTCCTCCCAGCACTCGCAGCCGCTCCTCCATACTGCGAAGACCAATACCATACCCCGCCGGCTTTTTCGGATCAAAGCCCCTTCCTCGATCCGCAACTTCCAGGTGGAGTCTCTGGTCTAACCATTCCAGGTGAACCTCAGCCCGGTCGGCGCCGCTGTGCCTTTTGATGTTGCGCAGTCCCTCCTGGGCAATGCGGAACAGACAGAGCTGGGCATCTTCGGGAATGTCACGCGGAACATTCTTGTCCGCAAACTCGACTTGTACTCCCTGCTGTTCCTCGAACTCCTCACACAAGGTCTTCACGGCCGCGACGAGCCCAAGAACCCTCAGAGTTGAAGGGTGCAAGCGATGGGATAAGGAGTGCAAGTCCGCACCCAGTTCGCATACACGATCCGAGAGTTGGCGCAGGGACTGGCCTTCCGGCGCTGGGGCACCGCCGCCGTTTTCCGCTAGTCCTTCGAGCTCAATCGCCAGCATCGCAAGCCGCTGGTTGTAGTCGTCATGCAGCTCGCGGGCGATCCGCTTGCGTTCCTCCTCCTGGGCGTCAATCAAGCGTCCGCTCAAACTGGCTAGAGCCTCCTCGGCCATCTTGCGCTCGGTGATATCTACCGCCATACCGAGCATGCGTTCGGCCTCGCCCTTTCGCGAGTAATAGAATTTGCCCCTAGCGGCTACCCATCGCACGCCGCCGTCCCTTCGCACGATCCGAAACTCCGCGGTGTAAGGCCTCTGGTCTTCGATCGCTTGCGCCATCGTGCGGGAAACGCGTTCCCGATCCTCAGGGTGTACATTGTGATAAAACTGCTGTCCGCTTGCCAGATAGGTATCGGACTCGATTCCGAAGGTGGTCTGCAGGTCGCCGAACCAGAGGCTTTGTCCGCTCACCAGGTCCCAGTCCCAGCCGTGGGACTTGCCGGAGTCCATGGCCAAGCGAAGTCGGTCGTGGGCAACACCGACATCGGAACTGAACTCGCGGTTAGCAAGATAGTCCTGGACGAATACGGCAATCGCCAGCAGCAACCCGGCCACCATGACTATGAGTAAACGCATCTCATGCGTCCCGAATGGTTCATCGGTGCGGAATAGCTCCCATACCCCGACAATCGGAATCGCCAGCACCGCGAGCATAGCCAAGGCGGAACTGTATCGCGTGTTTGTCGTGTCCAATTGGACGGTCTGCGCCAGTTCCGGCGCCTGCCGCCATCCCCGCAGGCCGATGCCCACGAACCAACAGATGGCGGCCGTGAAGAATGGTCCGGTCCAGCCGCCGGAAGTCGGATATCCCAGAGCCCACCGGACGTTCGTGATTAGAGAACCGAGTGTGTACACCGCCGACGCGCCCAACAGGTGCCAATAGATAGACTTCCAAGGCAGGTGGGATCGAGAAATCAGCACGCCCAGAACCACCAGAAGCAGGAAGTTTTCTGTGAAGTAGAAAGCTTCAAAACGGAGGACCATGGACGACAGCTGGGGTATATAGTCGTAGGGAAACAGGAGATAGGCGTAGGCGAAGACCCAAACGAAAAGCAGGACGAGAAAGTTGAAGGTGGCGCGATACGCCCGGCGTTTGGCTAATCGCAAGTGGGGACGGGTCGCCGCGGCTGCGATCATCAGCACGATGTGGAGAAAGGATGGGGACGTCTCGAGCAGGAAGTCCGGGTTCTTGCCTTTGACCACGCCATCATAGAACCAAAGGACCGGCAGTACGGCCCACAAGGCAAAGGCCAGCGCGAGGAAGAACCAGAAGAGCCGGATGGCTTGCCCTGCCCGAATGGCATTGGCGGTAGCGACACCACAAGCCAAAACCAGTAATACGAAATAACTGACTTCTGAGTACGCACTCTGGATCTGGCCCAGGTTGAGGATGATGGCCGTATGGATTATCAGAAGCAGGATGCTGGCCGTGAACCAGGAGCGAACTCGAAATCTCATCCCGCCGGGAAAGAATGCGGTTGGCACGATATCTCCGGCGATATCTCCGGGAACCTTATCTCCGGGAACCTTATCCGTCAGGGAGGATGGGCGCTCGGTCCGGATTTGGCGCTCCTTTCGGCAGTTACCAGCTGAAGCGAACTGCCAGTTGTATGATGCGGGGCGTTACCTCTCCCGATGGACCACCCAGTCCCTTAAAATTCTGCGCGGCGACATAGGTCGCTTGCTGGAAATTGTTCCAGGTCAGCACCCGTCCGTTCGCCCCCAGATAGAGACCGGTGAACGGGTTAATGCAGCTCGCCAAACAGTTGAAGTCGGGGTTGGGCAGCCCGTTCACCTCAAGCTTCGGAAGCGACAGGAAATTCAGCACGTCATTCGCGTTGTTCAAGATGAACAGCGGGTGGTTGAATACGTTGAAAACGTCCATCTTGAGCTCGAGGTTGGCTGCCTCCCATTTCGGAATCTTGACGGTCCGCAACAGCGAAATGTCGAAGCGATAGAGCGGGAGGGTCTGACCCGCATTCCGAACCAGATTTCCGCTGATGTATTGAAAATCGACCGGCGTACCCGTGAAACTATCGACTGGACCCAGGTTGCTGGCTCCGGCCGGGGCATCGTAGGTTGTCTGCAAAGCGGCGCAATTGGCCAGCCCTGCCGCCCGGCAAGCGGCAACGCCCGCCTGACTCACCTCCCGGTTGGTCCCCGAAGTGGACGCGATGTTGGTCGCCACCAGTGCCCCGACGGGGGCACCGGTGCAACCCGCAAGCGTCGACCCCGCAGTGCAAATGGTCGGCCGCTGGTTGGTTTCCGCGCCTATGGCGGGGAAGTTGGATCCCGAAAAAGCGCCGTCGCCCGTCGAGATCGGGAACGGACGGCCGGATTGCAGACTGCCGAGGGCGCCGAAGGTCCAGTTATTCAGGGTGGTTCTCAAGATCGGGGTTTTCAGCAGGTTGTTCGTGTCTGCCACTAGGCTGAAGCTGCCCTGATGGCGCATATCGATCTGCGACAGTGCGTTCTCCTGGCTCAGTGGTGCCAGCGGATTGGCCGGCTCGGACACGCCGTAGAAGTCCTCGGAGTTGTCAATCATCTTCGAATAGATATAGCTGCCGCTGAACTGGAAATGGTGCGACAACCGCTTTTGCCCGGTTACCACCAATGAATTGTACCCGGATGAGCGGTCACTGAAGATGGTGCGGATCGCATCGAAGGACGGGTCAGGGCGTTCCGGCATGTAAACGTAACCCGGGTGCGCCGGGTCGGCGATGGGGGTCGGGAAGTTCGTGTCTTTTTCGCCGAATAAGCGGTGCCCAAATACGCCCTGGTAGCCGATACCGAAGGTCAAGGAAGATCCTACCTGCCGTTCCGCGACCAGCGAAGCCATGTAGAACTGGGGGTTCTTGATGGTCGGCGATAGCGGTCGCACCGTGCCAAAATTTGTGATATTGGCCGAAGTAAACGGTTCGAGGCTGGCCGCACTCGGTGTGTTGGGATACGCCGTCAGGACGGCGCAAGCCGCGGGGTCCGACGGGTGGGGGTTGATGGTGCCGGCCCGGGTGAAACAGTCGGTCGCGGAAATGTTCGTGGTCTCGAGATTTCTTCCGTCAAAAATGCGGGAGTCCACCACGATGTTGAGGAAGGCCATTTCCGTTATCACTCCACCCGCCGCGCGAACCACCGACTTGCCTTGTGGCCCGAACACACGATGCAGGAGCCCGCTATCAAAATTCGGGCTCCAGGCGATCCCCAGGCGCGGCTGCCAGTTGTTCGTATCCGATCCGCACGCCGGGAGCAGACCATTCGACTGCAAACAGCCGCCCGCCACCTTGGGATCGGGGAGGGTGCCGCCGTAGAATGCCCCGTCCTCGACGTCGTAGCGCAAGCCGTAGTTTAGGGTTAGCCCGCGGCTGACTTGCCAAGAATCCTGCGCGTAGAACCCGAAGATATTGTCGGAAGAACGCGTCTCACCCGGTCCCGCTCCGATGGTAAATTGCGTCGGACACAATCCGTAGGGCGCGCAGGACTGTTGCGCGGTAAAGGATTCGTAGCGGCCATAATGGAACTGCTGATACAGATAGTCATAGGGAAAGTGGCTGATATTGAATCCGAACTTCAGCGAGTGATGCCCGTGCATCGAGGAGAAGTTGTCGATGTACTGAAAGCGGTTCTGATAGGTTCCCGTGGGGCAGCAGAAGTTTGCTCCCACGTAGGCGTTCGGCAGGGCCTGGCCGGGTTCGGTGCTGTTCGTCGGCATCGTCGACAGGAAACGATGCCAGTAGAAGCGTGCCTCGTTCAGGATGCGCGGCGTCAGCGTCGAAACCAGGCCGATATTGAGTCCGTTGTCGTGCGCTACCTCTTCGACCAGTCCGCTCGGATCCGTGTTCGATCCCGTCTGAAATAACGCGTTCGTCGAGAAGTCGCGTTGTACGTTGTAGCGCGCCGTCAACATCTGTTTCTCCGTTAGCTTGACGTCCATCCTGGCGGACCACAATAACTCGTCCACGGGCTGATTGACGGTGACGGGCGTACCGAAGGGCAGCAACGTTGCCGGTGAACCTTGGTGTACATTTTCCAGGCTAGCGAACCAGAAGAACCGGTTCTTCTCGAACGGTCCACCCGCCGTAAATCCGTATTCGTGCTTGAAGAAAGGAGCCCGATCGGGCGGATTGGTCAGGTTGTAAAAGTAACTGGACGCCCCCAGGTTGCGACCGCGGAAGTAGGCGTGAGCATCCCCGTGAAAGTTGTTCGTTCCCGACTTGGTGATCACGTTGACGATCGTATTTCCCGCCTGCCCGTATTCGGCGTTGTAGTTGTTGGTGAGAACCTGGACTTCCTCCACCTCCTCTACGGAAGCGCCCAGGGCATCCCGGGCGGAAATTACCTGGTCGGAAATGTTGCCGCCATCCACGTTAATGTTGATCCCGTGGTCGTTGACGTTGCCCGGACCCACGATGTCAAAGGAACTCCCGGAGTAGTCGTACTTCAGTCCTGGAGCGAAGGCAACCAAGCCCAGGTAGTCGTTGGCTACGCCGCCAAAATCTTGGTAGGAAGTCGTCGTAGGCAAATTGGCCACATCACGGTCATTGATCACGGTCGAGACATCGGTCTTGGTCGTCTCAAGCAAGGGTGTTTCCGATACCACCAGCACGCTCTCGGTGCGGCCGGCGGGCACCAAGTTAAAATTGACGTCGCGTTGCTCCCCGACCTGCAATTTCAGGTTCTTTGCTTGGGCCGGTGCGAACGAACCGGCCTCAACACTGATGTCATAGATGCCCGGCGTCAAGTGATCAAACTGATAGAGACCATCGTCTGTGGTATCGGTCTTCCGAACCATCCCGGTCTCGACGTTGGTCGCGGTTACCGTCGCTCGAGACACCGACGCTGCCTTCGGATCCAGCACTCGGCCCGCGATGGTCGCAAACGCAGCACTTTGACCCGCGGCCCCCTTTGCTAGGAGCAGCAGGAGAATTACCAGGGTCGAAATACAGGAATGTTTCTTGGTAGCGTCGTCGGCCGGCCGCAGAAACCTCGACTTCGACTCGTTCCTGCCCATGCTCATCGGCTTGCCCCGAGAAGAGTTCCGTCAGTAGCTAGCTAGACTTCCAAGACCTCGCGGATCCGACGAACTCAATTCGAAGGCGCGATCGAGTGACGTATCCTGACGCACCAGTGGACGATGCGGCGATGGCGGACTCCTAGCCGGTTGCCAGTTGGCTCAAGCAGTTCGCTCCCCAACGCTCAGAAAGAAAAGGCTTGCTGCCAGTAGAGAGGCTAATCCCGCCGGGCTTCGATCGTAAGCTGTCGTTCCGAGGAAGGCCCCTGTCAATACTGACAGGGGGTTGCGCAAAACCAATGGTCCGAGCTCGACAAAAGCATGACAGGAGTGTCAACCCTGGTCTCGGAGTTCACAGCAACCGCAGCTGGCCTTGTTCAAGGGCCAAGAGCTTTTCCTTGATCGCCAACCCTCCGCCGTACCCGGTCAGCTTGCCGTTGCTGCCAATGACACGATGACAGGGAATTACGATGGGAAGCGGGTTGGAGCCGTTGGCCAGACCTACCGCTCGGGAAGCATGAGGATTTCCTACGCGATTGGCCAGTTCCCGATAAGAAATGGTTTCTCCATAGGGGATGCCACACAGCTGGTTCCATACCCTGAGCTGAAACGACGTCCCCTCGGGGGCCAAGGGCTGGCTGAAGCACTCCAGCTCCCCGGCAAAATAGGCGCGAAGCTCGCGAATCAGGGCCGTGAATGGGGTCCGGTCCTTTGTCCAAGAAGGCTCGGGCCGCGCTCGCCTTCTACCTTCTACAAATTGAATCTGACGCAGGCCAGCCTCATCAGCGGCGAGCAACAATCGCCCTACGGGGCTTTCGATCTCGGTATAACGGACCGTGGCCATACCTCTTTATCCGATGCTAGATCCACGGTTCGTGCTTCATGAATCGCCCCCAACCGGGATAGAACGGAGAGATACCGAATAGGCTTTCTGCCACGGGTAGCTTTTTACAGGACGGCGGCTTGCTGCTTGCGGCGCGCCTGGATCTCGATATAGACATTCACCAAGGAAACCGCTGCCGGGGTGACGCCGGGAATGCGGGAAGCCTGGGCCAGTGTGCGGGGGCGGATCTTGCCCAGTTTTTCCCGCATCTCGCGCGAAAGGCCGCTCACGGAATGGTAGTCAAACCACTCCGGAATGGCGCGCTGTTCCGCCTTTTTCAGGCGGTCTATGGCACGCTGCTGCTGCAGAAGATAGCCTTCGTACTTGATCTCGGTCTCGACCGATTTAAGCTCGTCGCGCACTGCCGCAGGCAGAGATTCCGTGCTGCGCTCCGGCTGAACCTTGTGGTCGAAAAATTCCGGGGCCATCGCGCGCAGCACCGGAACCAGATCTTCAATTCTGATCTCGGGACGTTTGAGCAGTTGGGCCAGGGATTGTCCCACCAGCGAGCGCCAGACGAGATGGTTGGACGGCTGGCTGGTTGTCGCCAACTTTGCAGCTGGAGCCGATAGGTCGGCTTGCTCCTGCTGCACTGGTCTCTGGACGGCGGACGAAATCGGTACCGTCATGGCTTCCGTTAGCCTGGTTTGGTTGAGCAACTGCTTCATCTGGTCGAGGCGCTTCTGCTTGCCGAGAAACTCCCCCCAAACCGCCTGGGAGATAAGACCGACGCGATGTCCGTGCGGGGTGAGGCGGCGATCCGCGTTGTCGATCCGCAGATGGAGCCGGAACTCGGCTCGCGAGGTGAACATGCGATAAGGCTCATTGGTGCCCTTTGAAATCAGGTCGTCGATCAGGATCGCCGTATAGGCTTCGGTGCGATCGAGGATAAGCGGCGCCTGCTGCCTGATTTTCAAGGCCGCATTTACTCCCGCCATTAGGCCTTGACAGGCAGCTTCCTCATAACCGCTGGTGCCGTTGATTTGGCCCGCCAGGAACAAATTGCGGATCTTCTTGGTCTCGAGCGTGCGCTCCAGCTCGGTCGGATCAATGGAGTCGTATTCGATGGCATAACCGGGACGCAGCATTTCTGCGGTCTCCAGGCCGGGAATGGATTTGAGAAGGGCGATCTGGACCTCAACCGGCAGCGAGGTGCTCATGCCGTTGACATAGACCTCATGGGTATTCAAGCCTTCCGGTTCGAGGAAAAGCTGGTGGGTGATCTTATCGGGAAATTTGACGATCTTATCTTCAATCGAAGGGCAGTATCGCGGGCCAATCGATTGAATCTGGCCGCTGTACATCGGCGAACGGTGGACGTTCTCGCGGATGATGCGGTGCGTTTCCGGTGTCGTCCAGGCGATATAGCAAGGGACTTGGGAATCGTAATGCGCGATGCGTTCGGTACGAAAGCTGAAGGGCGTTGGATCCGGATCGCCCGGTTGGAGCTGGAAGCGCGACCACTCGATGGTACGACCATCCAGGCGAGGAGGAGTACCGGTTTTCAACCGGCACCCGCGCAACCCGAGTCGCTTGAGCGCCTCTCCCAGAAGCACAGCGGGCGGTTCGCCCGAGCGCCCGGCAGGATATTGTTGTTCGCCACAGTGGATGAGCCCGTTGAGAAACGTGCCGGTGGTGATGATGACGGCGGCAGCGCCGACCGTGCGGCCGTCGCGCAGCTTGATTCCACGGCAGACTCGGCCAGCCAGGTCCTCGCTGGCGGGCTCGTCCATGATCAAGTCGGCGACCTCGGCCTGCTTGATTTTCAAATTGGGCTGCGATTCCAGGACCTCGCGCATCTTCAGGCGGTAGGCCTGTTTGTCGCACTGAGCCCGCGGCGACCATACGGAGGGACCGCGCGAGGTGTTGAGCAGGCGGAACTGGATGCCGACCGCATCGGTGATTTCCCCCATGATCCCGCCCAGGGCATCCACCTCGCGCACCAGGTGTCCTTTGGCGATCCCACCGATGGCCGGGTTGCAGGACATCTGTGCAATCAGATCGACGTTCAGGGTATAGAGCGCGGTCTTCAGACCCATGCGTGAGCTGGCCGTGGCCGCTTCACAGCCGGCGTGACCGGCACCCACGACCACCACATCGAAATGCTCGGTAAATGGCGCCACTCGAGCGAAAATCCCCCTGCCTGCGAATGACAGTATTGTAGCAACTCGGGTGCAACCACTCGCGGCCCAGCGAGCTCTGTAGGTGGAGAATCTCGCTCGCGAGGACTTCGAGCAGGGCCGATCTCCAACCTCATTTTCCGATGCAAAATGTGCTGAAAATGAGGTTCAGAATGTCGTCGCTGGTGGTGGCGCCCGTGATTTCATCGAGAGAACGAAGACCGTTATAGAGGTCCAGTAAGAGCATCTCATGAGGAATCCCTTGATGGACGGCCGCCTCGGCTGCGCCCAGAGCCGCGATCGACTGGCGGACCAGATCTTGCTGTCGCAGACTGGTGAGAAAACCTGCCTCGGGTTGCGCGCCGTTTTCTCCCCCCACTTGGCGCAAGATCTCGGCTCGCAGCTCGGGTATGCCTTCCCCTGTCACCGCAGAGGTGGCTACCGAAGGAAGCTCGAAAGGGAGAGCGGCAGGGGCGCCCCTGCCGAGATCGGACTTGTTTTCGACTACAATGGCCCGCCTCGGATGGACTTGGTTCAACACCTCTTCGTCTTCGCGGGTGATCGCCTGCGACCGATCGAGAACGACGAGAACCAGGTCGGCATCGGCAAGGGCTTCGATCGCTTTGCGAATGCCAAGGCTTTCGGCTTCATCCAGGGCTTGGCGGATGCCGGCCGTGTCCACCAATTTCACGGGAATTCCCCCAAGGGCGACGGTTTCACTGACCAGGTCCCGGGTGGTTCCCGGGGTGGCCGTGACGATCGCCCGCTCACGCTCCACTAGGCGATTGAACAAGCTCGACTTCCCCACGTTGGGACGGCCCACGATGGCCAGGGTCAGGCCCTCATGAACCAGCTTCCCGTAGGCGAAGGAACCGGCGAGTGCTTCGAGCGGTTGCCTGACGGCGAGGATGCGCAGAAGAATCTGCTCGGCGGGCAGGATGGAGACATCGTCCTCGGCAAAGTCGATGCCGGCCTCGAGAGCCGCGATGAGCTCGACCAGCCTCTGCTTGACCGGCTGCAGGCGTTTCGATAAGGCTCCTTCCAGCTGCTGGGCGGCGACTTTGGCTTGATAAAGCGTTTGCGATTCAATCAGATCTCGTACCGCTTCGGCTTGGGTGAGATCAATGCGGCCATTCAGAAACGCCCGCATGGTGAATTCGCCCGGTTCCGCCAGGCGTGCTCCGCGGGCGATCGCCATTTCGACAACATGCCGCAAGACGACGGGAGAGCCGTGGGCGGAGATTTCGACGATGTCATCGGTGGTGTAGGAATGGGGTCGGGCGAAATAGGTGACCACCACTTCATCGATCGGCGCCGAGTCGGAATCGGCCTCCGTGCCATCCTTTTCTGGGGGAGAATTCTCACCGGAACTTGCAGGGGAGGGAGCTGGTTCGATCAATTCGCCGAATATCGCGTGTCCGGGCACGAGGTCGCGTGGCAGTCGCAACATCGGTGCGGCGATCGTTCTCGCCTCTGAGCCGGCCAGCCGCACCACCCCAAGGCCACCCCGTCCCGGCGGAGTGGCGATGGCGACGATCGTATCATCCAGATTCACCACTCCAGTTTCAAGTTTCCGGTTTCGGCTTGCAAGCGGCCGTGAGGGATGCCCAGGCGTCGGGACGGCCCGCCTAGGCCTTAAGGAACTGTTTTGGGGGTACGGGGAGCCGCCGGGACGTAGCTTTTGGGATAGACCACGAGGCATCGGTGGGGGCCCTCGCCTCGGCTTTCTGTTCGCAAATCGGCATAGTCGCGCAGAGCCAAATGCACAATGCGGCGCTCCCGGGATGACATGGGGGCAAAGGCATAAGGGATGCCACTGGTGCGCACCTTCTCGGCCGCCACGGTGGCGGCCATGCGCAGTTCTTCGATGCGCAGGGCGCGCTGATTCATGCAGTCAAAGCAGATCTTTTCATGTTCGTTGCCCGAAAGACGAAGCATCTCGATGGCCAGCAGTTCGAGCGCCCGCAGCAGTTCTCCGTTGCGTTCGAGCAGCAGCGACGAGTCCGGACCGGAAAGCTCCACCAGAATCTCCGGCCGTTCCCAATCCCGTTCCTCGGCGAGCAGCGGATCGACCGTGATGCGATATTTCAGGCGCAAGCCGCCCTGGACGACGACACCGCGCAGGAACTCATCAATTTTCTTGGCGGCAGCGACTTTATCGACGATGGACATGGGTTCTCAACTCCCGAGTTGTAGTCGACTCGCACAGATCGACGGTCTACTTCTTCTCCCGTTTTCGGGCACGCTTCAAAGCAATAGCACGCATCTCCTGGCCCAGGCCCGTGCGGTTCATCAACGCCTGCTGCACGATGGCGATCAAGCTCCCCTCCATCCAGTAGAGACACAGGCCGGCAGCCAGATTGAAGCTGATCACACCGAACATCACCGGCATCATCAGATTCATCATCTTCTGTTGCGAAGGATCGATTCCGGCCTGGGGCGTCATCCGCTGGGTAATGAGACCGGTGACGATGATCGCGATGGGAAGAAGGTGGTAGGGATCGGGCGAGGAAAGATCACGAACCCAAAGCCAGGGAGCATGGCGCAGGTCCAGCGCCGAGCCCAGCATGCTGTAGTAAGCAAACAGGAATGGCATCTGGATGAGCATCGGCAAACAGCCTCCCACCGGGCTTACGCCGTGCTGCTTCATGAGCTCGCCGATTTCCGTGTTCATCTCCTGGCGTCGGGGATCGCGAATGTTGTACTTCTTGTATTTCTCCTTAATGGCATTCATCTGCGGCTGAATCTTCTGCATTTTCAGCGCCGACTTCATGCTCGAGACCCGCAGCGGCAGCAGTGCCAGATTGATGATGAGAGTTTGCACCACAATCGCCCATCCCCAGTTGTGGACGCCGATGTATTTGGCGTTGTACGTCCATCGCAACCAAAAGAACAGCGGTCGGGCGATGACGCCGAAGAAACCAAAGTTAATCAGACCGCGTAAATCCGGTTCGGCGCCCGTGATGGAGGGAAGCGAAACGGTTTCGAGGGTCTTCAGTTCCTTGGGACCGACGTACATTCGCCCGCGGGTAGCCCGGCCGAGATCACCGGCAGCAAAGCCCAGAGCCTCCACTCGGGTGATGTCTTGCGGGCGATTCGCATCTTTGGGGATCTCGATGGGATTGCGCAGGCTAACCGCCACAGCGTCTTCGGCATTCTCGGCGAGGAACACCACAGCAAAATATTGATCAGTCACTCCCACCCAGTTAAAGGGACCGCGCAAGGTGTTGCCGCCGCTGACTTTCTTGAAAGGGATTCGCTCGATCGTGCTGTTGAACTGCGACTCGATACGGCTGGCGGCGTAGGCCGCAGGGGTGGCTTGATCTCCGATCCCCGAGGGCCACATGGGGAATGCCGAAACTTCACTGCCTTTGGCGAAGACCGAGGTTTCGAGCTCGACCAGGTAGGTATGGTCGAAGCGAAACACCTTTCGCACCGACTCATCCTGGTCGGCGTATTCGAAGCTGAGGGTGGCGGGAGCGCTCAGCTGGCCGGTGGCGGAGCTGACATACAACACGGTGTTGAGTTTGTTCCGCTGGCTCTCCTCATAGGTCCACAGGCTGAGAGGGAAGCCGTATTTCTCGGCCGCCAGGCGGTTCACCAGCTCGAGAGGGTGTCCGTGATCATCATCGAATTTTTTGAGGATCCAAGATTTCACCTGCGCGCCGCGGTTGCTGAAGGTAATGCGATACAAGTCATTCTCAATGATGATTTCCGATTCCGTACCCGCCTGCTTAGCCCTGGCAATGGGAGCCGTCGGGGCCGCTTGGGCGCCCGGGGAAGGATTGCCGGTGGCCGCCGTCGGAGCCGGAGGGTGGATCTCGCTGGGGGTTGGCGGTGGCGGCCCGGCGGGATACTTTTTCAGAACCGCTTGGAACAGCACGATCGCCGCAAAGGTGAGCAGAAAGACGAGCAACACCCGCCGATCCATGCCGGGCTCTTGTTGGGGATTTTTGAATT
>Ga0187778_10001753_pt1 | contig 14938 bp, 16 predicted proteins | sample 1015_Q2_SP5_20_M_FD_132418 | JGI IMG/M metagenome (GOLD analysis project Ga0187778, IMG submission 132418) | Tropical peat soil microbial communities from peatlands in Department of Meta, Colombia - 1015_Q2_SP5_20_MG | ecosystem: Environmental > Terrestrial > Soil > Wetlands > Peat | place... | reverse complement strand
GCGATCCGCTCGATTCGCACCGAGCGCTTCCCGGACGGCCAGGAGCTGCCGGAGCTCGCGGGCGTCGCAGGCCCGCTGACGGGCGTGCGCACCGGCTCCGTGATCCACGACGGCAAGCGCCTCTTCCTCGCGTACAGGCCCGGTGGCTCGACGGTGACGCTCGAGCTCGACCGGGAGCTCTTCCCCGAGGTCGACTACGACGCGGTCGTGCTCGGGGTCGACCCGGGATCGGTCGAGCTCGCCGAGCCGGCCGAGCCCGCAGCCTGACGGGCCGCACGCCGTAGCACCCGCTGCTCGCCGATCCGTCGCGTCAGCCCGTCCGCGTCGAAGCGCTCGAGCAGCAACTGGGCGTCGCGCCTTCCCGTCCCGGCGAGGTCGCGGAAGCGCGCCAGCGTGATCGCGCCCGATTCCTCGCATTCGCGGACCAGCAGGTCGCGGGCGGTCTTGTACCGGTCTGCGCCGACGACGTGGCCGTCGCCGAGCCTGACGATCCGGCCCTGCGTCTCCAGCACGCGCGCGAGGTCGGGGTCGTCCACCTTGACGGCCGCGGCTCCGGCCCCCGCGAGCGCCCGCTCGATCGCAGCCGCGTCCCCTTCCTTCCCGCTGAGCGACGCCACCGCACCGGGGAGGTAGAGCTGGGAGCCGCGCCGCTCGAGGCCGAGCAGCGGAACGATGTCGGCCGCCCACGGCTCGGCGGGTGCGGCGATGCCGGGATCGAGCGGGTCGGCGTCGGCGAGCCGGGCGCGAAGCCGGAGGCGGAGCTCCTCGAGCCAGGCGGGAGCGAACAGCCAGCCCCCCGCTCGTACCACGTGGTCGGGCTCGCGCCCATCGAGGACGTGACGGAGCGTCGACGCGCGGACCGGCGAGTAGATCGTGGAGGCAACGTCGCCGCGCTCGACCCGCTCGAGGCGGTCGGTGTCCCGATGCCGCGGCGGCGCGGGATCGAGCACCAGCCCGCCGCCGAGCGTCACCGCGTCCCGCAGGACGAGACGGTCGCCGCGTGCCGAGACGATCGGCTCGGAGAGCCGCAGCTGCGCGCCGCGCTCCCCGATCCGGTTGACGCGCGCCGGCACGCGGGCAGTGCCGTGATGGACCGTCACGACGGCCCCGTCCGCAATCGGAACGAGCTCCTCGAGCACGACGTCCAGCCGGTACGAGACGGGATACGCACCCGGCTCGACGAGCGCCGCGCCGCGCCGAAGACGGCTTCGCTCGACCCCCGGCAGCCCGAGCGCCACGCGCTGGCCGGCCTCCGCCCGCTGCACCGGCTGGTCGTGCACCTGCACCGACCTGACGCGCGCGTCGATCCCTTGCGGCTCCGCCCGGAGCACGTCACCGACCCCGATGGTGCCCGCCCACAGCGTTCCGGTCGCGACGGTGCCGATCCCGCGGAGCGTGAAGACGCGATCGACGTGGAGCCTGGTCGGCGCCTCGGCGTGCGGCCGCACGACCGTGTCGGCGACGCGGGTGATCGCGCCGGCGAGCTCGGGCAGGCCTGCCCTCGTCACCGCGCTGACCGCGACGGCTTCGGCCTCCGGAACGAGCTCGCGTGCCTCGTCGAGAGCCAGCTGGAGCGTCTCCTCGTCGACGGCGTCGGCCTTGGTCACGGCGACGACGCCGTGGTCGATCCCGAGCAGCCGGAGGATCGCGAGATGCTCGTGGGTCTGCGGTCGCGCCCCTTCGGCCGCGTCGATCACGAGGAGGAAGAGGTCGATGCCGGTCGCTCCGGCGACCATCGCGCGCACGAACCGCTCGTGGCCGGGAACGTCGACGAGCGAGAGCCGCCGACCGTCGGGCAGGTCGAGCGGCGCGTAGCCGAGGTCGATCGAGATGCCGCGCCGCTGCTCCTCGGGCAGCCGGTCGGTGTCCTTGCCGGTCAGGGCCTTCACGAGCCATGTCTTGCCGTGGTCGATGTGCCCCGCCGTGCCGACCGTCAGCGGCATCGCGCCCCCCACCGGAGCTGCCGCAGAGGGACGTTGCAACAGACTGTTGCAAGGCCGGACGTCACATCAGGCCCGCGCGGCCGCGACGGCGGCCGCCACCTCGTCGACCTCGTCGTCGTGGAGCGTCCGGCAGTCGAGCAGCAGGCGGCCGTCGCGGACGATGCCGATCACGGGCGGCTCCGCCGCGCGCAGCGGCGCGGCGAGCGCCTCCTCGACCGCGCACGCGAAGCTCGGCAGCGCCGCGAGCGGCAGCGCGCCTCCGCCCACCCGCGCGACCGACTCCTCCACCGAGCCCCCGACGAGCCGGGCAAGCCGCTCGGCTCGGGCCCGGACGGCGTCGAGCCGCTGCTCGAGCATCCGCAGGACAGGGATCTCGCGGCGTGCGCGGTCCGGGTCGAGATAGAGGGCGAGCGTTCCTTCGAGCGCGGCCAGCGTGAGCTTGTCGGCGCGCAGGGCGCGCTGCAGCGGATGCCGCCGGAGGCGTTCGACGAGCTCCGCACGGCCGACCACGATCCCGGCCTGCGGCCCGCCGAGAAGCTTGTCGCCGGAGAAGCACACGAGGTCGGCGCCTGCGGCGAGGCTCGCCTGCGCCGTCGGCTCGTCGCCGAGGTCGAGGAGCGCACCCGAGCCGAGGTCGTCGACCAGAGGGAGGCCGTGCCGGCGCGCGAGCTCGGCGAGCTCCTCGAGCCGGGGCAGCTCCGCGAAGCCCACGACCCGGAAGTTGGACTGGTGGACGCGCAGGATCAGGGCGGTGTCTGCGCCGACCGCGCGCTCGTAGTCGGCGGCGCGCGTGCGGTTCGTCGTGCCGACCTCGACGAGCCGCGCGCCGGAGCGGGCGAGCACGTCGGGGATACGGAACCCGTCGCCGATCTCGATCAGCTCGCCGCGCGAGACGAGCACCTCGCGACCTTCCCCGAGCGCCGCGAGCGCAAGCAGCACGGCGCCGGCGTTGTTGTTGACCACGAGCGCCGCCTCGGCACCGGTGAGCCGCCGCAGGATCGGGACGAGGTGGGACTGACGCGAGCCGCGTGCGCCTCCGTCGACGTCGTATTCGAGGTTGGAGTAGCCGGACGCGGTCTCCGCGACGCGCGCGAGCGCCGCGGCAGGGAGGGGCGCGCGCCCGAGGTTCGTGTGCACGATCACGCCGGTTGCGTTCAGGACGCGCCGCAAGGACGGTCGGCTCGCGCGGGCGAGCTCGGCGAGGGTGAGCTCGACGACGTCCCCCGCTTCCCGCCCTGCTCGGATCTCGTCGCGTGCCTGCTCGAGCGCGGCGCGCGCGGCCGCGAGCACGAGCGGGCGCGGCTGGTTCTCGAGGCGCGGCTCGGCGAGCAGCCGCTCGACGGAGGGCAGGTCGCGAAGTCTCGATGGCATGGGGTGAGTGTAGGTGGAGCCACGCCGCGGACGTGCCTCGCGGCAGGGGCTACAGGGCCGGAAGCAGCTCGCGGAGCAGCGCCGTGAGCGTTCCCTGCGCGCGCGCACCGACCTCGAGCACGCGCTCGTGGTCGATCGGCTCCGGCAGGACGCCGGCCGCCATGTTCGTCACGCACGAGATCGCGAGGCAGCGGATCGCCATGTGCCTCGCTGCGAGCACCTCCGGCACCGTCGACATGCCGACGAGGTCGCCGCCGACCGTGCGGATGTACCGGATCTCGGCGGGCGTCTCGAACGCCGGGCCGAGCCATGCGACGTAGACGCCTTCGACGAGCTCCACGCCCAACCGCCGTCCGGCCTCCTGCGCCGCCGCCCGCAACCCGGGGTCGTACGCATCCGACATGTCGGGAAAGCGCGGCCCGAGCGCGTCGTCGTTCGGCCCGACGAGCGGCGAGACCCCCTGGAGGTTGACGTGGTCCGAGACGAGCACGAGCTGGCCCGGGGTGAGGTCCGTGCGAACCCCGCCGCACGCGTTCGTCAGGACGAGCGTGCGCACGCCGAGTCTGCCGAGGACGCGAACGCCGAACGCGACCTTGTCCGCCGGGAGACCCTCGTAGAGGTGCGCTCGCCCCCGCATCACGGCGAGCGGCACACCCTCGAGCGTGCCGAGCACGAGGGTTCCTGCGTGCCCGACGGCGGTGGAGACCGGCCAGCCGGGAATGTCGCCGTAGGGGATCTCGACCGCGCCGTCGAGCTCGTCGGCGAGCCCGCCCAAGCCGCTGCCGAGCACGACCCCGGTCGTGGGCTCGAGCGCCGACGCACGCCGGACGAAGGCGGCTGCCTCGTCGATCATCGAGCCGGCTCGAGGCGCTGTTCCCGGTATGCGCCGACGATCGCCCCGACCGCCTCGGCGGGGTCGTCGGTGAGCGTCAGCAACTCGAGGTCGGAGGCCGAGATCATGCCGTCGGCGAGAAGGCGGACGCGCGCCCAGTCGAGCAGCTCCCCCCAGTAGTCGCGGTCGAAGAGGACAGTCGGGAAGTGCTCGATCTTGCCCGTCTGCGTGAGCGTCAGCGCCTCGAACAGCTCGTCGAGCGTCCCGAAGCCGCCGGGGAAGACGACGAACCCCTCCGCAGCCTTCACGAACATCGTCTTCCGTGCGTAGAAGTGCTTGAACGTGAGCGCGATGTCGCAGTACGGATTGCCCGCCTGCTCGTGCGGCAGTCGGATGTTGAAGCCGACGGAGAGGCCGCCGCCGTCCTTCGCGCCTCGGTTGGCCGCCTCCATCACACCCGGCCCACCGCCGGTCACGACGGCGAAGCCCGCCTCCGCGAAGCACTGCCCCACCTTCCGCGCGGCCGCGTACGCGGGGCTTCCCTCGGCGACGCGCGAGGAGCCGAAGATCGAGACCGCAGGTCTGTCGATCCGGTCGACCGCCTCGAAGCCGGCGAGGAACTCGGACGCGATCAGCGAGACGTCGGCGACCGGCGTCGGCTCCCGCCGGAAGACGCGACGGTCGAGCTCGTGGGTCGAGCCAGGCTCGCTCACAGGCGATGCTGCGTGACGTGCGACGCCAGCATCCCGAGGACGAGGGCAACGGCGGTCGCCGCGTAGAGCACGCCCACGATCCATGCGAGCCTCCTCGCCTCCGCCGGGTCGGTGCGACCTTCGCCGCGGCGCAGCGTGGAGAAGCTCCGCAGCACGTGGCCTCCGTCGAGGAAGCCGACCGGCAGCAGGTTGAAGAGGTTCAGCAGGAACCCGACGTAGGCGAGCGCGAGCACGAACTGCGAGTCGTGCGCGCGCCCGACGGCGAGGAGCGCGGCCGAGCCGAGCCCGCCGGCGATCGGCCCTGCAAGCGATACGAGCGCGTTCCCCCAGGCATCGAGCGTCGCGTTCTTGAGTGCGACGTAGGCCCCGAAGAACGGGATGAACCGCGGCAGCGACGGGTCGAGGCCCTGCCGTCTGCCCTCGACGTAGTGCCCCATCTCGTGGACCGCGATGAGCGCCACGAAGCCGACCGCGAAGCGCCAGCCCCAGATCAGCGCGTAGCCGCCGACCGAGATGAAGATGCCGAAGAACTTGAGCCCGAGCACGCCGAACTTGACCGCGATTCCGATCACGGCGGCGATCGGCGCCCAGATCCGCGCCAGCAGGTCGCGGAACGGCCGGTGCTCGCGTGCGGGAACGTACCCTTCGTACTGCGGCTGCTCCACGTACGCAGGCGGCTCGCTGAAGACCGGCGGCGCCGGCGCCTCCGCGGCGGACTCGCGCGTCGTCGCGGACGGCGTCGGCAGCTTCCACCAGCTCGGCTCTTCGCGGCTCATCTCTTCACGTTGTAGCGGCTCGACGGAGGGTCCGCGCGGCGGCAGCGCTCAGCTGCCCCGCCCGATCCACTCTTCGCCTCCCTCGTAGAACTCCTTCTTCCAGAGCGGGACTCGCTCCTTGAGCGTGTCGATCGCGTCGCGACAGGCGGCGAGCGCGTCGGCCCGATGGGCTGCGGAGACGGCGATCACGACGCTCGTCTCGCCGATCGCGACCGTCCCCGTGCGATGGTGGATCGCGACGTCGACGAGGTCGTACCGCGCCTTCAGCTCAGCCCCGATCTCGGACATCACCTGCTCGGCCATGCCCTCGTAGGCCTCGTACTCGAGCCGGACGACCGAGCGCCCCCTCGCCGTCCCGCGAGTGGTGCCGACGAATGTCGCGATCGCACCGGCGTCGTCGCTCGCCACCTCGCGCACCGCGTCGTCGAGCACGAGGGGCAGCTCGGAGAGTCGGAACGCTCCTCCGGAGACGGGTGGGATCACTGCGATCTCGTCTCCAGCCGCAAGCGGCGACGAGCGGTCGACGTACTCCCGGTTGCGCGCGTAGACCAGCCCAGTCGGCTCCGCGCCGAGCCCGAGCAGCGGCCAGATGTCGCCCACCGTCGACCCGTCCTCCACCTCGAGCGAGCGCTCCCGGACGCCGGCCTGCTCGCGCAGCGCGGCGAACAGCCTCACCGAGATCACCATCCGGCTGAGCGTACCTGCGCTCGGTCGCGTCGCCACCACGAGCGCGGCGGTTGCCCGCGCACCGCTGACATGTTACATCTGCGCCAGATGGCGACCACGCTGCCGCGCACGAACCTCAACCAGCAGGTCTACGAGACGATCCGCAGCCGTTTGCTGAGCCGTGACCCGGGCGCCGGCGCGAAGCTGTCGCTGCACGAGCTCGCCGCCGAGCTCAAGGTCTCGCGCAGCCCCGTCCACCATGCGCTGACGAGGCTCGTCTCCGAAGGGCTCCTCACCGTCCAGGCCCGGCGCGGCTACTACGTCACCCCCATCACCCCGGAGGCCGTGAGGGAGGGGTACGACGTGAGGCTCGCGCTCGAGATCCACGCGGCGGAGGCAGCAGTCGGCCACCTCGACGCCGCACAGCTCGCGCGCTTCCGCCGCCTCGCGGAGGCCACGGAGGCTGCGATCTCGCACGAGGAGTGGGACGCCGCGAACGCCGCCTTCCACGAGTTCCAGATCGACCTCGCCCGGAACGCGCTGCTCTCCCGCTTCTACCGCGAGCTGACGGTCAACCTGATGATGCTGGTGATCCGCGGCGGCAGGCTCGAAGCCGGGGAGTACCTGGTCACGGAGCACCGCGCGATCGTCGAGGCGTTCGAGGCCGGCGACCTCCCGGCGGCACAGGTTGCGATCCGCGCCCACATGGCGACCGGAGAGCGAATCGCGCTCGATGCGATCGAGCGCGCGGGCGGCGTCCTCTGAGCGCCGGCCCGGCGCGACACCGGGCGTAGAGTTGGCACGTGGCTGCGACGGGCAACCACCGGGAGACCGACTCGGGAATCGAGATCCGCCCGGTCTACGGCCCTGCCGACGTCGACTCGGAAGGCGGCGAGCTCCCGGGTGAGTTCCCGTTCACGCGCGGCCCCTATCCGGACATGTACCGTGGCCGGCCCTGGACGATCCGCCAGTACGCCGGGTTCGCAACGGCCGAGGAGACGAACGCCCGGTTTCGCTTCCTGCTCGACGCCGGCCAGACGGGTCTGTCGGTCGCCTTCGACCTGCCGACCCAGCTCGGCTACGACTCGGACGATCCGCTGGCCGAGGGCGAGGTGGGCCGCACCGGCGTTGCGATCGACTCGCTCGAGGACATGAAGGTGCTGTTCGAGGGGATCCCGCTGGACGAGGTCTCGACCTCGATGACGATCAACGCGCCGGCGGCGCTGCTCCTTCTCCTGTACGAGCTCGTCGCCGAGGAGCAGGGCGTACCCGGCGATCAGCTCCGGGGCACCGTGCAGAACGACATCCTCAAGGAGTACGTGGCGCGCGGGAACTACATCTTCCCGCCACGGCCGTCGATGCGCTTGACGACCGACCTCTTCGCGTACTGCGCCGAGCGCATCCCCTCGTGGAACACGATCTCGATCTCCGGCTATCACATCCGCGAGGCAGGCTCGACCGCTGCGCAGGAGCTCGCGTTCACGCTCGCAAACGGCATCGCGTACTGCGAAGCCGCGGTCGCAGCGGGCCTCTCGGTCGACGACTTCGGCGCACGGCTCTCGTTCTTCTTCAACGCGCACAACCACTTCTTCCAGGAGGTCGCGAAGTTCCGCGCGGCCCGCAGGCTGTGGGCCGTGATCATGCGCGACCGGTTCGGAGCGACGAACCCGCGCGCCCAGGCACTCCGCTTCCATGCGCAGACCGGCGGCTCGGCCCTGACCGCCCAGCAGCCCGAGAACAACATCGTCCGCGTGGCGGTGCAGGCGCTCTCGGCTGTCTGCGGCGGAGCCCAGTCGCTGCACACGAACGGCTTCGACGAGGCACTCGCGCTGCCGACCGAGCGCGCGGCGCACATCGCGCTCCGGACACAGCAGGTGCTGGCGCACGAGGCCGGGACGACGGACACCGCGGATCCCCTGGGGGGTGCGTGGTTCGTCGAGGCCCTGACAGACGAGCTCGAGTCGCGCGCCAGGGAGCTGATCGCGCAGATCGACGAGCGCGGCGGAGCCGTCGCCGCGATCGAGTCCGGCTGGATGCAGGCGCAGATCGAAGACGCAGCGTTCCGCTACACCGCCGGGATCGAGTCCGGCGGGAGGGTCGTGGTCGGCGTCAACCGCTACGTCGAGGACGAGGTGTCGCCGATCGAGCTCCATCGGCTCGATCCGGAGGCCGAGCGCCGCCAGCGGGAGCGAACGGCGCGCCTGAGAGCGGCCCGCGAGACCGCGGTCGCCGACGCTGCCCTCGCCGATGTCCGCAGGGTGGCCGACTCCGGGACGAACCTGCTGCCGGCTCTCCGCGAAGCGTTGCGGGCGCGGTGCACCGTGGGCGAGATCTGCGGCGAGCTCCGGAGCCTCTGGGGCACCTACGACGCCGGGCGGACGTAACCGCTCCTCTGAGCGGCGGCGGGGAGGCCGCACCCACCGCGGTCGGGCGGCTGCGCGCCGATCATGGTCCCATCCCTAACCCCCACCCGCCCACGGGGAGTGAACCGTAGCGGCGAAACGCAAACGTGAGGCGGACGCGATCGCACCGGATTCGTCAGAGTCCTTCCCCATGCGGATCCTCCTCGTGTCGCAGATGTACCCGGGCCCGGACGACCCAGACCTCGGCGCCTTCGTCGCCGGGCTCGAGGAGGCGCTCGGCAAGCGCGGGCACGAGATCGAGCGCGCCGTCGTCTCGACACGAGCTGGAGGACGTCGCCGTCACCTCCGACTGGCCCGCGACACGCTCCGTGCCGCGCGCCGCTTCCGGCCCGACGTCGTCTACGCGCACTTCCTCGTCCCGGCGGGCTTGTTCGCAGCCCTCGAGACCCGCACGCCGGTCGTCGTCACCGCCCACGGACAGGACGTCGAGAACGCCGTCCGCCATGCGACGGTGCGCGCCGCCACCAACCTCGTCGTCAGGCGGGCAGCGGCCGTCGTGGCCGTGTCCGACTGGTTGCGCCAGCGGCTCGAGGCGGCGATCCCGGCCGCCCGCGGACACGTCCACGTCGTCGACTGTGGCATCGACCTCGATCGCTTCCGCCCACGCGACCAGAGCCAGGCGAGAGCGGCCGTCGGCTGGAACGAGACGGACGGCACGGCGTTCCTGTGCCTCGGCTCGCTGACCCCGCGCAAGAATGTCCTGCGACTCGCTCGGGCGTTCGAGCGCCACGCGACCGCGAGCCTCGTCTTCGTCGGCGACGGCCCGCTGCGGGGAGCCCTCGAAGGACGCTCCGGCATCCGTCTCGCGGGCACCGTCCCGCACGACCAGGTTCCCGACTGGATCGCGGCGAGCGACGTCGTCTGCCAGCCCAGCCTCGCGGAGCCGTTCGGGCTTGCGACGCTCGAGGCGCTCGCCTGCGGTCGTCCTGTCGTAGCGACGAGGAACGGAGGCCCGCCGGAGTTCGTCCCGACGGGGGCCGGCGTCCTCGTCGACCCGGAGAACGACGACGAGCTCGCCGCGGCTCTCGTGTCCGCAGCCGCGCTCCCGCGGCCGAACGAGGCGGGCCTACTCGCTGCGCGCGAGCACGACGTCGGGTTGCAGGCGGCGCGGATCGAGGAGATCCTCGCCCGCGCCGCCGGAGAGCCTTCAGGAAGTCGTTAGGCGTCTGCGGAGCCGTCGCCGGCGGCACCGCCCATTCCCGGAATGCTGAGCTCGCCCTTGGCCACCACGGAGTGCACGAGCCAGCCGATCACCGCGCCGGCGGCCGGTCCCACGACGTAGATCCAGAAGTGCGACCAGGTGCTGCCGACGAGCGCAGGCCCGAAGCTCCGCGCCGGGTTCACCGACGCACCGCTGAACGGCACGGCGGCGAAGTGGATCGCGGAGAGCGTGAGCGGGATCGCGACGAGCGCCGTCGAGCCGTAGCCGGAGCTTCTCGTCACCTGCAGGATGACGAGGACGAAGATCGCGGTCATCGCGATCTCGATCACGAGCCCGATCTTCGTGGAGGTCGGGGTCGTCGCCGTCGCCGCAACGTCCTGCTTCGTGAACGCGAGCAGGACGACGAGAGATGCGAGCACCGCGCCGATGATCTGCGAGGCCCAGTAGCTCACGAGATCTGCCGCGCCGAGCCGCCGGTCGAGAAACATCGCGAGCGAGACCGCCGGGTTGAAGTGTCCACCGGAGACCTCGCCGAACGCATAGAGGCCGGCAAGGAGCGCGAGCCCGAACCCGAACGGCACGATGATCTGGCCGCCGGTGCCGAGGTTCGGCGCCCGGTAGACGCCGACGAGGGCGACGCTGCCGATGAAGACGAGGATGAACGTGCCGAAGACCTCGGCGAGGTACTTCTGCCAGTCCTTCATGAACGCTCCTTGATCGACGAAACCACGAATCGACGAACCACGCCGAGACCTCTTCGGCCTCGTGGAAATCATGCGCAGCTACGTCAGACGAACCATCGGTCCTGCAGCGAGACCCTAGCCGGGCCGGGCGAGCCGGTCGAGATCGGCGAGCCGCACCTCGACGAGCGGCCGCACCGCATCCTCGAGCCCGGCCTCGCGCGCGAGGGCGAGCGCCTGCTCGTAGCTCTCCCGTGCCTTCTCCGGCGCGACACCCTGCTTGAGCCGGTTGTCGCCCGTGACGAGGAGCCGCTGGATCCTCGCGCGTGCCTCGTCTCCGGCGGCCATGCGCGCGAGGCTAACGCACGATCGGCGCTGGTACCATCGCCGTCGGATGGTCCAGCTCTTCGCCGTCACCCAGGTGCTGCTCGCGGCAGCGCTCGTGTTCCTGATCCTCATGCACTCGGGACGCGATTCGGGCTTCGGCGGGATCGGCTTCACGCCGGCCTCGCAGGGCGGGACCCACATCGTCGAGCGGAACCTGACGAGGCTGACCGCGGTGGTGGCGCTGCTGTTCGCAGCCAACACGGTCGTGCTCTACCGCCTCCTCGCCTGATCCGGCCGGCGGCGGACGCCGCGCCGCTAGAATGCGGCCCGCGCGCTGGTGGCGGAATTGGTAGACGCGCAAGGTTGAGGGCCTTGTGACCGCAAGGTCGTGGAGGTTCAAGTCCTCTCCAGCGCATGAGAGCCCTCGCTCGGCGAGGGTTCTCCTCTTCTCGGGCTGTTTGACGTCGTCCGGTTGACGTCGTCCGGGAGGAGCGCTACCGTCCCTGTCGAACATACGTTCGTCACCAGACCCCGAGACAGGAGACCAGACCGCATGCTCACCGCCCGCCAACAGGAGATCTGGCAGTTCCTCTGCGCGTACGTGGAGCGTCACGGCTATCCGCCGACCGTCCGCGAGATCGGCGAGGCCGTCGGCCTGGCGTCTCCGTCGACCGTGCACGCCCACCTCGCGAACCTCGAGCGCGCCGGCCTGCTCCGCCGTGATCCGACGAAGCCACGCGCACTCGAGCTGATCGGCAACCGTCAGGAGCGTCCAGCTGCAGCGACCGTTTCCGACGATCGCGTCCAGCGCCTGCCGCTCGTCGGCCAGATCGCCGCGGGCGCGCCGCTGCTCGCCGAGGAAAACGTCGAGGACGAGATCGCCGTCCCGGAGCCACTCGGCCGCGGCGCCGACTTCTTGCTCCGCGTGAAGGGCGACTCGATGGTCGAGGCGGGGATCCTCGACGGCGACACGCTCGTCGTTCGGAAGCAGGACGACGCCCGGAACGGCGACATCGTGGTGGCCCTCGTCGGCGAGGACGAGAACGCGGACGAGGCGACGGTCAAGACCTTCTACCGGGAGGCCGGACGGATTCGGCTCCAGCCGGAGAACAGGGCACTCTCCCCGATCTATGCGGACCACGTCGAGGTGCTCGGCAAGGTGGTCGGGGTGTTCAGGAGCCTCCGATGACCATCCGGCCGTTCGCACGGACGCTCGACCAGGAGCTGCTCGCGCTCGCACGCGGTGTGAGCCTCGAGTGCCTCGTGTGCGGCGAGTTCGTCCTCCATCTGAACGGCGTCATCGCGTGCCCCGAGTGCCGCTCCCTCCTGGCGGCGGGTGGCGAGATCCCCGAGCTGGAGCTACCGTCGGTCGTGCAGGCCGGGTGACCGCGGGCGCCGTTCGTTCGGCGCTCGAGGAAAGTCCGGACACCGCAGGGCAGGACGCTGGGGAAACCCCAGACGGCGAAAGCCGATGGAAAGTGGCACAGAAAGGAGACCGCCGGCGGGCGACCGCCGGTAAGGGTGAAACGGTGGGGCAAGAGCCCACCAGCGACCGTGGCGACACGGCGGCTCGCCAAACCCCGTCCGGTGCAAGGCGAAGCAGGTTCCGACGACGCTGCCCGCCGAGGAACCGGGTACGCCGCTCGAGCCGTCGGGCAACCGGCGGCCCAGAGAGATGGTCACCCTCGACAGAATCCGGCTTACAGGCCTGCTACACGAAGCCCCGCCCCGAGCGGGGCTTCGCATTTGCGGTTCGCGAACCTGTGTCGCGGTACAGTGGTTTCGTGCGAGAGCATGGCCAGCTGGAGGTCGTCGCTGCGTTCCTCAACACGAGGGACGACCGCGAGTTCACGACCGGCGATCTCACGCATGAGCCGCACGACGAGCTCGAGACGCCGGCCGAGCTGCGCACGTTCCTGCGGCAACATGGCCTCGCGTCGCGCGGGGTGCGTGTGACGTCCGCCGACGTCGACGCGGCTCGAAGGCTGCGGGAGCAGCTGCGCGACGCGGTCGCGCGACGCAGCCCTGCGCGCGCGTTGAGAGATCTCCCTCTTGCCGTGGAGCTCGGTGCCGAACCGCGGTTCGTTCCCCTCGCGAAAGGCGTCTCCGGCGCCCTCGCGCAGCTTGCGGCTGTATGCGCGGAGTCGGCGGTGGACGGAACGTGGGACCGGCTCAAGCTCTGTGCCGCCGAGGACTGCCGCTGGGCGTTCGTCGACACCGGCAGGAACCGGCTCGGCCGGTGGTGCTCGATGCGCGTCTGCGGCAACCGGATGAAGTCGCGCGCTTTCCGCTCGAGGTTGCGCAGCAAGTAACCGGTGTGATACTTCACAGGTTGTGCATCCGGTCGAATCCTTCGCGATCGACATCGAGCCGAGCGAGGTGGACGAGCTCCGCGACCGGCTACGGCAGACGCGCTGGCCCGACGAGGTCGAGGCCGCGGCCTGGGATTACGGTACGAGCCTCCCGTATCTGCGCGAGCTGATCGCGTACTGGGCCGAGTCGTTCGACTGGTTCGCACGGCAGGAGGAGCTCAACCGCTGGTCGCACTACCGCGCCCGGCTCGACGGCCTCGCGATCCACTTCGTGCACGAGCGTGGAAAGGGACCGGCTCCGCTCCCGATCGTGCTGACGCACGGCTGGCCGAGCACGTTCGTCGAGCTACTCGAGCTCGCATCGCGGCTGAGCGATCCCGCCGCGTACGGCGCTGATCCCGCCGATGCGTTCGACGTCGTCGTCCCGTCGCTCCCCGGCTACGGCTTCTCGTCGCCGCCTCGGTTCAGAGGCCCGGCGCGGACGGCGACCTGCTGGCGCGAGCTGATGACCGACGTGCTCGGCTACGAGCGCTTCGGCGCCCACGGCGGCGACATCGGCGCCGGTGTCTCCTCGCGGCTCGCGTTCGACTTCCCCGAGTCGCTGATCGGCATCCACGTGACCGCGACCTGGGACGCCTACCGCGGTGAGGGCGCCGAGCCCCCGACGCCCGAGGAGCAGGCGTACCTCGACGCGCTCGACGACTGGGAAGAGCGCGAGGGCGCCTACAGCGCAATCCAGGGGACGAAGCCGCAGACGCTCGGCTACGGCCTCAACGACTCGCCGGCGGGGCTCGCGGCGTGGATCGTCGAGAAGTGGCGCAGCTGGGGCGACACCGGTGGCGAGGTCGAGTCGCGCTTCTCCAAGGACGACCTGCTGACCACGATCAGCATCTACTGGCACACGCAGACGATCACGCCGTCGGTGCGCGCCTACTACGAGTCGCAGCACGCGCACCGGCGGCTGCGGGCGGACGACCGGATCACCGTGCCGACCGCGGTCGCGCAGTTCCCGAACGAGTGCGTCCCCGAGAGTCACCCGCCGCGGTCGTGGGTCGAGCGGACATACAGCGACCTCCGAAGCTTCCGCCGGTTCCCGCGCGGCGGGCACTTCGCCGCCAAGGAAGAGCCGGACCTCGTCGCCGAGGACATCCGCGCCTTCTTCCGCGAGCTGCGGCGCTGACCGACGTGGGGACGGTTTCGCTGCGGCGACAACATCGACGTCGTCCTCCTCTGGTCGGGGCTCGCCGTCTCGGTTGTCGGGAAGATCCGAGTGCCGAACGATGTCCTGCCGGCCTGGGCTTGACTCGCCCCCCAGGGGAGCTTTCATGCTTGCCACGGTGAGCACGCTCGTCAGCATCGGCGACTTCTCGCGGATGACGTTCCTGAGCGTCAAGGCGCTGCGTCACTACCACGAAGTCGGGCTGCTGCCGCCCGCGGAGATCGATCCGGACTCCGGATACCGGCGCTACGACGTCGCGCAGGTGCCGACGGCGCAGGTGATCCGGCGTCTCCGCGAGCTCGGCATGTCGCTCGACGACGTGCGGTTGGTGATCGAGGCGCCCGACGTCGGCGCACGGAATACCGCGATCGGCGCGCACCTGCGCCGGATGGAAGGCGAGCTCGAGCAGACGCGCGCGACCGTGCAGTCGCTGCGGCTCCTGCTCGACGACACCGCGCCGGCGCCCGTCGCGATCGACTACCGGATCGAGGAGCCGTCGCGCGCGCTCGCGATC
>Ga0187778_10001752_pt1 | contig 14941 bp, 13 predicted proteins | sample 1015_Q2_SP5_20_M_FD_132418 | JGI IMG/M metagenome (GOLD analysis project Ga0187778, IMG submission 132418) | Tropical peat soil microbial communities from peatlands in Department of Meta, Colombia - 1015_Q2_SP5_20_MG | ecosystem: Environmental > Terrestrial > Soil > Wetlands > Peat | place... | reverse complement strand
CCCAGGAGCCTGGCACTGCCGCACCATCGCCAAGCGCTGCTCCGATGTGAACATCCGCCTTGGCTTGTTGCGCCAGTTCAAGCCAGTCGACGCAGATGTCTCCTTACTCTTGGTGTCCGTCTGCATACAAGTGGGGATCTAGAAAATCGATCTTCGATTCTCCAATCGCTGCCACTCGCATTACTAGACGGGGTTCACCGGACGCTCACACTTAACGACTAAGCCGATATCTGATAACGGGTGTTGCGCCCCGGCAGCCCGCCCGCTATGCTCCTGCGCCGCACCTTGGTAAAGCCACATCCCAACAACAAAAAGGGGCCGCACATGAAGTGTTCAAATACGCACCTCGGTCTGTGTCTTTCGGCTCTCTTGTGCGGATGCTCGACTCCGTATTCGCCACCACAGTTCGATGGCAAAGGAACCTTTCCCGGCTTGGAGCCGTTAGCGGCCCAAGCGGCAGCCGCGCCGGGCAATTCGACACTGGACGTCTTGATTGTCCACGGCATGTGTTCGAACGACTATTCAACAATCAATGCCCAACTGAACTACATGCGCGCCATTTTCGGTCTGCCGAAACTCTCAAACGTCAATCGCCTGGAGCCCATCCCCGACTCAAAAATCCAATTTGCACAGGATCGCATCCCCCTCTCCAAAGGTGCACTTCGGGTTACAGCACTCCTGTGGACGCCTCTGACAACAGAGATGAAAAAGGGGGTGTGTTACGACGAGACGACGAAGACAGCGACCGCGGACATGTGCACGGGTTCGCCGGACAACGGATTGGTTCGAGCGTCCATCAATGCCGACATCAAGAGCTCGATACTTGACGATTGCCTCTCCGACGTCGTGGCATATTTGGGCAATCGCGAGCAAATGATCGAGGAAATGCAGCGCGCAATCATTTTCATTACCGCCAATTCTGAGGTGAGCGCTGCGCGATTTATGGCAACCCCGAAAGGCCTCACGGCAAAGGCGCTCGAGAATCATGCGCCGCTCGCTCTTATTTCGGAGAGCCTCGGCAGCAAATACGTCACCGACGCGCTCGACGCTATGCAGCACCATGCAAATCCGAGCCTCGCGCGCAACAGCGATCTCTTACCCGACGATCTGGCAAAGTTGGGTGACCAGATCGCCGAGCGGACCTCGGTGATCTACATGGCGGCGAACCAGTTGCCGCTTCTAGCGATGGCCGACAAGCCAGCGACGTACGCGGTGGGTGTGCGCAGCAAGGAATTCCGCTTCCGACGCAACAGCTTCGAGGCGATCACGAGCCATCCGTTGGCCTCCCAAAGTCCAGTGGTAGAGCGCGCTATTGTCGCGTTTACAGATCCCAGCGATTTGCTGTCGTATACCCTCATCCCTTGGGGTGGCGCGCGCGACGACAAGAACATTACCGACGCCAAGGTTTCAAACGACAGCATCGTGCACCTTCTGTACCTGGGTGTGGAGAATCCGTGGACCGCGCACACGACGTATCTTGCCAATCCCGACGTCCAACCCCTGATTCGCTGTGGGCGCCCCTCTGCCTGCGCTTCGGGTCACTAGTAGGGACGCACAGAACTCGCTCCGTCGCCATCGGCTGGGTATCGGAAGCGGTGTCGTCGTCCTGCGTGGTTGGGCGCTGTTCATTGGCCTTGGAAAGGCCGGAGTTATTTGATTGATGCCGAGAAGCGGACGTCCGGTATCGTCGGCTTGGGGTCGGATTTACCGAAAGACGTCCTCTTTAGGCGGCGAGCGTCCATGGCGGTGATGCGACGGATTGCGGAAATATTGAGAACCACCTACGCATGCCCACGCCACAGGGCCATTAGCGAGAGTCGATGCTGCGTCACGTTCGGTCCGCTGTGCCATTGACGCTTTGCATCCTGCTGCTCCAGCGACAGTGAGTATGCGTCTCACAGATACCTGCAGTGCAGCTCCTGCGTCCCGTCTCGTCGGTTAACTGAGAACGGCTTCCTGCGCTAGCTCACTCACTGCTGCCTCGTTAGTCTCCTGATGATCTGGGTCAACACCCCACCGTCCTCCAGGCGTAGCTTGAATCTTGCCTCTCGATGCTTTCGGATCGAGAGACCGATTGACGCCGTGTAACGTCGGAATGGGGGAGGTTACGATTACTAGAACTTCAACTACTACGTCCGATAAGTTCTCTGCGGTTATGGCATATGCTCGCGAGATGTCACCGTAGGTTAGCCTAGGAAGGTGTCCGCTTCGGCGGAGGCGTTCCTTTTGCAGCATCAGGAGGCACGAAAAGAATCTTCGGTTGCAAAAAGCCTTTGTCAAATTCGAGGAAAGATCATGAACTTCAGAAAGCAGAGCATGATCCGTTGCCTGTGGGTGGCGTCATCCGTCGCGATATGCACAGGTGCGTACGGGCAAACGGAGGGCACCTACACAATGAATTGTCAGAGAGCTGGAGTTGCTGCGTTGGAACCCTTAGGCGATCGGCCGGGGCATGCCATTCGAACTTCCGAATACACATGCCTCAACGTTGGCGGCCCATTCGATGGAGCTGTTACTACCGGAAGGAGTGTCATAGAGTTAGACAACGACAATGCCGTGATGCTAGTCAGCACGGGTATTGATCGCAAGGCTGGAGCGGTTGGCGTGTGGCTCGACGATTTGGGACAGAAAGTCAACGTCCTAAAGGATGCTGACGGAAAGGTTACCGGCTTGATGGGCTCGGGGCGAGGCCGGTACTTGATGGGGGGCGGCACCGCGGCCGCCGTCACTGGCAAGACCTACGTCTTTAGCTGGAAGACGACTAGCATCAATCAGTTCGTGATTAGCTGGAAGTGGGAGTAGGCGGGCGCACGTTTCGCTGAAGACGGTGGCGAGGGAATCTCGGTCACGGGTGGATGTTCCTTCGCCAGGCGGGATTCGCCTTTTCCCGACTCATTGTGATTCCGCCGCGTGTGACTTCGCTGGGTTGGCTTCGGGGTCTTCTTTAGTTCTCGCGAACGGCGCTCTGAGGCATCGCGGATATCTGCCGACCATTCAGTTTGTGGGAAAACTCCGTTTCGCGGTAGAGGTCGGCTATCGTAGAGTTCTTGCGTCTGCTTTGCGGAGACCAATTTGTCCCCTTGGGGTCGGGACCGTCAAAACATGACTGCTTTGTGCGTGATGCTAGGACGTCCGCAATAGATCCTGCTTCAGACCTCTAGCCTGCAGCCGCGAAGCTCAGCACTTTGAACCTCTCAGGCAGCACGCAGTCCGTTCTCGAAAAACGGCTCAAGATTCCTGCGCGGAAAAACTCGCACCGCGTTTTCGCGTTGAGCCGTCGCGAGAAGTAATCGCAAAAAACACGCAAAACTCGGATCGCTGAGCTAAGCCTAGTTCGCGAAGGCCCGCAAAACGCGGGGCTTCACGGGGCGGTTTCCCTTTTGGCTCAACTAGTTAGACTCGGTGGCGGAGACGGACGGATTCGAACCGTCGATGCACGTTTTAGCGCGCATGCTCCCTTAGCAGGGGAGTGCCTTCGACCACTCGGCCACGTCTCCGGAATTCCAATCGCAGATGCGCGTTGCACACCACCGCGTGAGGCACAAAAATCGCAACAGGCCGTAGTGCCAGCGGCAGTCTAGAGATGGAGCGGCCCGCGGTCAACGCAGCCACCCGGCGACGTCAATACAAGACCGGCCCGACCAGCGTTTTCCTTCACTTGCCAGTCGGTTGCTCCAGACCAAAGGCTTTGTGCAGCGCGCGCACCGCAAGCTCCATGTACTTGTCTTCGACAATACAAGAGATCTTGATCTCGCTCGTCGATATCATCTGTATGTTGATGCCCTCCTCCGCCAAGGTCCGGAACATTGTGCTCGCGATACCGACGTGCGAGCGCATACCGATTCCTACTACCGAAACTTTGCAAATCTTCGGGTCACCGATCACGGAGCGAGCGCCGACATGCGCCTTGACCTTCTGATTGAGCACGTCCATGGCCCTTGCGTACTCGTTTCGATGCACGGTGAACGACAGGTCGGTCATCCCATCGACTCCCGTGTTCTGGATGATCATGTCGACGTCGATGTTCGCTTCGGCGATCGGGCCCAGAATCTGGAAGGCGATGCCCGGCCGATCCGGCACGCTTGCCAGTGTTATCTTGGCCTCGTCGCGCGTGAAAGCGATCCCAGAAATGGTGGCCTCTTCCATACGAGTGTCTTCCTCAAAAGTGATCAGCGTTCCCGACACCGCTTCTTCTTCAAGAGGCAAATCCGGATCGGTCAAACTCGAGAGCACGCGTAGCCGAACGCGGTACTTGCCAGCGAATTCAACGGAGCGGATCTGGAGCACCTTCGAGCCCAAGCTGGCCATTTCCAGCATTTCTTCGAAAGTAACCGTGCGCAGGCGTCGTGCCTCGGGGACAATGCGGGGGTCAGTCGTGTACACGCCATCTACGTCCGTGTAGATCAGGCATTCGTCGGCCTGCAACGCAGCCGCCAGTGCAACCGCCGAGGTGTCCGAGCCGCCGCGTCCCAGCGTTGTGATATTGCCGTTTTCGTCAACCCCTTGGAACCCTGCAACGACGATCACTTGGCCACGGTCGAGCTCCGCATGCAGCCGGTCGGCATCAATCGAGCGAATCCGCGCCTTGGTAAAGGAATTGTCGGTGAGCACAGGCACCTGCCCGCCCGTATAGCTCCTCGCTTGCACACCAATGGCCTTCAGAGCCATTGACAGCAAACCAATCGTCACCTGCTCACCGGTAGCGGCCACGACGTCGAGCTCGCGCGGATCTGGGTCCGGTTGAATCTGTTTGGCCAGATCGATGAGCCGGTTCGTCTCGCCGCTCATCGCCGACACGACGACCGCGACCCTGTGTCCCGCGCGATGCCACTTGGCAACCCGGCGCGCGACGTTTCGAATGCGCTCGGCGCTGCCGACGGAAGTGCCGCCGTATTTGTGAACGATCAAGGACATAGCAGCCGGTCGCCGGGCTTCTTCGATAGTGTCAAACCGCGCATTATAGGGCGGCCCGCGCGGGCTCATCCGCCAAGAAGGTAGCCTCGCCCCGCCATTCAACGCGAACGCGTTCACCTCCGCGATCGACGAGACGAGCGTCGGGCCCAAGTCGGGCCACGTAAATCAGCCGGTCATCGCGCCAGAGTAGCGGCAGGGAGCTGCGTTCGAACTCGGGCACGCCAGCCTCCTGGAACAACTGCTTGAGCCTTTTTGACGGGCGCAGGGCGTGCGGTTTGAAGCGCTCGCCACCGGTGCGGCCTCGCACCTCCAAGGGGCGCGCGCGCAGCCACGCGGCATCAAAGCCGGTTTCGTCGGGCAAAAACCGCAGCACGCCGCCCCAGCTCGCGACCGGCAGTTCCTCCTCCCCTTGCCATCGCAACTGCTCGTGCGTCCGCTCAACGGTGTGCGGAAGTCGCAGGCAGAGCAGACCGCGATGACGGCGCACCTCGTAGGCGCCCACTCGAATGAGCATGCGACTATCACCGCGGCCGCCCAGTGCTTGCGTTAACACATCGCGCAGCCGCGCGCGGGACGGTGACTCGATATTTGCTTGCGCCAGCCACGCGCGTAACACCAAGGGTCTGCGGTTTGGCTCCAGTGCTGCCAGTCGGTCGATGCGCAGCATGCCTTGCGGCGCATCGCGCGTACAAGACGCGAGCGCCTCCTGCGCCAAATCCTGGAGTACTTCAGCCGCCTCGCCAATGAGCTCGATCGAGCGGGCAGCGGAACGGCGAAAACCGCTGCGGATCCTCGCCAACTGCGGCATGACGTGGGCGCGAATCGCATTGCGCGCAAAGCGCGGGTCCAGATTGCTTGGGTCGCTGACACTCACAATCGCGTGGCGCGCTACGTAATCTTCGATTTCCCGGCGAGAAATTTCCAGAAAGGGTCGCAGCAGACGCACCTTCGTCCGCGCCAGATCCCGCTGCTCCGCAATGCCCGCAAGCCCGATCAACCCCGCACCCCGCAGCCACTGCAGCAAAAACGTCTCAATGCGATCGTCCGCGTTGTGCCCCGTAAGCACCGCAATTGCGCCATCATCCCGCGCCGATTGCGCGAGCGCGGCGTAGCGCGCCTCGCGTGCGCCGGCCTCGGTTCCTCGATCGGTCGCCACATGAACGCGCGCTACCGTCAGTTCGACGCCGCGCAGGCGACACTGCCGCTCGCAGTGCCCGACCCATTCGTCGGCTTCCGGCTGCAGTCCGTGATGCACGTGCACGGCGCGCAGCGCACCAAAGCCCGCGATGCCACGATCACGCAGCCGGCAAGCCAGATCGAGCAACGCGCTCGAGTCCGGCCCGCCGCTAAATGCGATCACCAGGGGCGGCCCGGCGCTGGAGCCGCGGCGCGCGGCCGGGATCAGTTTTTTGCCCTCGCCAGGCTTGCCGCCGCCTGAGGGCGGAGCCGATTCCGTCGTGCCACCGAGAACCTCGGCGACGACCCGCTGCAATGCCGATAGCAAAACGCGATCGGCCGGGTCAGGCTTCGGCGGACGTTTCCTTGAACTTGCCATAGCCCATCAGGCGCGTATGGCGTGCCGCCAATAGGTCCTTGGTCTTTATGCCTTGAAACTGTCGTAAGGCATCGCCCAGCGCGCGCTTGAGCAGCGCCGCCATTTGCGACGGGTCGCGATGGGCCCCGCCCACCGGCTCGGCAACAATGCGGTCGACCAGGCCTAATGCTTTGAGGCGATTGGCGGTCAACCCCAGGGCCTCGGCCGCCTCGGGAGCGCGCTCAGCGCTTTTCCAGAGGATCGAAGCGCATCCCTCGGGAGAAATCACCGAGTACGTGGCGTACTGCAGCATCAGCACCATATCGGCCACGCCAATCGCAAGCGCGCCGCCGGATCCGCCTTCCCCAATGATCGTCGCGATGATGGGAACCTGAAGCTGCGACATCGCATACAGGTTGTGGCCAATGGCCTCGGACTGGCCTCGCTCTTCCGCGTCGATGCCCGGATAGGCGCCCGGCGTGTCGATGAAGGTAAACAGCGGCAGTCGAAATTTCTCCGCCAGTTTCATCAGACGCAGAGCCTTGCGATAACCCTCGGGCTTAGGCATGCCAAAGTTGCGCAGGGCGCGCTCCTTGGTATCTCGCCCCTTCTGGTGGCCGAGGACCATGACGGCTTGCCCATTTAGGCGGGCCAGACCCCCGATGACCGAAAGGTCGTCGGCAAAGCACCGGTCTCCGTGCAATTCGTGAAAGTCGGTGAAGATTTCGTTGACGTAGTCCTGCGTGTAAGGGCGCTGCGGGTGGCGCGCAATTTGCGACACCTGCCAGGGCGTGAGCTTGGCGTAGATTTCCTTGAGGAGCGCCTGGCTCTTCGTCTGAAGGCGAGCGATCTCCTCGGAAATGTCCACCGCCGAGTCGTCCTGCACGAAACGCAGCTCTTCAATCTTCGCTTCCAGATCGAAGATGGGCTGCTCGAAATCCAGAAAGCTGGTCTTGGCCGTTGCCATAGATGATCCCGTCGTCAATATTCCACTGGTACCGGATCGAGACTGCGCCACAAGAACCATGTCGCAACACTACGATATGGCGCCCAGCGCGCACCCAACTGTTTCACCTTTAGCCGTCCGGCACCACGCAACAACGCCGGCACTGCTTCACCGTCAAAATAGTGCCGGCTAACGGCTTTGAGCAAACCCAAATCATCCAGCGGCAAAACATCCGGGCGCAGCAGATTAAAGATCAAAAACATCTCGGCTGTCCAGCGCCCGATGCCGCGGATGCCCGTCAAGCGCTCAATCACGACTTCATCGGATTCGAATGCAAGTCGAGCCAGGTCGATTCGACCTTCGGCAAATTGGCGTGCCAGGTCGCGCAAGTACTCGACCTTGCGCTCCGAGAGGCCGCAGGCGCGCAGCGTCGACGCGCGTCGTTGCAGCACGGCTTCGGGCGTCATCTCGGGGCAGCGATCTGCCACTCGCGTCCAAACGGAAGCGGCGGCCTTCACGGAGATCTGTTGGCCGACAATGGAGCGCGCCAGCGTCGAGAACCCGTCGCCGCGCGAGATCAGGCGCGCCCGCGGATGGCGCGCGATGATCGACGCGAGCGTCGGATCGACCGCCTGTAATCTTCGTTTGGCCTTGGGCCAGAACACCGGTTCGACCGCAGCGGGCCTGCAAGCGGAGGCCAAGCGTGTCGCACTCTTCACTTGCGCCGCCACGTCGTGCCGCCGGGACCGTCCTCGAGCAAGATGCCCTCCTCGGCGAGCAATGCGCGAATGCGGTCGGCTTCAGCAAAATTCCGCGCCTGCTTGGCCGTCGTGCGCCGTGCCACGAGTTGCTCGACGCGCTCGGCCACCGCAAGCGTGGAACGGGCTGGGTCGGCCTGCAGAAAGGCCTCGGGTTCTTGCTGCAGCAAGCCAAGAACGCCGCCCAGCGCGCGCAACTGCGCCGCGGCCGCACCCGATTTGCTGCGGTTTACCTCCCCCGCAAGATCGAAGAGTTCGGCGACGGCTGCTGCCGTATTGAAGTCTTCGTCCATTGCGGCGGCAAACCGGAGGGCATTGACTCCATTCCAGTCGACGGCGACCGGCCCGCGGTCAAAGCCGCGCAGTGCCGTGTACAGACGGACCAGGCCCGAGCGCGCGTCGGCCAAGAGGTCCTCGGTGAAGGACATCTGGCCGCGATAGTGCGAGCGCACGAGAAAAAATCGCAGCACTTCGGCCTGATATCGCTGCAAGGCGTCGCGAATGGTCAAAACGTTTCCCAGGGACTTGGACATCTTGTCCTCGCCCATGCGCAGTGCACCACAGTGCATCCAGATGTTGGCCAAAGGGACCCCGTAGGCGCCTTCGCTTTGCGCGATTTCGTTCTCATGGTGCGGGAAAACCAGGTCAGGGCCACCCCCATGAATGTCGATCGTGCGCCCCAGAGTCGCCGCAGCCATCGCCGAGCACTCAATATGCCATCCGGGTCGCCCGGGACCCCACGCCGAAGGCCACTGCGGCTCATCGGGTTTGGCGTGTTTCCACAAGACGAAGTCCAAGGGATCGCGCTTTGCCTGTCGCACCTCGATGCGCTCGCCCGCGCGAAGTTCATCGAGGGATTTGCCCGACAGTTTGCCGTAGCCGGGAAACTTGCGCACGGCAAAATCCACGTCCCCATCGTCGGCCAGGTACGCCAGGCCGCGGCGCTCCAGCACGCCTATGAGATCGAGCATCTGCGCAATGTATTGGGTCGCACGCGGCTCGATGTCCGGACGCTCAATGCCAAGGGCGTCCAGGTCCTCGTGCATGGCCCGAATATTGCGCTCGGTAAGGGCGGAGATCTCTTCGCCGGTCTCAAGCGCGCGCCGAATGATCTTGTCATCGACGTCCGTGATGTTGCGGACGTAGGTCACGCGCAAACCGCGTGTTCTCAGCCAACGCTGCACCACGTCGAAGGCCAGCATGAGACGGGCGTGCCCCAGGTGGCAGAGGTCGTACGTGGTCATCCCGCAAACGTACATGCGTACGTGCCCGGACTCCACCGGGGTCAGTTCCTGGATCTGGCGCGTCAGGGTGTTGTAGAGGCGAACCGCCATAACGAGCGCGGCCCCACCTGAGCCCGTCGCACGTCGGTGCTAGTGCCGTCGACAGAGCCGGACCGCGTGCGTTGTTAGAATAATCAATTCATTATAACAGTGCCCGGTCCCGATCTTGCCCGCCTTTCGCTCTGTGGCACCTCCGCTGGTGGCCCTCGCCCTGCTCGCTTGGACGGCACCACTCGGTGCATCGGCGGCTGACCTTCCGTCGTCGGCGACCAATCAGGAGCCAGCGACCGCACCGGCGCCGACCCCCCCGCCGGCGGAGGCCTCGACGCCGGCTCCGCAGGCCGCGCCGACGGCGCCTTCCGCGGAGGAGCAGGCGCCTGCAGCCGCGCCAGCGGCGGCTCCCACGCCAACCGCCGCACCGGCACCGGCGGCAACTCCCGGCGCGACAACGGGGCAGGCGTCCCCGTCGGCGCCCGCCGCGGGTCCCGCCTCGCCTCCGGCGCAAGCACCCGTATCGACCGAAATCCCCGCTTTGGCTTCGCCGCCAGCGCCGGCGACAACTCCAGCCTCGACGACCGAGCAAGGCGCGCCGGCTGCCGCGCCAGCGCCGCCCGCCTCCACCGTGACGTCGCCACCGGCGTCGGGCGCACCGGCAGCGCAGGCTCCTGCCAACGCCTCGGCGCCTGCCGCGCAGCCGGCGACAGGCGCCCCACCGGCAGCCGCCTCGCCGGCGCAGGGCAGCCAGAACGCGTCCGAAACCACCGAAATGACCCCCGCGGCGCGGATCTCCGCGGCCCTGCGCAAGAGCGACAAAGCCGGTGCGCTAAAAATCGCCGACGAGTTTCTTGCAACGCATCCCCGCGACGCGCAGGTGCGATTCTTGCGCGCCGTGGTGCTGGGCGACTTGAACCGACAAAAGGAAGCAGTGGCCGCCTTGGAATCGCTAACGCAGGACTTTCCCGAGCTGCCCGAACCGTACAACAACCTGGCGGTAATACGGGCCAATGAGGGCCAGCTCGCGACGGCCGAGCGCTATTTGCAGCTCGCCATTGCCGCGCGGCCCAACTACGTCACCGCACAAGAAAATCTGGGCGACCTGTACGTTGCCATGGCCGCGGCTGCCTATGAGAAGGCAGCACAGCTCGCGCCGGCGAACCCGACTCTAAAAACCAAGCTCAACCTCACGCGCGAACTCAGCACCAAGCTGCGCAATGCGCACTAGTTCGTCTGCCGATCGCGTCTTTCCGCAACCAAGGAGTCTTTGCATGTATGCCTCTCGCCGTATCGCCTGCCTGGCCACCCTCGCCGCCGCCTTGCTCGGCTCTTCCCCGCTGCACGCGCAATCGGCCCCGACGACGGGCGCGCCTGCTGCGCAGCTCGTTACGCTCGAGACATCGGCCGGCGTCATCGTGCTCGAACTCGACGCCAAGGCCGCCCCGCGGACGGTCGCCAATTTCGTGCAGTACGTCAAGGACGGCTATTACGCGGGCACAATTTTTCATCGCGTGATCCCCGGATTCATGATTCAGGGCGGCGGCTACACGCCCGAGCGCCAGCCAAAAGCGCCACGGCCGCCGATTGCCATCGAGAGCAATAACGGACTGAAAAACGTGCGCGGATCCGTCGCCATGGCGCGTACCAGCGACCCGAATTCAGCCACTTCGCAGTTTTTTATCAACCTCGCCGATAATGCCTTCCTGGACTACCCGGGGCGCGACGGTTTTGGCTATACGGTTTTTGGTCGAGTGGTCCAGGGCATGGACGTCGTCGAGAAGATCGGCGGCACTCCGACAAGCAACCAGAGTCCCGCATTCGCAAACCTGCCGGTTACGCCGGTGATAATCGAAAAGGTCCGGCTCGGCAAGTAACGCCGAGCGTCGCCTCGTGAGCAAGGTGCTCTCGGCGGCAGCGCAAATCGAGCAACATCGGGGAGACAGAAGCAATGGTACGACTGCACACGAATCATGGCGTTATCGGCATAGAACTCGACTCCGAGCACGCGCCCAAAACCGCGGAGAACTTCCTCCAATATGTACGTTCCGGCCATTACGACAACACCCTGTTTCACCGGGTCATCAACGGCTTCATGATCCAAGGCGGTGGCTTTGAGCCCGGGATGCGCCAGAAACCCACGTCGGCACCTATCCAAAACGAAGCGGCCAATGGGCTGCGCAACAATAAGTACACGATCGCGATGGCGCGCACTTCCGATCCGCACTCCGCCACCTCGCAGTTCTTCATCAACGTTGCGGACAACGATTTTCTCAATCACACCGCGCCCTCCGGCCAAGGCTGGGGGTATTGCGTGTTCGGCAAGGTCGTCGAGGGCGCCGACGTCGTCGACAAGATCAAGTCAGTCCGCACGGGCCGCAGCGGCGGACACCAGGACGTGCCCGAGGAAGACGTCGTCATTTTGCGCGCCGAAGCCGACGCCTGAGGCAGGGACGATGGGCGCCGACTCGCGGCCTCCGGTACCGGCACGCACTCCGACCATTGATCGGCTCGGGCTGCGAGAGCCGGTCTTCGTGTCGGATTTGCATCTTTGCGCGCAGCGCCCACGCACGCTGCAGCGCTTTTTGGAACTGCTCGAGGTGACCGCGGGGCGCGTCGCCGAACTGGTCATACTGGGGGACCTGTTCGAGTACTGGGCGGGCGACGACACCCTGCAAGCGGGCGCGGCACAGGCTCCTGACAAAGCAAGCGACGACGATCGCGTAGGCCAGCAAGTCGCGCAGGCCCTGCGCCGAACGGCCAGCAGAGGCACCGCCGTATACCTCATGCATGGCAACCGGGACCTGCTGCTGGGTGCACAATTTTTGGAGGAAAGCGGCGCGCAGCTCCTTTCCGATCCAAGCATCGCCTACCTCGGCGCGTCGGCAGAGTCTGGACATGACGGTTTGGCAACGCTGCTTTCGCATGGCGATGCGTATTGCACCCTGGATCTTCCCTACCAGGCCTTCCGACGGCAAGCGCGCGACGCGCAGTTCCAATCTGTCTTTTTGTCTCAACCGCTTGCTGTGCGCCGCAAACTCATTGGCCAGGCTCGCGAGCGCAGCGAGACCGACAAGCAGCAAATGAGCATGCAGATCATGGACGTAACTGCCGAGGCGATTGAGCAGGCGCTGCGCGCTGCGGGCCTGCGCCACATGATCCACGGCCATACCCATCGGCCGGCGCGCCACGAGTTCTTTGTCGATGGTGCACCGGCCATCCGCTGGGTGCTGCCCGACTGGGACCTCGACGCGACGCCACCACGCGGTGGAGGTTTGCGTTGGGTCAACGGCGCGATCGAGCCGCTACCCCTTTAAGTCCCGCGAATCCCGCGCAGACGATTCCCCGGCGCGAGCCTCCTTCGATGCCATGGTTTTGCGGCCCGCGCGCAAGGCGCGTGGCAGGGTCATCGCACTGGCGATGCCGCGCAAAATGTCGACTTCCGTTGCCGTCGGCCGGGCACGCAGCAACAGCCGGCGCAAGCGCGCAAGCAGGTGTTTGGGCCGTTGCGGGTCAAGGTACCCCACAGCGATCAGCGCTTCTTCAAGGTGGGCAAACATCGCTTCGGTCTGCTCGATGCTCGCAGCCGACTCGAACTGCTGCAGTTGCGTGTGGTCATCGCCGCCGCCCGGGTGTAGCGGTCCGCCGGCCAGCAATTCGCGCCGACACTCGTAGGCTACGACCTGCGTGGCCTGCGCCAGGTTGAGCGAACCGCGCTCCGGATCCGATGGAATCTGACAGCAAAGATGACAGCGCTGCACATCGAGATTGCACAACCCGGTTCGCTCCGGACCGAAAACAAATGCGACTTGCGCATTTTGAAAATAAACGGCCTGCGCGGCGCAGCGTGCCGCCTCTCGCACCTCGATCGACTGCGGTCCGAACTGCCGCGGGTAGCCACTCGTCGCGATCGCCAGTTGCACACCTTCCAGCGCCTCGGCAAGGGAGTCGAAGACCTGGGCCTGGGCGAGCACGTCATCGGCGCTTGCCGCCAGCGCGAGCGCCTGGGGTGCGGTGCGAAACTGCGGATCGCGCGGCCGCACGACATGCAATCGCGTGAACCCCATGCTCCGGACCGCGCGCGCGCACGCCCCTATGTTGCCCACGTGACTGGGGGCGACCAAAACAAACCGCACCTGTTCCCAAGGCGCACTTTTCTGCGGACCTATAGAATGCGTCTGTTGCACTTGCCCGTAAGCCTCCGTAACCGTCCCGAGGGTAGCGCGCTCCCGCCGGAGCGCCCGTTCGCATGCACCCCCTGCTCAACACCGCGGTAAAGGCCGCCCGAAAGGCCGGCGCGATCATCAATCGCGCAAGTCTTGATCTCGATCTTCTGCATGTCTCGTCCAAGGGGCATGCGGATTTTGTCACGCAGGTCGATCGGGCCGCAGAGCAGTCGATCATCGAGACGCTTTCGCAGGCCTACCCGGACCATGGATTTTTGGCAGAGGAGTCCGGCGCGCAGCGGCCGCAAAACGCGGGTGACTACACCTGGATCATCGACCCGCTGGATGGAACCACGAACTTCATTCACGGCTTTCCGCAATACGCGGTGTCGATCGCCTGTCAGCACGGTGGCCAAATCACGCAGGCGGTGGTCTACGACCCTACGCGCAATGATCTGTTTACTTCGACCCGAGGAAGGGGCGCTTTTCTGAACGACCGGCGACTGCGTGTGTCCAAGCGCACGCAACTCAAGGACAGCCTCATTGGAACGGGGTTTCCCTTCCGCAACCTGGAGAGGATCGACCAGTACTTGCAGTTGTTCAAGCAGGTCACCGCACACACCGCAGGAATTCGTCGCCCTGGCGCCGCGGCGCTGGACCTTTGCTACGTCGCCGCGGGCCGACTGGACGGATTCTGGGAATTCGGTCTGTCCCCGTGGGACGTGGCGGCAGGCAGCCTCCTTGTGATCGAGGCCGGCGGCCTGATCTCCGACGATGAGGGCAATAACGCCTACCTGCAAAGCGGAAACGTGGTTTGCGGGTCGCCGAAGATTTTTGAGCAGCTGCTGCGCCTGGTACGCGGCCTGGAGCCGAATCCCGAAATCGAGGTGGCGCCGTGAACTGGGCCTTAGCACGAGGTCTGCAGCCGCGCGTGCTGTACGCGGGCGTGGTCCTCGCGTGCTTGGCACTGGTCGGTTTCGGCGTGTTTTTGCAGGAACACGATCACCTGGAGCCCTGCCCGCTATGCATCTTGCAACGCTATGAGTTTGTCGTGGTCGGCGCGGCGGCGCTTGTGGCGACCGTGTTGCCGCGCCTTCTGGGTCGCCTCGCGGCGTGGATCGGGATCGCCATCGCGCTCTCGGGTGCCGGCGTTGGTGCGTGGCACGTCTGGCTGCAACTGCACCCGCCCGCGGTGTCCTCGTGCGGACCCAGTCTGGAGTATCTGGTGGGCAATCTTCCCCTCGGACGCGCGTTGCCGCGCATCTTCCAGGGCTACGGCGACTGCACGGCAATCGACTGGAGCTTTCTGGGCCTCACCATCCCCGCTTGGTCGCTGATCTGGTTGTTGT
>Ga0187778_10001751_pt1 | contig 14948 bp, 18 predicted proteins | sample 1015_Q2_SP5_20_M_FD_132418 | JGI IMG/M metagenome (GOLD analysis project Ga0187778, IMG submission 132418) | Tropical peat soil microbial communities from peatlands in Department of Meta, Colombia - 1015_Q2_SP5_20_MG | ecosystem: Environmental > Terrestrial > Soil > Wetlands > Peat | place... | reverse complement strand
GCCGCATTTCCGCACCGACGCCGCGGGCTCGCTCGCCCTGGCCGTCGGCGTGGCGCCGCAGCCGATCTGCCGCGGCAACGATCCCAACCGCTGCGCGCGCGTGGTGGTGCTGATCCTCGCCCCGACCCGCGAAGCCTCGGAGTACCTGCGGGCGATGAGCGCCGTAGCCCGGGCGCTCGCCTCCGACGACGTCCTCGAGAAGCTGCACGCCGCGCGCACCGCCGAGGACGTGCTGGCGATCGCCGGCCTGAGGGACGCGCCGGTCCCGGCCGAGGTGACCGTGCGCGACCTGATGACGGTGAGCGTGACGACGGTGGGCCCCGACACCACGCTCAGCGACGCGGCGCGCGTGATGCTCGGACGCGGCGTCCGGGCGCTCCCGGTGACCGGGGACAACGGGGAAGTGCTCGGCCTGCTGACGGACGGGCACCTGCTCAAGCACCTCCTCCCGCAGACCGTGCAGCAGCTGTCGACCGGCCAGATGAAGGCCGTCAAGCGCCGCACCACGCGCGCCTCGCCGACCTCGCCCCGGGATCTGCCGGTCCGCGAGGCGATGGACCGCACGGTGCTGTGCCTGGCCGAGGATCAGACCATCGCCGACGTCGCCGCGCTGATGCTCGCCAAGGACGTCGACCGCTTTCCGGTCACGCGCGATGGGGCCCTGGTCGGCTTCCTGACGCGCGGCGACATCGTCCGCAAACTCCTGGGGTACTGACCGCCCGATGCTCACGCTCGCGATCATCAAGCCCGACGCCATGGCGTCGGGGAAGGCCGGCAAGGTTCTGGCCCACCTCGAGGCCGCCGGGTTCAAGGTCCGCGCCGCCCGCCTGGCGCGGCTGGCCGTTCCGCAGGCCGAGGCGTTCTACGCCGTCCACCGGGAGCGGCCGTTCTTCCGCCCTCTCGTCGCGTTCATGACCTCGGGGCCCTGCCTGCCGCTGGCACTCGAGCGCGACGACGCGGTCGCCAGGCTCCGGGAAGTGATCGGAGCCACGGACCCCAAGGACGCCGCGCCGGGGACGGTGCGCGCGCTCTACGCCGAATCCAAGGAGCGCAACGCGATCCACGCCTCGGACAGTCCGGAGAACGCCGCCCGCGAGGTCGCCTTCTTCTTCTCGGACTTGGACTTGGGCTGAGGCCGCGCGCCCGCACGCCGCATCGTTGACCCAAGTCTGACAAGGAGTTAGCTTCACCGGCCATGTTGCGCATCGACCTCGCGGCGGTGCGCGAGGGCCCGGTCGCCGTTGCCGACCAGATCGCACCCGACGACCCGCTGGTGACCGCCACCGGGCTGGCTCTCGCGGCCCCGCTGGCCGTCGCCGGAAGGCTCAGCACCGCCGGTGAAGGCAAGTTCTACTTGCAGGCATCGATCGAGACCGTGCTCCGGGCAGAGTGCCGTCGCTGCCTCGTGCCCGTCGATGTCCCGATTTCCGAATCGCTCGGCCTCGTTTTCGTGCGCGAGGAGGACGCCGGCGACGAGGACGACTGCTACACGGTGCCGCGGCGGGCCTCGGTCCTCGACCTGTCGGAGGCCGTGCGGGAGGAGTTGCTGCTGGCGGTTCCGCAGTACGTCGAGTGCCGCGAGGACTGCCGCGGCCTGTGCAAGCGCTGCGGGGCCGACCTGAACGCCGGCCCGTGCGGCTGTGCCACCGAGATGGACCCGCGGTGGGAAGCGCTCACGAAGCTACGAGGGGAATGAGGCAATGGCTGTCCCGAAGCGAAGGACGTCGAAGTCCAAGAAGCGGATGCGCCGTACCCACTTCAAGGCGCAGGCCCCGACGCTCTCCCCCTGCCCGAAGTGCGGCGAGATGCGCATCCCGCATCGCGTGTGCCCCAACTGCGGCTACTACAAGGGCGAGAGGCGGATCGAGATCGAGGACGAGTGATCCGCATCGCCATCGACGCGATGGGGGGCGACCACGCCCCGGCCGTGCCGGTCGCGGGGGCGGCGCTCGCCCTCGGCGAGCTGCCATCCGACGTCACGGTCCAGCTCGTCGGCCAGCAGCGCCTGGTGGAGCGGGAGCTGGAGCGGCACGCCGTGGACCGGGACCGGCTCCAGGTCATCGATGCGCCCGAAGCGATCGCGATGGGCGAGAAACCACTTCATGCCATCAAGTCCAAACGTAACTCGTCCATCGTCTTAGGCATCGGCCTCCAGAAGACCTCCAGGTCGGACGCCTTCATCAGCGCCGGGAACACGGGCGCGGTGATGGCCGGCTCCACGCTGATCCTCGGGCTGTACGAGGGATTCGAGCGGCCGGCTATCGGGACGACGTTTCCGACCAGCCGCCAGTCGGTCCTGGTGCTGGACGCCGGGGCGAACGTCGACTGCACGGCCGCCGAGCTGGTCGGCTTCGCCCAGCTGGGCGTGGTGTACGCGCGGGACGTGATGGGCCGGACCAGCCCGGCGGTGGGGTTGCTCAACATCGGCGAGGAGGAGGAGAAGGGCAGCGCGGCCGCCAAGGAGGCGCACCGGCTGCTCAGGGCCTCCGGCCTGCCGTTCGTGGGGAACGTCGAGGGCCGCCACATCCTGCTCGGCCGCTCGGAGGCCGGCGACTTCGACGTGGTGGTCTGCGACGGGTTCGTGGGCAACGTGCTGCTCAAGTTCTACGAGTCGCTGGGGCGGTTGTTCCACGGGCTGGTCGAGCGCGAGCTGGGCGCCGAGGTCGTGGCGGGGGAGGCGATGGCGCGCATCTTCCGCGCGCTCGACTACTCCGAGTACGGCGGCGCGCCGCTCCTGGGCGTGCGGGGCATCTCGATCATCTGCCACGGCCGCTCCACGGCCAACGCCATCCGCCACGCCGTCCGGCTGGCGGTGGACGCCGCCCAGCACCAGCTGGTCCAGCACATGAGCCGCGAGTTCGCCGCCAGCGGACAGGTGACATGAAACAACCGTCTTCGGCCTTCGCCGGCCTGGGCTCCTACGTGCCGCCGAAGGTGCTGACCAACGCCGACTTCGAGCGCATGCTCGACACGTCCGACACCTGGATCCGCGAGCGCACGGGGATCCGGGAGCGACACATCGCGGGTCCGGAGGACACCGCGGCGGAGATGGGACGGAAGGCGAGCCTCAAGGCGCTGGAGGAGGCCGGCCTCGGGCCGCTCGATGTGGACGTGCTGGTGGCGGCGACGGCGACCCCGGACCGGCTGCTGCCCTCGACGGCCTGCGACATCCAGGCGCTGCTCGGGGCGAAGAACGCCGCGTCGTTCGACGTCCTGGCCGCCTGCCCGGGCTGGATCTATGCGCTGGTGGTGGCCGAATCGATGCTGGTCGCCGGGCGCGCCGAGCGGGCCCTGGTCGTCGGGACCGAGAAGCTGAGCGCGATCACCGACTACACCGACCGCTCGACGGCGGTGCTGTTCGGCGACGCCGCCGGCGCGGTGGTCCTGACCAAGGGCGACGGGTCCCGCGGCCTCCTCTCGACCTACCTGATGAGCGACGGGACCCTGGCCGAGCTGCTGCACCGGCCGGGCGGCGGCTCGGTCTGCCCGCCCAGCGAGCAGATGCTCAAGGACCGGAGCTACTTCCTCAAGATGGCGGGCCGCGAGGTGTTCAAGGCGGCGGTGCGCGCCATGGCCGATGCGGCGAGCAAGGCGCTGGAGCGCGCCGGCGTCTCCGGCGAGCAGGTGGACCTGCTGGTGCCGCATCAGGCGAACATCCGCATCATCGAGGCGACGGCGACGCACGCCGGCATCCCGATGGACCGCGTGTACGTGAACGTGGACCGCTACGGCAACACCAGCTCGGCGTCGATCCCCCTGGCGCTGGACGAGGCGCGCCGCTGCGGCCGGCTCGAGCCGGGGATGATCACGCTCCTCGTGACGTTCGGAGCGGGCTTCACCTGGGGCGCGGCGGTCCTGAAGTGGTGAGCGCGCCGGGCGCGCGCTCAGCTGCGATGGCTGGCCCTGGCCCGAGTGCCACCGCGGCCCTGCTGTGTCCGGGGCAGGGCTCGCAGAAGGTCGGGATGGCGAAGGATCTCGCGGAGGCGTTTCCCGCGGCGCGGGCGGCCCTGGAGGCGGTGGACGAGGCGCTCGGCTTCCGGCTCTCGCACGTGATGTGGAACGGCCCCGAGGACCTCCTGACCCGGACGGACCACGCGCAGCCGGCGATCCTGGCGCACACGGCGGCGGCCTGGGCGGTGGCCGGGCCGAAGCTGGGGGGGCGGGTGGCCGGGGCGGCGGGGCACTCGCTCGGCGAGTACAGCGCCTACGTGGCGGCGGGCGCGGTCGGGGTGGCCGACGCGGCGCGGCTGGTGCGGCGCCGGGGTGAGCTGATGCACGAGGCCGGCACGGCGCGGCCCGGCACCATGGCGGCCGTGATGGGCCTCGCGGCCGAGCAGGTCGCCGCCGCCTGCCGCGAGGCGAGCGGATCCGACGCCGTCGCGGTGGCCGCGAACCTCAACGCGCCCGACCAGATCGTGATCTCCGGGGATCCGGCGGCGGTCGCGCGCGCGGGCGAGCTGCTCAAGGCGGCGGGCGCGAAGCGGGTGATCCCGCTCAAGGTCAGCGGCGCGTTCCACTCGCCGCTGATGGCGCCGGCGGCGGCCCGCTTCGGCGAGGCCCTGGCGGCGGCGCCGCTCCGCGACCCGGCGTTCGCCGTGGTGGCGAACGCGAGCGCCGCGCCGGTCCGCGACGCCGGCACCGCGCGACGGCGGCTCGCCGAGCAGCTCACCAGCCCGGTGCGGTGGGTCGAGTCGGTGCAGGCGCTCGCGGGGCTGGCCGGCGCGGAGGCGACGTTCGTCGAGCTGGGCCCGGGAGCGGTGCTCACCGGTCTGGCGAAGCGGATCGTGGCGGGCTGCCGGACGCTCAACCTCGGCACGGCCGCCGAGGTGGCGGCGTTCCTGGAGGCGGCGTGAATTTCGGGATCGACGACAAGGTCGCGATGGTGACGGGCGCGGGGCGCGGCATCGGCCGCGCGATCGCGACCGAGCTGGCGTGCGGGATGGGGGCGCACGTGGCGGTGCTGGACCGGGACTACGAGCACGCGCTCGAGGTCGCGTCCGAGATCGCCTGCGGCGCCAAGGGCTTCCGGGTGGACGTCGCGGACACGGCGGCGATCGAGGCCTGCGTGGCCGAGGTGGAGCGCGACCTCGGTCCGATCGAGGTGCTCGTCAACAACGCCGGCGTGACCCGCGACAACCTGCTGGCGCGCCTGTCGGACGAGCAGTGGGACACCGTGATGGACGTGAACCTCAAGGGCGCGTACCGCACGATGAAGGCGGTGACCCGCGGCATGATGAAGCGGAGGTCCGGCCGGATCATCAACGTCGCGAGCGTGGTCGGGCTGGTCGGAAACAGGGGGCAGTCGAACTACGCGGCGTCGAAGGCCGGGCTGATCGGCCTCACCAAGGCCGCCGCGAAGGAGCTGGCGTCGCGGAACATCCGGGTCAACGCCGTCGCCCCGGGCTTCATCGACACGGACATGACGGCCGGGCTCTCGGCCGAGGCGCGCGGCGCGCTGACCGCGCAGATCGCGATGGGACGGCTTGGGACCCCGCAGGACGTGGCCTCCGCGGTGGCCTTCCTCGCATCCGATGCCGCATCGTACATTACGGGCCAAGTCATCGTGGTAGACGGCGGGATGGTGATGTAGCGGTCTCACCTTTTGGAGGACGCAACGCTCATGGCCGACATGGCGAATCTCGAAGCGCGAGTGAAGGACATCATTGCCGAGGAGCTGGGCGTGGAGCGCGAGAAGCTCACCAACGAGGCGAGCTTCATGGAGGATCTCGGCGCCGACAGCCTCGACACGGTCGAGCTCGTGATGGCCTTCGAGAAGGAGTTCGACCTCGACATCCCGGACGAAGAGGCGGAGAAGCTGCGGACCGTCGGGGACGCGCTCAACTACCTGCATCAGCGGATGGGCGCGAAGTAGTGGAGCGTCGGGTCGTCGTCACCGGCCTGGGGCTGGTGACGCCCGTCGGCAACACCGTCGAAGACACCTGGAGCGCGCTGGTCGCCGGCAAGTCCGGGGCAGCGCGCATTCGGCGTTTCGACCCCTCGGCGCTGGACGTCACGTTCGGCTGCGAGGTGAAGGGCTTCGACCCGCTGGCCTACCTGGAGCGCAAGGAGGCCAAGCGGTGCGACCTGTTCGTGCAGTACGCGGTCGCCGCCACCGCCCAGGCGGTGCAGCACGCGGGGCTGGGCCGGGGGTTCCCGGCGCCCGAGCGGACGGGCGTCCTGATCGGCTCCGGCATCGGCGGCATCGCGACGTTCGAGGAGCAGTGCCGGACCTTCATCGAGAAGGGGCCGAGCCGGGTGTCGGCGTTCTTCGTGCCGATGTTCATCCCCGACATGGCCTCCGGCCTGGTGGCCATGCGCTACGGCGTGACGGGACCGAACTTCTGCACCGTGTCGGCGTGCGCGTCGTCGGCGCACGCGATCGGCGAGGCGTTCCGGACCATCCAGCGCGGCGACGCGGACGCGATGATCGCCGGCGGGGCGGAGGCGGCGATCACGCCGCTCGCCATCGCGGGCTTCGCGAACATGAAGGCGCTCTCACCGCGCAACGACGACCCCGCGCACGCGTCACGGCCGTTCGACAAGACCCGCGACGGGTTCGTCCTCGGCGACGGCTCGGGCATCGTGGTGCTGGAGAGCCTGGAGCACGCCACGGCGCGCGGCGCCACGATCCTCGCCGAGGTGGCGGGCTTCGGGATGAGCGCGGACGCGTACCACATGACCCAGCCGGCGCCGGAAGGGCGGGGCGCGCAGCAGGCGATGCGCGCGGCGCTGGCCGACGCGTGCATGCCGGTGGACCGGATCGCCTACGTCAACGCGCACGGCACCTCCACGCCGGCCGGCGACACGGCCGAGACGCAGGCCGTGAAGGCGGTGTTCGGGCCGGCCGCGAGGTCGCTGGTCTTCGGCTCCACCAAGTCGATGACCGGGCACCTGCTCGGGGCGGCTGGCGGCCTGGAGTTCGCCATCTGCACGCTGGTCATCGACCGCGGGGTCATCCCGCCGACAATCAACTACGTCACGCCGGACCCCGATTGCGACCTGGACTGCGCGCCGAACCGCGTGGTCGAGCGCCGGGTGGACGTGGCGATGTCGAACTCGTTCGGCTTCGGCGGCCACAACGTGACGCTGGTGGCGAAGCGGTTCGCCGCGTAGCGGCGGGCGGGCGATGACCTCCACGCTGAGCGAGATCCCCGCGCTCGCGGGCCGCGACGGACCGGTCCGGGCCGTCGCCGACAAGCTCGCCGCCGGGGAACGGCTCGACGCCGACGACGCCGTCGCCCTGTTCGAGAGCCGGGACCTGGTGGCCGTGGGCGCCCTCGCCGACGCCGCCAACCGCGCCAGGAACGGCCGGCGCGTGTTCTTCTCCGCCAACCAGCACATCAACCCCACCAACGTCTGCGTCCTGCGCAACACCTGCGTGTTCTGCTCGTTCGCCCGCACGCCGAAGGAGGAGGGCGCGTACACGCGGACGCTGGAGGAGGTGCTGGCCGAGGCCGGCCGCGCCAAGAGCGCTCCCACCCGCGAGTTCCACATCGTGGGCGGGCTGCACCCCAAGCTGCGCCTGAGCTACTACACCGACATCATCCGCGCCCTGCGCGCCGCCTATCCTGGCGTGCACGTGAAGGCGCTGACCGCCGTCGAGATCGCGCACCTGGCCCGCATCGAGAAGTGCTCGTTCCGCGAGGTGCTCCTCCAGCTCAAGGAGGCCGGCCTCACCAGCCTCCCGGGCGGCGGCGCGGAGGTGTTCGGCCGCGCGGTGCGGATGACCATCGCCGACCGCAAGCTGGCGGGAGAGGACTGGCTGGAGGTGCACCGCCAGGCGCACGCCCTCGGCATTCCGACCAACTGCACGATGCTCTACGGCCACGTGGAGACCCTGCGCGACCGCGCCGAGCACCTGCTCATCCTGCGCGGCCTGCAGGACGAGACCGGCGGCTTCCTCACCTACATCCCGCTGGCCTACCACCCGGATCACAACGCGCTGGGCGAGGAGATGGGGTGGACCGGACGCCCGACGACGGGCATCGACGACCTGATGAACGTGGCCGTCGGCCGGCTGATGCTCGACAACGTCCCCCACGTGAAGACGCACTGGCCGATGGTCTCGCCGTTCGTCTCCCAGGTGGCGCTCGACTTCGGCTGCGACGACGTGGAGGGCACGGTGGTCTACGAGCGCGTCTACCACGAGGCGGGCGCGCGGACGCCGATGGAGATGGGCTACGACGACCTGGTGAAGCTGATCCGCGACGCGGGGAAGGTCCCCGTGGAGCGCAACTCCCTCTACGAAACCGTGCGGACGGTGTTTCCGGAGTCGCCGGTGCGGGCGGCGCAACCAACGCCTCCGCCAGCCGGTCCAGCCGCGTCCGGCGCCTTCGAGTGATGCGGCTCGGGCGGATCGGCTACGTGAACTGCTACCCGGTGTACGGGGCGATGGACCGCGGCGTGGTCGCCGCGCCGGCGACCCTGGTGACGGGCACGCCGGCCGAGCTGAACGACCGCCTCGCCGACGGCCGCCTCGACGTGAGCGTGATCTCCGCCGTCGCCTACGCGCAGCAGGCCGGCGAGTACGAGCTGCTGCCCGACCTGGCCATCAGCTCCGACGGCCCGGTGCGCAGCGTGCTGCTGTTCAGCCGCCGCCCGCCCGAGGCCCTGGGGGGCGCGCGGGTGCTGGTGTCCACCGCTTCCCGGACGTCCATCCAGCTCCTCGACCTGCTGGCCCGCGACCGCTGGGGCGTGCGCTTCGCCACCGAGGCCGCGCCAGCCGAGCGCGCGGACCTCGCGCGCCTCGCCACCGTGCCACACGACGCGGTGCTGGTGATCGGCGACGGGGCGCTGCTGCTGGGCGCGGCGGGCGCCTATCCGCACGTGGTCGACCTGGGCCAGGCGTGGAAGGACTGGACCGGCCTCCCGTTCGTGTTCGCCGTGTGGGCGGCGCGGCGCGCGGTGGACCGCGCGGCGGTCCGCGACGTGCACCGCGCGCTCCTTGCCAGCCGCAGGTGGGGGCTCGCCCACCTCGAGGAGCTGGCGGCGGCGGCCGCGGCGGCCACCGGCGTCGAGGGCGGCCGGTGCCGCGAGTACCTCGCCGGCCTCGACTACGGCCTGTCGTACCGCCACCTGGCCGGTCTGTCCGACTTCCTGCGCCGGCTGGCGGCGCGCGGCGTCGTGCCGGACGGCACGCTGTCGTTCCTGGGAGCCGCGTAGCCGTGTCCGAGGCCGCCGAGCTGCTCGAGCTGTACCGGCGGGCGCCGCTGCTGGAGCTCGCCGCCCTGGCCGACGCGGAGCGGCAGCGCCGCCACCCGGACGGGGTGGTGACCTACATCGTCGACCGCAACATCAACTACACCAACGTGTGCGTGGCCGACTGCAAGTTCTGCGCGTTCTACCGCCGTCCCAAGCACGCCGAGGGCTACGTGCTGTCGTTCGAGGAGATCGGCCGCAAGATCGACGAGGCCAAGGCGATCGGCGCGGTGCAGATCCTGATGCAGGGCGGGCACAACCCGTACATCCCGTTCGAGTGGTACCTCGACCTGCTGCGCTACATCAAGGAGCACCACCCGATCCACGTCCACGGCTTCTCGCCCTCCGAGGTCCAGTTCTTCGCGCGGCGGTTCCGGATGAGCGTGGACCAGGTGGTGGAGGCGCTGCAGGGCGCCGGGCTCGACTCGATTCCGGGCGGGGGCGGGGAGATCCTGGTGGACCGGGTCCGCAAGCTGGTCGCCGGCAAGAAGGCCCTCACCGACGAGTGGCTCGAGGTGATGGACTCGGCGCACCGGCACGGCATGCGGACGACCTGCACGATGATGTACGGCATCGGCGAGACCGACGCCGAGCGCGTCGAGCACCTGATGCGGCTCCGCGGGCAGCAGGCGAAGACCGGCGGGTTCACGGCGTTCATCTGCTGGCCGCTGCAGCCCGAGCACAGCGAGATGGAGGGCACGCCGCGCAGCGACGCCGTGACCTACCTCAGGACCCTGGCGATCGCGCGGCTCGCGCTCGACAACTTCGACAACCTGCAGGTATCGTGGGTGACGATGGGGATGAAGATCGGCCAGGTGGCGCTGCGCTTCGGCGCCAACGACTTCGGCTCGCTGATGATGGAGGAGAGCGTGGTCTCGGCCGCCGGCACCACCTTCCGCACCACCGCCGAGGAGATGGAGTACCTGATCCGCGGCGCCGGCTTCACGCCGCTGCGCCGCCGCCAGGACTACAGCCTGCTCGAGGGTGCGCCGGAGGAGCCTGCCTCTTCACCGTATGCGTCTTGCGCGCCGCCCGTGCCTCACTCGCCCTCAACCCGAGGTACCGCCGCGTGAGCACCGGCAAGCCGGTCCTCATTCTCGTGGGCTCGGAATCCGACCGCCCCAAGATCGAGCCCGCCTTCAAGGTCCTCGACGAAGCGAAGGTCGGCTGGGACTTCGTGGTCTCCTCCGCCCACCGCGACCCCGAGAAGACCGCCGCCCTCGTGAAGGGCGCGCGGAGCGCCGGCTACCGCGTGCTGATCTGCGGCGCCGGCCTCGCCGCGGCCCTGCCGGGCTTCGCCGCTTCCCAGACCGACCTGCCGGTCGTGGGCGTGCCGTTCGACGTCGGCGCGCTGCGCGGCCAGGACGCCCTGTACGCCATGGTACAGCTCCCCGGCGGCGTGCCGGTCGGCACCGTCGGCATCGACAACGCCAAGAACGCCGCTCACCTCGCGATCCGGATCCTCCGCGCATGAACACACGCGTCGGCATCGGCTACGACTCGCACCGGTTCGCCGCCGGCCGCCCGCTCCGCATCGGCGGAGTCACGGTGCCCCACACCCACGGCCTCGTGGGCCACTCCGACGGCGACGTCGCCCTGCACGCGCTGATCGACGCCCTGCTCGGCGCGGCCGCGCTCGGCGACATCGGCCAGCACTTCCCCGACGACGATCCCCAGTGGCGGGGCGTCGACTCGGCCCGGCTCCTCAAGAGCGTCGTGGAGAAACTCAAGGCCGCGGGCCTGGCCGTCCGCCAGGCCGACATCACCGTCGTCGCCGAGCGGCCCAAGATCGGCCACATGATCGGCCCGATGCGGGCCGCGACGGCCAAGGCCCTCGGCGTCGACCAGGGCGCCGTCAGCATCAAGGCCAAGACCAACGAGGGCATGGGCTGGCTGGGCAGGGGCGAGGGCATCGCCGCCCTGGCCGTGGCCACCGTCTTCCAGGCGGCGACCGGCTGATCGACCAGCTCATCGTGTGGCTCGCCGGCCTGCCCCCGGCCGGCATCTACGGCGTGATCGCGCTGCTGGCCGCGCTCGAGAACATCTTCCCCCCGGTGCCCGCCGACTCCGTCGTGGCGCTGGGGGCTTTCCTCGCCGGCGAGGGCGCCGACGTCACCATGCCCGGCGTCTTCCTCGCCACCTGGATCCCCAACGTCGCCTCGGCGATCGGCGTGTACTGGGTCGCCCGCACGGTCGGCCGCCGGTTCGTGGACTCTCCCACCGGACGACGGCTGCTGCCCCGCGGGGCGATGGCGGCCATCGCGCGGGCGTACCGGCGCCACCACCTGTGGGGGATCTTCGCGAGCCGGTTCCTCCCGGGCTACCGCGCTGTCGTCCCGCCGTTCGCCGGCATCGCGGGGCTCGACGCCTGGCGCGCCCTGACCCCCGTCGTCGCGGCATCGGCCCTGTGGTACGGGTTCGTGGTCTGGCTCGCCCACCGCCTGGGCAGCAACTGGGACGGCCTCCAGCGGGCGATCGGCCGGCTGGGGTGGTGGGCCGCCGTCGCCGCCCTGGTGGTCACCTCGCTGCTCGCGTTCCTGATCTGGCGCCGGCGGCGCTCCCGTGCCCAGGGCTGACGCTCCGGCCGGCACGTTCCGGGTCGAGTCCTTCACGGACTACCTGGCCCTCGAGCGTGGAGCGTCTCGTAACACCATTGCGGCGTATGGGCGTGACCTGCAGCACCTCATCCAGTTTCTCAAGTCGCGCGGCGTGGAGGCGCCCGACCGCGCCACGACGCCCCAGCTGCGCGACTTCGTCTTCCACCTGAAGGACCTCGGCCTCGCCGCCACCAGCATCCGCCGGCACGTGTCGGCGGTGCGCACCTACTACCGGTTCCTGGTGGCCGAGGGCCACGTCGTGCGCGACCCGACCGAGCGGCTGGCGACGCCCAAGAAGTGGCGGGCCCTTCCCACCGTGCTCACGGTCGCCGAGGTGGAGCGGCTGATGGCGGCGCCGCACGCCGACGATCCGCTGGCCCTGCGCGACCGCGCGCTGCTCGAATTCGCCTACGCGACCGGCTCCCGCGTCTCCGAGCTGGTGGGGATCGGTCTGGCCGACGTGCTGTACGACGAGGGGCTCGCCCGGCTGTTCGGCAAGGGCAGCAAGGAGCGGCTCGTGCCCGTCGGCCGCCGGGCGCTCGGGGCCGTCGCCCTGTGGGTGCGGGAGATCCGCCCGAGGCTCGAGAAGGGCGGGGGTCGGGGGCGGCTGTTCCTCAACGCCCGCGGCACGCCGCTCTCGCGGGTCGGCGCCTGGGGAATCATCCGGAAGTCGGCGCGCGCCGCCGGCCTCTCGAAGCGGGTCACCCCGCACACCCTGCGGCATACGTTCGCCACGCACCTGCTTGAAGGCGGTGCCGATCTTCGCGCGGTGCAGGAGATGTTGGGGCACGCGGACCTGGGCACGACGCAGCTTTACACGCGGGTGGATCGCGAGTATCTCCGGAGTGTTCATCGTACGTATCACCCGAGGGCCTGAGTGCGCGGCCCGCGGCACATCCGTCGCAGAGGCAGTCACACCGTCGATCGGAGAGAACGCATGAACCGACACGTCGCACTCCTCGGCACCGGTCTCCTCCTGGCCGCGGCCGGGCAGGCTCAGGCGCAGGCCATCCAGCTGCGCTTCACGCCCCAGGTGGGCCAGGTCACGCGGTACCGCATGTGGACGCGCATGTGGTCGGCGGGCGACACGACGGCCGCTCCGGCCATGCAGATGTCGATGTACCAGACCCAGACGGTGACGGGCATGGACGGGGCCAACTACGTGGTGAAGAACGTCACCGACTCCACCGTGATGGCGGGCGGCGGCGGGCGCCCGGGCGGCGGCATGGACATGATGCGCGGGATGACGGTCACCAACACGATGGACCCGCGCGGCCACGTCGTCTCGACCCAGGTGACGCCGCCGCCGGGCATGCCGGCCTTCCTCGCCAACATGATGACCAAGAACGCCGGGTCGGGCGACAACCCCCGCAACCGGGTGTGGCCGGAAGGGGCCATCAGCCCGGGCGCCACCTGGACCGACTCGATGACCGTATCCACCGGCCAGGGGCGCAACCGCCAGCAGGTCGTGCTCATCGTCACCTACAAGTTCGAGCGCCTGGACCATCAGGGCGGCGACCGGATCGCCGTCATCACGCTGAACGGCACCAACGCGGGCGCCTCGATCACGGGCGAGATGGACGTGGACCTCGACGCCAGCCGGATGGCGCACATGGTCACCGACATGACGCAGGGCCAGCAGCTGACCCGGATGAACATGGAGATGCTGCCGTAGCGCGAACCTCCGCCCCGAGCGTCGGCTCGCGGGCCCACCTGCAGTGACCGGGAGCCGGGCGGCTGCCGCAATGACGGCGGCCGCCCGGCGCGGCGCGCGCGCACGATGATCTTCGTCCTCGACAACTACGATTCCTTCACCTACAACCTCGCCCAGTACCTGGGCGAGCTGGGCGCGGAGCCGAGGGTCGAGCGGAACGACGCCGTCACCGCGCAGGACGTGCTGGCCGCCGGGCCCCGGGGGATCGTGATATCGCCCGGCCCCGGTGTGCCGGAGCGCGCGGGCATCTCGGTGAGCCTGGTGCGGGCGGCGGCCGAGGCGGCGCTGCCGCTGCTCGGCGTCTGCCTGGGCCACCAGGCTATCGCGGTCGCGTTCGGCGGCCGCGTGTCCCGCGCGAAGCGGCTGATGCACGGCAAGACGTCGCCGGTGCGCCACGACGGGACGGGCGTCCTGGCCGGCCTGCCGTCGCCCTTCGAGGCGATGCGCTACCACTCGCTCGTGGTCGAGCCGGAAGCTCTGCCCGGGGACCTCGTGGCCACGGCCTGGTCGGCGGACCAGCAGCACGATCCGGAGCTGATGGCGCTCCGGCATCGCGAGCTGCCGATCCACGGCGTCCAGTTCCACCCGGAGTCGATCGGCACCGGGGCCGGGAAGGGCATCCTGCGCAACTTCCTGGAGGGCTGCCGGACCCCCTAGCGCGGCGCAGTCGGAACGCTTAAATTGCAGGCCCCCGTCGAGATCGTAAGTAAGCCTCCCACAATGCTTTGACAGTTTCCAGCCTGGCTGTTAGGTTGCGGTGTGATTCTTGCACGCGCGCCCCGCCTCCGTGCACGGCGCTAGGGTCCTCGGAGTCATTCCCGCCCGGCTGGGCGCGGAGCGACTCCCCGGCAAGCCGTTGCGGGAGGTGGCTGGCAGGCCGCTGGTCGAGTGGGTGGTGCGCAACGCGCGGGAGTCCGGGGCGCTCGACACCGTGGTGGTGGCGACCGAGGCACGGGAAGTGGCGGCCGCGGTCGAGCGGGCCGGCTTCCGGGCGGTGATGACGAGGGAGACGCACCCCTCGGGCACCTCGCGTGTCGCGGAAGTGGCGGCGCTGGCCGAGTTCGCCAGCTACGCGGTGGTCGTGAACGTGCAGGGCGACGAGCCGTTCCTGCCGGCCGCCGCCATCCGGGGCGCCGTCGCGGCGGTCGACCGGGGCGCCGACGTGGGGACGGCCGCGGTGCCGGTGGATCCGGGCGATGCCGCGTCGCCGAACGTGGTGAAGGTGGTCCTCCGAGAGGACGGGCGGGCGCTGTACTTCTCCCGCAGCCTGATTCCGCACCCGCGGGACGAGGGCGCACCGGTCCAGTACTGGCAGCACCTTGGCGTGTACGCGTTCCGGCCGGAGGCGCTGGTGCGGTGGATGGCGCTGGCCCCCACCGGTCCCGAGCGGGCCGAGAGGCTGGAGCAGCTCCGGCCGCTGGGGCACGGGATGAGCATCG
>Ga0187778_10001750_pt1 | contig 14949 bp, 9 predicted proteins | sample 1015_Q2_SP5_20_M_FD_132418 | JGI IMG/M metagenome (GOLD analysis project Ga0187778, IMG submission 132418) | Tropical peat soil microbial communities from peatlands in Department of Meta, Colombia - 1015_Q2_SP5_20_MG | ecosystem: Environmental > Terrestrial > Soil > Wetlands > Peat | place... | reverse complement strand
GGTAAGTAGGTGACCATTTCGCCTGTAGACGCAGCCCAAATAACCGACTGAAGTTGTATTTGACCCCACCTCCCACAGCGAAGCCGAGTCTGGTAATACCTGTGACTCCGCTGCGGGCTGGGGTGAGTGTAATAGCGCCGAGGCCGGCCAACACGAATGGTCTCAGGGTTGGCTGTTCGTGTTCAGCAAAATGAAAGAGGAAATTCCCGAAGTACCGATTTGTATCCAAGATGAAGATCTTCGCACTCGGTCCTCCTTCGACAGATTGGGCGATAGTATCTGGATTGTCATAGGTCCACATGAACTCGATAGCAGACCGCTTGCCAGGCTGGTAACTAAAACCGAGTCCGCGGGTCATGCCATTTTCTACCTCGATTCCGCTCAATGTAGTAGTCGAGAGATCCAGTCGGCCGTTGATCTGTGCCCCAATTAGGGCTGTTGCTTCAAACTTCTGGCCGTAAGATATTCCGACTCCGACTGTGAACCAGACTATCGTATACAACGCTCTGGTTTTCATCTGACCACGCACGTTCACATCACCGAAGCCTAGAGAAATAGGAAAGAATGGACAACTGCCAGAAATAGCAGATTCAACGGTGGAACCTTGTCGAGCGCGGAGCCGCGTAGAGTGGTTATTACTCTACATAGCACATAAGAAGCACACCCAGAACAACCATCAAGATGGGCCAAACTCTTGCAAAAACGATCTGCCATTTGGTGGGGATTTCCGCAAAGCCTTTAACCAGTCCAATGCAAAAACCGGCGGCCGCGTAGCTGAGATGCTGGCTGTTAATCCGCGCCATAACCGCCATGTGGTTGGGGCCGCGCGTTCCAGAACTGTGAGAATGAAAAAGCAACAGAATCGAGCCAGTTACCGCGAGTACAGGGAAAACCCATCTGACCCAATCGACTTTCAGGCACCTACGTACTCTCTCCACTTCGATCAACCCCACCGCAAGAAGTAAGATCGCAAACAGTTTATGCTGGATAACTTCGGGATTCGTGATTGTGCCCTGAATCCATGGCTTGGGCCCAAAAGGCCAGAGTTCCGTATCGCTGTATACAAGGACAAACAAACCTGAAAGCAAGAAACAGGCTGGCCAAACATACCCTACAGCGTGTGACTTCTTTGCCAGGATATCTTGAGCCAACATGAAAAGCCCGCTCAAAGCAATTAAAAGTCCGATGAGATGATGATTGCCCTCGCTCTCCCGCTTCCAATCATTGAGCATGCCTTCTGTGGGCTCGCCGGCAGACATCGACATCCCTGCGTGTTCATGGTGCGCGTGTTGTTGGGGCCAAGTCGAGGGAACGAGGAAAAGCGTCAAACAAAGAAGGATAATAATTCTGATGGGTGACAACATTTTGTCGTTCTGCTTCCCGTTTCCGAAAGTTGTTTTTTTTAAGCGGTCCTGACTAGTCCTCCGCTCTTTCCCATTTCCAAGGACGCGAAGGCTATCGAAAACCTCCAGCCTTCGCGCCGAGGGGACGAACACCCTTCCTTTTATCTCTAGTGGTAACCGGACTTATATCAGCACACCACTGTCAAAACTCACAGGAGTCGCCACTAGCAGAGACAGAGAACTCAGCGCACAGGAATGTTTTGTGCGATTGGAAGACGGGCCGACGGGCTGGTTTTCTTCTCGACTCATTAGTGATTCATTCGGAGATCAATAAAGGTGCCGTACGAGTTCGGGCAAGTGATAACACACTTCACGAATATTGTTGTCGCAAATAGAGTTCTTATTGAACAAGAATTACTCATGGCGAATGCTTTCCACTGGGTCCAATCTAGCCGCAAACGTTGCTGGAGCCGTTCCCGAAAGAATGCCCACCAAGGAAGAGACTGCCATCGCTAGAACGACAGATAGTGCCGAAATGGGTATTCGGTATTGGGTAAAGAAGCGCAACGATAACGGCACAGATAGTCCGAAGATCTCTCCAGCGAAACCTCCAATCAGCGAGATCATGACCGCTTCTGCCAGAAATTGAAAATAGATCTGGCGATTAGTTGCGCCCAGTGCTTTGCGCGTGCCAATCTCGGAAATTCGTGAACTTATCGTCGCCAGCATTATGTTCATGATGCCGATACCGCTTACCAAGAAAGTCATTGCTGAAATCAACACCAATACCCAAGTGAGTGCATTAGCGGTCCGATCTGCCATTGCAACCACATCGGTCAGATTCTGCACGAAGTATGACGACTCCGGACGATGGCGGGATCGGATGACTCTTTCAATATCTTCGGTCACTACGCTCACAATGGACGGTTCCGCAGCTGAGAAATAAATCTGTTTTACCAGGGGCGAGTCGGCGAAATATCCAATTATTGTGTAAGGAATTAGGATTGTGTTATTGGTCACCTCTGACGCCCCAAAGGTATTCACTCGTTCTCTGAAAGTGCCGATGATGGTGATGGGCAAACCACTTATTTTGATTACCTTCCCAACCGCGTCATCGACAGATCCATAGAGTTGTTCGGCGAGTAGTTGTGTGATGACGCCGACTTTGTTGTGTCCCTGCTCGTCCTGCCCATCGAAGAACCTTCCGGAAAGAACTACCAAATTACGCACCGCGATGTATTCGGGAAACACACCCAAGACGTTAAGGTCCCGCTCATTACCGAAGCCAAGAGGGATCGGGACCGAGAGCGGCACCACTGGCGAGGCTGACACAATGCCAGGGACTTGATCTCGTGCAGCCCGTAAGTCGTCAATGGTGACGAAATCGCTTCCGGTGACACCCCCTTGGTATTCAATGACTATCATGTTCACGCCGATGCCTTGAATCTGATCTAATGCGTATTCTTTCCCCGTCATTACAATGGTGACCACTAAGATCAGCGAAGCTGTGCCGATAGCTATCCCCAAGGCCGTCAGAAAAAATCTCGCCTTGTCCGCACGAAACGTGTTATAGGCGAAGCTTACAATCTCGCCAAGAGCGATCTTGGGCACACGGATCTGGCTGCTACTGATGGCCATTTCAGCTTTAGAAATCCTCGTCCTGCCACCGTGAGTCACATAACGTCCTTCACAGCTTCAAAAGGTGCTCACGACCGGTGCTTGCGTGGTGCTGCGCAATTTGAGGATGAATATTTAGCGGCACTGAGAGAGCTGGCAAAGTTGACAGTATGGACGGGGTCAAGCCGTGAATATCATCTACATCGTCGGCTGGCCACCCAGACTATCTGGAGAGAGCTATGCGCCGCCGGTCCTGACGGCTGTTTTGTCACGATACCAAAGATCAAGAATGTGGCGCAAACATACATTCACAAGGCGGCTTAGTCTCACACTGATACCAACATGGCTTTTTTGTTTCCTGACCGTCTCCAGCTGCGCACAGCTCATCTCTGACCCTGTTGTGCAGCTTCAGGAGAGCCAACCTGGGTCCGCTAATTTCGAGCTTGGGTATCAACAGGCACCCGAAGATTCAGGTTCATCCGACCCCCGCGTCGAGGGGGAGTATCTAATCGACAGTGTTCGTGACAGTTCCGGCCAAAACAACCCGGGCCTTCCTCCCGCCATGTTTTTTCAGCCCACACCCAAGTCTCATAGCGAAACCACTTTCGACTGGCGATTGGCCAATAGAGAGGCACTCCTCTTTACCGGAATTATGCACACTTTCAATGTCACAACTGAAGCGGGGACTCGCGACGCGCTGAACGGCCACTGGTTCCAGGGCTACATCGATTCTCTAAGCGAGTTGCGCGGTTGGAGTGATAGTGACAAGTTCATGGCGCCGTACGTGGCCCACACTATCGAGGGATCCGTCTTCGGTTTTATTCAGCGGCAAAATGACCCCAGGTTCAGAAAGGTTCAGTGGGGGGACGGACGCAACTACTTCATCAGCCTTTTGCACTCTCTTGCATATACGGCAATATGGCACACACAATGGAAGATTGGGCCCATCAGCGAAGCGTCAATCGGTAACGTGATGCTCCACGCGTCTCCGGGCTTCATTACACTTACAGACACCCCAACCTTAGGCACGATCGCAATGATTGGTGAGGATGCCACAGACCGGTACCTCATCACCGGGCTTGAGAACCGCACAGCGAATCGAGCCCTTTTGGTGCTATCTCGTAGCTTTTTGAATCCAGGTCGATCATTCGCGAATATTATGTCATTCCAAGTTCCCTGGCACCGGGAGACCCGAATGGGGCTGTTACGGGAAAATTTTCGGATTCGAAGGGAGCTAATCGAAGATTACAAGAAAAGCGGCACCAAGCCCTTCGAGTATGTGCATCCTCAAACAAACAACGAAAACCGAACTTATCCAAAGGCGGCGCCGATCGAGCTAGCCGCTTTTCCGCTATATGAGACCTTTTTGGGTGGTGGCAGTTGTATTGGCGGTGGTGGCTCTGGAGCGGCTCGAGTGAGCCCGCATTTTCAGGTCATCGCAGAGGTGAGCGGGTGCCTGATCATGCACATGCCGGTGAGTAATCAGAGCGGAGATTTTCTGTTTTATGGAGGAGGTTTGCGCTGGACTCCGAGAGCGATGCATCGGGTTTCACCGTACCTGCAGGTGATCCTTGGAGGCACGAAGGTCACCCACGAAACTGACGACCTAGCCCTGCGAAAGAAATTGTTGACAGAATGGAATGACGGAAACGGTACGCTACCGCATTATCCGAAGCGGAGTGATTGGTCCGTTGAAGTCGCAAATAACGGACCCACGTTTGGCGTTGGTGGTGGCTTCGAAGTGGTGTTTGCACGCCCTTTTTCGTGGCGGCTTCTTAGCCTCGACTATTCCCACACCTGGATGGATAACGTTGCGATGATTCAACCGCAGACTGCACTACGCATATACACCGGGGCCGTACTTCGCATTGGTACCTGGTAGGTAGTTGGTAGCGATGCGGACACCGAAAAGGTAACTTAGACAGGCAGTTCTCGTCATAGAGTTAGCTATTGTGATCGTTTGTAAGCTTCTAACCGGAACAGGATCATCTCTAATCTACTGATTAGGTGCTAACCTCGCCTGGAGCTTTTCAAGTTCTTGCCGTGCTTTCACCGAGTCCTTTCCATTAGGTTCTTGTTTGAGGAAAGCTTCCAGTTCTGCGGCAGCGCCTGAATTATCTTCGAGAGCGAGAAGGACTTGAGCCCTCGACAGATGCAAAACCGGGTAGGTCTTCGCAGCCGAGCGGCAAGCCTTGTTAATATAGTGAAGTGCTGTGGAGAAATTTCGCTTTCCCACAAAAGCTCGGCTCATCTCGAAATAAGCTTGCCAAGCCTCAGGCACTATGGCGAGCGCTCGTTCCAGGGCGTGAATTGCGTCATCAAACCGTCCGAAATCGGTGTAGATGGATCCCAACGCTACGTAGCCCATTCCGTAATGCGGGTCATTCTCAACGGCCTGTTGAGTATCCAGCAGTGCCTGGTCCGGACGAGTATCTCTCTCCAGAAGCCCGCGGATCGCGAATGCTTCAGCATAGGAAGGATAAAGACGGAGCGCCTTGTCCACGTAGCGGGATGCCTCCTCCGATTTATGCTTCGCTGCTGCCTCCCGAGCCTTGTCGAGCGCCTTGCGAGCATTGGCAGGAACTCTCATGGAGGCAGCTGATATCGTGGGTTCATTTTGAATTCCGGATCTTGTCCCTGTGTCCATGATCAGATTAATCGGGTTGCTCCCGGCAATTACTCGCACTTGTTGTGTGAGTGTCCCTGTGCTCAGTGTAGCCGTCAATACATAGATCCCTTCAGGCAATGCAGATCGAAAACGTCCATCGCGATCGCTTGTTGTTTGAACGACCACGCCAGTACGTAAACTCTGAAGTTGGACAAGTACGTCTGCCATGGGGCTACCAGCGATGTTGTGCACGGAACCGTCGATGAAGCCCTGCTCAGAGTTCGCTGCTCCAACGGGTCCTATAGATTGCGCCACTCCGGGGAGCGAAGACGTGGACCACAATATAGAGAACGTTACTACAAGCACTCGCGCCCACATGGGTTTCTCCTGATTGATGGCGACCATAAACTGACTATGAGTTCGAATGCTATTTCTGGAATTGCAAGTCTTTAACTGTCAGAAGTGGCAGTTATTGAGGGTAGGGGATTGCTATCCGCCAGTCTTAGGAACTAATTGGGGGTACTATAGAGGGCCGACAGACTAGGCTTGGGCGGAAACTGTCGGCCGTCTTTCCGCAGAGCGAACACCGTGGCAATGCTTACCTCCGCGTGTTGGGTAAAGGAAACATAACACCGTACGCTTGAATAACCAGGTAACTGTAAAAGGAACGACGATCTGGAATTGGTCTGAGTTGATTACGAGCATAATCCGGCGTTAAGAACTTGCCGCTCTTTGCAAATATCGTCAATACGATGGATTTGGTCATTTCCTCAACAATCAGGCTCTTATCTATGAGACACATGCTAGTGTATGATAACTTTAAAATAATAATAAAGTGGAAAGGGCCGAATTGAGAACAACGAAGCAATTATGTGAACCGAGTTCAAATTATCGGTCTCCATTTGTAATTTGATCATTTCCTGACGAGCTTAATTTCGTTGCTGAATATTCCCGAGACCAATTTACCTAGTTTATTGTCGTTATTTTCGGTCCTTTTACTAACTCGAATCTGAAGACTACGAAAAAGAAATAGGGACGGCAGTCACCCGCCGACCCCAAAGACTGATGTATGTTGAAGGAGCGACTCCAGAATGCGTCTACTCAGTTTCGGTCACGACCTCCAAATCACCTCTTCGTACTGCTTTCATAAGAACTGCATGATCTTTCTCACTTTGGTCGGCATAGGCAATCGAAAAGGCAACAATTGCTTTGTCGAACGAATCGCTTTGCCCAAGATACCCGCTGATCAATGCGGATTCGCCTGAGCGGGCGTGTGCGCGTGCCAATGTAAAACCGCAAAGCTCGGCATATTGGAGCATATCTGTCAACCCAAAAAGCTCCACCAGAATTTTGACTTTCATATCTCTGAGTTGACGAACGTAAACCTGCCGCCCGAGTCTACCCTCACTCCATCCAAGGAAGAGATCACTCGCAGACTGCATCAGGCGACATCCTCTTACAACCCTCTCGCCATGATTTGCGTAAATGCTCTTACCAGCATAGGGTTCGAGAACCGATACGTTTGCTTGTTTGATCTGCAAAAAGAGCGGATCGTCCTCGGCTGCCATCAAAAGCAAAATCGCACAAAACGTGCCTACGCTACCTACTCCGACGACCTTGATAGCCAGATCTTTAATCTCGAATCGATCGAGAAGCACGCGCCGCTCCTCCGGCAAGCTATCTCGATAAAGGGCGTACGCTTCTCTGATGTTGGTGATGTACTCATCCTTATGAAGCTCGTTCCAGTGATAAATCAATGGTGGGTTGTCCTTGATCACCACCGATTCACTGGCCGTGTTTGTAAGTATGGGGAAGTCGTGTTCAGTGACGCTTCGTTTTCGAGCCTTGGCTAGGCGCTTTCGAAGTCGCTTGCGAGACTCTGCATTCTTTATCTGAGGTAATATGTCCTCCACATCTATAGTGGCGTACCAAACGTCAAGAGCCCGCATACGGCTGAACTCAGTCATGTGCTCATGATACGAACGGACGCACGCAAGCGCTGCATCTCGCGCGTCATCTTCGCTTAAACCATTGCTCCGGCACGCTAAAACAAAACTAGTGGCTAATCGTTTCAGGTCCCACTCCCAGGGGGCGGGAAGAGTTTCATCAAGGTCGTTAATGTCGAAGACCAAACGGCGCTCGGGCGTAGCATACACTCCGAAGTTAAGAAGATGTGCGTCGCCACAGGCTTGTACACGCGGCCCACTTACAGGTGTTGTTGCCAAATCGGAAGCCATGTTGAGGGCCGCTCCCCGGTAAAATGTAAATGGTGATTTCATCATTCGGCCGTGCCGAATTGGAACTAGTTCCGGTAAACGCCCTTTATCGGATTCCTTAATCAGCAAAAGTGGGTTAATGCGGTCCTTCGGCGCCTTCCAGGTTACATGCGAAGTCCGTGGACACTTGGTCCGTAACTCTTCTCCCTTGGAAAACAATTCCGCAGGGGACGGTCGAGAGGGAAATGCTGTCACTTTGTCTTTCGAGATTTGCAGACCAGCGTGCGCCAGTGTTCTCGCGGTTGCGATCATGTCATCCTCCGCAGATGTTGCCCAAAGCTGATTCTCGTAGGCATACCTTTCCTCGTCGCCACTCCCATGTACTTATTTGAAACGGTACGACACCCCTAACAGAGCACCAGACGTAACCATGTTGAACGTCGTGGAAGGACCTGGATGGTAGTCAACAAATAGGTAGCGATAGCCCGCCCGCATCGACCATTTCGGGCGAATCTTGTAACCCAGCAGTGCCGCGAACTGGTAATCCTGTTTCGCGGTTGTATTCCAGCCGCCCACATCGCCTAGCAGATCGACAACAGCTTTGTCTCCCATCGGAAGCTGAACCCGTCCGCCAACCACGAAATCCGCCCAAGTCTGAGAGTCGGTGAACTTCAGGCCCAGGCGGGACGGAGTGAAACTCACCTTCTGCCCTAGGTGCCAGAACCGAACTCCTGCGTTGCCGTCCACTTTTATTTTCCGGTGGTCGACAGCTTGGTATCCGATCTTCGAGGTCCAGACCAACTCACCCACTCGCGCATCAGCAGAAATCGCGCCTAGGTTGGGGAATGGCAGCGCACGGCTGTCGGAAAGTCTGATCCACATCAGATCGCCGTTCAGCAGGAGGCGATCGTAACGAGTTTCCGCCGCGCCCATAAGACCGATGTCAAAGTGGGAAAGCAGGTCACCTGGGCTGGCGTGAAACCCGAATTCACGTCTCAGGGCGCCAATTACCCCATGGGCTCCGGCGAACCATAGATAAGGGCTAAGATCGAAGTGCCAGCCAGTGTCGTCATTTGTGGTAGAGGTCTTGCCTGAGGCCTGGCTTGACGGTTCAGTTTGCGCGTTTACGCGAACAGCCAAGCACACCAATATGGTCGTGCTGCTCAACACGACATAAAGGCCATTCCGTATTCGTCGTTTTCGCCCTTCTGCCCACAACAGCACCATCGGAAAGCATGTACGTGGGTAATGGCAGAGGTCTGACATTCATTTCTTAGCCGACAATGGTTCTTAATTCCAAATTCCATCCCTGGTTACTGGTAATTCTGCCAGTCGTTAAAGGGCGAAGTGACCGGATAGGTTCCTAGACGGGTGCAGTTCTGTCGTTGTGTTCCCGTCGCGACAAGTTCTTCATAGCCGTGGCACGCGTGCCAGCTCTAGCGCAGGAAAAAGAAGCTGGAACGCAACGCCTAGTTCGCGGAGACTGGAGCGCCCCTAGACCGTAACGGTCTTAAAAAGGGATTCAGTAAGCATGAGTCGAAAGAAGCGAACGAAAGCAGCTTCCTCAACAGAGACTTTCTCGCACAGAATGTCGATTTTCGGGCTCGTGGTTATCGTGGCAATAATAGCGGCGCACATTTCTGTATCGCGAACCCGAGGCGCAGCTGCAACTTACCGCGCAAGTGCTGCTGGTGAAGGCTTCGGACCGACCATCGAGAACAAAAATCCCGCCCCAGGCACTGCGCCCGACGGGATGGTTTGGATCCCAGGTGGCGAATTCTCGATGGGAGCCAAAGGTCCGCCAGACCTCGACGACGTCGGAATGAAGGCGACATTGGATGCTCGGCCGATCCATCGCGTCTACGTCGATGGACTTTACATGGACAGAACCGATGTCACGAATGCGCAGTTCGCCAACTTCGTAAAGGCAACTCATTATGTGACCGTAGCTGAGCGCAAACCACGTTCCGAAGATTTTCCCGGTGCGCCGCCACAGAATCTTGTCGCTGGGTCGGTTGTTTTTTCCCCGCCAGATCACTCTGTTCCTCTCGATGACCAATTTCAGTGGTGGAACTATGTACACGGCGCCAGCTGGCGGCACCCCCTTGGTCCAAACAGTGATATCGAGGGCAAAGATAACTTTCCTGTCGTGCACATTGCGTTCGAGGATGCTGAAGCATATTCGAAGTGGGCTGCAAAAAGGTTACCCACGGAAGCCGAATGGGAGTTCGCAGCGCGGGGTGGCGCAGCCGGAAAATCATTCGTCTGGGGAGACGAATTTCGCCCTACCGGGAAGTGGATGGCCAACACTCACCAGGGGCTTTTTCCAAATCAAGATACCGGCGACGATGGGTACGCGGGCATCGCCCCGGTTGCACAGTATCCGCCCAATGCCTACGGCTTATACGACATGGCTGGCAATGTCTGGCAATGGACTAGCGATTGGTATCGAGCGGACTACTACCGGTTCCTTGCAGGCCTGCATATTGTTGCAAGAAATCCGCAGGGGCCTGACTCTTCCTTCGATGCCTCAGAGCCGAACCAACCAAAGAAGGTTCTGCGTGGGGGATCTTTTCTTTGTACTGATCAATACTGCTCGCGATATCTGGTGGGTACGCGCGGAAAGGGAGAGGTGAGCACAGGAACCAATCACCTCGGGTTTCGTTGCGTAATGACACGCGAAACCTGGGTTGGCAGGCATTGGTAGGGATAAACGGAATCTCGTTGCTTTGCCCTCATCAATTGAATTTCGTCAGCGATTGGACAGCCTAAGTCCGCCCTCTGACCATGCCCTGAGTAACTACGGGGCGTAGAACCTACGAAGTCGTCAATTGGTGTTACATCGCGATTGCACTAAAACCACCTACTTCCTTCCAAAAACAAGTCGTTTCGGAGTGTAGAACCTGCAATTTCGAATATTTCAACCCTTATCGTCGACCTTGGTGCCGGCTGCTGTTTAAGCAGCCATTATGGTTTCGAGGTCTTCGGGAGCGAGCAGTGTGACCCGGCCTCGCTGCTTGGTAAGCCAGTGTTCGTGCTCCCATCGAGAGAGGAGACGGCTCGCTGTAAAAGGGCTGATGTCAGAGAAGGAACTGAGTTGTTCGTTGGTGATATCGATTGCAATTCCCGACGGACATACCTGACCCGCCTTTCTGGCCAGCTGGAGTAACCTTTGGGCGAGCCTCGATTCCGCAGTCCCGGTCAGGAGGTGGGCGTGTCGCTTCATGTACGCCCCGACGTAGTCGAGCGCTAGCCGGAAACCATTCTCGGTAAGCTGAGGGTATGCCTTCGCCAACCTGCGGATGGTAGCGTGATCCCAGGCCAGGAATTCGCATTCCGCTAGGGTGGTCACGTTTACCTTATAGGTCGGAGGGTCTGCCAGTAACGATACCAATCCCAGAACGACTCCCGGAACTGCCCACAATAGAAGAACCTCTGAACCACACTCGGTCAGAATGTAAGCCCGTGCACGTCCTCTCTCCAGTAAGAATAGATGTTCTGGTTGCCCTCCGGTGACGATGACATTCATCTTTGGTGCGAAATGGCGGACATGTGCAGCGTCTCGGATCTGTCGCAGTGCGGTATGGTCCAGATCTGCGAACAGGTTCGACTTCATCAGGCAACGGAATCTATCAACAGTCTTCGAATCCATTGCTGAAGCGCTCATGCATCCTTTGCGATAACATTCTTGAGACTCCGTCTACCGCCCCTGCTCAATTGCTGCTGCCGGCGGGGCTTTCCATTTTTCTCATCGCCTCATCAATGGCTTTTTTCATGCTAAGTGTGTCAGCTCCCTGCCGGGGTGGATACTCCTGCAGGCTTTTGAGATGTGCCGCCAGAAATGGCCCCGCGGCCGTAGGCGCCCAGAGCTTGTGAGCAAAGAATTCGCGCCCTATATAGCCGAATTCCTCGGAGTCCGGCGTCATTTTCTCCATGGGATCCATAAGCAGATTCACGACGTATGGAACGCTTGGATAGCTCTTTGGATCGAACCAATTGTTGTGCATCTTGACGCCAATGTGCATCTTCCAGCCGTCCACGCGAATAGCCATGAGATCGGTTTCGTCATAGTAGAAGATTTCTCGACGAGCAGACTTCTCGGTTTTGCCAGTCCACAAATCAAGATTGTTGTAGCCGTCGAGATGAATCTTGTAGGTGATTGGGCCCATCTTGTAGCCAGTCAGCAGATTTTGCTTAAGATCGGGAAGGCCTGCCGCAGCAGCAAGGGTCACGAAGAGATCCTCGTGATTTTGAATTCCATTGGACACTCTGCCTGCAGGAATGTGTCCGGGCCAACGGATCAAACAAGGAACTCGCACGCCACCTTCCCAGGTTGTGCCTTTTTCGCCCCGAAAGGGTGCGTAGCCGCCGTCCGGCCAGAACATCAACTCGTTGCCGTTGTCCGTCGTGTAAATGACGATTGTGTTGTCGGCGACTCCAAGGTCCTCAAGTTTCTTGAGAATTGCGCCTACATGCTCGTCATGTTCGATCATGCGAGCGCGGACAACATCCTCTTCCGCTCTACCTTCGTTGACAGCCATCTGAACGTACTTAGGATTGGGATGCGACCAAACGTGGATGGCCGTGGAATTAAACCACAAGAAGAATGGCTTATCTCCCTTACCGTTCTTGTCCATCCATTTCAAGGTTTCACGTAAAACTTCGGCGTCGAATGTCTCCATCCGTTTACGAGTGAGTTTGCCGGTATCTTCTATCCTTTGCTTTCCGACCCGTCCAAATTTTGGATCGGTAGTCGGATCGTCCACCTCGGTTGCCCAAGTATGCAGTGCGCCGCGCGGACCAAATTTTTGCAGGTATGCTGGGTTCTTTTGTCCGGGATAGTCCAACTCTTCGGGCTCCTCCTCAGCATTCAGGTGGTAAAGGTTGCCGAACCACTCGTCGAAGCCGTGGACGGTTGGCAGAAATTCGTTGCGGTCCCCCAAGTGATTTTTCCCAAACTGCGCCGTCGAATACCCTACGGACTTCAACACTTCAGCCAAGGTAGGGTCTTCTTTTTGAATCCCTCGGGTCGAGCCGGGAATGCCGACGGTGGTCATACCGGTCCTAATCGGCATCTGGCCCATGATGAATGCTGCCCGGCCAGCGGTGCAGCTGGGTTGTCCGTAATGATCTGTGAAAAGAATGCCTTCTCTAGCAATACGGTCAATATTCGGGGTCCATCCCATCAAACCATGCGTATATGCCCCAACGTTCCAGTATCCGATATCGTCGCCGAAGATCACGACGATGTTCGGTTTCTTGGTTTGGGCGGAGAGGGTCATTGAGTATGTGGTCAATGCAATTACGGTAAGCAGCAGGGTTGTCAGGCAACCACTAGCACTCGCCTTTCTCTTCATATATGTCGTCCTAGCTAGCAATATTTGGTGGTTCGACTAGCGTGGAGTACAGCCACACAAGTTCCATCTGGCAATTCTTACAGTCGGGGAAAGGTCAACGATTTTTTGATAGTTTTCGTTACAACACCCTGTCACTTCTAACAGACGCCCCACCATGTTCGGACAACCTAGCATTTTCCCGATGCGTCATTCGTGATACTTCCTCCAGCAGCAATAAACACCCGAGTCGACAGGACTAATTCTTACAAGAGGGAGTCAAGAATCCTCTCAATTCCAAAACGCCGGTTGAGAAGGCAGACGCTTACGGCAAAGGAGCTTTCCCAATGCGAAGAATGAAATCAGGGCTCGTCCTTTTGCTCAGCGTGGCACTCGCTATGCCCGCTCTCGACGGCTGCAACAAACATGAGGAAAAAAAGCAGGAAGGACCTGGTGGGCAGCCGGCACCGCAAGCGACATACGCGAGACCATCCCCCGACCAGCTCTACCAAATGGTCGCACCGATCGCGCTATTCCCCGATAATCTGGTTGCGCAAGTCCTCGCTGCTTCCACTTATCCTGACCAGATTGCCAGTGCTTCGACGTGGCTAAGACAAAACGCCAATCTGAAGGGTAACGACTTGATGCAAGCCGTCAACCAGCAGCCGTGGGACGTCAGCGTCAAAGGCCTTACGCAATTTCCCGATGTATTAAATCAGATGGCGTCCAATCTCTCTTGGACCTCAGCTCTTGGTGATGCCTATTTCAACATCCCCCAGGACGTGATGAATTCCGTCCAGGTTATGCGGCAGCGTGCATCGCAGGCGGGAAATTTGAAATCCAGTCCACAGCAAAGCGTGACTACGGAACCAGCTTCCGCTCCTCCACCGCAACAGGCCTCGGATCAACAGCCGACGGTCGTGCAGGCGCCACCGCAGACGATCGTGATTCAACCGAGCCAGCCTGACGTCGTTTATGTGCCGTCATATAACCCAGCGGTTGTATACGGTGCTCCCGTCGCGGTCTATCCCGGATATGTCGCGCCGCCTCCACCATCCACCGGGGAAGTTGTCGCCACAGGTTTGATTTCTTTCGGCTTAGGCATGGCCGTGGGCGCAGCCATGAGCAATAGTTGCTGCGGATGGGGATGGAATTCCTGGGGTTGCGGTTGGCACAACTCCACCGTGGTTTATAACCACAACACTTACGTATCCAATTCCAATACGTTCGTTAACCGTAACAACTATTACAACCGCAACGTCAACAACGTAAACCGTAACAATCTGAATGCGAACAGCTTCAACCGCAACAACTTGAATCGCAACAATCTAAACAGCAACAACTACCGTGCCAATAATTTCAATAACACCGCTCGTAACTCAAACTTCACAACTCCCAATTTTGGCACACAACGCAACCAGCCCCAGTTCCGCAACGTTAACGAGTCCATTGGACAACGTCCCGATGCTGGGAACCGCATGAATTCTAGCGCACAAAATCGCCAGCCAGTTCAGCAGGCGGCGAATCGTGAGCAAATCGGGCAGCCCACCAATCGCCAGCAGGTTGGACAAGCAGGAAACCGTCAGCAGTTCGGGCAGACATCGGATCGCCAGCTGGGACAGGCATCGAATCGGACCGAAATGGCACAAAACCAAAGTCGCCCGAACTCGAATCAGGCGGAGCGCGGTTACGGCCAGCAAGAGCGGAACACCAATTCCGGCGCGTTTAGTAACTACGGCCAGGGTGGCAACGCGAGGGTGAACAGTGCTCGCGGTCAGCAGAGCCTCAGCGAAAATCGAGCGAGTAGTCCTCGCAGTGGTGGTGGTAGTGGT
>Ga0187778_10001747_pt1 | contig 14955 bp, 17 predicted proteins | sample 1015_Q2_SP5_20_M_FD_132418 | JGI IMG/M metagenome (GOLD analysis project Ga0187778, IMG submission 132418) | Tropical peat soil microbial communities from peatlands in Department of Meta, Colombia - 1015_Q2_SP5_20_MG | ecosystem: Environmental > Terrestrial > Soil > Wetlands > Peat | place... | reverse complement strand
ACGGCCGCGCGCTGGATGTCCACGAGTGGAGCCGCGACTTCACGGTGGTGGACCACTCGGTCCGGGACACCGTGGCCGGCCTCGTCACCGTGGTGGGCGGCAAGCTCACGACCTTCCGGCTGATGGCGCTCGACGCCCTCAAGGCGGCGCGGCGCCGGCTCCCGGCACTGAAGGGGCTCCGGGCCCGCACCCGGGTGATCGACCCGGTCGGCGACGATCTCCTCCCCGCCGTGGACGGGGTCGACGACGAAGCGCGCCGCCGCCTGCTGGGCCGCTACGGCGTGGAGGCGGTGGGCCTAGTTTCGGCGGCCGGGCCCGGCGAGCTCGCGGCCATTCCGGGCACCGGCAGCCTCTGGGCGGAGCTGCGCTGGGCGGCTCGCGCCGAGGGCGTCGTCCACCTCGACGACCTGCTGCTGCGGCGCGTCAGACTCGGGTTGCTGCTTCCCGAAGGCGCGCGGGCCCTCCTGCCGGACGCCAGGAGAGTCTGCCAGGCCGAGCTGGGATGGGACGACGCGCGGTGGGAACGCGAGGTCGACGCGTACCTCGATCTCTGGCGCACCTGCTACCACGTGCCGGCGGAGGTGCTGGCCGGACACCGCTCCGGAGGAGGTTGACGTGTCCCTCGCCCGCAGCCTCCTGCTTCACGCCTCCCGCAGCCGCCTCCTGGCCGGCGCTCTCAAGCGCCGCCGCTTCTTCGGCCGCGCGGCCCGGCGGTTCATGCCTGGCGAGGAGCTGTCGGACGCCCTCGGGGCCGCCCGCGAGCTCTCGCTGCGCGGCGTCGGCACCGTCCTGACGAAGCTCGGCGAGAACATCACGACGCCGGCCGAGGCGGAGAGCGTCGAGGGCCACTACGCGGACGCCATCGGCGAGATCGAACGGGCGGCCCTCCCGACGCAGCTGTCGGTCAAGCTGACCCAGCTCGGCCTCGACGTCGACCCGCGCGCGTGCGAGCGCGCGGTGCGGGCGCTCGCCGCCCGCGCCGGGCCGCGCTCGACGCTGTGGATCGACATGGAGGACAGCCGGTACGTCGACGTCACCCTCGACCTGTACCGGCGGGTGCGGGCCGAGGGAGCCAACGTCGGCGTGTGTCTCCAGGCGTACCTGCGGCGGACCCCGGACGACCTCGAGGCCCTGCTTGCGCTCGAGCCCGCGATTCGCCTGGTCAAGGGTGCGTACGCCGAGCCGGGGTCCGTGGCGTTCCCGAAGAAGCGCGACGTGGACGCCGCGTACTTCGCGCTGGCCGCCCGGCTGATCGAGCGTGCGTCACACGGCAAGGCGCGGCCGGTGTTCGGGACGCATGACATGCGTCTGGTGAGCCGCATCCGCGCGCGCGCGGCCGAGTTGAAGGTCCCGGCCCGCAGCTGCGAGTTCCACATGCTCTACGGGATCGGGGAGAAGGACCAGCTGGCGCTCTCGGCCGCCGGCGAGGCCGTGCGGGTGCTGATCAGCTACGGGAGCGCGTGGTTCGCCTGGTATCTCCGGCGCCTCGCCGAGCGCCCGGCGAACGTCTGGTTCGTGCTGAAGAACCTCGTCTAGAGCGCGCCGCCCCGGATCGTGCCTGGTGCGCGGCACCGCACCGCCCGCAGCACGGCGACCCTGCCGTCGGTCACGAACGGCTGGCGCGCGACGCTGGTGCCCGCGTGCCTCGCGCCGGGCAGGGTCGCGTAGCCCTCGAGCACCACGCAGCCTCCCGCCAGCAGGTCGCCCACCAGCAGGTCGCGCTCGCGGTCGATGTCGGCCGCGATGCGGTGGGTGATGGCGCCGCGGCGGGCGCTCACCAGCACCCCGATGTCCTCCGTGGCCGCGGCGGCCCACAGCGTGTCCGTTCCGTCGGCCCGCCACAATCGCACGTGGTGGCGCGCGCGCGCCGACAGGCTCGCGCGCTCGAACCGCATGTCCTCGACCCGACCCAGGTAGTACTCGTGGCTCATCGGTGCCGCGGTGTCGCTCGTCTGGAGAACGATCGCCCCGGTCTCCACGGCGAGCGCGCCGATGGTCGACCGCTTGGCCGCAGCCCAGCCCGCCCGGTGGAACGCGGAATCGAGCTCGACGGGCGTGCCGCGGAACAGGAGGTTGATCGGATCCGCCGCGCTGGTCCCGCGCTTGTCGGTCGCTTCCGGCGGCAGCGCCGGCACGGCGGTCACCACCGTGCTCACCCAGGGATCGACGGCGGGCTCGCAGCGCTCCGGCGCCGGCACCTCCAGCGGCACCCTCAGGCGCAATCGCCCGCGCTGGCCTGCCAGGATGTGGGCCCGCCCGCCCCGCAGCGCGAGATTGACGCCGGTCAGCACGAACACGGGCACTATGCCGATGCCCGTCGCCGCCCCCGCCAGCCCGGCCGCACCCGCCGTCCCCACGACGCCGCGCAGCGACCGCCGCTTCTCGATGAGCTCCCCCTGGGGGGTCAGCGTCCCGCGTGCGGCCCACTCCAGCGAGTCGAGCACGGCGGCGACCGGCACCCACACCCGGCCGGTCGCGGCGAGCGAGTCGAATCGCAGCTCCAGCCTCCCGCGCCGGCCGAACGACCTGGCGGGGCGCGACACGACCACGGTTGCGGCCACCGGCGCGAAGGCCGGGACCACCGCGCAGCCCGAGGCCTCGAGCGGCGCCGTGGTCTGGAGCAGCACCACCGTGCCGATCTTCTCGCGTCCACCCTCGATGGAGTGGGGGAAGCGGATCGGAATCGCCGTCCCGGCGGGCAGCGACGGTCGGACCTGTCGGGGCCCCTGCGCGACGAGCAGACCGAGGGCCAGCAGGGCGGGCGTCATGGCCATGTAACCTAGCAGCGGGGCGCTCCGCGCGAGCAGAGCCGGGGGGCGCTCCGAGGCCACCCTTTCATGCCGGCCAAAGCAGCGCTAGGCTATCGGCGTGCACCCGATCCCGGCCGGCGCTTGACGCCATCTCCCCGGACGACGCCGACCAGTGGGCCGGGACTCGTCGGCCGCGGCGCCGCGAGCGCCGCCCCTCCGCCGCCGCCCGACCGCAGCGCGGTGACCCGCCTGCTCGTGGGCCTGAAGGAAGCGGTCCAGCGACTGTTCTCGCCGCACACGACCTCCGAGCAGCTGATGGAGGTGCTGCACCGCGTCGAGGGCATCCGCACGGCCGCCGAAGCGGCCGAGCGGCGCTGGCTCGAGGCTCAGCTGCGGCAGGCGCAAAAGCTGGAGACGATCGGCCAGCTCGCGGGCGGGATCGCCCACGACTTCAACAACATCCTCGCCGTCATTCTCGCGAACAGCGAGCTGCTGGCCTCGGCGATCCCGCCCGAGCGCGCCGACCTGCTCATCAGCGTGCGGAAAGTCCAGGACGCGGCGCGCGGCGGCGCCAACATGGTCAGGGGATTGCTCGGCTTCAGCCGGCGGGCCGACCTCAACTTCAAAACGCTCGACCTCCGCGAGGTCGTGGCCGACCTGTCGCAGATGGTCCGCCCGATCCTCCCCGACAACGTGGAGATGCGGATCGTCGCGCCGGTGGACCCGTGCCCGGTGTGGGCCGACAGCGGCGCCCTCCAGCAGGTGCTGCTGAACCTGGTGACCAACGCCCGCGACGCGATGGCCCAGGGTGGCACGCTCACCATCGAGGTCGCGGCCGCGCCGACGCACGGCGCCTATCCCGACGCCCAGCCGTGGGGAGACGCGCAGTCCTACTATTGCGTGGCGGTGAACGACACCGGCGTCGGGATGGACGCGGCGACGGTGGAGCGCGTCTTCGAGCCGTTCTTCACGACCAAGGCGCCCGGCACCGGGACCGGTCTGGGCATGGCGATGGTGTACGGGCTCACCAAGCAGCACGGCGGCTTCGTGCACGTGTACAGCGAGCCCGGCGTCGGGACCGCCGTGAAGGTCTACCTGCCCGTCTCCCCCGACACCGCCGCCGCGGCGACGGCCGAGGCCGGCAAGCGCGACGAGGTCGTCGGCGGAACCGAGACGATCCTGCTGGTCGAGGACAAGGAGGAGCTGCGCAACACGACCCGGCGCGTCCTCGAGCGCCTCGGGTACACGGTCGTGGAGGCGGCCGACGGCGAGGAGGCCCTGCGGCTCCACCACGACCAGCGCGACCGCATCCACCTGATCCTCTCCGACGTCCTGATGCCCAAGATGGGCGGGCCCGCGCTCTACCAGGCGGTACGCGCCACCGATCCCACGGCCCGGTTTCTGTTCACCAGCGGGTACACCGAGAGCGACATCGGGCAGCGCTCGCTGCTCGAGCCGGGCGTGCTGTTCGTCGCAAAGCCGTGGACCATCAGCGAGCTGGCGCGCCAGGTCCGCAGGGCGCTCGCCCGACCGGTCGCGCCCGCGTAGCTACTTCGCCCGCTCCAGGTAGGTTCCGGTCCGCGGGTCGACGCGCACGCGCACGCCGCTGTCCAGGAACTCCGGCACCTGAATGGTCATCCCGTTGCTGAGCTTCGCCGGCTTGGTGCTGGCCGTCTTGGTCGCGGTCTTCATCACCGGCGCCGTCTCGGCGATCGTGTACTCCATCGCCGCGGGAAGCTGCAGTCCCACCACCTGCCCGTCGAGCATCTCCGCCTGCAGGTGGATCTCCGGCTCGAGCCAGGGCGCCGCCTCGCCCACCACCTCGTTCGCGAGCGTGTACTGCTCGTAGCTGTTGGAATCCATCACGTGCACGCCCTGGTCGTCGCGGTAGAGCACCTGGAACTCCTTGGTGTCGAGCCGCGCTTCGTCCACGTACTCGGTCGCGATGAACCGGGAGTCGAACGTGTTGCCGCTGACCAGGTTCCGCATCCGCACCTGCACGAAGGCGCGCAGGTTCCCCGGCGTGCGGTGCTGGAAGTCCAGCACCCGGCACGGCTGGCCGTCCACGATCAGGACGTGTCCCTTGCGTACGTCTGAGGCCTTCATAACTCCCTGCTGCCGCTGAGGTTGAGCGAAGGGGCGCCGCCGGAGGCCGACTCTGCCGGCCGCCGTGCGGCGCCCCCAGAACCGGGCGGGAACCTAACCGCCGTGCCACGGCCGCGCCACCCGCGCGTCAGGCGGCCGGAGAGGGCACGCGCGGCTCGCGATGCGAGTCGATCCACGCCGCCAGGGCGAGCAGCACCACGGTCAGGATCAGCCCGACGACCGCGAATCCGGTCGCCGAAGGCGGTGGCGTGCTCACGATGGAGACGACGTAGAGGCCCACGAGGAGCACCACGAAGCCCCACAGCCCCCAGCGACCCACGGCGTCCCGCGCACGCGTCGCTCCCGCGTAGATCGCGACTCCGGCGATGAACAGCGCGCTCTCCACGACGATCGTGCCCGGAACCGACGCCCACAGCTCCAGCCCGACCTTGGGTCCCCCCGGCCACGTCGGCATGTCCGGCCGGTGCGTGATGAAGTCGAGCACCCAGTGGCTCACCACCAGCAGCCCCACGACCAGCGCTCCCCGGGCGTACCCGGTGCGCACGCGGTACAGCACGGCGAACAACGCCCCCCAGCAGATCAGGGCCAGCAGGCCGTGCGAAACCGGGTACTGGTCGAGCGTGATCGACAGGAAGGGGTTCGTCCCCCCGGCGAACGCGACCTTCTCCCACCCGAGCAGCACGAACAGCGGAAAGAGGATGTCGGCGACCTGCGGCGCCGCGAGGAGAGTGCCGAGCGACGTTCTTGGAGCGATGCGCTTGGCGGCGAAACCGACCGCGAAGTGCCCGATGAACACGGAGCCTCCGGACCGAGGGAAGCTCCCAAGCTACAGGCGGAGCGCCGCGGGTTCCACCGCGGCCCGTGCGGAGACGCTAGGCGGCGGCCGAGCTCCCGGCTCGAGCGCCCGCGGGCACCCAGTCCGCACGAGCGAGACTGCGGGGCGCCGGCCGGAAGCGCGGCATCACCTCGGCACCCAGGAACGCGTCGTAGACCTCGGGCCGCCACCAGCCGCGGCGCGCGCCCATCTCGCGCAGCGCGTCCGCGGGCGTCATCGCGGGCCGGTAGCTGCGGGCGCTGGTCAGCGCGTCGTACACGTCCACGATGCCGATGATCGACGCGCACAGCGGGATCTCGTCACCCCTCAGGCCGTCGGGGTAGCCCGACCCGTCGCGCTTCTCGTGATGCCAGCGGATCGTGGACCTGACGTCGAACGGGAAGTCCACCCCCTCGAGCAGCTCGAGACCCCAGAGCGGGTGCATCTTCATGACCGCGAACTCGGCAGGCGTCAGCCGCCCGGCCTTGTTGAGGATGTCGTAGGGCACCCGGATCTTGCCGATGTCGTGCAGGTACGCACCGATCCGGACCGCGTCGATCTCGACCTCGGCCATCCCGAGCGCCGCCGCGACCTGCGAGGCGTAGAACGCGACCCGCTCGCTGTGGCCGAACGTGTAGCCATCCGAGGATTCGATCGACAGCCGGAGCCCGCGAACGGCGGCCAGGTAGTTGGCGTCCAGCGTCGCGCGGGGAGCGGGAGCGTCCGTCACGGGGCTCGGCGCGGCGTCGGCCTGCATCGGGCCGTCGTTCAGCACGAACCACTGCTTCCGTCCCGCGCACGCCCAGCCGTCGCCCTGCATCAGCTGCGAGTTCCAGCTCGCCACGCAGCGCATCACCGCCTCCCCTTACGGCACGCAGGCCCGGATCGCAGCGGTCCCCGCCGGTGCGGCGGCGGGTCGCGTCCGGGCGCCTCACAGGGACTGCGGGACGCCGCCAAACGTGACGCGCCGCCTGCTGTTGGCGTGACGCCACACGGCGCCTGCGCTCCGCGAGTGTGGCAGGCGGTGCCGCCCGATCGGGGGCTAAGTCTCCGGCCCGAGCCGAGCTAGCCTTGCCGGGACCCCCGACACGGAGTCCCTCCGCGTGAAGCCCCGGGCCGCCCGCCTTCCTCAGCACCCGTCGCGCGCAACCCTCTTCCGTCACGCAGTGTCGGACGTGTGACCGTCACCGCCGGAGAGCCGTGCACGAAGCCGAGCTGATCGCCCGAGCACGCGCCGGTGAGCCTGCGGCGGAACGGGGGCTGTACGAGGCGCACGTCGACCGGGTGTACCGGCTCGTGTTCCGGCTCGCCGGCGACGCCGACCTGGCGCGGGACTTCACCCAGGACACGTTCGTCCGCGCGTTCGAGCGTCTGCACGAGTTCCGGGGCGGGTCCCTGTTCTCGACCTGGCTGCACGCGATCGCCGTGTCGGTGGCGCTCAACGGTCTCCCACGGGCCGTGGCGCTGTTCGAGGAGGTGCTGACCCGGCCCTGACGGGCGCGCTTACCCGGTCCTTGATCGCGCGGAGGTAGGCGTGCCGTCCCCCGCCTCGCGCGCGAGCCCGCCGGGTCCCTTCCCCGCTCACAGCCCGACCCGCTTCTCCAGGTGCTCGGGGTAGCGCGCCCCCTCGATCGCGATCCTCGACGCGGCGTCCTCGATCTCACGCAGGTCCTCGGCAGTGAACTTCACCGCGGCCGCGCCGATGTTCTCGTCCAGCCGCTCGAGCTTCGTCGTCCCCGGGATCGGCACGACCCACGGCTTCCGCGCCAGCAGCCACGCGAGCGCCAGCTGCGCCGGCGTCATCTTCTTCTCCGCCGCCAGGCGGCGCAGGAGGTCCACCAGCGCCTGGTTCGCCTTCCTCGCCTCGGGCGTGAAGCGCGGCACGACGTTGCGGAAGTCCTTGCTGTCGAACGTCGTGGTCTCGTCGATCTTGCCGGTGAGGAAGCCGCGCCCCAACGGACTGAAGGGCACGAGGCCGATGCCCAGCTCCTCGAGCGCCGGAATCACCTCCTCCTCCGGCTTCCTCCACCACAGCGAGTACTCGTTCTGGAGCGCCGTCACCGGCTGCACCGCGTGCGCCCGCCGGATCGTCCGCACCCCCGCCTCCGACATCCCGAAGTGGCGCACCTTCCCCTCGCGAATCAGGTCCCTCACCGCACCCGCCACGTCCTCGATCGGCACGTCGGGATCCACGCGGTGCTGGTAGAACAGGTCGATCACGTCCGTCCGGAGCCGCTTGAGCGAGGCCTCGGCCACCTCCTTCACGTGCGCAGGCCGGCTGTCCACGCCGATCTGCTCCCCCTTGGGCCCGAACTTGAAGCCGAACTTGGTGGCGATCACGACCTGACGCCGCACCGGCGCGAGCGCTTCGCCCACCAGCTCCTCGTTGACGTAGGGCCCGTAGGCTTCGGCGGTATCGAAGAACGTCACGCCCTTGTCCACCGCCTTGCGGATGAGGGCGATCATCTCCTTCCGGTCGGCGGCCGGGCCGTAGCCGAAGCTCATTCCCATGCAGCCGAGGCCCAGGGCCGAGACCTCGAGGCCGTTCCGTCCGAGCTTGCGCTTCTGCATTGCTCTCTCCCGCGTGTCAGGGCCAGCTGGCGTGGAAGAAACGCTGCGCGATCTTCCGCACATTCGCCGGGCACGTTCCCAACTTGGCTCCGGTGTCCGTGGCGGCCAAGGGGTCGTCCGGCGCTCGCGCGCCCTGCGCTCGACAGGTCGAGAGCCTCACTTGGCGGGAGGCACCGGGTGTCGGCGCACGATCCAGGGGTGCGCGGTCGGCCGCGCCGGCACCCAGGACAGGTCGGCACCGTCGGCGCCCTGCTGATGGGCGCGGACGGCGGGTTCGTCACCGGCAGCGACTTCCTCGTGGACGGCGAAGTGACCGCCGGCTACTGGTACGGTGACCTAGCGGACGTGCGCGCAAAGCCGTGATCGGCGGCGTCGAGGTCAATCTGGCGGCGAGCTGCAGCACACCATCGGGCTGGGATCGAACCAGGATGGCGCTGACCATGAAAGACTCGAGGCCGCAAGTCATTGACTTGCGGCCTCTTGGGGGAGTTGCCCCTCCCGGGATCGAACCAGGACTCTCCTTTAAACCAGCGCCTGAAATCCGTGCGGGAGAGGTCTTTGGAAACGGCCTCAGATCGCCAGAAAGTGCCTGTTTGGCGCCACTCTTCGCTGCGCTGACCTGAGCGCGTACGGGGGCACGAAACTCCAGCTCCCGAGCCAGGTTCTGAGCGGAACCGCGTCCGTACCGCGCATCAACATCTGTCTGCATTGGACCTCGACGTTCCCGCTGCCACGCCTGGTGACGGGCTGCCGGCGCACATACAACCTCCGCAGCCGCAACCCTACAGGCGAAGGGTATCGATGAGCGCCGATAGCGCAGCCGGGATCTGGCGGCGGCTGGGATAGTACAGGTAGAAGCCGGGGAACGGCTGGCACCAATCCTCCAGCACGCGCACCAGCGCTCCACTCGCCAACTGCGGGGCCACGAGTTCTTCGCCCACGAAGGCGAGGCCCACGCCGTCAATCGCCGCGCGGATCACCATCTCCACGTCGTCAACTATGAGCGGCCCGTGCACCGCCACGGTGAGCGACTCGTCGCCCCTATCGAACTCCCACCGATACACCTCGTCGGGGCCGTGCCGGAAGTTGACGCACCGATGAGCGGTCAGGTCACGGGGCGATGCGGGCTTGGGGTTCGAAGCGAAATAGCGAGCCGAGCCGACGATCGCGGCGCGGACCTCCGGAGAGACACGGATCGCGATCATGTCCTGCTCGATGTACTCCCCGAGGTGAATGCCCGCATCGAAGCCGCCGGCGACGAGGTCCACACGCCGCTCATCCGTGATCACGTCGAGCACGATGTCCGGGTAGTCCCGAGCAAACTGACCGAGCTTGGGCGCGAGTACACCGCTCACGGCTATGGGTGAGACGACCAGGCGCAGGCGCCCCGCCGGCCGGCCGCGCGAGCGGACCACGAGATCCAGCGCCTCACGGACATCGCCGAGGGCCGGGCGCAGTCGGGACAGGAGTTGTTGTCCGGCTTCGGTCGGGGCAACGCTGCGTGTCGTTCGCGCGAGCAACCGCACGCCCAGGCGTTCCTCCAGCCCGCGCATGGAGTGGCTCAGCGCCGAGGGCGACACGCCGAGCCGTCGGGCCGCCCGCGTGAAGCTGCGTTCCTCTGCCACGGTGAGGAACGCGGATAAGGTGCTCAGTTCGTCGCCAGCCATTTATGAGAAATATTCACAGACCTATACCAATTGCGCCAGCTACTGACCATAGCGTCTTGAGCCTAGTATGCCGGTGGCGACAAGAGGAGGCGGACAATGCCGCACGTCATCGTGAAGCTCTGGCCCGGGAAGTCCGAACGTCAGAAGGCTCGCCTGGCAGACGCGATCGCGAAGGATGTCATGAGCGTCCTGAACTACGGAGAGGAGTCGGTGTCAGTAGCCATGGAGGAGATTGCACCGTCTGACTGGGCGGAGGACGTGTACCGACCGGACATCCTCGAGAAGTGGGAGCGGGTGTACAAGAAGCCCGGATACGACCTCAGCGAGCTGCCGGGGAACCGCGCGAAGCGTTCCGGAGGCACCAAGTGAACATCTCACGCAGCGGCTCGCAGCCGTCCGGCAAGGGCCCAGCCGACTGGTTCACGGGCACCGTCCGGGTGGACCCGCTGTTCCAGACCCCGGAGCCGGCGCACGTGGCGGGCGCCAGCGTCACGTTCGAGCCCGGCGCCCGCACGGCATGGCACACGCACCCGCTCGGCCAAACGCTGATCGTCACGGCCGGCTGCGGCCTGGTGCAGCGGTGGGGAGGTCGCATCGAGACGATTCGGCCCGGGGACGTCGTCTGGTTCGAGCCGGGCGAGAAACACTGGCACGGTGCCACGGCAAGGACCGCCATGACGCACATCGCGATTCACGAACACCTGAACGGCAAGGCCGTGGACTGGATGGAGAAGGTCGGCGACGAGCAGTACGCGGCCGTGCCGAACGCGGAGGGAGTCTGACCATGCGAGGAGCGGTTCTCCATGGCCCGCGCGACGTGCGCTTCGAGGAGCGCCCCGTGCCGACCATTGTCAAGCCAACGGATGCCATCATCAGGATCGCGGCGGCCTGCGTGTGCGGGTCCGACCTTTGGCCGTACCGGGGCATCAGCCCCGTGACCGAGCCGACCCCGATGGGACACGAGTACTGTGGCATCGTCGAGGAAGTCGGCAGTGCGGTGAAGACGGTCAGACCCGGCCAGTTCGTCATCGGCTCCTTTTTCGCGTCCGACAACACCTGCCCCATCTGCAAGGACGGCTACCAGTCGTCCTGTCAGCATCGAGAGCTGGTCGGTGGAGCCCAAGCACCGCTGCTTCGCGTGCCCCTCGCGGACGGCACGCTCGTGGCGACACCGGACGTTCCCCCAGCCGACCTGATCCCCAGCCTGCTTACGCTCTCCGACGTCATGGGAACCGGCTGGTTCGCGGCCGATGCGGCAAACGTGAAGCCGGGAATGACGGTCGCCGTCGTCGGCGACGGGGCCGTCGGTCTCCTTGCGGTGCTTTCCGCGAAGCGGAAGGGCGCTCGGCGGATCGTCGCCATGAGCCGTCACTCGTCGCGGCAGAAGCTCGCCCGGGAGTTCGGGGCGACGGACATCGTGAGCGAGCGGGGGGACGAAGGGGTGGCCCGCATCAAGGACCTGACCCAGGGACTGGGCGCCGACGCCGTGCTGGAGTGTGTCGGCACAGTGGAGTCCATGACGCAGGCCATCCAAGCCGCTCGTCCGGGCGGCTACGTGAGCTACGTCGGCGTCCCACACGGCGTCGAGTTGAAAGCGGACGAGCTGTTCTTCACTCACATTCATCTCCACGGCGGCCCCGCCCCGGTGCGCCGCTTCCTGCCCGAGCTCATAGACCTGGTGTGGAGCCGCGAGATCAACCCCGGGAAAGTCTTCGACCTGACCCTTCCGCTGGACCAGGTCGGCGAGGCGTTTCGTGCGATGGACGAGCGCCGCGCGATCAAGGCGCTGCTACGTCCGTGAACCAGGAGGAGCCATGCCCGCATCCAACGAAGCCACGCCTCACAGTCCCTTCGCCGACATCGCCCCTGCCCTCGGCAGGTACACGGACAACGTGCTCTTCGGCGAGGTCTGGGAGCGACCCGGTCTGTCCAAGCGGGACCGCAGTCTCATCACCGTCGCCACGCTGGTCGCGCTCTACCGCACGAACGAGCTACCCTTCCATCTCAAGCGGGCGCTCGAGAACGGAGTGACGAGGGACGAGCTGATCGAACTCATCACACACCTGGCCTTCTACGCCGGCTGGCCAGCCGCCAGCACGGCCGTAGCGAGCGCGAGGAAGGTGTTCGCCGAGGCGGCGTGATAAACGACCTGCCACGGCGAGCAGCGGAGCTGGCGCAAGCGAGGAGGAATCATGACCAAGGCCCGTATGACCGTGCTCGTCGTTGGCGCGACAGGGAGCATCGGGCGCCTCGTCGTCGAGGAGGCCATCCGCCAGGGCCATGCCGTGCGTGCCCTGGTGCGCAGCCAGCGCAAGGCGAGCCGGCTTCCGTCCGAAGCACAGGTGGTGGTGGGCGACCTCACGCGCCCCGAGACGCTCCCTGCCGCTGTCGCCGGCGTGGACGCCGTCGTGTTCACGCACGGCTCGGAGGGCGGCGGCAAGGCCGGAGCCGAGAACGTGGACTACGGCGGCGTCCGCAACGTTCTGAACGCGCTCGGGTCACACAAGGCGCGTATCTCGCTGATGACCTCCATTGGCGTCACCAACCGCGACGGCGCCTACAACCGCTCCACCGGGGCCCACGACTGGAAGCGGCGCTCCGAGCGGCTGGTGCGGGCGAGCGGCTTCCCGTACACGATCGTGCGACCGGGCTGGTTCGACTGCAACGGCCCGGACGAGCATCAGCTCGTGCTCTTGCAGGGCGACGCGCGCCGGGCGGGCGATCCCAGCGACGGGGTCGTCGCGCGACGGCAGATAGCCGACGTCCTGGTTCACGCCCTCGGCTCGGATCAGGCGGTGCGCAAGACCTTTGAGCTGGTCGCCACCAAAGGCAAGGCGCCGAGTGATTTCGATGCGCTGTTCGCCCCGCTCCACGGGGATCCGCCGGGCGCGCTCGACGGCGTGCACGACATGGCGAATATGCCGCTCGAGAAGGAGCCGCAGCGAGTGCGTGACGACCTGAACCGGGAGCAGTCATGGCAAACGTGATTGTCGTCATCGGAGCTGGTTTGATCGGTCAGGCGATCGCGCGGCGGGTCGGCGTGGGAAGGCACGTTCTGCTGGCCGACGTGCGCCCCGAGAACGCCCGAGGAGCGGCCGACGTTCTGGGGGACGCGGGCTATGAGGTGAGCGTCGCGACGGTGGACGTGTCCTCGCGTGAGGCCGTGCACGGACTCGTAGAGTCCGCCGTGAAGATCGGCGACGTCACGGGCCTCATCCACGCTGCCGGGGTCTCGCCGACGCAGGCGTCACCGGCGACGATCTTCAGAGTGGACCTGTACGGCACGGCGCTGGTCCTCGAGGAGTTCGGCAACGTCATGGCGCGCGGCGGAGCGGGTGTCGTCATCTCGTCGCAGTCGGGACATCGCCTCCCCGCACTCACCGTCGAGCAGAACAGGGCCTTGGCCACGACACCGGTCGAAGCACTGCTCGCGCTGCCTTTCTTGCAGCCGGACCAGGTGAAGGACTCCCTTCATGCGTACCAACTCTCGAAACGCGGCAACTCGCTGCGCGTGATGGCGGAAGCGGTGCGCTGGGGCAAGCGCGGTGCGCGGGTCAACACGATCAGCCCGGGAATCGTCATGACTCCGCTCGCCAAGGACGAGCTCGGCGGGCCGCGTGGCGCAGGGTACAGGCGCATGATCGAGGGGTCCGTGGCCGGCCGCGCCGGCACACCGGACGAGGTGGGCACGGTCGGCGCCCTGCTGATGGGCCCGGATGGCGGGTTCATTACCGGCAGCGATTTCCTCATGGACGGCGGCGTCACCGCCGGCTACTGGTACGGCGACCTCGCCGAAGTGCGTGGACAGCAATGATCGACAGGGTCTTCTGCCGGTCACGGTAGCCTCGTCGCACCGCAGACGCCGTCCGGTCCCGGGAAAGGCACCTCGCACGACGGGAGTGACTCAATGCGCGCAACAGTCTTCAACGGCCCGTACGAACTGGAAGTCGTCGAACGGCCCGACCCCGAGATTCAGGCTCCGACCGATGCCGTGGTCCGGGTGCTGTTCGGCTGCGTCTGCGGCTCCGATCTCTGGTATTTCCGTGGCGAGTCGCCCCACGCCCTGGGACCGATCGGGCATGAGTTCATCGGCATCGTTGAGGATACCGGTGCCGAGGTCCGTGGGCTGGCCAAGGGAGACCTCGTCGTCGCTCCCTTCACCTTCTCGGATGGCACGTGCCCCCATTGCCGCGCGGGGGTTACGTCCAAGTGCGTCTCGGGTGGTTCGTTTGGGAACCACGGAATTGACGGCGGCCAAGGCGAGGCGGTGCGGGTGCCGCTGGCCGGCAGCACCCTGGTTCGCGTTCCTGGTACGCAACACTCCGATGCGACGATGCGATCGTTGGCGGCGCTCTCCGACGTGATGTGCACTGGTCATCACGCCGCAGTGAGCGCCGGCGTGAGGCCTGGGGCCGTGGTTGCCGTGGTGGGCGACGGAGCGGTTGGCCTCTGCGCCGTGATTGCCGCCCACCGCCTGGGCGCAGGGCGGATCATCTCGCTCGGTCGGAACCCGAAGCGTCAGGAGCTGGCGAGAGCATTCGGTGCAACCGACATCGTGCCGCAGCGCAGCAACGATGCGGTGCAGGTGGTGAAGGAGATGACCGCTGGAATCGGCGTGGATTCCGCGCTCGAGTGCGTGGGAACGGGTGACTCGCTCGAAACAGCGATGAACATCGCGCGACCGGGGTCGGTGGTGGGCGCCATCGGCGCGCCGCACGCGATCGGGTTTCCCGTGATGGACAAGGTCGTCTACGGCAACGTCGGTCTCCGTGGCGGCGTGGCGCCGGCCCGCACGTACATCCCCGAACTGCTCGCCGACGTTCTCGAAGACCGGATCAAGCCCGGCATGGTCTTCGACTTCGAGACGACGCTCGACGGGGTCGTGGAGGCCTATCGAGCCATGAACGAACGGCGGGCCATCAAGTCCTTGATCCGGATGACGGCGGCCTAGGCAACGGCAGCACAGGAAACCGCGTCTGAACCGCGTCTCCCGCAGTTCCGGTCTGCGCCGCCAACTGCAGGACCGACGCCAACCTTCCGTACCTGT
>Ga0187778_10001746_pt1 | contig 14957 bp, 16 predicted proteins | sample 1015_Q2_SP5_20_M_FD_132418 | JGI IMG/M metagenome (GOLD analysis project Ga0187778, IMG submission 132418) | Tropical peat soil microbial communities from peatlands in Department of Meta, Colombia - 1015_Q2_SP5_20_MG | ecosystem: Environmental > Terrestrial > Soil > Wetlands > Peat | place... | reverse complement strand
GCGGCTGCGAGAGCAGCGCCGACGCGTCGCGATCATCCGTCACCCGATGCCGTACGGGGACCTGGAACGGCAGCGCGTGCAGCGCTTCTCGACGCGGGCCGACCTCGATGCCGCCCGGTGCACCGCGGAGGAGCGCGAGGAATACGAGCCGCACCTGGCCGCCGGCCACGTGGTCTTCGCGGGAGTGGACTACACCGCGATCCTCGAGCAGGCGGAACGGGAGGCCGATCTCATCGTGTGGGACGGCGGCAACAACGATCTCCCATTCCTCACGCCGGACCTACACGTCGTCGTCGCCGACGCGCTCAGGCCGGGGCAGGCCGACGGCTATCATCCCGGGGAAACCGTGCTGCGAATGGCCGACGTGATCGTCGTCAACAAGGTCGACGCCGCACCGCCGGGCAACGTGGACGCGCTGATCCGGGAGGTCACCGGGGTGAACCCTGACGTACCGATCGTGACCGCGGCCTCCCCCGTCTGGCTCGACGATCCGGACGCCGTGCGCGGCCGGCGGGTCCTGGTGGTCGAGGACGGCCCCACGCTCACGCACGGCGGCATGCCGTACGGAGCCGGCTGGGTCGCCGCCACGCGGGCGGGGGCCGCGGCGATCGTGGATCCGCGGCGCTCCGCGCCGGCCATCGTCCGCGAGATCTTCGCCCGCTATCCCCACATCGGCCCGGTCCTTCCGGCCGTCGGGTACGAGGCGGCCCAGCTCGAGGGTCTGCGCGAGACCATCGACGCGGCGGCCGCGGACGTCGTCGTCGCGGCGACGCCGCTCGACCTGGCCGCCCTGATCGCCCCCGACAAGCCGGTCGTCCGCGCCCGCTACGAGTTCGCAGACGCCGGGGAGCCGACGCTCGGGTCGCTGGTCGACGCCTTCCTGGCCCGCGTCCGCGCGTGATGCCCGTCGGCGCCCGCCGGCGCGTGCCCGTGTGGGTGAAGCTCGCCGACTCGGCCTACGTGGCCGTGGTCGTGCCGAGCTACTGGCCGGCCTACACGCCGTGGAACTTCCTCTACTTCTGCGACGTGGCGCTACTCGTCACCGCGGTCGCGATCTGGATCGAGAGCCCGCTGCTCGTGAGCATGCAGGCCGTCGCCATCACGCTGCCGCAGCTCCTGTGGGTGGTCGATCTGCTCAGTCGCCTGTTGCTGGGTGTGCACGTCACCGGGGTCACGAGCTACATGCTCGATCCGAGGATTCCCGTGTTCCTGAGGGGGCTCTCCTCCTTCCACGGCTGGCTGCCGTTCCTGCTGCTCTGGCTGCTCTCGCGTCTCGGCTACGATAGGCGGGCACTCCCTCTCCAGAGCACGGCCGCGATCGTGATCCTGCTCGTGTCCTACCTGTTCGCCCCCGCGCCGCCGCCCCCCACCGATCACCCGACCTGGGCGGTCAACCTCAACTACGTCTACGGGCTCGACGACCGGCGCCCGCAGACGGCGTTGCCGCCCTCCCTCTGGCTGCTCTGCGTGATGGCGTTCGACCTGCTGGTGGTCTACGTGCCGACCCACCACGCTCTCCGCCGTCTCTTCGCCCGCCCGGGAAGCACGTGAAGGCTACCACCACCCGCTCAGGTAGCCCGCCATCGCGAGGCCTCCGACCGCGAGGGCGACCAGCCCCGCCGCGCTCGGCGCGGTCTGCCATCTCCGAGCGAACGCGATCGCGTAGACCGCCTTGAGGAGCCCGTTGGACGAGGTCGCGATCAGGATCGCCGCGGCGATGGCGTGGTCGGGCACTCCGGAGGCGCCGCCCTCCGCCAGGTTCAGCACGAAAGGATCGATGTCGGTCACCCCGGTGATCGCGGCCAGCGAGTACACGCCGGCGACGCCGAAGGCGCCGGTGACCCACGCGGAGAGCATCGAGGTGAGCACGAAGAGCACCGCGAAGACGGTCGCGGCGCCCAGCTCGAGCGGGTTGCGGCTCACCGGCAGACGCTCCGGGCTCTCCGGGGCCGCCGCTCGCATCCGGTACTGGAGCGCCGTCATCACCAGCGCGGCCACGCAGAGGCCGAGCAGCGGTCCCACAAGGGTTCGCGCGAGGGCCAGGTTGAACACGGCCACGATGACGAGGATCCGCAGGTACATGACCCCGGTGGCGAGCGTGATCCCCGCCAGCCCGTGCACCCGGCTCGCCGCGTCGACCCGGCACTGGCGCGCGAGCACGACGGTGGTCGCGGTCGAAGAGTAGAGCCCGCCCAGCGCGGCCATCCAGAGCCCGCTCGCCGAGACCGCCAGATAGCGCTGGGCCAGGTAGCTGACGTAGGAGAGCGTGCACACGACGGTCAGGGCCAGCCACGCCTGGCGGGGCGTGATGGTCGTGAAGCGAGTGACCGGGACGCCCGGCAGCAGGGGAAGGATCAGGCCGGTCAGGATCAGGAACTGGACCGCGGTCACGATCTCGCGCATCTCCACGCGGCGGGCCAGGTCGTGCAGACGCTCGCGGCCGGTGAGGAGCAGCACCGCGACGACCGTGGTCCCGACCGCGACCCAGTGGGGCAGCGCCAGCGCGATCGCGCCCAGCAGGTAGGCGTGCACGTTGAGCAGCAGGACCATCAAGCCCACGTTCGGCTGCCCCTGCTCGTCGAGCTCGCGGATGTGCTCGCGATAGAACACAACGAGCCACGCCCCCAACAACAGCAGGCCGGCGGTGAACGCGACGAGGTGGGCAGGATCGAGCAGGTATAGGAGGCCGCCGGCGAGCGCCAGCATCGGGAAGGTCCGGATGCCGCCCGGGCGCTTGGTGCCGACGTGGGCGAAGAAATCCTCGAAGGACAGGCCGAGGAAGAAGCTCAGCCCGAGCAGCAGACCCAGATCGGTGGCCGAGGGTATGACGCCCATGCGAGACCGCCTTCCTCTACCGCCGTGCTTCGCGAGAGTGTCGCCGACCCGATCACGGGCTCTGGGGTGCTTCGGTTCGGCGAGGGGAGCTACCCCAGGTGAACGTGAATCCGGCCGAGGGAGTCCCGCCCTGCCCCCCGCGCGTGAGATCGTTGCCGGTCGGAGTGGTGGGCGCGATCCAGGCTCCGAAGCCGTACTCCCCGGTCTGCGTCTTGCCTGTCGGGCCGATGAACATAGGCTCGGCATCGCCCGGACGCGTCGGCCCCGGCGCCTTTGAAGGCGGCAACGTGGCTCCGCGGCCCTGCCCTGGTCCGGGGGCGCTGTTCAGGATGCCGAGGGCCTCCTGCGCCTTCCGGCTCGCCAGGATCATGTCGCCTCGCCGACACGCGGCCTCGGCGTCACTCACGAGCCCCTCCGCCTGGTTCACCTTTTGCGCGTCGTGTCCAGCTCTCAAGGCCCTCGCGAGCGCGCTCTCTGCATCGCCGACGTCCGGCACGCACGTGTCCGCGGCGTGACCGGCCGGAAGCAAACCGAGCGCGACGAGGGCGAGGCTGATCGTCCCGGCCAGTAACGGCCCCATCACGGATCGCGGTCTCATTCGCGCTACCGTACCAGGTTCGCGTCGTTCCACCAACCTCCCCCCAGGGCCAGGAAGAGGCCGACCGTGTCCTGGAGCCGCTGGGCCACCGCCTGCAGATACCCGAGCCGGGCCTGGCGGTACTGCATGTCGGCGACGAGCACCTGGAGGTAGCTCGCGTTCCCCGCCTGGTAGTTGACCTGGATCAGCCGGAGCGCGTCCTCCGCCGCGGTCATCGCCTCCGACTGCGCCGCGACCGACTGCGCGTCGTGCTGGAGCCCGTCGAGCGTGTCCGCGACTTGGGCCAGGCCGTCGAGCACGGTCTGGCGGTAGGCGGCGAGCGACTGCTCGTACGCGGCGATGGACGCCTTCCGTTGGAACCAGAGCGTCCCGCCGTGGAAGAGCGGCGCGGTGACGTTGGCGCCGACTGCCCAGAAGGCGCTGGGCCCCAGCTTGAATAGGTCGGTGGTCGAGGTATTGTTCAGGCCGCCGGTCGCGGTCAGCACGAAGCTGGGGAAGAGCGCGGCGGTGGCGACCCCGATGGCCGCGCTGCTGCTGTGGAGCTGGGCCTCGGCGGCCAGGATGTCCGGACGCTGGCGCACCAGCTCGCTCGGCAGACTCAGCGGCAGGTCGACCGGCAGCGTAAGGTCGCCGAGCTCGACGATCGGCACCGTCCACTCGGCGGGCGCGCGCCCCACGAGCGTCGCCAGCAGGTGCTCGGTCTGGTCGAGCTTCTGGCCCAGCGGCGGCAGGGTGGCCATCGTCGAGGCGAGCTGAGCCTGCACGCTGAGCACGTTCGCGTACGGCACGGTGCCCGCGGCGGCCTGGACCCGCGTGAGCTCGAGCTGCTCGCGCTCGGCCGCGATCAGCTCCTCGGTCGCCTGGATCTGAGCCCGGTACGCGGCCCACGCGATCACCGCGTTGACGATGTTGCCGGACAGCGTGAGGTAGGTGCCGAGCATCGTGTAGCGCTGGACGTCGGTGTCCGCCCGCAGCCCCTCCACCGCTCGGCGCTGCCCGCCGAAGACGTCGAGGGCGTAGGTCACCGTCGCCGAGAGCGTGAACAGGTTGAAGACGCTCGCGGGGAGGCTCTGATCGACGCGAACCGGCGTGTAGCGCTGGCGCGTGAAGCTCCCGCCGGCGTCGACCTGGGGGAAGAAGACGCCGTAGCCGGCGCGGAGGCTTTCCTGGCTGCGCCGGAGGCTCGCCTGCGCGGCCTGCAGGGTGGGGCTACTCGCCAGGCCTTCCGCGACGACGACGTCGAGCCGCGGCGATCGAAAGAGCCGCCACCAGTCGGCCACGACCGGCGCGCCGGGCGCGAAGGCCTGCGCCTGCCCGTCCGCGGTCATCGTCCGGTCGGGCGCGGCATCGTGCGTGTACCGCTCGACGGCCGGCGGAGCGGGGCGGACGAAGTCGGGGCCCACCGCGCAGCCGGCCAGCAGCAGCGACAGCGCAACGCCCGTGGCCGTCGTCGCCGGACGGATCACTTCTCCCCCACGTAGACGTCGACGAGCTGCCCGGGGTAGAGCTCGACGTCCTTCGGGCGCTCGAAGCGGAAGATGACCGGGAGCACCCGCACGTCGACCCGCTCCGTCCGCTCGTTCGAGAGCTGGATCTTCGGCGAGACGTAGGGCTGGACCCGGACGTACTCGAGCGGGATCCGGAGCGTGGTGCCGCGGATGAACATCTGCGCCTGCATCTGCGCGCCGCGCGGCATCCGATGGATCAGGATCTCGTCGATGTAGCAGCGGACCCCCAGGTAGCGCTCGGCGCTGCCCATGACGAGGATCGGACCCTGGCCCTGGGTGTAGGTGTCGTAGGTGCCCTGTGGCGAGATGTAGCTGCCGGCGGCCGCGTTGATCGAGAGGATGACGCCGTCCTGCGGGGCGCGCACCGTGTACTTGGCCAGCAGCGCGGTCGAGGCGAGATAGGCCTTGGAGAGCGCCGCGTATTGACGTTCCTGGTTCTGGACGTCGTAGACCCAGGCCCCGACCCGCGTGAGCTCGTATTGCCGGCGGACGACCTCGAGGTTCGCCCGGGCGACCTTGGCCGCGTTGATGGCATTGTCGAGCGCGTCGCGGCTGACCGACCTGGGCGCCAGATCGTACGAGCGCTGGAGCTTGTCGAGCTGGTCCTGCGCGCTTTGAAGGCTCGCCGCCGCCATCTCGACCTGGGCCCGCGCCACCTCCAGCGTCTCCGGCCTCGGCTGGGCCCTGAGCTCCTCGAGCAGGGCCAGCGCGGCGTGGGCCTGCGACTCCTGCTGGGCCGCGGTGGCGCGCTGGATCGAATCGTCGATGAGCAGGAGCGGGGTGCCCCGTCGCACCGTCGCGCCCTCGGTCACGAGGATCCGGGTGATCGTGCCGGATACCTCCGGGTAGATGTTGATGTTCTGGCCGTTCGAAAGATAGCTCTCGATGATGCCGGTCGCGTAGATCCCCTTCAGGTACGGGTTCGGCGCGGGGCTGAAGACGGGTGGTGGCAGCGGCTTCTGGAGGCCGTAGAGGTACGCGCTGGCGAGGCCCGCGAGGAGGCCCGCCACGGCGAGCGCGAACAGGACCCTATTCCTCATGCGTCCCGCCCGCCCGCTCCCCGACGATGCGCCCGTCCTCCATCGTCAGGATGCGGTCGGCGTACTCGAAGATCCGGCTGTCGTGGGTGACGATGAGGATGCAGCGGCTCGCCTTCAGCACCTCCTGCTTGACGAAAGCCATGATCCGGCGTCCCGTCTCGCCGTCGAGGGACGCGGTCGGCTCGTCGAGGATCATCACGTCGGGCGCGCTGACGAGGGCGCGCGCGATGGCGACGCGCTGCTGCTCGCCGCCGCTCAGCCGGACCGGGGGGAGCTGGGCGCGATCCTTGAGCCCCACGACCTCGAGATAGTGTCCAGCCTCGGCGAGGGCGGCGTCCCAGGGGCACCGCTTCAGGACGAGAGGAATCGCGACGTTCTCGACGGTGGTGAGCCGCGGGAACAGGTGGTAATCCTGGAAGACGAACCCCACCGTGTTGAGTCGGAACTCCGCGATCTGGTCGTCGCTGAGCTTCCAGATGTCGACGTCCTTCACCGTCACGGTGCCGGCGCTCGGGCGCAGGATCCCCGAGATCATGCTGAGGAGCGTGGTCTTGCCGCTGCCCGAGGGGCCGACGATGTAGACGATCTCGTCGAAGCGCGCCTCGATCGTCACCTCGCGCACCGCGTACGTCCTCGCGTCGCCCTCGCCGAACCACTTCGTGAGGGCCTCCGCCCTGATCGCCGTCGCGGTCACGCTAGCCCCGGAAGATGTCGAACGGCTCGATCGTGAGGACCTTCCGCACCGCGACGTATCCCGAGATCGCCGCGATGACGAGGACCATGACCAGGGCCAGGCCGAGATTGCCGAACGTGATGAGCGACGCGTAGTCGGGCAGCCGGATCTTGGCGAGCGCGATCAGCAGCGCGCAGAGCCCGATGCCGAGGCCGTAACCGGCGAGGGCGGTGAAGCCCGCCTGGAACAGGATCATGGCGACCAGGTCCCGACCCTTGGCCCCGATCGCCTTCAGCGCTCCGAACTTGTCGAGGTTCTCCAGGATGAAGGTGTAGAAGGTCTGGCCGGAGATCGACAGGCCGACCAGGAAGCTGATCGCGGTCATTAGGAGGATGTTGGTCCCGAGACCGGTCTGGTACTTGTAGAAGACCGACGTCCGGGCCATGAAGTCTTCCTGGGTGAGCGCGTCGTAGCCCAGGCGCGCGACCTCCCGCTTGATGGACGGGATCGCGGCCGGGCTCTTGGGCTGGACGAGGATGTACGAGATCGTGTAGCGCATCGACGGGATGTACTGCACGGCGCGGTTGAAGGTGGTGTACAGCGTCGGCATCCCGAACAGCCCGCTGGAGGCGACCTGGCCGATCCCGATGACGACCGCGCGGTTGTCGTTGATCTCGAAGTCGGTTCCGACGGACGGGTTCTCGAGCTTGGAGAACTCCTCGTCGCGGATCGCGATGAAGCCGTTCTCGGCGTAGATGTCCTCGATGCGTCCCTCGAGCAGCTCGGGCCGGCCGAAGAGGCTCGTGTCGTCGAGCCCCACGACCGTGACCGCCTGATAGGCGCCGCTCCGCAGCCTGACCAGGCCCACCCCGGAATAGAGCGGCACCGCGTAGCCGACCCCGTCGATGCTGCGCACCGCGTCGAGCACGTAGTCCGGCATCGGGATGCTGTTGGCCGGCGTGTTGACCGCGTGGTCCATGACCCAGACGGTGGCGCCGACGTTGATGATGGTCGCCGAGGCCTTGCTCAGGATCCCGGCGAACATCGACGTCATCTGGACCATCAGGAACACGGCGAAGGTGACCCCCGTCAGGAGCCCGGCGAACTTCGCCCGGTCGTTCACCAGGAGCTTGTAAGCGAGGGCGAGAACGCCCGCCATGCCGATCCTCCAGTGAGCCTGCGGCTGGCCCATATGCGCCCACGCAAGAGGTGTGCCTCGGCGAGCCGCGCCACCGGCGGCTTGACCCGCGCGCGTTTACGCGGTCGCGCTCGAGGGCACCGTGGCCCACGCGCCCCACCCGATGGGGCGCGCGCGCCTCGCTGATTTGGCGATGGAGCCCTGTAAGTTCGCGCACAGATGCGAGTGTGTGCCTGGCGTTCGCTGGCACCTCGCTTGCTCTCCAATGACTCCGCGTCGCCCCGTGGCGGCAAGGAGGAGGGAGCATGAAAGTCGAAGGGGTTTCTCGGGTGATCGCGATCGGAGGCGCGCTGCTGCTCGTGTCGGCCTGCGCATCGGGCCCGCACCGGCACAGCGCTCAGAGCATCTGCGAGGCGGCCGGCGGCAAGTACTCGCAGGGGACCTGCAACCCCGGACCGGCGCCCGTCGCCGGGCGGCAGATGTGCGAGAAGATGGGTGCCTGGTGGATCGAGGAGCTGCAGCAGTGTGACTTCTCGGGGGCCCAGGGCAAGTAGCGCACGGGCTTCAGCATTGGCAAGGGTCCTGGCGGGGCTGGTGGTCGTGGTCCTGCTCCAGCTCCAGCCGTCGGGGGCCGGTAACCTGAAGGTGCCGGCTCCCAGCGCCCAGACCGTGTCCGAGCCGGAGCGCTTCCCGCGCGCGCTCTCGGAAGAAGTCCTAAAGCGTCAGATCTCCGGGCTCGCGAACGACCTGTGCGCCGAGTGCCACGATCGGCCCAACGCGCGGGAGGCCGTGCCACACGTCGCCGGCCAGCAGCCGGCCTACATCGTCGCCCAGCTCGAAGCGTTCCGCCGCGCCAGCCGCGGCGAGCCCGAGGCGTCCGATTGCATGTGGGGGCTCTCCTCCGCTCTCAGCGACGACCTCGTGCACGCGCTCGCGGGCTACCTCGGCTCGCGCCCCCCGGCGTCCGGGATTCCGGGTGACCCCGCCGCGGTCCAGGCGGGCCGGGAGCTGTTCAACCGGGCCGGAGCCGGCGGGGTTTCCTCGTGTGCGCAGTGCCACGGCAGCAGCGCCGAGGGCGCGGGCGTGGTTCCGCGGCTCGCGGGGCAGAGCGGCGCCTACCTCAACCGCCAGCTCTACATGATCCGCTTCCGGTTCCGAGCCTCGGCGGTGATGCACGGTGTCGTCAAGGATCTGACCGACCAGGATCTGTATTCCCTGGCGGTCTACCTCCGGTCCTTGTGAGGGGATCGGCGATGAGCAGATCGGCCGTCGCGGTTGTCGTGATCATCGCGGGACTGATGCTGGCGACACTGCCAGCCTTCGGCGCCGACGACCCGGTGCTGGTTGCGCAGGGTCACGCGGTGTTCGAGACGCACGGGTGCCCCGAGTGCCACCGGGTGAACGGCGTGGGCGGCAAGATCGGGCCCGATCTGACCGGCGTCGGCCATCGCTACTCCGCCGCCTACCTCACGCACTGGCTTCGCGACAACCCCTACCGCGGGGCCATCCACATGCCGAAGATCGAGGTGACCGACCCGGAGCTGCAGGCGCTGGAGGCGTACCTCATCTCGCTCCGAGGCTTCCCGCCGTGAGCGGACCTCACGATCCGACCCACGACCCGGTCTTCCGGATCATGCACGCGACGGATCTCTCGCCGGACAGCGCGAGCGCCTTCGTCCACGCGCTGAAGCTGGCGTGGGCCACGGGCGCGGAGCTGGACGTCCTCCACGTGAGCCCGCAGCCCGGCGCCGCCGCTCTCGCGCATCTCCCGGGCGTGGGCGACACACTGCGCCGGTGGGGGCTCCACGTCCTGCGCGGCGAAGCCGGTTCCGCGCGCGCGAGCACGCTCCGGGTGGGGAAGATCGTGGCGATCGATCGCGATCCGGTCCACGCGGCGATCGAGTACGTTCACGGGCATCCCACCGACCTCGTCGTGCTCGGCACCGTTCAGCGCCACGGAGTGGAGCGCTGGCTGCACAAGGCGACCGCGGAGCCGCTCGCCCGCCGATCCGGAACGATGACGCTCTTCGTGCCGAGCCGGAGCACGGGGTTCGTGGCGGAAGCCTCGGGAGCCGTGAGTCTGCGCCGCGTCCTGCTCCCGGTGAATCGGACGCCCGCGCCACAGGCCGCCGTCGACGCGACCCAGGCGCTGCTCACCGGGCTCGGGTGTGCCGGCTCGATCGCACGCACGCTCCACGTGGGCACGCCCGTCAGCGCGTCGCCGGTGGACCGTTCCGAGTCGGCCACGTGCACGTGGGAGTCGGCGGTCGCCGCGGGCAGCCCCGTCGACGAGATCGTGGCGGCGGCGAGCGCCTGGCCGGCGGATCTCGTCGTGGTCACCACCGAGGGTCACGCGGGGATCCTCGACGCGCTACGCGGCAGCACGACCGAGCGAATCCTGCGCCGTCTGGCCTGCCCCCTGCTGGCGGTGCCGGTCGGGTCGCGGGCGATGCCGCGCCTGTTCTCGGGAGCTGCTCCGTGGCGTGCGTGATACGACGGGCGCTGGGGAGTATCCTGGCCCTCGCCCTGGTCGCGCCGCTCTCGCTCCTCGCCCAGCCGTCGGGAACCGCGGCGCCATTCAAGCCAGAAGAGCTCGAGCAGATCGCGGCGCCGATCGCCCTCTATCCGGACCCGCTCCTGGCGCAGGTACTGATGGCCGCGACCTATCCGCTGGAGGCGGTCATGGCGGCGCGAATGCTCCAGGCGTACCCGAACTTGAAGGGCGAGTCCCTCGACGCCATGCTGAGGGCGCAGAACTGGGACGACAGCGTGAAGGCGCTCACTCGGGTCCCTCAGATTCTCGCGATGATGAACGACAAGCTCGAGTGGACCCAGAAGCTCGGCGACGCCGTGCTCGCTCAGCGGCAGGACCTGATGGACGCGATCCAGCGCCTGCGGGCGCGTGCGCAGTCGCAGGGCACGCTCGTGACCACGCCGCAGCAGGTGGTGACGACCGAGGCGGGCCCGCCCCCGTTCGTCGACATCGAGCCCGCGACCCCGGACCTCGTCTACGTCCCCATCTACAATCCACTCTTCGCGTTCGGACCGTGGCCGTATCCCCTGTACCTGCCGTACGACTACTACCCGCCCGGGTGGGTGTACTCCGGGGCGTTCTTCAGCTTCGGTGTCGGCGTCGCGGTGGGCGTGGCCCTGTGGGGGATCTGTGACTGGCATCGTCGCGAGATCGGTCTCGATCGGGATCGCTATCGCGGCTTCAGCCGGACGGTGAACGTCCAGGCCCGCCGCGACCTCCTCGAGGCAGGGCGGCCCGCATCCCCGGGGCAGGGACGGCTCGAGTGGGAGCACAGCCCGGAGCACCGCCGCGGCGTGCAGTATCGGGACGCGGCGACCGGGCAGCGCTTCGGACGCCCGGCGTCGGCCGGCGCGGCGGCCCGCGAGACGTTCCGGGGGCGCATCGAGTCGGGCGCGCCGCCCGTCGGCCGCGCCCCTCGCGGCGCGCCTACGCCGACTCCGCCGCAGGAGCCTGGCGCCTTCCAGGGGCTGGGTCGGGGCCCGGACGTTCGCGGCTACAGCACCCGGGGTCGGGAGAGCCGGCAGGGAACCAGGCCCACGCCCGCTCCCGCTCCACGCGGCGGCGCGGCGCAGGGCATGCCACGGGGCGGAGGGTCGCCCGGCGGGGGAGGTCACCACCGATGAGCGCGTCACGCGCGGCCGGCGCCCTCCTGTTCGCGGCGCTCCTCGTTGCCGGCACGGCGCTCACGTTCGACCCGGGCTCCGCGGCCCCGCCGAGCGTCCCACGATTCCCCTCCGCCGAGGCGGCCGCCGCGGCGCTGGTCGACGCGGCCAGGGCGGGAGATACGACGGCGCTGCTGCGTATCCTCGGGCCGGACGGTCGCCCGCTCGTCTCGTCCGGCGACGAGGTCGCGGACCGCCGAGGCCGCGAGGGATTCGTCCGCGCCTACGACGACGCTCACCGGCTGGCCCAGGCCGGCGAGGGAGCCCTGGTGCTGATCGTCGGCAAGGACGAGTGGCCGATGCCGATCCCGCTCGTGCACGACGCGGGCGGCTGGTGGTTCGACACCCGGCAGGGGCGCGAGGAGATCCTGAACCGCCGCGTCGGCCGGAACGAGCTGCACGCCGTCCAGGTGTGCCTCGCCTACGTCGATGCCCAGCGTGAATACTACGTGCGCGCCCCGGACGGCGGCGGGCTCCTGCAGTACGCCCAGCGCTTCCGCAGCCGGCCGGGTCGTCGGGACGGGCTCTACTGGGAGGCGCAGCCGGGCGAGCCGGGGAGCCCTCTCGGTCCACTGGTCGCCCAGGCGCAAGGCGAGGGCTATCCGGGTGAACGCAGCGGTGGCCGCACGCCGTACTGGGGCTACTACTACCGGATCCTGAAGGCCCAGGGGCCCCACGGCGAGGGCGGCGCCTTCGACTACGTCGTGTCCGGACGCATGATCGGCGGGTTCGCCCTCGTCGCATACCCGGCCGAGTGGGGCGTCTCCGGGGTGAAGACGTTCATCGTCAGCCACGATGGCGTCGTCTACGAGAAGGACCTGGGTCCCAAGACCGCTGCGCTCGCTCGAGCGATGACCAGGTTCGATCCTGACGACTCGTGGTTGAGGTTCTGAGTCCGGCGATCGGCGACCCATGTACAAGCACTTCCTCATCCCGACCGACGGATCGCCGCAATCGGAGGTGGCCATTCAGCAAGGAATCGCCCTGGCCCGGGCGACACACGCCAGGCTGACCGGCCTCACCGTGTTCCCCACGTTCGAGACCGCGCGATCCGCTGGGCCTCCCGGCACGGTCGCCACGCACGTCGACTACGAGGCGCGGTGTGACGCCAGAGCCGCGCTGCGTCTGGAATCGGTCGAGCGACGGGCCGCGGAGGCCGGGATCCCTCACGACCTCGTGCACGTGTTCGACGATCTCCCGTACGTCGCCATCCTCCGGACCGCCCAGGAGCGTGGCTGTGACCTCATCGTCATCGGATCGCCCCACCGCGAGGGGCTGTCGGCTCTGGTGCTGGGGAGCGAGACCACCCGGGTCCTGGCTTACAGCAAGATTCCGGTTCTGGTGTGCCGTTGATGGAGTGCGGCCAGGTGGATCGCTTCCTGGCCGAGCACCGCCCGCCCACGCCCTGCCTCGTGCTCGACCTGGACGTCGTGCGCTCGCAGTACCGCGCGCTGCGGGCTGACTTCCCGCAGGTCGACATCTACTACGCGGTCAAGGCCAACCCGGCTGCGGAGGTCATCGGGGCCCTCGCCGCGCTCGGGGCGCGCTTCGATCTGGCCAGTGCGGGGGAGATTGAGCGGTGCCGGGCGCTGGGGATCCCGTCCGAGCGGTTCTCCTTCGGCAATACGATCAAGCGCGAACGAGACATTCGCGCCGCGTTCGCGGCCGGAATCGACCTCTTCGCGTTCGACAGTGCCGCCGAGCTCGACAAGCTGGTACGCAGCGCGCCGGGAGCCCGAGTCTTCTGCCGCATCCTGGTGAGGAATGTAGGAGCGGAGTGGCCACTGACGCGCAAGTTCGGATGTGAATCGCGCATGGCCGTCGATCTCCTGCTCGAGGCCAGGCGGCGCGGCCTCCATCCGATGGGCGTCTCGTTTCATGTCGGCTCGCAGCAGACCGATCCGAACCAATGGGCCTCCGCCATCGCCCACGCGGCCTGGATCTTTCGGGCCTGTGCCCATCGGGGGCTGACGCTCGAGCTGCTCAATCTCGGCGGGGGCCTTCCCGCCCACTACCGCACACCCGTCCCGCCGCTGGCGGCGTATGCCGAGACGATCGAAGGAGCGCTCGCCCGCGAGTTCGCGAGCTCACGACCGCGCATCTTGCTGGAGCCGGGTCGATACCTGGTGGGAGACGCCGCGCTCCTGCGAACCGAGATCCTGCTGATCTCGCGCAAGTCGCCGCACGAATCGGAGCGCTGGGTGTATCTCGACGCCGGGCTCTACAACGGACTGGACGAGACGCTCGGCGAGCGCATCCACTACCGAACTCGCACCGCGCGGGACGGCGGCGCCGGCGGCCCGGTCATCCTCGCCGGCCCGACCTGCGACAGCACCGACATCCTGTACGCGCGAGGCCACTACGAGCTGCCGCTCGATCTGGCCATCGGCGAACATATCGACTTTCTCTCGGCCGGCGCGTACACGGCGAGCTGTGCGGCGGTGGAGTTCAACGGCTTCTCTCCCCTCAAGAGCTACTTCGTGGGCGTCGGAGTGAAACTGGGGCGGTAGAGCCTCACCGGGGCGAGTGCGCCCCGAGGCCACCAGAAGCCGATCCCGACAACTCGTTGAATCGCCGAGCGTCTCCACTGGCACCCGTGATGCACCTCCCAGTCGCGGGGGTGAGCGAGAAACCCTTCACCACAAGGAGGAGCCATCATGATGCGTGGCTTGATGCCGTGGACGGGGATGGTGGGGATGAAGAACGAGATGGATCGCTGGTTCGATCGCCTCGCGGAGCTGAAGTGGGAAGAGCTGCCGCGCGGGGGTGACTGGGCGCCGAGCATGGACATCTCGGAGACGAAGGACAGCCTGGTCGCTAAGGTCGAGGTCCCGGGCATGGACCAGAAGGACATCCAGATCTCGCTCCAGGAGAACCTGCTGACGATCAAGGGCGAGAAGAGGCAGGAGAAGGAGGAGAAGGATGAGCGGTACCACCGGATCGAGCGCGCTTACGGTGCCTTCACGCGTACCGTCCGGCTTCCCGTCGGCGTGGACGCCGGCAAGGTCACCGCGACGTTCAAGAACGGGCTGCTGACCGTGACCCTGCCCAAGACGCCCTCGTCGAAGGGCACGATGATCCCGATCAAGGCCGAGTAGGAGGCCACACCGAGTAATGGGAGCCGGGGCCGTGATGTCCGTCGGCGCGCGGTCGGCCGAGCGTGAGCGCATGATCGCCGGCCAGATCGAGGCGCGGGGCGTCACGGACCCGTTCGTGCTCGACGCTGTGCGGAGCGTGGCGCGGGAGGACTTTGTGCCCGCGGCGCTGGCGCGTTTTGCCTACGACGACGGCCCGCTGCCGATAGGAGCCAGTCAGACGATCTCGCAGCCCTACATCGTGGCCGCGATGGCGGCGGCGGCCCGACTCTCCCCGGGCGACCGGGTGCTCGAGATCGGGACCGGCAGCGGCTACGGCGCCGCGGTGCTGTCCCGGCTCGCGGACGAGGTGTTCACGGTCGAGCGCATCGAGT
>Ga0187778_10001745_pt1 | contig 14982 bp, 10 predicted proteins | sample 1015_Q2_SP5_20_M_FD_132418 | JGI IMG/M metagenome (GOLD analysis project Ga0187778, IMG submission 132418) | Tropical peat soil microbial communities from peatlands in Department of Meta, Colombia - 1015_Q2_SP5_20_MG | ecosystem: Environmental > Terrestrial > Soil > Wetlands > Peat | place... | reverse complement strand
CGGTTGAGGTAGCCGCGCGCCACGCCCGCGCCGCCGATGTACAGCTCGCCCATCTCGCCGGCGCCCACCGGCTGCAGCGCCTCGTCGAGCACGTACAGCTCGGTGTTCGCGATCGGGCGCCCGATGGCGATGGCGCCGCTGTCCGGGTCCTCGGGGCGGACCTCGTGGATGCAGCAGCCCACCACGGTCTCGGTCGGCCCGTACTCGTTGATCAGGCGCGTCTTCGGCGCCGCCTGGCGCCACAGGCGCAGGCTCTCCGCCGTCAGCGCCTCGCCGCCGATGATGAAGGCCCGCGTGATGCCGGGCGCCTCGGCGGCGCCGACCTGCTGGTTCAGGAGCTCGAGGTGCGCCGGCGTGATCTTCACCAGCCCGCGCTGCGTCCCGCTCCTGAGGCTGGCCACCAGGCTCTGCGCCCCGACGTCCTCCGGCACCAGCTCCACGTGGCCGCCCGCCAGCAGCGCCGGGAACAGGCTCGTCACCGTCAGGTCGAACGAGATCGAGGAGTGCACCGGCACCGAGTCGCCGGCCACGACGCCGTAGTGGCGGATGGCGTACCAGAGGTAGTTGACGAGCCCGCGGTGCTCGATGAGCGCGCCCTTGGGCTTGCCGGTCGAGCCGGAGGTGTAGATGACGTAGGCCAGGTTCGCCGGCGTCGCCGCAGGGCCCGGGTTCTCCCGGCTCTCCCGCGCGACCGTCGCCCAGTCGCCGTCGAGGCAGACCAGCCGGTCCTCGAAGCGCGGGAACAGCGGCCGCGCCTTCGCGTCCGCGAGCAGGACGCGGACCGCGGAGTCCTCCACCAGAAACGCCAGCCGGTCGGCCGGGTAGGTGGGATCGAGCGGCACGTACGCCGCGCCGGCCTTCCACGCGCCGAGCAGCGCCGCGACCATCAGCGGGGTGCGGTGCAGCGACACGCCGACCAGCGTGTCCGGCTTCACCCCCCGGCCGCGCAGGAAGTGCGCGATCTGGTTGGCCTGCCGGTCGAGCTCGGCGTAGCTGAGGCGCCCGCCCTCGTGCACCACCGCCGTCGCCGCCGGATCGCGCGCCACCTGCCGCTCGAACAGCTCGTGCGCGCACGCGTCCGGGAACTCGGCCCGGGTGTCGTTCCACTCCCTGAGGATCCGGTCGCGCTCGGCGCCGGGCGGCGCCGAGCGGCCGGCCTCGCCGCCGCCGGCCTCCGCGCCGACCGAGGTCAGAGCGACCACGCGATCAGCTCCTTCATGGTCTCGTTGGTGCCGGCGTAGATCCGCTGGACCCGGCTGTCGGCCCACATCCGGGCGATCGCGTACTCGGTCATGTAGCCGTAGCCGCCGTGCAGCTGGACGCACTCGTCGACCACCCGGCACTGCACCTCCGTCATCCAGTACTTGGCCAGGGCCGCGCCGACATCGTCGAGCGTGCCGGCGACGAAGCGCAGGACGCAGTCGTCCACGAACACGCGCCCGACGCGCACCTGCGCCGCGCACTCCACCAGCTTGAACCGCGCGTTCTGCAGGTCGAACAGCGGCTTCCCGTACAGGGCGCGCTCCTTGGCGTACCGGAGCGTGATCGCGACCGCCTCCTCCGCCATCGCGACCGCGCCCACCGCGATCGACAGCCGCTCGAACGGCAGGCGCTGCATCATCTGGGACATCCCGCGGCCCTCGGCCGCGCCCAGCAGGTTGGCGGCGGGCACGCGCACGTTCTCGAAGAACAGCTCGCAGGTGTCCTGGCCGTGCATCCCCACCTTCTCGAGCGGCTTGCCGACACCGTAGCCGCGCAGGTCCTTCGTCTCGACCATCAGCAGGGAGACCGCGCGCATCGGGGGCGCCGCGGGGTTGGTCTTCACCGCCAGGCAGACCAGGCCCGCGTGCCAGCCGTTGGTGATCATCGTCTTGGAGCCGTTGACGACGTAGTGGTCGCCGTCCTTCACGGCGGCGGTCTTGATGCCGGCGAGGTCCGACCCCGCGGCCGGCTCGGTCATCGCGATCGCGCCCACCAGCTCGCCCGCGGCCAGGCGCGGCAGCCAGGCGCGCTTCTGCTCCTCGCTGCCGTACGCGTGCACGTAGTGGCCCACCGTGCCCTGCACGTTGGAGCCGAAGTGGACCCCCGCGCGGGCCAGCTCCTCCAGCACCACGCACTCGTGCGCGAACGTCCCGCCGCCGCCCCCGACCTCGGCCGGCAGATCCGGGAGCAGCAGGCCGACCTCGCCGGCCTTGCGCCAGTCCGACGCGTCGGGATGGTGCTGCTCGCGCCACTGGGCCTGCCGCGGGACGAACTCCTCCTCGATGAAGCGGCGGACGCTGTCGCGGAACAGCCGCAGCTCGTCGCTCATCCACGGAGACTCGTATGCGGACGACGTCATGGTCTTCTCTCGCCGATCAAAGACGCGCGCGGAGCGACGGCGCGCCGCGCGCCCGACGCACTAGGCGCACTCCCTGCCCCGACCCGCCTCGCCGTCGCCGGGCTCGGGCTTTCCGCGGCGCCTCGCGCGCCGCTCCTCGCCGCCCTCCAGCAGGGCGTCCAGCATCTCCCAGGGCCGCGACCGGACCGCGGTCGCGCGACCCTCGACGGCCAGCGCCCCCACGTAACCCGGCGCCGGCTGCACCGCCCGCAGCGTGTAGCGGCCGGGCGCGTCCGGCGCGTCCTCCACCCGCAGCAGCCGCGGCGGCTCGCCCGGCACCAGCGTGACGTCGAACGAGTCGAGCGGCATCGCGAGTCCCTCGCCGAGCGCCTTGAGGAACGCTTCCTTGCGCGTCCAGCCGGCGAACGCCGCCTGGAGCCGCAGCGGCCCCGCGATCGCGGCGAGCGCCGCGCGCTCGGCCGGGGAGAAGCAGGCGTCGGCCAGCGCCCGCAGGCTGCCGATCTCGCGGATCCGCTCCACGTCGATGCCCACCTCGCGGTCCCGGCTCACCGCCACGAGCGCGAGGTCGTCGGAATGCGTCAGGTTGAAGCGCGGGCCCGGCTGCTCCGCCAGGCGCGGCTTCCCGCCCGGCCCCTCCTCGAACGCGATGTCCCGCGGCCGAATCCCCACGTAGCCGGACAGCACCAGGCGCAGCAGCCCGTGCGCACACACGTACCTGCGGCGGTCGGTCTGGTGCACGAAGCGCCTCGCGCGCTCGACCTCCGCGCCGGAGAGGAACGCCTCGAGCCGCTCCTGGGCCGCGCGGTCGAGGTCCAGCCGCAGCGTCCAGACGTGAACCTCCCCGTCCCGGAGCAGGCTGGCGGCCCCGCCGTCGCGGTAACGGGCGATGCCCCTGACGATGTCGTGCCTCGCTGTCACGGTGCCCAGGCCTTGTGTGGTCGGCATGTCACCTGAGCAAGAAGCGCGCACCCGGACGGGCTCGACGGCTGCGAAACGTAAGTGGCCGACAGCCAATGTGCTACGCCGTCGCAGGCCGCCTTCGGCCGTGCGGCGCGCCCGCGAGGGCGTTGCGCTCCTGCAACAACCGGACATCAGTTGCGAGCCAGCCACGTCTCGAGCCGGTCCAGGTCGGCTTCGCAGAGGAGGCCGTGGGTCGGGAGGGTGACGAGGCGCTCGGCCAGCGTGCGTGCTCCGGCGAACGCGTCGCCGCGGTTCACCACGCGCCCGGCGAAGCCCGGCAGGTCGCACAGCGCCAGCGGATAGCCGGGCATGATGCCGAGGGCGCGCGCCTCGCTCGACGCCGCGGCCGCGCGGGTCGCCGCGCTGGCCACGAACGGCAGCCGCAGGTAGCCCGCCACGCCGCCCGCCGGCACGCGCACCGGCGTCACGCCGGCGCCGCGCCGCTCGAGCAGCCGGCCGGCGTTGGCGCGTCGCAGCTCGGCCTCGCCCTCGCCCAGCGGCAGCGTCACCGCCAGGGCGCGCGCGGCCACCGCGCTCATCGCGCCCGCCGGGGAGGGAGGGTGGTAGACGGTCTCGCCCAGCCTGAGGAACGGCAGCGCCGCCGGCACCACGTACAGCGACGGGCGGCCCAGCAGCCACTGCGCCGCGAGCTGCACCAGCTCGCCAAGGCCGGCGCTCGACGCCGCGGCGTCGGCGCGCGAGGGCGCGAGCACCGCGCCGCCCCGCCCGCCGCCCGCCAGGAGCGCTCCGCCTCGACCGCCCGTGTTGCCCTTGCCGCGGCCGAAGCTCAGCACCGCGACGTCTCCGAACGCGCCGAGCGGCCGGCCGCCGAGGCTCGCGCCGGCGCCCTGGGCGGCGTCCTCGATCACGATCGCTCCCGCGGCGCCCGCGGCCGACCGCACCGGGCCGGGATCCACCGGCACGCCGTAGAGATGCACCAGCACCACCGACCGGGCGCCGCCGTCGAGCGCGCGCCGCAGCGAAGCTTGATCGGGCGCGAGCGTGGCCGGATCCACGTCGTAGAGGAGCACCGGCGGACCGGCGCCGTCGGCGGCGGTCGCGACGTCGTAGCAGGCGTAGGCGGGCAGGGCGACCGGGGCATCGGGGCCGGCGGCGTGCCTGATCGCGCAGGTCAGCGCGGTGGTGCCGCTGTCGGTGAGCAGGACCTCGGCGCCGGCGAAGGTCCGCTGCAGCGACTGCACGACGCGCGCGCGGGCCTCCGCCGCCCCGGCCAGGAGGCCCGCCGCGCCCGCGCCGACCGCGGCGAGCGGCAGCGGCGAGTACGCGGGCAGCTGCCGCCGCCAGCTCACGGGATGCCGCGGACGATGTGCGGCCCGAGCGCCGTCGCCACGCCGAGCGGCAGACGCGCCCACAGCTTCGGCCCCCAGCGGTACGCGCCGTCGTCCGGCGAAGGCGTGTGCGCGTCGCCGCCGGCGGCGGCGCGCTGGTACCAGTGCAGCGGGACGTCGCGACCGCCCCACTGCTGCTTGAAGCGGTGGGTCCCGCTGCCCGGCGTGCAGCGGCCGAAGTTGAACAGCGCCAGTCCCTCGCGCGCCGCCCGCTCGATGAACGCCCAGTACAGCGCCATGTTGGGCGAGAGCTTGTTGTGGGCGACGAGCGCCGAGGCCCACGTCATCTCGAACTCCGCGCCGAAGCGGAAGCCGGCGCCGCACGCGATCGGCGTCTCGCCGAGGTAGGCGCAGCCGAACCAGGCGTCGTCGCCGAACTCGGCCGCGATCGCCTCGAACAGGCGCCGCGGCTGGGTCGGCGTGCCGAGGTCCCGCATGTGCCGCGAGAAGACCGCGAAGAACGGCGCCACCTGGTCGGGGCCGAACTTCACGACCACGCCCTCCTTGCCGGGCCGCCGGACCTGGCTGCGCAGCTTGGCCGGGAAGCGCGCGAACACGCCGTCCGGGTCGCCGGGCACCAGATCGAGCATCACGGTGATCTTGCGATGCGACACCGGGAGATCCACGGGCAGCGGCTCGCGGCTCCTCAGCTCGAGCAGCTTCACGCCGCCCTGCTCGGCCATCCGCACGGCTTCGTCCGTCAGCGCGCGGATCGCCTCCGGGCTGCCCAGCGGGCCGCCGTAGTTGAGGAACGGCATCGAGACGAGGTAGTGGCCGAACAGCCGGCTCCGCACCCGCACCAGCGGCAGGACGCCGGCGAGCGCGCCGCGCGCGCCGGTCGCCGCCAGGTAGACGCACGGGTGGCCGTGGGTGCGCTCGATGACGGTCTTCCAGCCCCACAGATGAAAGTGGCTCCAGCCGGCGGACGCGCGCACCAGCGCGTCCCAGGCCGCCGGCTCGCCCGCGTAGGGCGCGACCCCGAGGTCGCTCACGCCGCTGCGGCTCCCGCCGTCCGGATGCCCTCGGCCACGCTGACGAAGCGGAACTCCCGCACCAGGCGCTCGAGCCGCGCCCAGGTGCCCGCGAGGCCGCCGTAGTGCCGGACCCGCGTCAGGAGCGGCACCGCGAAGCGCGGCTGCCCGGGGTCGATCTCCCAGGGGTGCAGGTAGAACGTCCCCGGCTGCCCGCGGCGCTCCGCGTCCCGCAGCGCCGCGCGCACCAGCACCGGCGGCAGCAGGCGGAAGTAGGCGCCGCCCGCGGCCGGCAGGTTCAGGCCAGCGCGGCGCAGCGTGGTGGGCGGCACCTCGAACAGCCGGCCGGCCGGCCGGTCGAGCCAGTGCGGGTCCCGCCCGCCGCCGGCGTAGCCGTACCCCGGCCGGGTGATCGGAAACAGGGACGAGTCGTAGCGGTAGCCCTCCTCGACGAGGATGTCGAGCGCCCACTCCCGGCCCGCGACGATCGAGTAGTTGGGCGCGCGGAAGCCGAGGCACGGCTGCCCGCTCAGGCCCTCGAGGATCGCCTTGGTGCGCCGGATCTGCTCGCGGAACGACTCCGGGGTGAGCTCGAACACGCGGCGGTGGTCGTAGCCGTGCGACGCGACCTCGTGCCCCGCGGCCGCGATCGCCCTGATCATCGCCGGCTGCCGCTCGGCCACCCACCCGAGCGTGAAGAACGTGCCGGTCGCGCCGTGGGCCGCCAGGAGCTGCAGCAGCCGGTCCACGTTGCGCGCCACGCGGCTCTCGAGCGAATCCCAGCGCTCGCGCGCCACCCAGGGCGCGAGCGCGAGCACCTGGAAGTGCTCCTCGACGTCGACGGTGAAGTAGTGGCGGATCACGGCCAAAGTCTAAGGGCGGCGTGCGCGGCACGCCACCGCGCACGCGCCGGCGGCGCGCGCGGAACGGCGGGAACGCCGATTGACCTGCTTCGGGTGCGCCGCGCATACTTGAGCCCGTCCGACCCCTCCAACCGGTGGAGCCACGTGGGCCGCCAGACGACGTCGCACTCTCCGCTGCCGCTGACGCTGCCGCACCGCGGGCGGCTCAAGGTGCTGTGCGTCGGCGCGCATCCGGACGACATCGAGATCGGATGCGGCGCGACCGTGCTGGACCTCGTCCGCCAGGGCGCGGACGTCCGGTGGGCGGTGTTCAGCGGCGACGAGCGCCGCGCCGAGGAGGCCGCCAGGAGCGCGCGGCTGTTCCTGGGCACGGACGCCGCGCGGCGCCTGGTGCTGCACCAGTTCCGCGACGCGCACTTCCCCACCCACTTCACCGCGATCAAGGACGCCTTCGAGTCGCTCGCCTCGCGGTTCGCGCCCGATCTCGTGTTCACGCACTACCGCGACGACCGCCACCAGGATCACCGGGTCCTCTCCGACGTCGCATGGAACACGTTCCGGCGCCAGACGATCGCGGAGTACGAGATCCCGAAGTGGGACGGGGACCTGTCGACGCCGAACCTGTACGTGCCGGTCGCCGCCCCGGCGGCGCGGCGCAAGGTGTCGATCCTGATGAGCGTGTTCGCCAGCCAGCGGCGCCGCGACTGGTTCGGCGAAGGCGTGTTCTTCGGGTTGATGCGGCTGCGCGGCATGGAGTGCCGCTCGCGGTCGGGCTTCGCCGAGGCCTTCTTCGGGCGCAAGCTGGTCTTCCGCCCGTGAAGCGGGCGCCCCTCGAGCCCCGCCGGGCGCCGGCGGGCGCCCGGCCGGCCTGACGAACCCCGGCCCGCCCGTGCCGCCAGCCGGCGCGCAGCCCGCGGCCGGCGCGCCCGCCGTCCCGGGCGCCCGCGTGATCCGGCCCCGCACGGGCCGGAACGTCGTCGTGATGTGGCTCGCGTTCGCGTTCAACGTGGGCGTGAGCTTCTTCCTCTCTCCCTTCGTCGTCCACCGCCTCGGCAACACCGCCTACGGCATCTGGGTCCTGCTGGGGTCGCTGGTGGGCTACATGGGCCTCCTCGACCTCGGGGTGCGGGGCGCGGTGATGCGCTACGTGGCGCGCCACCACGCGCGCGGCGAGGACGACGAGGCCGGCCGCATCGCCTCCTCCGGCCTGGTGATCTTCGGGGCGACCGGCCTGGTCGCCGTCACCGCGTCCGCCGTCATCGCGGTGCTGGTCGACCGGATCTTCCACATTCCCGCGGACGCGGTGGCCGTGGCCCGCGCGGTGGTGCTGCTCGGCGGCCTCAACATCGCGCTGTCGCTCATCAGCGGCGTGTTCGGCGGGACCGTGGCCGCCATGCAGCGCTTCGATCTCGCCAGCATCACCGACATCGTCGTCGCGGCCCTGCGCACGGCGGCGATCGTGGCGGCCCTCTCCGCGGGCGCCGGCCTCCTGGGGCTCGCGCTGATCCAGCTCGGGGCGACGCTGGTCCAGGCCGGCATCCAGTACGCCATCACGCGCCGCCTGTACCCGCAGCTGAAGCTGCGGCTCCGCGGCGTGAACCGCTCCCGGGTCGGGACGATCCTCACCTTCAGCGTCTTCTCGAGCCTGCTGCAGGTGTCCGGCCTGCTGATCTTCTCGGCGGACTCCATCGTGATCGGTACGGCCCTGCCGGTCGCGATGATCACGTTCTTCGCCATCGCGGCGTCGCTGACCGACTACACGCGCTCCATCCTCAGCGCCATCTCCCAGACCATGACGCCCCGCGCCAGCGCCCTCGAGGGGCTCGGCGCGACGGCCGAGCTCGAGCGCGCGGTGCTGAGCACCGCCGCCCTGGCCACGCTCATCGCGTTGCCGATCCTCCTCACCTTCGTGGTGCGGGGCCATTCCTTCCTGCAGCTGTGGATGGGCCCGAGTTACGCCGACCGGTCGAGCGAGGTCCTCACCATACTGTCGGCCGCGCTGGCGTTCGCGGCGGCCCGGCAGGTGGTGGCCGGCGCCACGATCGGGCTGAACCGCCATCGCCTGCTGGTCCCGTTCTACCTCGCGGAGGGCGTCATCAACGTCGGCCTCAGCCTGCTGTGGGTGCGCGGTCTCGGGATCGCCGGTGTGGCGCTGGGCACCACGGTGCCGAACCTGGTCACCACGTGGCTGGTGATCCCGTGGGTGCTGCACCAGACGATCGGCACCGGGCTCCGCGGCATCTGGACCGCGCTGTGGCTGCGGCCGTTCGCCGCGATGATCCCGTTCCTGGCGGCGACGATCGGCGTCGAGCGCGCCTGGCCGGCCCACAACCTGGTGAGCTTCTTCGCGGGCGTCGCCGCCGCCCTGCCGGCCGCCGCCGCCGGCGCGTGGTTCATCGCGTTCACCGGCGCGGACCGGAAGGCGTACGCCGCGCGGCTGCGCGGCCTGGGACTGGCGAAGCTCCTCGGTCGGTGACGCGCGCCGTTGACGGCCGCGAACCCGACTCCGTAAGCTTCCCCAGCGACGGTATTTCCGACACCGGGGGGAGCGTTCATGGTCGTGCTGCAGAGACCGCCCTACGTCTGGATGGGCGGACGCCTGACCGAGTGGGACCAGGCGACCATCCACGTCGGTTCCGAGGCCCTGATCCGCGGCATCAGCGTGTTCGAGGGGATCAAGGGCTACTGGCGGCACGACGGCGCCGAGCTCTCCCTCCTCGCGCTGCGCGAGCACTACGACCGGCTGACGCGCTCCGCGCTGCTCCAGCACCTGCCGTTCGCCACGCCGTACGAGGGGTTCCGCGACGCGTGCGCGACGCTGGTGCGGAAGCTGATGACCAAGGAGCGCGACCTGTGGCTGCGGCCGACGCTGTTCGCCGTCGAGGGCCACTGGGGCCTGGACACGGTCACGGACCTGGTCATCACCTGCTACAACCAGGACAAGAAGAAGCCGGAGCCGATCGAGATCGGCGTGAGCACCTGGCAGCGCCCGCTGGACACCGGGCTGCCGACGCGGGTCAAGTCCGCCGCCAACTACCAGATCTCGCGGCTGGCGCGGATCGAGGGGCGGCGGCAGGGCTGCGACGACATGATCCTCCTCAACCAGTGGGGCCGGGTCGCCGAAGCGACCGGGTCGTGCGTCCTGATGGTGCGGAACGGGCGGGTGGCCACGCCGCCGCCGCACGAGGGGTGTCTCGAGAGCATCACCGTGAACATCGTCGAGGCGCTGTGCGGCACGCTGGGCATTCCGTTCGAGCGGCGGCCGATCGATCGCACCGAGCTGATGGTCGCGGACGAGGTCGCGCTGGCGGGCACGCTGATGGAGCTGGGCGTCGTCAAGCGCCTGGACTTCCGCGCCATGCCCGCCGCCACCCCGGTCCTCGGCCGGATCACCGACGAGTACTGGGCATGCGTGCGGGGCCAGAAGCGGCATCCCGCCGTGCAGCTGACGCCGGTCTGACGCCGGCGGCGCCGCGCGCCACGCCGGCGGGCGCCCGCCCTGCCGGCGCCGCGGGACCGGGCGTCACGGGCCCGGCGGCCGCCGCGGCCCGGCCGCTGGTCTCCGTCGGCGTGCCGGTGTACAACGGCGAGCGCTTCCTGCCGCGCGCCCTCGACTCCCTGCTCGGCCAGTCCCTCGCCGACCTCGAGCTGATCGTCTCGGACAACGCGTCCACCGACGGCACGCAGGCGATCTGCGAGGAGTACCGGCGCCGCGACCCGCGGTTCCGCTACGTCCGCCAGCCGGTCAACATCGGCGCGCCGCGCAACTGGAACGCGGTGGTGCACGAGGCCCGGGGCACGTTCTTCAAGTGGGCGTCCGCCAGCGACTACGTCGCGCCGGCGATGCTGGAGACGTGCGTGGCGGCCATGCGGGCCGACCCGGGCATCGTGCTGTGCCACGGGCTCACCCAGCTGGTCGACGAGCGGGAGCAGCCCATCGAGGTCTACGGCGGCGACGTGGTCTTCGACCAGCCGCGCGCCAGCGAGCGGTTCCTGCAGGTCTCCCAGCTCCTGGCCCTGAACAACGCGCAGTGCGGCGTGATCCGTCTCGACGCGCTGCGCCGCACCGGGCTCGACCGGACGTATCCCTCCGGCGACATGGCCCTGATGGCCGAGCTCGCGCTGTACGGCAAGTTCCACCTGGTGCCCGAGGTCATGCTGTACCGGCGGCAGAGCACCGGGACGTTCACCGCCAAGCTCGCGCCGCTGGCGCTGCAGCGCATCTACGATCCGCACGCCCGGCGGGCCATGACCCAGCTGCGCGCGCGGCGCCACCTCGATCACCTGGTGAGCATCGCCCGCGCCCCGCTGCGCCTCGCGGAGAAGCTCCGCGCGTACCGGTACGCGCTGCGGCTCGTGCGCTGGGACCGCCACCTGCTGTGGGGCGACTTCGTGCGGTCGCTCCGCGGCGCCGGACGCGAGGGCTGACAGATGCGCAGGCTCCTGGTGCTGGCCGCCTCCGTCGCCGCCGCGCTCGCGGCCGCGTGCTCGGGTCCCACCGAGAGCAAGGCGCCCAAGCCGACCGTCACGCTCACCGCCAGCCCCGATTCGGTCGCGGCCGGGCAGTTCAGCCTGCTCACCTGGACCAGCACCAACGCCACCGGCTGCCAGGCGGGCGGCGGCTGGACCGGCGCCAAGACCACCAACGGCTCGCAGAGCGTCGCGCCGGACAGCACCACGAGCTACACGCTCGCCTGCACGGGTGCGGGCGGCACCGCCGGCCAGTCGGCCACCGTCACGGTCGTGCCGGCGCCGACGCTGACCTTCACGGCGAACCCGACGACGATCGCCTCGGGGCAGTCGAGCACCCTGACCTGGTCGAGCACCAACGCGACCAGCTGCGCCGCGAGCGGCGGGTGGACCGGCGCCAAGGCCACGAGCGGCTCGCAGGGCGTGTCGCCGACCAGCACGACGATCTACACGCTGATCTGCACCGGCATCGGCGGGTCGGACACCGCGTCCGCCACGGTCACCATCTCGACGACGCCGGCGCCGCCCACCGTCACGCTCACGGCTAATCCAACGACGATCGCGTCGGGCCAGTCCAGCATGCTCACGTGGTCCACGACCAACGCCGCCGCCTGCACCGCGAGCGGCGGCTGGAGCGGGACGAAGGCCACCAGCGGCTCGCAGAGCGTGTCGCCGACCAGCACCACGACCTACACGCTGACCTGCACCGGCACCGGCGGATCGGACAGCGCGTCCGCCACCGTCACGATCGCGACGCCGGTCCCGATCGTCACGCTCACCGCGACTCCGACGACGATCACGTCGGGCCAGTCCAGCACGCTCGCCTGGTCCACCACCAACGCGACGAGCTGCACCGCCAGCGGCGGCTGGAGCGGAGCGAAGGCCACCAGCGGCTCGCAGAGCGTGTCGCCGACCAGCACGACGACCTACACGCTGTCGTGCACCGGACCCGGTGGCAGCGGCAGCCAGTCGGCGACCGTCACCGTCAACGCGTCGCCGCCGCCGGGCAGCTACGTCTACCCGCTCGCCGTCGGGCCGACGGGCCGCTACCTCGTGGACCAGAACGGGAAGCCCTTCCTCCTGGTGGGGGATGCGGCCTGGTCGCTCATCGCCCAGCAGACCGACACGGCCGCGGACACCTACCTGGCCGACCGGCAGCAACGGGGCTTCAGCGCCATCCTGGTGAACCTGATCGAGCACCTGTTCAGCGACAGCGCGCCGGCGGACATCTACGGCATCCAGCCGTTCACCGGGGCGACGTTCGCGACCCCGAACGACGCCTACTTCGCCCACGTCGACCACATCATCCAGTCGGCCGCGCAGAAGGGCATCCTGGTGCTGCTCGCCCCGACGTACGTCGGCTTCGGATGCGGCGACCAGGGCTGGGCCGCCGAGATGGAGAGCGCGACCGACTCCGCCATGACCACGTGGGGGCAGTACCTGGGCAACCGGTACGCCGGCTTCAACAACATCCTGTGGGTGATCGGCGGCGACGCGGACCCGACCGCCTGCTCGCCGTCGGTCAAGGGCAAGCTGCAGGACGTGGTGAACGGCATCCGGCAGTACGACACGCGCCACCCGTTCACCGCGCACAACATGCGCACCCAGATGGCGATCGCGCCGTGGAGCGGGGCGTCCTGGCTCAACGTCAACGACACCTACACCGACGGCCTCGAGTACACCTACGCCCAGACCGCGTACGCGGTCTCGCCGAGCCTGCCCTTCTTCCTGATCGAGGCGGTATACGAGAACGAGGGCGCCGACGCGGCGCAGCTGCGGGCCCAGTCCTACTGGACGGTCCTCTCCGGCGGCTTCGGCCACGTCTTCGGCGCCTGCCCGATCTGGGGCTTCGGCGCCCAGCCCGCCGCCAGTGACTGCGGCACGAGCAACTGGCGCGGCGCGCTCGGCAGCCAGGGCTCGCAGAACATGACCCACTTCGGGAAGCTGTTCACCGGGCGCCACTGGTACAGCCTGGTCCCGGACCTCGCCCACACCGTCCTGACCTCGGGCTACGGCAGCCCGGGCGGCGGCGACTACGTCACGGCCGCGTACGCCGCCGACAGCTCCTCGATCATCGCGTTCCTCCCGTTCGGCGGCACGGTCACGGTGAGCGGCAGCCGCCTGCGGGACACCACGATGACCGCCTGGTGGGTCAACCCCGCCACCGGCGCGGCGACCCTCATCGGGACCGTGTCCAGCCGCACGCCGCAGAGCTTCACCGCACCGGGCGGCGGCAGCAGTGACTATGTCCTGGTGATCGACAGCCCGTCGTTCGGCTTCGGCACCCCGGGAGGCTGATCGCGGCCTCCGGCCGACCGGCACGGCCGGCCTCTTACCGAAATCCGTGTAATTCGCTATCGTATCGGCCGCGATGCGGGGTCTCGGCACTTGGGACGCGACGCGGCCGTGACTCGCCCGGTTCTACCGTTCGAACCGGGCTGCCCGGCGACCGGCACCGATGCCGGTCCCCTCCTCTCCCCGCTGATACTCCGCTTCTCCCGACATCCATCGAACCATCGCACGCCCTCGTGGCGGCGGAGCCGGCTTCATGCTCCGGCCCCGGCCTGCGGCGGCGCGGCTCGGGGCTCGGGCCCCGGATACCCCTGGCGCAGGGAGGCGTCATGAATCGCGCGCACGGCTCGCTGGCGGCGTGGCTCACCTGGGCGCTGCCGGTCGCGGCGGTCCTCGTCGGCTCGTGCGGAGAGTTCACCGGGCCGCGCGGCGCGCCGGGATGGCCCTTCCCCGAGGTCTCCGCGGTCACGGTCTCGCCGGAAGACGCGGTCGTGCCGATCGGGCAGCCGGTGGCGTTGACGGTGAGCGTGATCGACGCCGCCGGACGCCCGATGAAGCGGCCCGCCGTGACCTGGTCCACCAGCGATTCCACCATCGCGCAGGTCAGCCCGAGCGGCGTGGTCACGGCCCTGGCGGCCGGCGCGCCGGTGACCATCACCGCGACGAGCGGAGGACGCAGCGGCCGCGCGCGCCTCACGGCCACGGATCTCAAGAGCGCCACCACCAGCGGGGTCACGTACGCGCGGGGCAGCGCGACGTCGGGCTCGGGCACCTCGGTCTCGCTGCTGCTCTCGTCCACGACCAGCGCCGGCGATCTGGTCGTCGTGGGCTTCGACTTCCCGTCCGTGAACTTCGCCTCCATCAGCGACAACCAGGGCAACACGTTCACCGAGGTCGGGACCGAGATCGCCACGCCCGGCGGGGCCAAGACGCGGCTCTATTACGCCAGGAACATCAAGGGCGGCTCGGAGACCGTCACCGTCACGCTGAGCGGGAGCTCCTCCTACCTGGAGGTCTACGCCCTCGAGTACCAGGGCGCGGATACCGCCAACCCGCTGGACGTGACTGCCGAGGGCAAGGGCTCGAGCGGGAGCGTCACCAGCGGCGCGGCGGTGACGACGACGGCGAACGACCTCGTCTTCGGCTTCTGCATCGGCGACAACTCCTGCACCGCGGGCTCCGGGTTCACGGCCCGCTCGACGTACAACAGCAACCTGGCCGAGGACCGGGTCGCCGCGACGGCCGGGTCCAACGCCGCGACCGGGAGCGCCAGCGGCGGCTGGGCCATGATCATGGCCGCGTTCAAGCCGCAGAGCCCGGGCGCGCCGGTGGCCACCGTGACCGTCGCCCCCGCCACCGGCTCGGTGCAGGTCGGCGCGACGCTGCCTCTGGCCGCGACCACCCTCGACGCCGCGGGCAACGTGCTGACCGGCCGGACCGTCACCTGGTCCAGCTCCAACACGGCGCTCGCGACCGTCAGCTCGACCGGCGTGGTGACGGGAGTGGCCGCGGGAGGGCCGGTGACGATCACCGCCACCAGTGAGGGCCAGAGCGGCACGGCCGCGATCACGGTGACGCCGGCGCCGGTCGCCACGGTCACGGTCACGCCCGCGACGGGCAACGTCTACCTCGGGCAGACGCTGGCGCTGACGGCGGTCACGAAGGACGCCAGCGGCAACGTGCTCACGGGCCGGACCGTCACCTGGACGACCAGCGATACCACGATCGCCACGGTG
>Ga0187778_10001743_pt1 | contig 14986 bp, 15 predicted proteins | sample 1015_Q2_SP5_20_M_FD_132418 | JGI IMG/M metagenome (GOLD analysis project Ga0187778, IMG submission 132418) | Tropical peat soil microbial communities from peatlands in Department of Meta, Colombia - 1015_Q2_SP5_20_MG | ecosystem: Environmental > Terrestrial > Soil > Wetlands > Peat | place... | reverse complement strand
CTGTAGCGGCTCTGGTACTTCTGCACCGAATTGCCGTCGATGAGGTGGGCGATATCGATGAGCATGCCGCCGGAATCCACCTTCTTGCAGCAGACGTCGGCTTCCAGAGGATTGAACAGCTTGTGTACTTGCACCGAGAGCGCCCGCGCGCGGGTTTGCCGCTCGCGCTGCTTGGCGGCTTTCTCTCGCAGCTTGGTCAGGTACTCGCTGCCGGCCGTGGCGGGCAATTCCACGTCTACGAAAGCCTCGCGCAGCGAACCATCCTTGACCAGCAATTTGAGGTGCATTTCCGCCTTGCCGCGCAGCCGCGACACGGTGGCCATGAAGGCACGGCGGTTGGCACGGACGGCCCGGCGCATGGCCTCATCGGTGTCGAATACGGTGCCGAAGCGAAAGGGGAGCACGGTAGTGTTGCGGAAGCATTCGCTCACCACCCGGGCGTGGTCGAGAATGGCCCTTTGGTCCAGCGGTCCCCCTCGTTCGTACTCGCTGACAATGACGGCGAAATCGCCGCTGGGATACCCGAATACCTGGGCTCCGTTGACGCCTTTGAGATTCTCAACGGGAAACGGCCGGCGCGCGCGTGTCCCATTCTGAAAGGCCTGCTGCTCAGTGATGCAGTATGCGTACCACGCCATGTCATTAGCTCCCTGTGGGGACCGGCGCGCAACGACACCGCGCCAGGCGTCTAAAGTACACGGGCCGACTTGTTGTAAGAGACGGGCTAGCTGGTACGAAGAGAAACCCGGAACCTGGGTTAGTTTCGGGCTTCGTCCGTATCCTAGCCCAGCCCAGCGGGAAATAGCAACTGTTTTGAGGCAGGGCGTGGAATCTTTTTGAACAATAGCCCTGAAAGCTGTGCAACCGGTCAGGCCGGGCCCACCAATCTCAGCGTGGGCGGGGGCGCGATGGACGAAAAGCCCGCCATGTCCCTTAGGCGTAGATGCCTCGTTGCCGGATAGTGAACGCTACGCGATCAATCGCCAGCATATACGCCGCGATACGGTTGTTCACGTTGTGAGTATCGGCGTAGCGGACCACGTCCTCGAAGGAGGAGCGCATGATGTGCTCGAGCTGCTCGATCACCACTGACTCCTTCCAGAAGTAGCCTTGCCGGTCCTGCACCCACTCGAAATAGCTGGCGGTGACGCCGCCGGCATTGGCCAGGATGTCGGGGATGACGAAGACCTTCTTCTCCGCCAGGATGTCGTCGGCTGCCGCGGTAGTGGGCCCATTGGCACCCTCGCACAAGATCCTGGCCTGCACTTTATAGGCGTTGTGGCTGGTAATGACGTTCTCGATGGCTGCGGGAATGAGCACGTCGCAATCGGTGACCAGCAGGTCGGCGGGATCGTGCGGGTCGGCGCCGGGGAACCCGTGGATGGTGCCGTTGCGCTGCCGGTATTCCGACAAGGCGTCCAGGTCGATGCCGTTCTTGTTGTAGAGCCCGCCGTCGACCTCGGCGATGCCGACGATCTTGTATCCCTGCTCGTACATCAGGCGCGCAGCGTTGGAGCCAACGTTGCCGAACCCCTGCACGATGACGCGGGTCTCATCGCGGTTCAGGCCCAGCTTCTTCAGCGCCTCGTCGCAGACCACCATGAGGCCGCGGCCGGTGGCCTCACGCCGTCCGCGGGAGCCGCCCATGTTGAGCGGCTTGCCGGTGACTACGGCCGTGACCGTCTGCCGCATGTGCATGGAGTAGGTGTCCATCATCCACGCCATGATCTGCTCGTTGGTGTTCACGTCCGGCGCGGGAACGTCCTTCTCCGGGCCGATGAACTCGATGAGCTCCGCGGTGTAGCGCCGCGTGATGCGCTCCAGTTCTCCCATGGAAAGCTTGTGCGGGTCGCAGATGACTCCGCCTTTAGCCCCACCGAACGGGATGTTGACCACGGCGCACTTCCACGTCATCCAGCTCGCCAACGCGCGCACTTCGTCGAGGGTAACGTCGGGAGCATAGCGAACGCCGCCCTTGGCCGGACCACGCGCGATCGAGTGCTGCACGCGGTAGCCGGTAAACACCTCGAGGCTGCCGTTGTCCATGGCCACGGGAATATGCACGATGATCTCGCGGTTGGGATAGCGCAGGATCTTCCACAGACCTTCGTCGAGGTTGAGCTTGCGGGCGGCCAGGTCAAAGCGCGCCGCCTGCGACTCCCAGGGATTGGATTCCTTCTCCAGGGCGATGGTAGACATAGTGGACTCCTGCGATTGAGGCATGAAAAAAGGGGCACGGGACGTGCCCTTGCTTCGTTGGGCAAGTATAGGTAGGCGGCAACCGGGAAGGCAAGCCGCGGATATGGTTCGGAGGTTCTTTATGCCGGCAACTGACCACAACCGAGCCGCTCGTCAGTTTCAGGCAGATTACAGCGTACAATCAGCAGCATTCATGGGAGGCCGCCATGCTACGCTGGATCATCATGCTTGCGTATCTCATGCTCTGCATCCCGAGCACGAATGCCAAAGATAAGCCAGAAGGACGCATTGGAGATTTGCTGATAACCGCAACCGGAGTTCAGGAGACGAATACGTATGAGACACTTGCGGGAGACCACCTCCCTACTAAGCCGGGATTTCACACTGTTCTAATCGCACTCGCGATCAGGAATGTCGGCAAGTATTCAGTATGTGCGAACTTGGGGGCTACGCTCGAAGGCACATTGGGTCTCGAAAGTAAGGGTTGGGCGCATTTTAAGGACAACATGCGTGTGGCTTACATCAATCAGCTCTTACCGGGAGAAACGCTTACGGGATGGTTCGAGTTCCCGGATATACGAGATGAAATTCGTCCAGTGAAATTCCGCATTCACCAACACGACTCAAATCAGGGATGCGGCATGACACGGACTATCGGGTATCGGAATGAAATCACCATCAAACTTGCTAACGTCCCACAGCCTGAGTCAGCGGGCAGATGATTTATGTCGTTCTGGAAACGGTTTTTCGGCAGCCCGAGCACGCACCACACGCACAAAAGAAAACAGCAGCCGACTGACCTGCGCCCCATTCTTAGCCCAGGGATCGCCCCCTTCTTGCTCCAGGGATAATGAGGCTTTCTCCGTGTTTTGTTCGCTCCGCTGCTGTTGCGTAGCGGTGATGGGGGCATACTGAAAAATGGCCGCTGGGTGGGTACATGAGGTGTTGGACCTGATCGCCTTCGGACGAATCTATCGCGCGGTCCATCAAAGAAAAGACGCGTACGCCCAACAAGCTCCGGGACGACGCCACCGCGACGTGGGGCACGACTGGTATCAACAGTGTGGAAAGCTTTGGACCTCCTCCGATCCCTTTCCAAGGTGCTTAAAGGACCAAGTCTCGACAATAGGACGGACCAAAGGCCCCGATGCCGCGGAAGAGAGAATGGTCTCAGATGCTCATGATTTCCTGGATCGTAAATGGGATGAACTTGCTCCAATGCAGCGGCGGTATTGGGAAGGCTTCTTCGCCTGGCTCCTTTACCGTCCAGACCTCCTCGAAACTTGGGCCGGTGTAGATGTCGCGCGGGGCCGAATACTGCGTGTCATCGATGGCGAGCAAACCTGGGAAACCTCTCCTGAAACGGGCTACGAATACCGCGAACTCCGGAGGCGAGTTTCACGACACCAAAAGAACAGGCTCCGCGACGTGTTGGCGGAATATGGGTAGCAATCATCGGAGTTAGCCGCCTGCCACGGCCTGGCAAGTCGGCTGCTGAAAAATGACCACAGTGGGGCGCTAAAGTTGAATCTCCATGCCCTCGGCAGCGGCGCGCACCTTGGGATAATAATTCCGCGCCACCTGCACGATGGAGTCGATGCAGGCATCGTCGTGGTCGGGATCGTGGTGGAACAGCACCAGCTCTTTGGCGCCGCTTTCCATCACGATATTCACGGCCTCGCGCCAGTGGCTGTGTCCCCAACCACGCTTCTTGGCCTCGTACTCTTCGGGGAGGTACTGCGCGTCGTAGATGAGCACGTCAGCCCCTTCGGCCAACTGGCGCACACTCTTATCGAACTGCGCGTCGCCAGGCTCGTTGTCCGTGGCGTAGACCAGGACCTTGTCGTCGGTCTCGAGGCGAAAGCCGAGGCAGCCCTGGGGATGGTTCAGCCACTTAGACTGGATGACGCAGTCGTCGAAGGCGATACGGTCTTCCTCGATGTCATAGAAGTGGCGTTTGGCCGCCATCTCCGCCATGTCCACCGGGAAGTACGGCTCCGACATCTGGTCCTCGAGGGCGTGCTGGAGCCCGCGTGCACGGTTGGAGGAATGAAAATAAAAGAAGCTGTCGTGCTTCTCGTAGAGCGGGGTAAAGAACGGGATGCCCTGGATGTGGTCCCAATGGAAGTGCGAGAGGAAGACGTGGGCGGAGATCGGACGATCGGCGAACTCGCGCTGCAGGTGCTTACCCAGATTGCGGAAGCCGGTGCCGCAATCGAACACATAGATGTGTCCGTTGATGCGCACCTCCACGCACGAGGTGTTGCCGCCGTAGCGCAGGTTCTCCGCCTGGGGAGTGGGAGTTGAGCCCCGCACGCCCCAGAATCTGACCAGCATCGTCATCCGTGACCCGCAAATTCTGCCAGAGCTTGGCCCCACTCGCATCTACAGGGAGAGTATCACCTGCGGAGGCCGCAGTATACGCGGGCGCCCCGCCAAGTCAATTGTTCCTGGCTGGGTGATTGTCCCCGGAACCGAGCACGGGCTGCAATAACCATTGGTGTACTGGACCACGACGATTGGTAATCGAACCAATCGCCCTTAGCTTTTGGCTCTTGGCTGTTGGCCAAGAGCTAGCAGCCATGAGCCAAGAGCGAACGGGGCCGTATAATCAAGAGATTCGCCATGGTCCGCCCTGATTACAAAGAATTCTCGCGCCTGGCGCGGGAAGCGACCCTGATCCCAGTGACCAAGTCGGTCACCGCCGACCTGCAAACCCCGGTGTCGGCCTTCCTGGCCGTCGCCGGCCGGGAGCGGCGGGCTTTCCTGTTGGAATCGGTGGAAGGTGGGGAAAAGATCGGCCGCTACACCTTCCTGGGAGCGCGTCCGTACATGGTGGTCTCGGCGCGCGAGCGGCAGGTCACTGTTGAGCGCGGCAAACGACGGCAGCAGTTCAACGGAAACATCTTCGAAGTATTGCGCGATCTCCTGGGACGGCACCGGCCGGCGCTGCTAGAAGGATTGCCGCCCTTCACCTCGGGCGCGGTCGGGTTCTTCGCCTACGACGTAGTGCGCCAATTGGAGAAGCTGCCTTCCAAGGCCCGGGTCGATACCCGCCCGCCCGATTGCGTGATGATGTTCTTCGACCGGTTGCTGGCCTTCGACCACCTGCGGCACCAGATTCACCTGATCGCCGGCGCCGACCTGACCCAAGAATCTCCACGCGCGGCCTATGATCGGGCGGTGCGTGACCTCGCAGATTTGGAGAAGCGGCTGGCAGCGGGTGTCCGTCCGCGCAATGGGCGAGGGCTGCGAAAGACGGGGCCACTCAAGATTAAGCCGGTTACCAGCCGACAGCAGTACCTGGAGAGCGTGCGCCGGGCCAAGGAATACATCGCTGCCGGAGACATCTTCCAGGTGGTGCTTTCTCAGCGCTTCGACTTCGAGCCCGAGGCGGAGCCATTCAACATCTATCGCGCGCTACGCACGGTCAATCCGTCTCCATATCTTTATTTCCTGCGGCTCGACGATACCCACATCCTCGGTTCTTCGCCGGAGATGCTCGTGCGCGTGAACGGACGGCGTCTCGAGTACCGGCCCATCGCGGGCACGCGTCCGCGGGGCGCCAACGACGCGGAAGACAAGCGCCTCGAAGATGAGCTGCGCCAGGACGAAAAGGAGCGGGCCGAACACGTCATGCTGGTGGACCTGGGACGCAACGACGTGGGCCGGGTGAGCGAGTATGGGTCGGTGAAGGTGCGCGACCTGATGTACGTCGAGCGCTACAGCCATGTCATGCACCTGGTTTCGGCCATCGAAGGCTGCCTGCATTCTGAACTCAGCGCGCTGGACGCGTTCGCCGCCTGCTTCCCCGCCGGCACCCTGACCGGCGCGCCCAAGGTGCGGGCCATGGAGATCATCGAGGAACTTGAACCGGTGCGTCGCGGCGTGTACGGCGGTTCCGTCCTATATGCCGACTTCGCCGGAAACCTGGATTCGTGTATCGCAATTCGTACCATGGTGATGGAGAAGAAGCGTGCTTCGGTACAGGCAGGCGCCGGCATCGTCGCGGATTCGGATCCATCGCGCGAGCATGAGGAATGCGTGAATAAGGCGAAAGCAGTGCTGCGGGCGGTGGAGTTGGCGAGAAGGGGCTTGTAGTCAACTAGGAACGTGGTTTTTGTCTTAGACAATTACGACTCCTTCACCTACAACCTCGTCCAGTATCTGGGAGATCTGGGCGAGGAGGTCGTGGTACGCCGTAACGACCAGGTCTCGGTCGGGGAGATCGAGGCTATGCACCCGGCGCGCATCGTGCTGTCGCCCGGGCCTTGTACGCCGCAGGAGGCGGGTATCAGCATCGAGTTGATCCGGCACTTCGCCGGCAAGCTGCCGATCCTCGGAGTGTGCCTGGGACATCAGGCGATTGGGGCTGCCTTCGGCGGCAACATCGTTCGCGCCAGGAACCTGATGCATGGCAAGACCAGCCAGGTGGAGCACGACGGCCGCACCATCTTTCAGGGAGTGCCTTCTCCCATCACCTGCACGCGCTATCATTCGCTGATCGTGGAGGAAGCATCGCTTCCGCCGGTGCTGCAGATCACGGCACGCGCCACGGAATGTGATGGGTCCACGGTGATCATGGGGGTGCGCCACCGCCAGGCTGCGATCGAGGGAGTGCAATTTCATCCTGAAAGCGTGCTCACCCAATCGGGCAAACAGATAGTGGCAAATTTTCTGCAGCTATGACTGCGGTGTACCGGCTGGTTACCGAAGGACTAAGTGAGTCTCCGCGTACTTCAAAAAGCTTGACACTTTCGCTGCTCGGGGTGATGCTAGCGGGCGCTCGAACTGCGGGCCAAGGACGGGCCATGTCCCAACCACAACAGGAAAAGCGGGCCACGCGGCGCTTCTCCCTGCGGCTGCCCGTCTCCATCCGCTTCACCAACGGCGGGATCCAGGAGTTCTCCGCTGAAACCCGTGACGTCAGCGCCCGCGGGGTGTTCTTCTACATCGACAAGAGACTCTCCGAAGGTTCCAACATCGAGTTCACGCTTACGCTGCCTCCAGAAATCACGCTGACGGAGAGCATCCGCGTCCGCTGCAAGGGGCGCGTGGTGCGGGTAGAGGAGTCGAAGGAGGAACGCGTCGGCGTGGGCGCCATCATCGACCAGTACGACTTTGTCGCCGAGGGCTAGCCCTCCCTGGGCTTCCCTGGGATGGTAAGATTTCCCTACCCGCAGTCCGTTGTATGTTCTTCCGCCGCCTAGCCCGTGTGATTCTGTTCGCTCTTCCACTTTTTCCGGTGGGGACGCTGGCTTACGCCCAAGCGCCGCTCGGGGACGTCTACTCTTCGGACGCGACGGTGAAGAGTGCGGTTGCGCTTTCGGCGGCGAGCACGCGGGTGATCAGCGGTTCATCGGTGAAGGCGGGACTGACAAACGCCAGTGTGCGGCTGATCCGCGGCGGCGAGGTGCGCGTTTGCCAGGGCAGCAGCGTCTCCTTCACCGCCTCCGTCAACGGATCGCAAATCATGCTGGGAATGAGTTCCGGGACGATCGAGCTGCATTATCCGCTGGCCAATTCCCGCGACACCATCATGACGCCGGATTTCGAGTTGGCAGTGGGCGGCTCTGGCGTGTTCCACCTAGCCGTGAGTGTCGACCAGGGCGGCAATACCTGCGTACAGTCGCTGCACGGCAACACCGGTTCGGTGACGGTCTCGGAGCTGATGGGCGACGGCAGCTACACCATGAAGCCGGGACAGGAGCTCATCTTCCGCGCCGGTCATGCCAGCAACCCGGGTCCGGTGGTGGGGAATTGCGGCTGTCCGGCGACAGTGCTGGTGGAGCGCGCAGCCACGCAGCCGCCGAGGCCGGTCACCGCCCCAGCGGCGGAGCCGCCGCCCCCGGTGGCCGCCTTGATCGAATCCTCTCCCCGGAGCGCGAACGTGACCGCGCCGCCCCCTGCCGTGCAGCCCGGTAGCATCCACGTGCAGGTGGAGGCGCCATTCGTGTTCCGGGCTTCGGAGCCGCCGCCAGCGCCGAATGCGCCCATCGAACTGGCGGAGATACGGCTTTCAACGCTGCCGGTCCTCAGTTCGGCGGAGGTCCAGCCCCCGCCGCAGGAACTGGCCCAGACTGCTGCTCCGGAGGCCGGGCAACCGAAAAAGAAGAAACGGCACGGTCTGTGGGGCTTTCTGGCTTCGATCTTCAAAGGCTGACCTGGTGCGATTCCCGTTTCCAGACACGGTTTTTGCGCGATAATATGGGCAGCAACTCGAGTCCCCCAGGATCCTTGCCTAGCGTCGAGAATTGGAGAAAGCCGTGCCCGTTCCTGATGGAAGCAATCATCTGGCGCCCGCAGGGTCGGCGGGTGTTCTACCGACACTGTTCGGCGAGGGTTATGGCAACTACCGGGTGCGGCGGGAGACGTTCGTCATCTCGTTTTTCCTGCACGTGGTGACTGCGGTGGCGATTGTTATGTCCAGCAGCTACCTTTATAGCCACCGTCAGGAGATCAAGCAGCAGGTCACCGGGATCGTCACCGACATCAGCCCTTACATCCTGCCGCCCGCGGCCAGCAGGGCTGGAGGTGGTGGTGGTGGTGGCGACCGCGACAAGCTTCCAGCGCCCAAAGGTGCGCTACCCAAGGCCTCGCGAGAGCAGATCACGCCTCCCGCAGTGGTAATCCGCAACGAGGCGCCCAAACTGGCGGTTGATCCCTCGGTGGTGGTGCCGCCGAACATTCCTCTACCTCACACGGGGCCGTTGGGTGACCCGCTTTCGGCGGTCCTGGGCCCGCCCTCGAACGGTCCTGGTTCGGGCGGGGGCATTGGCAGCGGGAGTGGGGGAGGAGTTGGTTCGGGACGCGGACCTGGCGTCGGACCGGGCTGGGGTGGCGGGATGGGCGGTGGCCCCTATCGCGTGGGCGGTGGAGTCAGCGCGCCCAAACCTCTTTATACGCCCGATCCAGAGTATTCCGAAGAAGCCCGCAAAGCCAAGTACCAGGGCGTGGTAGTGTTGTGGCTGGTGATCGGACCCGACGGGCGTCCGCGCGAGATCAAGATAGCGCGGCCGTTGGGCATGGGATTGGATCAGAAAGCCGTGGAGGCTGTCCGCACCTGGCGCTTCGACCCCGCCAGGAAAGATGGCCAACCCGTGGCCGTTCAGATGAACGTCGAAGTGAGTTTCCGGCTCTACTAGCGAGTTTGCTGCGTCCAGAACTTCTCCTTTATATTCCTAAGCGCTGGCCATGTACGAAGATTTCTATGTCACCGAGCGCTGGTCGGGCAAGCAGGTCCACTGCATCTACGATGCCCTGGTCGTAGCCATCTCCACCCGGCACGCCGACGCTGTGGACATCAAATTCCTGGTTGAGGGACAACCCGTGTGGATCGCGCTTCCCCATCCCGCCTGGGTGGAGTACAAGCAGCGCACCGGCAAGAGCATTAACGATCCTCTGGCAGTGCAGATTGCCGGGCACTATCTGAAGCAAGCCCTCGAAGCGGGCATGGAGTCGGGCCGCGAGATCCATCCGCTGAGCGTGGCGGAGACTCTCGCCCATCTCGATGCGGTGATGCAGGAGTTCGCCGCCACCGCCGGCGGGTGATGCCCTAGGCGGGTGCATTGCACGGCGGGGGCAAACCTCGCTATACTGAAAAGCAATGTCTGGTGTTTCCCGATGTTTCTGGCCGGAAATGCCGGAGTAGGAGGGCGGTCTTCAGCAGTAGTGAGCTAAGCCGGGCCAACGGCCACGGAATCTCCGGCGATACGCGCAGCACGGGGCCGAGAGGCCGAGAGCGCGTAGTGGCGTTTTTCGACCTAGCCGCGCGGAGTCTATTTGCCACCCTTTTGCCCTCTGATTGCCGTCTCTGCCGGGCCCCGCTGACCAGGATTTCGCGACTTCCGGTTTGCGACGATTGCCTCAACCATATGGGGCCCATGCGGGGCCGGGTTTGTGCGCTTTGCGGAGAGCGGCTCGTCACGCCGTATGCGGAAGCGCAGCCCATCTGCGGCGAGTGCCGCAACGACGCTCCGCCATTCGCGCGCGCGATGGCCTATGGCAGCTATGACGGCGGCCTGCGCGAGCTGATCCACCTGCTGAAGTACGGCCGGGTGCGCCCCGCCGCCGGCGTCCTGGGACGCATGCTCGCCGCAGTGATCCAGGGGTTCGGGAGCGAATTCATATCAGCGGTTGTGGTGCCGGTGCCGTTGCACGGCAGCAAGCTGCGCCAGCGCGGCTTCAACCAGGCGGAAGAGATCGCGCGCGCCGCGCTGAAGACCCTGAACCGCAGTGAACTGAGGTTCGCGAGCCGCGTCCTAATCCGCAGGCGCGCGACCGAGAGTCAGACCGGGCTCAGCGACCACCAGCGACAGCAAAACGTGCGCGGCGCCTTTGTGGTGGCCTCGCCGGGAGAGATCGCGGGCGAGGACGTGCTGCTTGTCGACGACGTGTTTACCACTGGCGCCACAGTGACGGAGTGCGCGCGGGTGCTGCGCCGCGCAGGGGCGGATCGCGTCTTCGTGGCAACCGTGGCGCGAGTGCTCAAGGCCGAGGCCACTTGGGCCACGCCGGAAGACATCAAAGAAGCCAGGGCTTTGAAAGCATATGCATAGGCACGATCCCAATCCCGGTCGCATGGGCGGGCTGCAGCCTGTTGTGCTGCACGACGCCGGCAACGGCCACAATCCGATGCACGCGCCCGTGCTGGTGCTGAATGCTTCCTACGAGCCCATCAACGTGTGCGCCGCGCGGCGGGCCATCGTGCTGGTGCTCAAGGGCGTGGCCATGACCGAGGAGGAGAACGGACACTTCCTGCACTCGGCGCGGCTGGCCATCCGTGTGCCCTCGGTGATCCGGCTGCTAGAGTACCGCCGTATTCCCCATCAGACGCGTGCCCTGTCGCGCAAGAACCTGCTGTTGCGCGACCGCAACACCTGCCAGTATTGCGGCGAGCTGCTGCCCTCGAGCGAACTGACGCTCGATCATGTGGTGCCGCGCTCTCGCGGAGGTCTCTCGACCTGGGAGAACCTGGTGGCCTGCTGCCATGCCTGCAACCGGCAGAAGGGCGATCGCATGCCCGCCGAGGCCGACATGAAACTGCTGCGCGAGCCGCGCGCCTTCAATCTCCATACCAGCCGCCATATCATGCGGCTGATCGGCCGCTCCGACGCCAAGTGGCGGAAGTATCTGTTCTACTAGCACTCAGCAGTCAGCACTCAGCATTCTGCGAAAACCCACGTGATGCAGTCGTCGTCCCAGAGAGATGATTCGGGAGACACGGACTTGGAGTCTTCGGCAACGTGCTGTTTGGCTGAATGCTGATTGCTGAGTGCTGCTACTTCGGCTGCTGCTGGCCGTCTTGCCCACCTTTGCCCGATTGCGGGGCAGGCGGGAGCTCCTGGCCTTGGTAGGTGATACGCACTTTGGAGCCGAAGCGCTTGTAATTGGTGTATTTGATGGTCTCGCGGATACGCACGTCGCCGGTCGAGAAGTGCAGGGTGTCGTCGGCGCGCGTGAACGTGGGGAACCAATACTGCCCGTCAACCTGCTCGCGCCAGGTGGTGAACGCCGGGAACAGGTTCTCCTGGCCGGCCTTAACTCGCTTTCCGTGGGTGTTGCCGGCACGGAACTCCGGCACGGTGCGGCCTTTGGTCTTGACGATCTGGAAATCGTGATCGTCCACCCATATGCGACCATCGAAGTAGCGTTTTCTTACGTCGATCTGCTTAGGATGAACGTCGAAAACGTAAGTAGTGAGCTCATCTTCCTCTTGCCGGCCGACGTAACTGATGTCGTAGAGCGAGATCTCAGTGCTGGTGAGTACGAACGGCAGCACGTTGCGGATGTCCTCAAAGTCCTCGCGCGACATGGACACGAGCTGCAGACTGGATTGAGGGGCGAAGACTACGTTTTCGATGCGGCGACCCTGGTCGTCGAACAGCACGTCCCAGGTCTGCTCGAACCGGCCGCCGTCGTCCGGGGTCTCGATCCGGATTGACTGCCGATAGGTATAGTTGTCGCGCGCTTCCTTGAACTGTGTTTCCTTGGCGGCAAACCGCTGGATAATTTCCAGCGGGGTGATGCCTTGTGGCTGCGAGGGGTCAAGCGGTCCTTCGCCTTTCTCAGCGACTGTCGGCAGGCCAATCAACAACAGCGCAAGAGCAGGCAACACTATCTTGAGACGGCGCATAAAGGGCTCTCGTGTTAGATGGCGAGATCCTGCTGCAAGTTGCCACCAGACCGCAGGTTCCGTTCCATGATCATAGCTTCTGCTTGACGCTCTCCATTACACTACCCCATTCATTCTGGAGGCGCTATGCTGCGTCGAATCGCCGCAGTCATTCTAGTCCTTTCCGCGGGCTCTCTTGCCCAGGTGGCTCAACAGAAGCGTCCGTTCACCTTCGAAGACATGATGGCACTGAAACGCGTGAATGAGCCCGTGGTGTCTCCCGACGGCAAATGGGTCGCCTTCAGCGCCCACGAGATCGATCTGCAGGCCAACACGAAGACGCCGCATCTGTGGGTTGTTGCACTGGCTGGCGGCGACGCCCGGCAGTTGACTTCGGGAGAGAAGGGAGAAGAGCGTCCGCGCTGGTCGCCCGACGGCAAGCGCCTGGCCTACATCTCGCCCAAAGAAGCCGGCTCGCAGGTCTGGACCGTTGGCTTCAACTCCGAGACTGGCACGCTCGAGGGCGATGCGAAGCGCATCACCAACATCTCGACCGGGGCCGATGGCGAGCTGTGGTCGCCGGACGGGAAGAACGTCATCTTCGTTTCGCAAGTCTATCCCGAGTGCCCGGACGACGCCTGCAACAAGGCGCGTAAAGAAGAGCTGGAGAAATCGAAGGTCAAGGCGGAGATCTTCACCCGGCTCTTTTACCGTCACTGGTCGCACTACACCTCTGGAAAGCGCAGCCATCTTTTTGTCGTGCCCGCCGAGGGTGGCGTGGCGCGCGACTTGACGCCGGGCGATCACGATGTGCCGACATTTAGCCTGGGCGGGCAGGACCTGTATGCGATCTCCCCGGACGGCAAGGAAGTGGCGTACACGTCGAACGTCGACGAGGTCGAGGCTACCAGCACTAACGACGAAATCTTCGTCGTGCCCATGGCGGGCGGCACGCCAAAGAAAATCTCCACCAGCCCGGGCGCCGACGCCACGCCGCTCTATTCACCCGATGGAAGGTACATCGCCTGGCGCATGCAGAAGCGCGCCGGATACGAGAGCGACCGTTTCCGGCTGGTGATGTATGAGCGGGCGACGGGGAAAATCACAGATCTCACCGAGAACTTTGACAATTGGGTGATATCGTTCGTGTGGTCACCCGACTCGAAGAGGCTTTATTTCACGGCGCCCGAGAGAGGGGCAATGCCGATATTCGCAGCGGATGTGCGTGGCAACAACCCTCGTACGGTGCTTCCGGGCGTTGGGGCGAATGACAATCTCGCGGTAACGCCCGACGGCGAGAGACTGGTCTTCACACATATGTCGGTCGCGGCGCCCAACGAGATTTATACCGACTACATCTGTGTGCACTGCGATCCGCCGTTCGTTCCTCCCAATCAGATTACCCACCTGAACGATCCTGTACTCTCCCGCGTCTCCATGCAGCCCCTGAAGCCCTTCTGGTTCACCGGTTCAGAAAAGCACAAGGTCCAGGGCTTCCTGGTCAAGCCACCCAACTTCGATCCGAAGAAAAAATATCCCGTGAAGTTCCTGATCCATGGCGGGCCGCAAGGACACTGGGGCGACACCTGGTCCTACCGCTGGAACGCGCAGATGTTCGCCTCCGGCGGGTACGTGGTGGTGATGATCAATCCTCGAGGCTCAACCGGCTACGGGCAGAAGTTCGTTGACGACATCAACGGCGACTGGGGCGGGCGTGTGTACCAGGACCTGATGCGCGGCCTCGACTACGTTGAGCGGACTTATCCGTTCGTGGACAAAGACCGAGAGTGCGCGCTGGGAGCCTCGTATGGCGGCTACATGGCGAACTGGATCCTCGGGCACACCAACCGCTTCAAATGCATCGTTTCGCACGACGGCATGTTCAACGCCGAGTCCGCGTATGGCACTACGGAAGAGCTGTGGTTTAACGAGTGGGAGTTCAAAGGCACCCCGTGGACCAACCGCGAGATGTACCGGCGGTGGTCGCCGCACATGTTTGCCGCCAACTTCAAGACGCCCACGCTGGTAGTGCACGGGCAGCTCGATTACCGGCTCGATGTCTCAGAAGGCTTCCAGCTCTTCACCACGCTGCAGCGGCTCAAGGTCCCGTCGAAAATGCTCTACTTCCCCGACGAAGGCCACTGGGTGCTGAAGCCGCAGAATGCGCAGCTCTGGTACAAGACGGTGAACGGCTGGGTGGATGAGTGGTTGAAGCCATTGAACCATTGAGTCATTGAGTCATTGCTTCGGGGCCTTCACTAATGGCTCGATGACTCAATGGCACAATGACCTCAATCGCCGCTTGGCTCATGCATGGTTCGCAGCCGAGAGATGTGCCCCTCCCAGCAACAGCAGTCCCGAAAGAAAGGCCCAGAACATCAGCGTGACCGAGATGGAGAACGGGCCATAGACCTCCGCGAAATTCAGTTTGGGAAGCAGCAGGATGTAGAAGTACTTCGCGCCTTCCCAGAGCAGGCCCACTACGATGGCCGCCGGCAATACCGCTCGCGCCGGGGTCTTGCCGTTGGGCAGTACCCAGTAGATGAGGAAGAAGATGACGATGGTGGTGAGCAGCGCGCACGCCTTCATGATCAGGAAGGTAGACACGCGTACGGGCAAAATGGCCTCTCCATGGGTCATCCACAGCAGCAAGGCGCGGTGGCCGGCGCTGAG
>Ga0187778_10001742_pt1 | contig 14987 bp, 9 predicted proteins | sample 1015_Q2_SP5_20_M_FD_132418 | JGI IMG/M metagenome (GOLD analysis project Ga0187778, IMG submission 132418) | Tropical peat soil microbial communities from peatlands in Department of Meta, Colombia - 1015_Q2_SP5_20_MG | ecosystem: Environmental > Terrestrial > Soil > Wetlands > Peat | place... | reverse complement strand
GTGCAGCCCCTAACAATCGTCATGGATCCACGCTCATCCGCCACTTCCGGAGAACTGGAACAACAATTCCAACTGGGTCAAGAAATGTTTGCCGCCGCCAGCGAGAGCCGGCGAGATTTGGCCGAGATTATGGCCATGCAGAAGCAATTGTCCTCCACAGCACAAAACATTCCGCAGGCGAACTCCGAGCTGCAGTCCAGTGTGACCCAGGTACAGGATGAGATCCGAAGGATTCTGAAAGGCAGTGGGGAACCCTACGGCGATGCCATGGGACTCGAGCAAGCGGACAAGGGCCTTGCTGCAGCGCTGAAGGTAGTCGAGAGCAGCGATCGCGCCGTGCCCTCGCAGGGGATTGAACTTTTCCAGGAGTCCAATCGAGCCATGAAATTGCGCCTGGAAGATTGGAGCCGGCTGAAGACCAGCCGCCTGCCGCAGTTGAACGATCAACTGAAGCAGACTCATATGCCGCCGCTTGTCATCGGCGAGATTAGCCGTGATGAGCAGAACCTGGTTTCAGAGTAATCGCGCGTGGAGCGTTTTGTGAAATGCATAGAACCCGGAGGGTAGCGTGAACCTGAGCCGCCGTCTTGTTTCCTGCCTCGCAATCTTCAGCGTTGCCCAATTGAGTTGGACGCAATCGATGCCGCTAAATAGCGCCGAACCGTCGCGCTTGTCCGGGTACGGAGTGCAATCGTCAAGGATCGAACATGACTGGGAGAAGAAATTCCAGGACGGAATCGTGGCCGAGAACCTTCGCGAAAGCATGCAGCGCTTGAGTGCGCGCCCACACCATGTGGGCTCTCCTTACGATAGAGATAATGCCGAGTGGATTCTGGGAAAGTTCAAGGCATGGGGATTTGATGCGCACATTGAGAGCTTCCAGGTTCTCTTTCCCACGCCCAAGGAACGCGTGGTGGAGATGGTCGAGCCCATTCAGTTCCGTGCCAAAATGCAGGAGCCACCGCTCGCGGACGATCCCACTTCCAGCCAAGCGTCGGAACAATTGCCAACCTATAACGCCTACTCCATCGACGGTGACGTGACCGCGCCGCTAGTTTACGTGAACTACGGAGACAGGGAGGATTACGAACAACTGGATCGCATGGGAACTTCCGTGAAGGGCGCAATCGTCATTGCGCGTTATGGATCAGCTTGGCGCGGTACCAAACCGAAAGTTGCCGCCGAGCGCGGCGCGATTGGGTGCATTATCTATTCCGATCCCAAGGACGATGGCTACTTTAACGGGGATGACTATCCCAGAGGTGGATGGCGGCCTCGGGAAGGCGTGCAGCGCGGCAGTGTGATGGACACTGACTATCCTGGTGACCCGCTGACACCGGGCGTAGGCGCCACGGCCGACGCCAAACGGCTGGCGCTCAAAGACGCCAAGACGATTACCAAGATTCCGGTGCTTCCCATTTCCTGGGGCGATGCACTGCCGCTGCTCTCTGCGCTGCAAGGACCCGTTGCACCTGAAGCTTGGCGGGGGGCATTGTCCATTACCTACCATGTAGGGCCCGGACCCGCCAAAGTGCATTTGAAGGTGACCTCGAACTGGGATTTGAAACCGGTCAACGACGTCATCGCAACTCTGCGCGGCTCGGCAGTTCCCGACGAGTGGGTGATTCGCGGAAATCACTACGATGCCTGGGTGAACGGCGCCAACGATCCCATCTCCGGTATGGTGACGGTTCTGGAAGAGGCCCGCATGTTGGGCGAACTGCGCAAGGCTGGCTGGAACCCCAGGCGGACTATTATTTATTGTGCCTGGGATGGCGAGGAGCCCGGACTCCTGGGTTCGACCGAGTGGGTAGAAACTCATCAGGAGGAATTGCAGAAACACGCGGTCGCCTACATCAACTCAGACAGCAACGGGAGAGGCTACTGGCGCGCCTCCGGCTCCCATGATTTGGAAAAGCTCATCAACGATGTTGCTCGCGACGTCACTGATCCGGAAAAACACATTTCCGTGTGGCAGCGCGCGCGTCTTCTCCGCATTTCTCGAGCGGCGAATGCCGAGGATCGCGCCGAAGTGCGCAAGCGCGCCGATTTGCGAATCGGATCGCTCGGCGATGGCTCCGATTACACCGCGTTTCTGGACCACGCCGGGATCTCTGCGCTGAACTTAGGCTACGGTGGAGAGAACGACGCCGACGCCTACCACTCCATCTACGACGATTTCTATTGGTACACCCACTTCGTGGATATCGATTTCTCTTACGGCCGCGCGTTGGCCCAGACGGGAGGGACCGCGGTCATGCGCCTTGCCGATGCGGATGTGATTCCTTTCGAGTACAGCAACGAAGCCGATACCATCGCGAAATATGTGAAGGATTTGGAGAAGTTGCTCAAAGACAAGCAGGATGAGATCAGCGAACGCAATCTGGAATTGCAAGAGGGAGTCTTCACCGCGACGACAGACCCACGCAAGACCTTTGTTCCTCCTCCGCCCAAGCCCGTGCCGCCGTTCATGAACTTTGCCCCGCTGAAGAATGGCGCAGAATCTATCGAGAAGAGTGCGGAGCGCTATCAGGCGGCGTTTGCCAAGTGGCAAAAGGATGGAACAGACTTGCCTCCGGACGCCGCGACCGCGCTCAATGCCGATCTGCTGAAGATCCAGCGGACATTCCTGACCGATCGAGGGCTGCCCGAGCGCCCCTGGTTCCGGCACCAGGTTTATGCCCCGGGTGCTTACACCGGTTATGGCGCCAAGCCAATCGCGGCGGTTCGCGAATACATGGACGAGGAGAAGTGGAAGGAAGCCGAGGCCCAGGTTCCAGCGGTAGGCGACGTGCTGGAAAATGTTGCCACTGCCATCGGCAAGGCTGCGGACGACCTGGAGAGAGCAACCGCGCAAGGGCGATGATTGCCGAAAGGGCTCGGTCTAAGCTCGCTAGTCTTCATAGCCCAGGTCCGCTCCCGCGTCAGGGGTCACCTCCAAGTTGAGTTCCGGCAGGCCTGCGCCTCGGAGTGCCAGGTTCAGCGCGGGAAGATCGGTTGTCTTGAGCGTCTCCCACAGCTTCATCACTCCAGACGCGTTGCTCTCGGCAGCGGCGGTCGCGTTGATCTGCGCCGTTGTCGGGTCGGCGTCGGCTTGATCCACCTCGGTATAGAGCGTGAGCGCAGTCGTATTTATGTCCTTCAACGGAACTGGAGGCGGAGCCGGGGTGGCCGGCGCCGGCTTGCCCTTCTTTGTGGGCGGGGCTGGCGGAGTTGGCGGGGCCACTCCCTCCGTAACCGCTTTGAGTTTCGGTCTGAATTTCTCGATGGCATCGGCAGCCGGGCCCGACGCCTTGCCGGACAACTGATCCAGTTGTTCCTGCAAAGAACGCGTTGCGATCAACGCTTCGGAACTGTTAGTCAGCAGAGTTGCCAGGCGTATCTGCAAACTGAACATCTGTTGGATTCCCGCTGGCGGCGTTTTCACCCGCGGATCGAGTTTCACCGTCAAGGTCGCGGTGGAAATGTGCGCTCCGACCGTCAGCCGGACCGTGTAATCCCCGGGGAGAGCGTGCGGACCGAGCGGCTCTCGTGGCGTATCGTGCGGGACTGCCGAGATCGGATACTGGTGCCGTACGGAGGTCGGCGCCGGATAGTGCAGATCCCATGTCCAGCGATGCATGCCAGCGTCGGTCGAGAGTGTCTTCGGCATGCGAATCCAGTAGAGCGGAATCAGCTGCTTCTCCAATTCCTCTTTGCTTTGCTCGGGCTTGTCGGTGCTGGAGTAGCGGCGGACGAGCTTGCCTTGAGCATCGAGGACTTCGATCGTGACCGGCTCCGTGGCAGGTTGCGACAAGAAGTAGTCGATCACCGCGCCATCGGGGGGATTCTCAGCAGTCGGCTCATCGGGCGGCATCGGCGTATCTGGGTAGGTGCTGCGCCGCACCCGAATGGCTACTGCGGGTTTGAACAGGAAGGCATCGGAGGTGGGCACGGAAGGCGTGACCTGGCGCAGCGGCGTAATGTCATCGAGGATCCAGAAGGAACGTCCGTGCGTAGCCACGATGAGGTCGTCGTCGTGAACCCACAAGTCACGCATCGAGGTGTGCGGCAGGTTCAATTGCAAAGACTGCCAGTGATCGCCGTCATCCAAGGACATCCAAACGCTGTTCTCCGTACCAGCGAAGAGCAGACCTTTGCGGACGGGGTCCTCGCGCACCGTGTCGACTGGGCCATCGGGAAGTCCATTGACAATCAGCTGCCAGGTTTTGCCGCCGTCGTGGGTGCGGTAGATGTAGGGATGAAGATCATCGATGCGGAAGCGGCTGACGGAGGCGTAGGCGGTTAGCTCATCGAAGTGGGAGGCTTCCATCTGCGTCACCTTGCTCCACGACGTCAGCTCAGGCGGCGTAATGTTCGTCCAGTTTTTCCCGCCGTCCCGGGTGATCCATATCCAGCCATCGTCGGTTCCGGCCCAAAGTGTGTTTACCGTTTTGAACGATGGCGCTAGCGAATAAATCACGCCCCGCTGCTTGGCCGCCGCGGGATTGGCGGCAAGAAGCGTGCCTATGCTCGCCGGGGCGCCCGGATCAGGACGGGTGAGATCAGGGCTGATGGCTTGCCAGGAATTTCCGCCGTCAGTCGTCTTGAAAAGAATGTTGGCCGCATAGTAAAGGATGTGCGGATCCACCGGCGAAAAGAGTGTCGGCTCGGTGCGATCTGTGCGGTACTGCGCATCTTTAACAGGAATCGGTGTGATGTTCTGTACCTGCCCCGTGGAGAAGTGGAATTTTGACACCTCATTCCGCCCGCCTCCATAAATGACATCGGGGTCGAGCGGATCGGGAGCGACGTAGCCGTACTCGCTCACGCCGACCGGGCGCCAATCGTGCGCGGTGATTTCGCCGTCGTTCCCGCGACTGGAAATGCAAACCGAACCGCTTTCCTGTTGTCCGCTGCACACCCGATAAGGATACCCACTCGTTACGGAAGCGTGGTAAAGCTGAGCGGTTGGCTGGTTGTACCAGGAGCTCCAGGTTTCGCCGCCGTTGACGGTCACGATCGCCCCTTGATCGCTGACTAGCAGAATGATGTCGGGATCATTGGGGTTGATCCACAGGTTCTGGTAGTCGTCGCCCCCGGGCGCGCCACGAAAACTGACCCAGGTCTTGCCGCCGTCAGTGGAGCGCATGCACACGGTACTGGCAACGTAAACCACATCGGGATTTCTGGGATCCACTTTGGGGACAGGCAAGTCGCCACCTCCAATGCGGGCCGCAGGCCGCTTATCGGTCGTGACGCGGTACCAGCTCTCTCCGGCATCGTCGGAGCGGAAGACTCCGGCACTCGGGCGGGTGCTAGCGTTGGTGTCGGTGTAGGAGCCGGGAATGGTTATCTCCGAGGCTCCCAGCGTCGCATAGATTCGCCGGGGCTGGCTGGGCGCGATGGCGATGTCGATTTGTACGAAGTCCTTCGGCAGACCCTTGGTCAGTTGCCGCCAGCTGGTGCCACCATCGGTCGATTTGAAGAGGCCGCCTGTGCCATCCAGGATGTTGTTATCCTCCCATGGACCTTCTCTCACTTGCCACAAGGACGCGTAGAGAATGTTCGGATTTGAGGGGTCGATTTCAATATCCGAGCCACCGGTGTTTTCATCTTTGTAAAGGACTCGCTGCCAGTTGGCCCCGCCATCAATGGAGCGGAAAATTCCGCGTTCGCTGCTGGGACCATAGGGACGCCCCAGAACGGCAGCGAACAGGCGATTCGGATCGCGCGGATCGACCAGCAACGCCGGTATCTGGGCACCCTCGCGCAAACCCAGGTGGGTCCAGGTTTGTCCGGCGTCGGTGGAACGATAGATTCCGTTTCCCACCGAGAGATCGGGACGATGCAAGCCTTCGCCGCTGGCCACGTAAATTACGTTCGGATCCGAGGGAGCGACTGCGATCGCGCCAATCGACTGTGTGGGTTGCTGATCGAAGATGGGATTCCACGTGCGGCCGTAGTCGTCGGATTTCCACACGCCGCCATTGACCTGCGCCATGTAGAGAACATTCGGTTGGCTGGACACTCCCGCCACTGCCCTGGTTCGGCCGCCGCGGAACGGCCCAATCATTCGCCAGTGCAAATCCTGGTAAGTGCTCGGTGGGTACTGCTGTGCGGAGATTGACATTGCAGCCAGAAGTGTGAGCAGAGACGTAATTCGGCGGATGTGAACCAATTCCATTCTCTCCTGCGAAGCCAAAGAATAAACGAATTCAGTCGGAAAGACGAATGGGACGGGCGTTGAGGTTCTGCGGACGTCGAATCCTTCTCTGCTCCGTGTGGTGGCGATCGTGATAGGGATCTTTCGACTGCGCGAAAGGATTCGCCGTGCGAATCTCTTCGCTCCGCTCAAGATGACATGGCGGGAATGACAATGTGACAGCCCTTTTCCACAAATGGGGCCGCGTAACCCGCGTTAAGTGGCACTGTCTGGGGAGAACTGTAGCCTGCTCGTGCCATTTACGTTTCGGGCGGACGAAACTATCTTCCTAATTGAGCAGTTCTGGGGGAGGGCTGTTCAGGCGTCCTGTGACTCGCAAGAGTCCAGGGCGCTTTTAATTTGCGCAAATGTAGGCGCGGGCGGCCCCGCCCGTGCAGGCGCAAAGAGCGAGCAGAAATCAGGGAACGATAACCGCGGCCCCGTCAATAGAATCGCTTTTCACGGCTGATAGTGCCTCGTTCGCCTGATCCAGCGAGAAAGCGGTCACTTTGGGATGCATTCTAATTTCGGCCGCAATTTCCAAAAACTCCCGGGCGTCGGAGCGGGTCATGTTGGCGACGCTGCGAATCTGGCGTTCGCCCCACAGCAAACGGTCGTAGTCGAACTGCGGAATGCGGTCGAGATGAATGGCATTGATCGACACTACGCCGCCTTTGCGCAGACTCGAGAGCGCTGCGATCACCACATCGCCGCTGGGAGCAAATGTGACCGCACGATCGAGTTCGACCGGCGGCTTGTCATTCTCGCTGCCTACCCAATCCGCTCCCAGCGCGGACGCCAACTGGCGATGAGAAGCTCCACGGGTGGAAACATACACTTTGCATTGCCAGGCGCGCAGGACCTCGATCGCGAGGTGAGCCGAAGCTCCGAAGCCGAACAAGCCCACACGATCGCCCCGTTCTATCCCGGCCACGCGCAGGCTGCGGAAGCCAATGATCCCGGCACACAACAATGGGGCGGCGTGCAGATCATCGAGCGACTCGGGGAGTGGGGATACAAAATCGGCGCGCGCGGTCGCATATTCCGCATATCCCCCGTCAACGCTGTACCCGGTAAAAGTCGGAGCATCACAAAGGTTCTCCATGCCGTGCCCGCAATACCAGCAGGTGCCATCCGTGCCTCCAACCCAGGAAACACCTACGCGAGCGCCGACGGGAAGACCCGGTGTCGCTCCCTCCACCACTTCGCCGACGATCTGATGACCAGGGATCAATCTCTGGCGCCGCGCAGCCAGTTCGCCTTCGACGATGTGCAAGTCGGTCCGGCAAACTCCGCAGGCGCGGACACGCAACAGCACTTGGCCCGGCTTAGGTTCGGGCCGGGGAACCTCCAAAATCTGCAAGGGGCGTTTCGAAATGGGTTGTGGCGAGAACAGGACGGCGGCTTTCATGGGAGTCTCCACTTCAGTGTCCCGCGCTCAATCCACCTTTTCCGACCGCCTTCTTCAACAGAAAGACGATCGGCAAACAGGCAAAACATAGCAGAGCCATGTAGCGGAAATCATCGACATAAGACCAGAGCAGGGCTTGTCCGCCGAGAATTCCGTTGATCAAAGCGACCGCGCGCTCCATAGCTGCCGGCGGGGATGCGCCTTGGGCCTGCAGAAATTGCTGCATCCCGTGCACTTGGTTTTGAAAGGTCACATTGCCGGGATTGAGGGAGTGCGCCAATTCGTTGCGATGCAATTGCACGTGACGGGCGACGACAGTATTGACCGCGGCGATGCCAATACTGCCCCCGATATTGCGCAGCAGGTTGTACAAGCCGCTGGCATTGCCGATTTCTTCGTTGGGCAGACGAGCCACTGCGGTATTCGACAGCGGGACAAATATGCAGCCGGAGCCAAAACCGCTGATCAGGATCGCCCAAAGGAACGTCCATTGGGAGATCGACAGGGTTGCCCTGCCGAACCACAGGGCGCTGAAACCGAACAGCACAAATCCGGCGGCGATCAGCCAGCGATTGTCCATCTTGGCCGTCAGAATGCCTATGATCGGCAAGGCCAGAATCGATCCAATGCCGCGAGGACTGACTGCCCAACCCGCTGCGAAGGCCGTGTAGCCCAGGAGTTCCTGGTAGAACAAGGGCAGCAAGGTGATCAAACCGTAGAGGGCTGCCCCAAAAAGTCCGATGAGCAGGCAGCCCAGCGCGAAGTTGCGATGGCGAAAGATGCGCAGATCGACGAGCGGGTTCTTGTGGCGGAATTCTCGAATCAGGAAAGAGACGAACGAAGTAAGAAGAATTGCCGTCGCCCAGCGGATCCAGGTGGCGCCGAACCAGTCGTCTTCCTGGCCCTTGTCGAGGATGATCTGCAAGCATCCCAGCCAGATGGCCAGCAAACCCAGCCCGATGCCGTCGATTTTACCCGCCTTGGCGTTCTTTATATAGGGCGGATCTTCCACGTAGCGCAAGATCATGAAGATGGCAAAGATTCCAATGGGAATGTTGATGTAAAACGCCCAGCGCCAGGAATAGGCATCGGTGAGCCAGCCTCCCAGGGTTGGGCCAAGCACGGGAGCGACGACTACACCCAAGGCGAATAGCGCCAGAGCCAGCCCACGCTTGTCCGGCGGAAAACTCTCCAACAGAATGGACTGCGACAGCGGCTGTAGCGCGCCTCCGCCCGCGCCTTGTACGGCGCGCGCGATCAGGATTAAAGCCAGGCTGGTAGCCGCTCCGCACAGGAAGGATGAAATGGTGAAGATGGCGATGCAGGTAATCAAAAAACGCTTGCGACCAAACTTGAGCGAGAACCAACTACTGGCGGGAAGCACGATGGCGTTGGCTACCAGATAACTGGTCAGTACCCAAGTCGCTTCGTCATTGGAAGCGGAGAGGCTGCCCGCGATGTAAGGTAACGCAACCGCCGCAATGGAGGTGTCCAGCACCTCCATGAAGGTGGCCAGCATGACTGAAATTGCAATCAGCCATGGATTTGGACTGGGGCGCACGCCTTCAGCAGCCATTGGTTTACCTGTCCGCGCCAAAATCGGACATGAGTATCACAGATGCATAAGGGCCTTGCCAAGGTTCATAGGATGATACACGGGACTATGGGCAGCTTGAGTTACCGCGAGAGTTGCGCAGCCAGCGCCGACGCCGGCAGGGCTTCGGGCGCGGGTTCCACTGCGTGCCTCGCATAGAACGCAACCGCCGTGGCGCGTTGCCAAAAACGCATAGCGAGAAGCAGGAACAGAGTCAGTTGGCTTATGAGGAAAGCCCCGAAGACGCTGCGGGGTGGCACAATCGCATGCCAGAGCAGGATGCCGGCAACTAGTGTGGCGGCTGCGGCCAGCGCGATCACGAGATATTTCCCGAGCAAGCTTGCCCAATTCTGCCGGGCCATGCGAAAACCTGCGGCCACGGACTTACGGACGGCCGGCTGGTCCCGGAGAACGGTGTCGGTCTGCGCCAGATCGAACCAAGCGCGAATCGCGGTCGCGCTCAGAAAAATGATGGTGATACCCACCAATTGCAGGATGTCCGGCAGGCGCTCATTCGAGGTGTGTTCCGCGGCCTTGACCACTCCGCCTTGGATACCGAGCAGAACGCCGGTAGCAATTCCTGCGATGATAACGAAACAGCACAGCAGACGCAGGAAGCGCCACAAATTATGCGCACAGGTACGGAAAAATTCCTCACGCGAGATCTTGTGATCCGAGGCATAGCCGAATAGCACGCCGGGCATAAACAAAAGGCTGATCACAAAAAACAGGACTGCCAACCTAGTGGCGGGCGCGCTGGAACCGACCGGCGACCCGAACTCTGGACGCGCGAACACCTCGCCCAGCACAGAGATGTCCATGCCATGCAGCAGGCGGCCGGCATAGAGGCTATGGTCGAGGATACGATGGGCCTGGGCGCCGAAGGCCACTGCTCCCCACCACGCGAATAGCAGGTTCAGCAGATAGAACCACACGACGTAGCGCTGGTTGCGCCTTGCGATGTTCGCTCCTGCCATCAAGAGACTTGGGTTTTCACTCATAACAGATGCTTTCTACGCCAGCCACCAGCTTAAGAATTGCGCAAAGAATTGAGTCACAAAAACCCAGTAGTTGACCAGTTTGCTCGCCGGCGCCGTATTCGGCTCGATGGTGTAACTGTTATTGAAGTTGTTGCGATCCAGATAGATTTTGTGGTCGGGATCAATTTCCGCCGAAACAACTTTGGCCCTCTTCTGATATTCGAACTTTACCCAGCGATCCTTGCCATCCCAGCGCTCGCGCACCTTTTCGCCATTGTCGAACTTGATCTCAACCTCAACCGGAAAGATGAAATTCTCCTTGCGGTGAATCCAGACGTCGGAGACATACTCCGTCTCGCCCTTCTTATCGTGCCGGTTTTCTTTGTACCAGTCCAACGGAACACAACTCACTTTTTGCACCTCGTAGTCCAGAACTTCGGTTCCATACACTGCCTGGCTGAAATACCAGCGCAGATCTTTCCCCGAAACCTCCTCGATCGCCTTGAGGAAGTCCTCCTTCGAGGGATGAGTGAAGCGGTATCGCATGAAATAGGTACGAAAGGCCTGCCGTAAAGTGTCCTCACCGATTACCCCTTCCAGCGTGAGCAAAGTGGATGCAGTCTTGCCAAAGCTGATTGCGGCATAGGAATCGAAATTGGCAAATTGCCAGCCCATTCGCGTCAGAGGATCGAAATCAGGCACAGGGATGTACATGGTTCTCTGGCGCTGGTGCATGCTCGCGGTCGCGCCCCACAGGTCAACCCAGGATGCAGTTGGCCCGAAGATCGAGTCCATCACTTTGACGTCGTTGTAGCTGTTGAGACCCTCGTCCATCCAGGGATCTTCAAACTCGTTCGTCGCTACCATGCCATACCAATATTGATGGCCAAATTCATGTTCGACAACCAACTCCGGTAGCTCGCGCTGGCCCGGCGGCAAGATCCAGGAGGTGGCGCTGGTAACGAAAGTCGGATACTCCATGCCGTAGGCCTGAGATCCGGGGTCTGGATCCACCATAGTGAAGGTTTTGTAGGGATACGGTCCGTACCAGCGATCGTAGCGGTCCATGGCCTCTCTCAGAATATGGACGTGGCGCTCAAGTTGACTCCAATGCGCCGGCTGCATCAGGAAGATCAGTTTCACCGGACCCATGCTGCTTTGAAATCTGTCTTCATGGACGCGGTAATGAGGGCTGGCAGTCCAAGCGAAGTCGTGGATATCGTCTCCGTGGTAAGCGACGGTCTTGGTGCCATCAGAATTCTTGACTTCGCCCACTTCAATTCCGCTGGCCGCGACCACCTCGTACTGCGGCACGGTCAACTTGACGTCGTAAACGCCGAAATCCGCGAAGAACTCGGTGTAAACGTGAAACTGGTGACAATTCCAGGCGCCATGCCACCAGACTCCCACTTTGGGGAACCACTGGCCTCCAAGAACGAAATCCCGATCCCAACCGGTGCGCTCCAGAACCTTAGGAAACTGATCGTGAAACTTGATCTTGAACTGCACCTCGCCATCGGGCGGAATGGGCTGAGGCAGGCGTACTTGCACCACTGTCCGATCGTCCGGGTTGTCGTCATCGGGATGAACGAATTGTAGTTGCGAAGTTAGATCACCCTGGCCCACGGCTTCGAAACTCTCGATCTCGTCCGCTCCATAGTTTTTGGGATCCCACCTGGCAAAGTTCTGTCCTCTTGTAGCCTCACGCTTGCCTTCGCGAACCCAGGTGGCTGTCGGCTGAAATGCATTCAGATAAAGATGAAAGGGAAAAGTGTCGAGGGGTTGACCGGTAAAGTTGTGGTAGGTGAGCGTCTCGCTGCCATCCAGAGCATGGGTCTTGGTGTCGTAACGGGCGTCGATCTCATAGTGCACCACCCGTTGTGACAGGGGAGTGGAAGAGTTAATGGCAGAGATGGTGTTTGGGATCGTAGTACCCGGAGGAGCCGCGCTCGTCCTCGGAGAACTTTGAGCGACGCAGGCGACCATAGAAACAAACACACAGATCGACAATCCACGTTTAGGACCCATGCTTGCAACCTTCAGTGTGGAGTCTGAGAATTCGGCTACGCCCGCGAATCATATCTGAGCCCCGACAAGCTGCACCTCAGTACTCCCGCTGCTTCTACATTACGTTGCCAACCCAGCTCCGGTTCCATATGGGGAAACTGCTGTCCGCAAAGAATCCCCTATGAGTCGGATCTTAGGTCTCTCTAATCAATAAACGTCTTCATGCAGAAGACGCTGCCGCCGGATTTCTCAAATTCGGAGGTCTCGACCACCGTCGGCGTCAAGCCTTCCTCGCCAAGGATCCGGGCGAGGTTGGGGGTCACGCGCGGGGTCAGAAAGCGTCCATTGGCCACAACCCCATTTGCTACGAACTGCAATGCCTCGTCACGGCTGAGCGTGTGAACGCGGCGGAAGCCTTGGCGAACTCTGTCCACCGCAGCGTCGGCAAGCGCGCCGGGATAAATCAGTGCCGCATCCTTGCTGAGGGGAGAGAGGCAAGTGTCTAGGTGGTAGCAATGCTCATCCACCAGTTCCAAAGTGGTCACCGGAACACTCAGCTTCAACATTTCGGCCGTAAACCTTTCCACCCCGCCCCGGCTGGAACGAAAACCATACGCGGCCCAAACCCGTGAGCCATCGGGATGCCAGATCAGGTCGCCGTGGCCCTCCAGGTATTCCCCTTTCAAATCCAAGTCGATCACTTTGTAGCCGCGCCGGCGAAACCACTCCACGTAAAATGGAACCTCCTTTTGCCGGGAGGCAAAGCGCATACGGCTGGGGACGATGAACTTTCCCACTCTGGGGTGTTGCCCCACAAAAACCTGATTGGCGGCAAATACCATGTCGTCCAGATCTTTGACGGGATCAATCAACTCGACGTGCAAGCCTGAATCTTGTAGCGCTTGACGGACATTCGCCCACTGCTGTTGGGCCCGGACGTGGTCAATGGGCGCGCCCATATGCGGGTTCTTGGCTTCCCGCACATCAAAAAACGTCGGTGGACACATCAGCGCGCTCTTGAACATAAATTTTGATGATAGCCTCCGCGTGGCAAGGTTCGCCAGCCTCTCACCCGCCGACCAGTGAATTGACGAACTTTCGGCAGTGTCAACTACGCTTCGTCACTTGATCCACTTACCACGCTGCCGAGGTCCGTGAAACCCTCCGGTATTCAAGCCTTCCGGCGGATTGTTGCTTGAAAACATTTGGTTGGCTACGTGCACAGCCGAGTGGCCTCAGCCCTACAGGGGAATCAAAAGGAGCGCGATGATGCTTCACAAGTGTGCCAACCCTGACTGCGTTCGCCCTTTTCGCAAACTCACCGAGGGCAAGCTCTTTCTGATCGAGATCAATGGCTCGGGACAGACGGCCGGGTGGGATGGCCAAGCCCCACACCGCATCGAACACTTCTGGCTTTGCCAGCAGTGCGCCTCCGTGCTGACGCTGTCTTTCGAAAAGGGGCGAGGGATGGTGACGGTTCCGTTGCCAGAGTCGGTGAGAAAGAGACCAGCGAGTGTGCAACACGAAGAAACCGTCAGAAATGTGGCTCGCCCGGTAGAACACGCTCTGTTAAAGCGTGCCGTAGGAGACGAGAACCCATGAAAGAAGCTTCTGTCCAGTTGTGCACGGTGTGCGGTGAACAGAAATTGGCCGGGCAGGTCTGGTTCCTGGTGGCCGAGAGCCATTGGGAGGACAAGCTCGCGATTCTGCAATGGGAGGATGAGATTTCCTACCGCAAGGGTATGCATCGGGCTTGTTGCCCCGCCCATGTGGAAGAGCTGGTCGTTCACTGGATGACGACAGGAAGTCTGGATTTCCCTTTTGCGATCGCGGAAGAGCGAGCGCAGCCGAGGCCCGGCTCGTGTCTACCGGTGGTCCTGGAAGCGGATACCCGAGGTGCACGGCAAATCGGAGAATTATCGGTGCATCGCGAGAGTATGGACCGGGTGTTGCACGAAAGCCCGGATTCACTGCAGATTATTCTGGACGAACTATCGGACGCATTGAAACGCGAGGCAGTCGACGCGGCCGCACGTTTTGAGTCGACAACCGGCATGATCACGGGATCGATCCGCCAGATGTAGCAGCAGGCCCTCCCTCGGATCCCACCTCATGCCCAGCCCGATCTCTTCCACGCTCGCCAATCATCGGTGACCGCTTTCGCCATGTCCTTGGATGCTGCGAACAGGAAGGCTGGCTTCAGGTGGTCAAGATGGCGGCGAATGTATTTTCGCGCATCCCGGCTGCCCAGGTGAATATTGGCCGTCTCCCAGCCCATCGCATGGAGCAGCCGGAGCTCATCCCGGACCTTGGGCAAAACCGCCAATTCCACCCGTGAACAGTGCGGCGACAAACGGCGAATGATCCAACGGCCACGCAGTTGCACAAAGGGATCGGGACAGCGCACCGCGCAGCCGACGATCGTCTGGTACAGAATTTCTGTCGGTCCCTTCTCACCTTTCGCCCAATACATCGAAGACGGCACCAGGGCCTTGGCCTCGCGCGCGATTTTTCCTCCATGGCATTCTGCAATGGCGACCAAGCGAACGTGTCCCAGACTTCCTAAGCCCGCCACCCGCCGCACGGCTCGGTAGGTGAGCCCCTTCTCTGGCATCAGGTGCTCCAGCGCCTCTTGCGCACTGGCCGGAATGGGACCCTTTAGCTCTGGCAAGCCGTCCATTTTTTGCCAGAAGTGGACCGGATCGCGCAGTTCTCCGGTGGCAATCAGGCGCAACCAAGTGTGCTCCTCTTCCAGCACGAAAGCGCGCCCGCCTGCGGCAAGAGCTTCCCGGTAACCATCGAGGATGGCGG
>Ga0187778_10001741_pt1 | contig 14989 bp, 11 predicted proteins | sample 1015_Q2_SP5_20_M_FD_132418 | JGI IMG/M metagenome (GOLD analysis project Ga0187778, IMG submission 132418) | Tropical peat soil microbial communities from peatlands in Department of Meta, Colombia - 1015_Q2_SP5_20_MG | ecosystem: Environmental > Terrestrial > Soil > Wetlands > Peat | place... | reverse complement strand
CCTGGTTTTTGTACACCCTATCGCGTCCGATGACCCCGAGCTTTGCCTCGGATACGCAAAGCGGCATTCCACGACGAGCGGGATATTTCGCCGATATCTCGGCCCCTTGGGGGCATTTCGACGTACCCCGCAGAAGGGAAATTGACCGCAGTCAAGCGTGGCGGCCGGGAAGCGCTCAAACTTGCCACGCCCCGTGAGATCGAAGCCAGACTTGGAGGCGTTACAGCCGTGAAAACGATTCTTGCGAAGATCGACGGATCGAGCAACGATGCCGCGGTGCTCGAACTGAGTTATCTCGTGGCGGTCCAATTCCGTAGCCACATTACGTGCCTGCACGTTCGAGCCGATTCCCTGCGCTTGCTTTTGAGCGCCGCCGACGGGATCGGGCTTGCCGCGGGAGCGATTCCGGTCTCACCGCAAGTACAACAAACCTTGCTGGAAGCCGAAACCGTTCGCGCGCGCTCGGCTCGTCAGTGCTTCGAAGCGTTTTGCCAAGAACACCACCTACAAGTTGCGGAGAGTCCATCGACCCTGCCCGAGGCCTCGGCAAGTTGGCGCGAAGTGGTGGGCGATCCGAGGGATGCGACGACCACAACCGCGCGCTTCTATGACATGCTGGTTCTTGCCCGCGCGCAGACCAGCGGCGATCTTTACGTCGACGACATCGGCTCGGTCCTGATGGACTGTGGGCGCCCCGTATTGCTTGCCGTGTCCCCTCCGCCGAAGACGATCGCCACCACGATTGCGATTGCTTGGAAGGAAACCGCGGAGGCCGCACGTGCCCTCGCGGCCGCTTCGCCATTGCTTGCGGGAGCAAAGCAGATCGTCGTGCTTACTTTGCAAGAAGACCGCGCAGTCGACTCGCCAATTGAGCGATCGGCTCAAGCACTGGCCAACCAGTTGCATTGGCGCGGTTTGCAAGCAAGCGCGCGGACGATTCCACATGGCGGACAGACGCCGGCGCAGTCGATCGTCGCCGCTGCCAGGGAAGCCGGCGCGGACCTACTGGTGATGGGCGCATACGGACATAGTCGAGCGCGGGAACTTGTCTTCGGGGGAATGACGCGCCACATACTCACTAACGCCGGCATCCCGGTACTCTTGTTTCACTGAGCGCGGGCACGGCATGGGTTTATTGGGCTCACCGGCGCATTCTGGGATCCGCCGGCCGCTGCGAGTTGGCGCTGTATCGAGCCGCGAAGACCCGATACCGGGTCGCTGGGTATTTTTTTCCGTTTGCGGCGTCGGGCGCGCGGCGCGAAGCGGAAGTTGGGGGGATTAATGCGGATCTTTGCTCTTGGCGCGAGTCATGCTTTCGGTTCCTCCTTGGCCGCTGCGCTCCAGACCCCGCTTAGCGCCCACGAGGAACGCGGTTTCGAGGACGGAGAGCACAAGGCTCGTCCGTTGATCGACGTACACGGTCAGGACATCTTCGTGGTGCAAAGTCTGCACGCGGGACCCGAGCAAAGCGGCCCGGACAAGCTCGTGCGCCTACTCTTTTTTTTGGCCACGCTGCGCGACCACGGTGCCGCGCGACTCACCGCGGTCGTCCCGTACTTGGCGTACGCTCGAAAGGACCGACGCACGCAACCTCACGATCCCATTGGTTCGCGCTATATCGCTCAGCTTTTGGAATCCGTCGGCACCGACGTGGTGATGACCCTCGAAGTGCATAACCCGGCGGCATTTGACAATGCGTTTCGCTGTCGCACGGTGCATTTGCCATCGCATGCGGTATTTGACGAAGTTGCGGCGAGATACGACGACGGAGGGCGCCTCGTTTTGGTATCGCCCGATCCCGGGGGCGTAAAGCGCGTATCGCTCTGGCAGCAAACATTGGAACGACGATTGGGGCGGCCACTGAGTCAGGCGTTCTTGGACAAGAGCCGGAGCGGCGGCTCCGTTGGCGGAAGCACAACGGTCGTCGGAGACGTTTCCGACGCGACCGTACTGTTGTTCGACGACATCATCGCCACCGGTACAACGATCGCGAGAGCGGCAAGCGCCTTGATGGCCGCCGGCGCCCGACGCATTCTTGCTTTTGCCGCCCATGGCTTGTTTGTCGGCGAAGCGGCCACAGTACTAAGCGCCGAGCCCATTGAGCGTCTTTTTATCACCGACTCGATTCCCCCGTTTCGTCTCCCCAAGAACCTGCCCCGTCCCGCTGTGGAGGTTGTAGGCGCCGCACCGCTGTTTGCGTCCGCCATTCGCCAACAGGTCGGAACTTCTTCCTAACGGAAGCAAAGCGGTTCGTGCCCGGCGGCCCAAACCACGTTGCCCTGCGCCGTGCCACCGGCGCGATCAGAGCAGCAAAGACGGTTCGTAGCGAATCGGTCGGTAAAAGCGGCGCCAAAAAAAGCACGCGGGCTGCCTTCGAGTGGCGGGCAAAAAAGAAATTCTTGGGGACGGACGCACGCTTCCAAAATTCCTCGACGCCCGTCATTGCGCTTGACGTGCGCGGACGAGGAGCACGTTTTGATCGCCTTTCTGCGGTTCCCGTAGACTACAAACATGCGCCATATCGACGTTTTCAATGGGGACGCGGACGGATTGTGCGCGCTGCACCAACTGCGCCTGGCCGATCCGGTCGAAAGCGAGCTTGTCACAGGGTTAAAGCACGAGATCGACCTGCTGGCTCGCGTTCGGGCGGATCCCCAGTGCATCATTACCGTGCTCGATGTCGCGCTGGATCGAAATCGAGACGCGCTCCTGCGGATTCTTTCGGAAGGTGGCACGGTGCGCTATTTTGATCACCACATTGCCCATTCCATTCCCGTGCATCCCCGGTTGCAGACGTGGATCGATCCTTCGGCACAGGTCTGCACCAGTACGCTTGTTGACCAGTACCTCGGAGGGCGCTTTCGACCTTGGGCGGTCGTGGCGGCATTTGGAGACGGCCTGTCAGCGACGGCTCAGCGCCTCGCGCACTCTGCCATGCTCGACAAGGCCGAGCAATCCGAGCTACGTATTTTGGGGGAAGCCCTCAATTACAACGGCTACGGCCAGACCGAAGCCGACGTGGCAATGCATCCCCGCGATCTGTATGGCGTCGTTCGCCAGTACGTCGATCCGCTCGCCTTCTGCGCGTCCGAGCCCGTTGTGCGCACACTGGTCGAGCGCATGAACGCGGACATCGATGCCGCTCGGCAAATACCCCCGATTTATGAGAATACCTACTGCAGCGTGCTGCGACTGCCCAACGCGGCTTGGAGTCGGCGGGTGATCGGTACGCTGGCAAACCGCCTTGCCCAAGGCGATGAGCGTCGCACCTACGCAGTCCTTCTCGATACCGACGGCGGAAGTTTGCGCGTGAGCCTGCGCGTCGCGCGGGCCGTTTCCCCTATTTCGGGTGACGACGCCGACCGACTGTGCCGGCGTTTTGGCGGTGCGGGCCGCGCGGGTGCCGCGGGCATTGATCATTTGCCCCTCGCCCAACTGGAGGAATTTTTGACGGCGGTAAGCGAAGCCGCACATCGCTGGGCGGACAAATCGAATCCGGCGCCACGTTAGGCGCGTCCGCATTCGGGGAACGGCAAGTCCAATTCCAACACCGCTGCGCGAAGAACCCGAACATCCGTCCACGCGGTGCACCGCGTCGCATGCGGGTTGCGGCCCGGCCGATAGCGCGCACGCGTGCGCGCCGCAATCGGTCACACGACGTGTCGAATCATTCCTCGTGCTTGCCCGTGCTTACCCGCTTTGCTTGGGGGCCCTCGGCGCCCGCGTCCTCGATGAACCGAACCGAAGCACCGATCTCGAGGTGTTCAAACAACGGATGCACGACGTTTTCGCGACTGAAGTACAGCTCCCGACCGTCCGGTGTCGTTATGAAGCCGTACCCCTCATCGAGCAACAAGCGGGCGACCTTGCCGTATTGCGCCTTTTCGTGCACCTTGACATCGCCTCGATGCTCCCGAACGATGTCCTCCAGCTGTCGCTTTGCCGAATCAAAGGCATCGCGCAACGCCACAAAAACATCCTCGTGATGATCCCGGGTAACGAGAATCTCCTTTTTGGGCACCCGCAGGTCGATGCGCACGCGAAACTGCCGTCCCTGATGGTGGTGTTTGCCAAGTTCTTCAACACCGACCCGGCAGCTCGTTATGTTCGAATGAAACTGTTCAAGCTTCCCGGCGTGTTCGCGAATCGCCGTCTCGAGCGCTTCCGAGTGCTCGAACCCGTGTACGGTTATCACGAGTGGAATCTTCATCTTCTCAGCCTTTCCCGATCACGGTCGCTACGGCCAGGGGCCACCGCGCCACGTTCACCGATTCCTCCGAATCCTCCGATCGGACACCTGCGCAAAACAAATCCGTCGTCGATCCGACCCAACGGTCGCAGCTCACGCGCAGCCGCATTGCTCAGACGTTTCTGGCACGCGTAAGTCCGGTAACAAACTGCCCCTCCGCGAAATTATCCCACCGTCAAATGGAGGCGCCTTGTCGAAGCCTGTGCCCCTGCCGCAATTGCCTACGTTGCAGTTGTAGGATAGCCCCGAATCGGTGGACCGTGCCATCCGGATACTTGATTTTGATCATGCTTGCGAGGGGCCCCGTCCCGCGCGTCGTCTTGGTGAGCGCCCCCGTGGACTGGCGAACCCGGCTCCTCGAACGGAACTGTTTTCGACGTCGATGGCGTTTGCGTTCCTGCCGGCACGCTCGGTTGGCCTGTGGGCAGTTCGTCCAAACGATAACGACCGCGTCCTCGGAGGCGCTGGCCCGAATGCCTTCGCGCGCGTTTGGCAATTTCGCGAGCCGTCCCATTGCACGATTCGACAAACGGTCAATCGCAAAATCGCCTGAGCACTTGAACCAACTGCGCGCGGCCCGCGTAATCTTTGTTCGCAACAGGCGTAACTCGCTATGATTCCCAGCACCGGTTGAAGCCGAATCGTTGCCGCCGATGGGGTTCGCAATGCAAAAAAAGATGTCCTTTAACGTTTTCTACCTGATCTTTGCCTTCCTAGCCGTACTTATGCTGCAGGAGGCATGGGTTCAGTATCGCTCGACAGAGCCGCTCGCCTATAGTGAGTTCTTGTCTCAACTGAAGTCCGGCAATGTTGAGGATATCTCCATTACGGCAAACCTCATTCGCGGATCTCTGAAAACCCCTTTGCCCGACGGTCGCAAGCAGTTCGTCGCGACGCGTGTCGATCCCGAGTTAGCACGCGATTTGGACCAATACAACGTCAAGTTCACGGGCGTTGTTGACAACACGTTTTTTCGCGACCTGCTCGGCTGGATCGTGCCGGCCCTCGTTTTCTTCGGAATCTGGTTCTTTCTAATTCGCCGCTTGCAACAAAAGGGGGGCGTCGGGGCGAGCCTTTTGTCGATTGGCAAGAGCAAGGCAAAGGTCTACGTCGAAACGGATGTCAAGGTGACTTTCGAGGACGTCGCCGGTGTCGACGAGGCCAAGGAGGAATTGCGGGAAGTCGTTGGATTTCTCAAGAATCCAGCCAAGTACGGGCGTCTTGGCGCCCGAATACCAAAAGGCGTTTTGCTCGTCGGTCCACCCGGGACGGGCAAGACCTTGCTTGCGCGTGCGGTTGCCGGGGAGGCGGGCGTTGCATTTTTTTCCATTAATGGTTCGGAATTTGTCGAAATGTTTGTTGGCGTCGGTGCGGCGCGGGTGCGAGACCTGTTCGAAGAGGCCCGCAAGCAAGCACCGGCGATCATCTTTATTGACGAAATCGATGCGCTCGGACGCATGCGCGGCGGCTACGGCGGATTCGGCGGGCACGATGAAAAGGAGCAGACGCTAAACCAGCTTCTGGCAGAACTCGATGGATTTGACCCGCGATCCGGTTTGGTTCTTCTGGCCGCGACCAATCGGCCAGAGATACTCGACCCGGCTCTCCTGCGAGCCGGCCGCTTTGACCGACAAGTACTGGTCGACAGGCCAGACCGGATAGGACGAGTACAAATTTTGCGAGTGCATGCAAAAAACGTCTCTCTCGAACCCGGACTGGATCTGGATCAGATTGCCGCGCTAACTCCAGGATTTAGCGGTGCGGATCTCGCCAATTTGGTCAATGAGGCTGCGCTTCAGGCAACCCGACGCGAGCATCCCCATGTTTCCATGGACGACTTTACGGCCGCCATCGAACGCATCGTCGCGGGCCTCGAAAAGCGTAGTCGTTTACTCAATGCCAACGAACGGGCCGTGGTGGCGCACCACGAAATGGGGCACGCGATCGTAGCCACTGTGCTGCCGGGACAAGATCCAGTACAGAAAATCTCCATCATTCCTCGCGGCGTCGGTGCCCTCGGCTATACCCTGCAGCGACCCATCGAGGACCGGTATCTAATGACACGCACCGAACTTGAAAACAAGATGGCTGTCTTGCTGGGTGGACGCGCGGCGGAGCAGCTCGTGTTTAGCGAACTTTCGACTGGCGCAGCCGATGACCTGATCAAAACCACGCAAATCGCGCGCAGCGTCGTCGCTCGCTACGGCATGGATGCCAACCTGGGGCCTATCGTCTACGATCAGGAGCGTCCAACGTTTCTCGAAATCGAGCCATTGTCGGCCTCTCGACCGATTTACTCGGAACAGACGGCGCGGGAAATCGACCTCGCCACTCGCGCGCTCGTCGATGCGGCGCTCGCCAAGAGTCTGCAAATCCTGCGCGATCGACGTTCGGTGCTGGAGCGTGGCGCAAAGCGGCTCCTGGAAAAGGAGACTCTCGCAGATGAAGAATTGAGGGCACTGCTCACCGAACGGCCAAGCTGAACGTCACCTGCCAGGGACCTTGCGTTGGTTCGTTCAAATTCCGGTAGCCGACCGTTTCTGATCCGACCGATCAGCTGGCCTTCCTCGAGATCACCTTTACACCCGCCGCATTTGGTCGCGGATGATTCAAGCGACGATCTTCCATCCGTTTGGGAAACGACCATGAAACGACTTTCGGTTCGCGCAGGCCCGTGGACCCAAGGCAATGGCTAGGCACCGGCCGCAGACGGCTGCGTTCTATCCGGGCGACGCTTGGCTTGTTGGACTTTCCCGGGTCGCGCACCTGATGGAATCCGAGCCTCCTACCGGTGCGAACTTCGGCAATGCGCGGAATCGATGACCGAGCCACAACTCATCGTCGAGCGGCTGTTGCATCACCTCGATCGGGCCGCAGCCTTGCGGGCCGCGGCAGCCGATAGCCCCAAGCTCGAGGAGAGCCGGCAACTGCTGCGCGTTTGGCAGGCCGCTCGGCTGGCTCGCACGCACGCCGACCTGCTTGCGAGCCCCCGCATGGGACTTGCGGCCGCCTTTTTCTTGAGTGATCTTTATGGCGCCGAGGACCTTACGAAGCTCGACGCGAACGTCAGACGAATCGCACCAACGATGAAACGGCTGCTGCCCGTGGCCGGTCTCCAGATCGTCGGAGAGGCAATCGAATTGGAGGCGCTGTCCGAGGAACTTGATTTTGCCATGGCCAAAGTGCTCGGCGCGGAGGCTGGCAAGCTCACTGGGACTTCGTATGCCGACGCGTACCGAAAAGTCGACCGGCGGGCCGATCGCGAACGTCAGATTTCCCTCATCGAAAATCTCGGTCGTGCGCTCGATCGCCTCGTCCATCAACCGTTTGTGGGAACCACCCTGTCGATGATGCGCTGGCCGGCCTACGTGGCCGGACTCAGCGAACTTCAGGACTTTCTGCAGCGGGGCTACGAGGCGTTTGTAAAACTGGGCGGAGCGGACGAATTTCTTGCCCTGGTCGTCGGCCGTGAGCGTGCGCTACTGAACGCCCTGTTCGCGGGAAACGACACCCTGCTGGGAGCCTAGAGCAGGGGCGGCCTTTCTCGAATAACGTCTGACCAAAGGCGGTTGCACGATTGTATCCACCGCCTCCGTCCGGCCGCCAAGCTTTCGGGCCCTCAAAGGCTGCCGCTGGGGTCGCGTTTGCCGCGGCCTAGTGCACCGCTTGGCTGCTTAGCTCGGCGAGCGCACGACGAAGAACCTTGCCGATGGATGACTTAGGCAACTCGTCGCGAAATTCCACGAACCTTGGAATCTTATAGGCCGTCAGGTGCTCTCGGCAGTGGCGGATGACATCTTCCGCGGTAAGCGACGGGTCTTTCTTCACCACCGCCACCCTTACGGCCTGGCCCGACGTCGCGTCGGGCACCCCGAAAGCCGCCGCCTCGCGCACACCCGGACACATTGCCAGAACGTCTTCCAATTCCGTGGGAAACACCTTGAAACCCGAGACGATGATCATGTCTTTTTTACGATCCACAATGTGCACAAATCCGACGTTATCCACCGTGGCAAGATCACCGGTGCGCAAAAAACCATCGGCCATCATCACTTTGGCGGTCTCCGCCGGCTGGTTCCAATAGCCCTTCATCACTTGCGGCCCGCGCACGCAAAGTTCGCCCACTTCGCCGACTCCCAAATCGTGTCCCTCTTCGTCGCGAATTGCGATCTCGGTGGAAGGAAAGGGTAAGCCGACTGAACCGTTGTAGTCGGCAAGATCCAGAGGATTGGCTGCCACGAACGGAGAAGTCTCCGTCAGACCGTAGCCCTCGATCAATGCCTTCTTCGTCACGCGTTTCCATCGCTCGGCCACCGCGCGTTGCACCGCCATCCCCCCCGCCACCGCAACGCGCAGCGCAGAAAAGTCCAGCTTGGCAAAATCGGGATCGTTTAACAGCAAATTAAACAGTGTGTTGACCCCGGTAACCGCCGTGACCGGCTGGCGCGCCCATTCCTTCACGAAGCTCGAGGTATCGCGCGGGTTCGTGATCAGGACGTTCGTTGCCCCGATCTTCAGAAAGAGCATGCAGTTCGCCGTCAACGCAAAGACGTGGTAGAGAGGCAAGGCTGTGACAACGGTCTCGCGACCCTCGTCGAGGACCGGGCGAAGCCAAGCGTGCGCCTGCTCCAAGTTCGCGATGAGATTGCCATGGCTGAGCATCGCTCCCTTGGGCACCCCGGTGGTTCCGCCGGTGTACTGCAGGAACGCCAGGTCGTTCGCCTGCACGGCGACGCGCTCAAATGACCTCCTCGCTCCCGACCGCAGCGCGACCTTAAACGGGACCGCAGCGGGCAGATTCCACTCCGGTACCAGTCTTTTTACGTACTTCACAATGGAATTGACCATCCACGCGGTCGGAAATTTGAGCATGTCACCCAACCCAGTGACGATCACATGTCTCACATTGGTGGAACCCAACGCCTTCTCGGCAACCGAGGCGAAGTTCTCTACGACGACAAGAGTCTGCGCCCCGGAATCGGCAAGTTGATGTCGCAACTCCCTTGGCGTGTACAACGGATTGCAATTTACGGCCGTACACCCGGCTCGCAGGATGCCAAAGAGGGCTATCGGATATTGCAAAACGTTGGGCATCATGAGGGCGACGCGCGCGCCTCGGGGCAGCTTCAAGTCCGCCTGCAGATAGGCCGCAAAGTTACGCGTCAGTCGCTCCAGCTCCGAATAGCTGAGCGTCGTACCCATGTTGGCGAAAGCCGTGCGCGGTCCGAACCTTGCGGTACTCTTCTCAAAAACCTCGCAAATGCTGCTGCAGGAGCCAACATCGACGTCGCTCGGCACGCCGGCCGGATATCTCGGAAGCCAGATGCGCTCCATGGATGTGTCCTCGACAAGCAGCCTTGCGGCCTACGACAGGGGCAATCTATCGCGCTCGCGTTCGGTGGCATTGACGTACGTCAGAGCGTAGATTCGCCCCTGTTCTATATGTGAGATGGGTCAAAGAGATCGCGGACCTGGTCTCCAATTGCAAGCGCAAGTTGGAACTAAGAAGCGAGCGGGTTGGCACTTCTTGAGGCTTGGCATTTCCATGATCGCCCGCAGGCTTTTCGGCGCGCTCGCCATCGAGGCTCTGTTGCTGCTCTTCGGGACGCTGATCCTTGCTCGCGCAGGAACGCTAACGGGAACCGCGGTACTTTTGGCCTGCGTGGCCGTGCCGCTTCTGAACACCTGTGGCATCGTCGCAGGCTATGCGGTTGTGCGAAGATTCGCCGCGGCGCTTTACCCATCGAGCCGGCCTGCGCGCGCCCGGCCGTGGCGTTGCACCATTGTCGAATATTTGGCCCTGTTCGCGGCATTTGTCGTAATTCAGCCCTTTGAGCGCTTCTGGATGGGCAAGGAGGCGGTCGGGACCCTCGCGCCCGAACGAACTCCCGTTTTGCTGGTGCACGGCTATTTGTGCAATCGCGGGGTGTGGTGGTGGCTTCGCCGACGACTTCGTGCGCACCGTTATACGGTCGCGACGACGAACCTGGAGCCGCCGCTCGCGAGTCTCGATCGGCTCGCGGAACATCTGGAAAATCGCATTGCCGCACTGCTAAGGGAAACCGGAGCCCCCAAGATTGTGCTCGTTACCCATTCGATGGGCGCCTTGGTATCCCGCGCGTACCTGCATCGATACGGTGCCGCAAAAGTGCGGGGGCTCGTGACGCTGGCCGCTCCGATGCACGGCACGCAGATTGCGCGGTTGGGCCCGGGCGCAAATGCCCGGGAAATGCGGCCTGACAGTGCATGGCTGCGGCATCTTAATAGCCAGCCCCTGCCGCCCATTCCCATCGCCAGCATCTGGAGCCGCGACGACGAGATCATGTTGCCGTCCGAAACCAGCCGGCTTGCGGGTGCCCGAGAAATCATCCTGGAAGGATTGGGGCACATGGCGATGGTCTTCTCGCCAAGGGTTCTCGCATTTCTCGAATCCGAGCTTGCCCGCGACTCAAATCAAGAGACGGATCTCTGCCGGAAGATCTGATCCCGTGCGCAGGACGAGTCGATTGCCTACAAATGCATGCCGCGCATAAGTTGGGCAAACGCAATTTGGTCGGCCGTGGGTTTTTCCGCTCCCGTCGCTTCGCCTCGGGCGGCCGCCGATTCGGGAAACATGTGAAAGCTCGTGTTCATGACAACCTGCGCCATGTGGGGGGTCACGGTATTGGCGACTTGCCCAAAAATCCCAAGTCGCGTCGCAATCCGCACCGGCCGGCGGACGACGGCGTCGACAACAAGATCTGCCGCCTCCTCGGCACTGAGCGTGGGCACCTGCTCGTAGAATTTTGTCGGAGCAATCATCGCGGTGCGCACCAACGGCATGTTGATGGTCGTAAAGTGCACGCCCCGATCTAGGAACTCGGCGGCAGCACAACGGGTCCATGCCTCCAGTGCAGCCTTGGACGCGAGGTACGCCGAAAATCGGGGAAGATTCGTAAGCGTGCCGATCGAAGATATATTGATGACGTGGCCATCCCCCTTCTTTACCATTCCCGGCAGCACGGCCAGCGTGACTCGCAGCGCGCCAAAGTAGTTCACTTGCATGGTGCGTTCAAAGTCATGAAATCGGTCGTAGGAGTGTTCGATGCTGCGACGGATCGATCGACCGGCGTTGTTCACGAGAATGTCGACTCCACCGAGTTCTTCCTGAATCCATTGCACGAGCGCTTCGCATTGCGAGGCATCGGTAATGTCCGCGGCTCGGGTGATCAGTTTTAGGCCCCGCCGGGAAGCCTCCTCTTGCGCAGATTGAAGCTTTTCGCCATCGCGCGCCGCAACGACCGCGACGCCGCCGGCCGCCGCCAGCTTAAATGCAGTCGCCAGTCCGATGCCCGAGGATCCGCCCGTGATAAGCACGACCCGGCCCGACACGCGGCCCTGCAAGGAACGATCGACGAATAAATCCGGATCGAGGTGGCGCTCCCAGTAATCCCACAAACGCCAGGCATACTCTTCCAGCGGCGGAACACAGATTCCGGCGGGGCGAAGGAGGCCTTCGGCTTCGCGGCAATCAAACCGCGTGGGATAGTTGACGAAGGACAGGATGTCTGCCGGAAGCCCCAAATCCTTCATTACCACGTCGCGAATCCGCCGGACGGGGGTTAGCGCCATTAAGCTGCGCACAACGCCGCGGGGCACGAGATTCAGGAGCGCCGCATTCAGGCGAATTGTCATCTCCGGCGCGTGCGCGGCGCGAGCGAAGATGGTTAGAATGTCGCCGACCCGCCGAGGGTGCGGATCGGTCAAATGAAAACAGCGCCCGTCCAAGCCCTCAAGATGCGCCAAATGGTCGAGAGCGCGAGCAACGAAGTCCACAGGCACCAGGTTCAGACGGCCGCCTTCCAGGCCGATGTTGGGCATCCAGGGTGGCAGCAGGGCACGCATCTTCTGGATCAACTTGAAAAAGTAGTAGGGGCCGTCGATTTTGTCCATCTCCCCGTCGCGCGAATCACCGACCACAATGCCGGGTCGATAGACCCGCCAGGGCACCTGGCACTCCTTCCGAACCACCCTCTCCGACTCGTGCTTGCTGGCGAAATACGGATGCGCAAGATTCTCGGCTTCGTCGAACATGTCCTCGCGAAAGACCCCTTCGTAAAGGCCCGCCGCGGCAATGGAACTTACGTGATGAAAGCGCTTCGCGCCGATTTGCCCGGCAAAACGCACGACGTTTCGCGTGCCTTCGACGTTGGTCTTCATCTCCAGGTCGGGATCCGCGTCCAGCGCGTAAACCGCCCCGAGATGGAACACGTGGTCGACCGCTCCTTGAAGCGCCTTGGCGTCTTGGCTTGAAATGCCAAGCCCCGGCAAATTGAGGTCTCCCGCGACGGCGATCGCGCGGCGCGCGTCCGCGCCCCAGTAGCGCCGCAGACGATTGAGCCGATCGGTGGCCCCATTGCGCATCAGAAAGTACACCGTGGCATCCTCGCGCGCCAGCAAGTTGCGGACCAACCTCTTGCCGATGAATCCGCTTGCGCCCGTCACAAAGTAGATCATGGTTGTCGCTCCAGAGCCGACGCAAACAACTGAACGTCAGCCGCTCGCAGCCCATTGCCTAGGCAACAAGGCTACGGCATCATTAAAATTTCAGAATACGGTCGTTCCTATAGACTGCGTTGATATTCATCAACCAGGCTTGCGCCGGTCGTTCGACAATAGATTCCGAAGATATATGATGTTTCACTTGGCAGAGGAGAAATCGACATGGTCAGAAGATTAAAGGAGTTGGCTCAAACGGGCGGCGAAGGACAGTTGGCCTCCGCGATTCGAGACTCGGCAAACCAGATTTGGCTCGCGGGTTTGGGGGCCTTTGCAAAGACGCAGAAGGAAGGGACGAAAATCTTTGATCTGTTGGTCGAGGAAGGCCAAACGATTCACAAGCAGGCCAAGAAGACGGCGGAAGATGCGTTCAGCGGTATCAAAGCAAAAGCCGCGAAGTCGTGGGGGCAAGTGTCCTGGGACCAGATGGAGCGAGTGTTCGAAGATCGAGTCGCTCGGGCGCTGCATGCCCTGAGCGTTCCGACCCGCAAGGATCTTGATACGCTCTCGCAACGCGTCGCGGAACTAACCGCCGTTACCAAAAAACTCTCCGAGGCGTTGGGCACGCCAACGGGAACGCGGCCGCGTCGAACGCGACGGCCGGCCGCCAGCAAGCGCGCCTGAAACGCGGGACGTGCTGCTCCTGCGGGTGTCGCGGAACCCGGGCCCCATCGGCCGGGGGACGGGTCTCGGCATAGCATTTGAGACCGCGAAAAAGTGGCGACGCTAGGCAATTCCTTGCGAGGGGTCGCGCTTGCTGGCGGCGGGCCTCTCGGTGCGATCTATGAGATCGGTGCCCTCATCGCGCTCGACGAGGCGTTTGACGGGCTGGATTTGACCGACTGCGGCGTTTACGTGGGCGTGAGTTCCGGCAGCTTTATTGCCGCCGGCCTTGCAAACGGTCTATCGGCAAGATCGATGCACCAGATGTTCATCGAGAGCGAAGCCGCCGATGATCCGTTTGAGCCGGACTTGTTGCTGCAACCGGCCTTTGCGGAGTACGCGCGCCGCCTGATCTCCATACCCAAATTGTTGGCACCCGCGTTTCGCGATTACTTCGATTCGGGGGGAACAACGGGATTTTTCGAATCCTTCGGTCGGCTGGCGCGAGCGCTTCCCTCAGGAATCTTTGACAATGCGGGCGTCGGAGAATATTTGACCCGATTGCTGTCGGCACCGGAAAGAACCAACGATTTTCGCCAACTCAAACGCAAGCTGTTTCTGGTGGCCACCGAAATCGACACGGGGGCATCCGTCGCGTTTGGTTCGCCGGGCTGGGACGATGTGCCAATTGCGCGGGCGGTCCAGGCAAGCGCCGCCCTTCCGGGACTTTTCCCGCCCGTTGAGATCGGCGGCCGGTACTATGTGGACGGAGCCCTGACCAAGACCCTGCACGCCTCCGTGGGATTGCGGGAAGGAGCAAAGCTTCTGCTGTGCGTCAATCCGCTGGTTCCCTTCGACTCGCGCCTGGCGGCAACCCGCCGGCATCAGAAGGCAGCTTCCGTCATCCAGGGCGGACTGCCGTCCATCATGTCGCAGACGTTTCGCACGCTCATACATTCGCGCATGCGATCCGGCATGGAACGCTATCGCAAGGAATTTCCCGACGCCGATGTCGTGCTCTTCGAACCGGAACGCGACGACATTGAGATGTTTTTCACCAATGTCTTTAGCTATTCCGACCGGCGACGCCTCTGTGAGCATGCCTACCAAAGGACACGGGAAGATCTGCGGCGCCGGCGCGACGAGTTGCGCGGGGTCCTCGGGCGCCACGGTATCCACATCAATGACGGGGTACTAGCTGACCCGCATCGCACATTGCTGGCGCACGGCCATGCAAACCGACGACGCATCGGTGCTGGCCTAAGATCCACCATCCGAAAACTCGACGACACGCTCGATAGCCTCGATGGTCTTTTGCGACGTCAGGCAGGCCGAGTTCGCGGCCGGCGCGTGGGGTAAGGACAAAGCGATGGCCAAGGCGCGCTGGAAGCCGTTTCCCTATGAGGATGCGCCTTACGACTATTCGGGCGCTCGCCTGAAGTCCAACTGGGCCCGCTTGCATCAAGGCGACCGGGAACCCTATCCCACAGTGAGCGAATTAAGAAAACTCGTCGAACAATGCGCGCAATTTGCTCCCTCCGGCTCTCTGGAAGAGGCGGCAACCAAGCTTGAGGACGCTTGGCGCGCTTACCATCGTGG
>Ga0187778_10001740_pt1 | contig 14991 bp, 12 predicted proteins | sample 1015_Q2_SP5_20_M_FD_132418 | JGI IMG/M metagenome (GOLD analysis project Ga0187778, IMG submission 132418) | Tropical peat soil microbial communities from peatlands in Department of Meta, Colombia - 1015_Q2_SP5_20_MG | ecosystem: Environmental > Terrestrial > Soil > Wetlands > Peat | place... | reverse complement strand
GGTGACCCGTGGCGCCGACGTCGCCATCTTGCAATGATTGAGATATGGCCTCGTCCAAGGAGACTACCGTGCGCCACCCCTTTCGCGGCGCCTCCCTCGTGCTGGCCGGTGCCGGCCTGGCCGGCCTCTACGCCTGCGTCTCGCTGGAGAGTCCGGCCGTCAGCCCCACCTGCGGCACGGCCGGCACGCTCACCGTCGGCGTGGCGCTGACCGACGCGATCACGACGAGCTCGTGCCGCCTGACCGACCTGACCTACGCGAACTTCTACAAGTTCCGCGTCGACTCCCAGGCCAAGCTGCTGGTCTCGCTCACGTCGCAGGACTCGGCCACCGTCTGGATCACCGACAGTGCGGGCGCCCTGGTCGCGAACTCCGCGTTCAACGAGGCGGCCGCCACCACGCAGTCGCTGCGCCTGATCGTCAAGCCCGGGCCGTACGAGCTGGCCGTGGGCTCCTACGCGACCCAGCCCTCCGGCGCGCTGACGGTGACCGTGGCGAAGGACACCACGCCGGTTTCGGGCAGCCAGACGGCCATCTGGGTCACGGACTCCATCGCGACCACGCAGACGATCACCAGCGGCGACCACTCCGACGGACCGTACGGGACGAGGTACTACTACCATCTGTATCTCCGATGGGTCCAGGGCGGGAGCCAGCTGACCCTGAGCGAGCACTCGACGGCGTTCGACCCCCAGGTTGTGATCACCAGCGTCAACAGCGGCAGCGAGGTCGGCGTGTCGGTGCTGGACTCGACCAACACGACCGCCGTGGTGAGCTATTCGCCCGGCTCCACCGATGTGCTGCTGCTGTGGGTCGGGTCCATCGACTCGCTGCAGGCGGGCAAGTACTCGCTGACGATCAAGTAGCCCCGGGCGGGGGGAGGCGCCCGGCCGCTCGCTAGCCGGGGATCGCCCGGAACAGCTCCAGTCCGCGCTCGAACCGGCGTCCGATCTGCGCCACCACGGGCCGGAGCCCGCGTGCACTCAGGGTGGGATCCGCGGCGATCACGTCGCGCGCCAGCCGGTGCGCGAGGGCGAGCAGGTCCGCGTCCTTCGTCCAGTCGGCGAATCGGAACTCCACGGGTCCCGCCTGCCGGGCGCCCACCAGCTCGCCGTGGCCGCGCTCGGCCAGGTCCAGCTCGGCGATGGCGAAGCCGTCCTCGGTCGCGGCGAACTTCTCGAGCCGCTCCCGCGCCGGCGACCCCGCGTTCCGGAGCCCGTCCTCCACCATCAGGATGCAGTGGCTGGCGGCGGCGCCGCGCCCAATCCGGCCGCGCAGCTGGTGGAGCTGCGCGAGGCCGAAGCGGTCGGGATGCTCGATCAGCATCACCGTCGCGTTGGGGACGTCGATCCCCACCTCGATCACCGTCGTGGCGACCAGGACCTGGATCTCGCCGGCGCGGAACCGCCGCATCACCAGGTCGCGGTCCTCGGGCGGGACCCGGCCGTGCACCAGGCCCACCGCGATGTCCGGGAAGATCTCCGCGGCCAGGTACTCGGCCATCTTGGTCGCGGCCTTCACGTCGAGCTTCTCGGTCTCGTCGATCACCGGGTAGATGATGTAGGCCTGGTGGCCCGCGCGGACCTGCGCGCGCACGAAGTCGTACACCCTGGCGCGCGCGCGGTCGTCGCGGATCGCGGTGCGGATCGGCTTGCGCCCGGGCGGCATCTCGTCGAGGCGCGACACGTCGAGGTCGCCGTACAGCGCCAGGGCGAGGGTGCGGGGAATCGGCGTCGCCGACAGCAGCAGCACGTCGGGCCCCTCGCGCGCGTTCTTCTCGGCCAGAAGGGCGCGCTGCGCGACGCCGAACCGGTGCTGCTCGTCGATCACCGCCAGGCCCAGCCGGTGGAACGCGACCTCGCCCTGGATCAGCGCGTGGGTCCCCACCACGATCCGGGCGCTGCCCTGCTCCAGCCGCTCGCGCACCATCGCCTTCTCGCCCGCCGACATCCGGCCCACCAGCAGCTCCGGCATCATCCCGAGCGGCGCCAGCAGCCGCGTGAGCGTGGCGGCGTGCTGCTCGGCCAGCAACTCGGTGGGCGCCATCAGCGCAGCCTGGAACTCGTTCTCGACGGCCACCAGCATCGCGAACAGCGCGACCACCGTCTTGCCCGAGCCGACGTCGCCCTGCAGCAGCCGGTGCATGCGCACGGGCGAGGTCTGGTCGGCCACGATCTCCTTGATGCAGCGCTTCTGGGCGGCCGTCAGCTCGAACGGCAGGTTGCGGCGCAACTCGCTGGTGAACTCGCGCCGCACCTCGAACCGGATGCCGGCGCGCGAGCGGCGGGCAAGCCAGCGGGCCCGCGCCAGCACCAGCTGGAACAGCATCAGCTCCTCGAACGCCAGGCGCCGGCGGCCCGCCTCCGCCGCGGCGACGTCGGCCGGCCGGTGCACCTGCCGCAGCGCGTCCGGCAGCGGCACCACGCCCGCCGCGGTGCGCCAAGCCGCGGGCAGCTCCTCCGCCACGCTCGCCAGCAGGCCGTCGAGGTGGCGGTCCAACAGCGAGCGGAGCTGGCGTACTGTCAGGCCCTCGGTCACCCGGTAGACCGGGAGCACCTGGCCGCGCGGCTGCTCGTCGTCGTCGGCCAGGACCACCCACTCGCGCGGCTGCAGCTGCCGGCCGTGGAAATGCCGCACCGGGCCCGTCACGAGCAGCAGCTGACCCTTGAGGATGCTCCGCTGGAGGAACGGACGGCCCGGCCAGCCGCATTCGATCAGGCCCGACGCGTCCTGGAGCACCGCCTGGAAGACGCGGAGCCCGCGCCGCGTCGGCAGGACGCCGGTCGAGACCACGCGCCCGACGACGGTGACCTCCGTGCCCACGCGCGCGCCGCGCGCCCGCGTGATGGGCGTGATCTGGGTGGCGTCGAGGTAGCGGAACGGGACGTGGTGCAGCAGGTCGCGGGCGGTGGCGATGCCGAGCCGCGCCAGCAGCTCGGCGCGCCGCTCGCCCACGCCCTTGAGGAACTGCACCGGCAGGTCGAGGCGGAGCTCAGGCACGGCGCGCTCCCGCCGCGGGCGTCCGGAGAGCCGCGCCGCCCGCGCACGCCTCAGGCATCGAGCAGCCTCCGCGCGTACGCCGCGGCGTCGAACACCTCGAGGTCCTCCGCGCCCTCGCCGACGCCGAGGAACCGGACCGGCAGGTCGAGGTCCCGGGCGAGGGCGACCACCGTGCCGCCGCGCCCGGTCCCGTCGAGCTTGGTGACGACCAGGCCGGTCAGGGGGAGCGCGGCCTTGAACGCCCGGCCCTGCTGCACCGCGTTCTGCCCGGTCGAGCCGTCGAGCACGAGCAGCGTCTCGTGCGGCGCGCCCGCGAGCTTCCGCCCGGCGACGCGTGCCACCTTCTGCAGCTCCTTCATCAGGTCGTCCTGGGTGTGCAGCCGGCCGGCGGTGTCCACGATCACGGTGTCGAGCCGTCGCGAGCGGGCCGCCTCGATGGCGTCGAACACGACCGCCGCGGGATCGCCGCCAGGCGCGCCCTTCACGCACGGCAGCGCCAGTGCCTCGGCCCAGCGCTCGAGCTGCGGCACCGCGCCCGCGCGGTAGGTGTCGGCCGCGACGAGCAGCGGCTGCCGGCCTTCCCCGCGCAGCCGGCGCGCGAGCTTGGCGGCCGCGGTGGTCTTGCCGGTGCCGTTCACGCCGACCATCAGGACGACCGTCGGGCCGGGCTCGGCCCGCGCCACGGCGCCCGGCGCGGCGCGGCCGGCCGACGGCGCCGCGAGGATGGCCGCCAGCCGCTCCTCGAGCGCGGCACGCACCTCCTCGGCGCTCTTCAGCGTGCCACGGCGCGCGCGCTCACCCACCTCGGCCACCAGGTCCTCGGCCGCGGCGACGCCGAGATCGGCCTCGATGAGGAGGCGCTCGAGGGAGTCGAGGTCCGGCTTCTCGCGGAGCCAGGCACCGACATCGGTGGCGGCCAGGTTCTTGATGCTGCCCCACAACCCCACCAGGGACCCCCCTTTCACCACCGTGAGAAGTGAGACGTGAAAGGTGAAACGTTCACCTCTCACCGCTCACCGTCGCACATCACCTCATCCCCCTGCGTCGCCTCCCGACCCACTCCAACACCAATGCCGTGAGCGCCGCGCCGTACACCCACGGCATCCGGCGCAACGGCTCGGTTTCCTCCACCCCCGCGGCGCGCTGCCCCGGCTGGCTCGCCAGCGTCCGCGGCCGAGGCAGCAGCTCGTCGAGCCCGCGATTGAGCGAGTCACGCCGCGCGAGCAGCGCCGCCCCCTCGCGCTCCGGCTGAGCCAGGAGCCAGTCCGTCAGCGCCGCGACCAGCGAACGATAACCCTCGGCCGCGACGCCGCCCTTGCTCGCCCATCGCCAGAAGCCGGCGCCCAGCGTGCGCACCGAGCGGCGGCTCCCGTGCTCCGACCCCACGACCGCGGGCCAGGCCCGGCCCCGCCGGCCGAGCCGGGCCGAGACGGCCGTCCACTCGGCGGTGTCCCCCGGCTGCTGCGCCAGCGCCTCGAGCGGCGGCAGGCTGTCGGCGGGGACGCCCGCCAGCGCGGCCCCCAGCGGCGATGCCGTGGCCGACGGGGCCACGTACCAGTCCCCGGCGAGCAGGCCGCCCGCCGGCGTCGTCCACCGCCACAGGCCATGGCGCGCGAGCGCCGCGAGCGCGGCGGTGCCGGCGGCCGTGCCGTGGACCACCACCAGCGAGGCGGCGCGCACCGCGCTCTCGACCAGGGACTCGGCCACCGGTCGCAGCGACGCCGCGTCGCGCCACGGCCCGCCCGGCGTCACCCGCACGAACGCGTCCACCGGGACCCCGGCCGTCTGCCGGAGCGTGGCGGCGAGCGCGCGGAAGTCCCAGTCCGGGCTGTCGGACAGGACGGCGATCGCGCTGGTGCGCGACACCTCGGCCACCGTCGCCCGCGCGTCGTCACGCGGCTCCGCGTCGTCGCGCACGTCCGAGACCCGCACCACGTAGCGGCGCAGCTCGCGATCCGTGCCCGCGGGCAGCGCCGCCGGCAGGAAGCGCAGCTCGCGGCGGAGGCTGCCGCCCGCGCCGAGCGGGACCCGCGTCCGCGCGACCACGCGCGTCCCCTCGCGGAGCTCGAGCGTGGCGGTGTCCGCGGCGGCCGTGCCGGCGGCCACGAGCACCACGCCGGCCGCCGCGGTGTCGCCCCAGCGCAGCGCCAGCGGCAGGTCCAGCGCGGCGACGCCGACGTCCGGCCGCGGCGGCCGCGGCAGCACGACGATGCGCGCCACGCGCAGGAAGTCGGGCGGGAGGTCCCGCGCGTCGTCCACCTCGCCGTCCGTGACCACGGTGACGGGCCCGCCGAGCGCCGCGGCCTCGCGCCACGCCGGCAGCAGCCGGCTCGCGGGGGCGTCCGGGCGCGCCGGCTCGCGCAGCGCGGCGGGCTGCGCGCCGAACAGGATGATCCGGCCGCCCCGGCCGGCGACGGCGCGCGCGGTGTCCAGTGCCGTGCGCCAGCGGGCGAGCCCGCCGGGCTCCGGTCCCGGGTCGCTCATCGAGAGCGACTGGTCGAGGAGGACGACGGGCGCGGAGCCGCCGCCCGAGCGCCGGCACCCGGGATCGATCAGCAGCGCGGCCACGCAGCCCCACGCGGCGGCGCGCAGCGCCGCCAGCCACAGGGAGCCGGGCCCCGCCTTCTCGAGCAGCAGGTAGACGGCGAGCGCCGCGGCCGCCACCGCGAGTCCTACGACGACGAACACGCCAGCGCCTCGCGCAGGGAGAACCGGCCCTCGAACAGCGCGCGGCCCACCACCGCGCCCGCCAGGCCGGCGTCGCGGATCGCGCGCAGGTCCTCGAGGGCGCTCACGCCGCCCGACACGATCACCGCCACGCCGCCGTCGCGCGACAGCGCCGCCGCGCCGGCGACGTCGGCGCCGCCGAGCCCGCCCTCGCGTCCCAGGTCGGTGTACACGACGGTGCGGATGCCCGCCCGCACGGCGCCCCGGGCCAGCCCGACCGCGGACACCGTGCGGCCCTCGCCGTCGAGCTCCACCAGGCCTCCGCGCGCGTCCACCGCCAGCGCGAGCCGCTCCGCGCCGAGGCGCCGGGCGAACGCCTCGAGCCCACCCGGCCCGCCGCCCGCCGCCGCGCGCACGATCACGCGCTCGACCCCGGACGCCAGCACCGCGGCCGCGTGCTCGACCGTGTCCACGCCGCCGCCGGCCTGGACGCGCAGCCCGGCGCCGCGTGCCAGCTCGGCGATGAGCCGCGTCTGCTCGCCGAAGCCGAACACCCGGTCCAGGTCGATCACGTGCACCCAGCGCGCCCCGGCCTCCGCGTAGCGGCGCGCCACGGCGAACGGGTCGGGATCGTACACGAGCTCGGAGCCGGGATCGCCGCGCCGCATGCGCACGACCCGCCCGGCACGCAGGTCAATGGCGGGGAACAGGTCCATCGGAATGGAGGCGAGGCCTCAGGTGCGCGGCGTGCTCGCGATGACGACGGGCGGCGGAGGCTCGAGGAGCTGCTGCAGCCGCTGCTTCTCGCGCTCGAAGGCGGGGCGGAGGTCGGCCGCGATGGGCGCGCCGGGCGCCGCGCCGCCCAGCTGCCGCAGCGGATTGACGGCCCGGCCGTTCTGCCGCACCTCGAAGTGCAGGTGGGGACCGGTCGAGAGGCCCGAGCTCCCCACGAAGCCGATGACCTGGTTCTGCTCCACCCGCGCGCCGGTCTCGATCCCCTCGGCGAACCGCAGCAGGTGGCCGTAGCGGGTCTCGACGCCGCGCGGATGCCGGATCTCGACCAGGTTGCCGTAGCCGCCCTCGCGTCCCGCGAAGATCACCGTGCCCGCGCCGATGGCCCGCACCTCCGTCCCGAGCTCGGCGGCGAAGTCGGTGCCCAGGTGGGCCCGGTAGTAATGCAGGATCGGCTGCCAGCGCGAGCCGCTGAACCGGCTGCTCACGCTGCGGTAGCGCAGCGGCGAGCGCAGGAAGTCGCGGCGGAGCGAGCGGCCGTTCTCGTCCCAGAACGCGGGCCGGTCGCCCTCGTCGAGGCGGAAGGCGTAGAGCCGCCGGCCCCCGAGGTCGAGCCGCGCGGCCGACACCCGGCCGAAGCGCGCCTCCCCGTCGGCCGACACCAGGCGCTCGGCCACGACGCGGAAGCCGTCGCCGGGCTGGAGGTCGCGGGCGAAGTCGACCTCCCAGTCGTACACGTCGGCCAGGGCCAGCACCAGCTGGGTGCGCTCGTCGCGGGAGAGCACTGCTTCGCTCACCGCGTTGTCCATCGCGTCGTACACGGTGGCCGCGTCGCGCGTGATGCTCCCGCTCACCACCAGCGGCTCCGCGCGCCAGGGGATGCGCTCCACCGACGCGGTCCAGTGGTCGGCGACGCGGGTGAGGAGCAGCCGCTCGTCGCGCGAGGTGCGCGCGGCGACGGCGTGCGGGGCGGCCGCGCCGCGGCGCCGGGAGAACAGGAAGACCAGGCCGGCCTTGAGCCGCGACGGCTGGAAGTTGCGCACCGCCTGCGCGACCGAGGGCCAGTCGACGTCGGTGACGCCGCGCCGCTGGAACAGCTGCGACACCGTCTCGCGGCGGCGCAGCGTGTCGGCGATGGTCTCGACGGGGGGCCCGGTCACCACCAGCGCGGGCGCCGTCCGGAGCCCGCCCAGCAGGCCGTGCTGCCGCGCCACGCCCACGGCCGCGCCGGCGGCGAGCGCGGCCGCCGCGACGAGGGTGACGACCTCGCCGGCCCGCTGGGTCAATCCATCTGCCTGCGGATGAAGGTCGGGATCTCCATGTCGGAGAGCGGCTCCGCCGGGGGCTGCGTCCCGGGGGCGGGCGACGCGGGAGCCTGGCGGCGCGGGGCCACCGGCGGCGTGGGCGCGCCGCCCGCCGGCGGCTGCGCCGGCCCGCGCAGGCCCGCCACCTGGCGCTGCGGGAACTGGATGACGCCCGACGCCCGCGGCCCCGCCTCCTTGATGTCGCGGCGGTCGAAGCCGGTCGCGATCACGGTCACCCGGATCTCGCCCTCCATCGACGGATCGACCACGGCGCCGAAGATGACGTCGGCGTCGTCGCCGGCCGCGTCGTGGATCGTGTCGCTGATCTGCGTGACCTCGCCCAAGGTGAGGTCGGTGCCGCCGGTGATGTTCACCAGCGCCCCGGTCGCGCCGTTGATCGAGACGTTGTCCAGCAGCGGGCTGGAGATCGCCTGCTGCGCCGCCTCGAGCGCCCGGTTCTCGCCCTTCCCCGTGCCCGTCCCCATCAGCGCCGAGCCGCCGTTCTGCATCACGGTCCTGACGTCGGCGAAGTCCACGTTCACCAGGCCCGCGACGCTGATCAGCGTCGAGATGCCGCGGGTCGCGTTGAGCAGCACCTCGTCCGCCTTCTTGAGGGCGTCGAGGAACGGCATCCCCTTCCCGGCCACGGCCAGCAGGCGCTCGTTCGGCACGACGATCATCGTGTCGACGTGCTTGCGCATCTCCACGATGCCCATCTCCGCCTGCTTCATCCGCTTCTTCCCCTCGAACAGGAAGGGCTTGGTCACGATCCCCACCGTGAGGGCCCCGATCTCGTGCGCCATCGCGGCGATGATCGGCGCGGCGCCGGTCCCGGTGCCGCCGCCCATCCCGCAGGTCACGAACACCAGGTCGGCGCCGTGGATCACGCGGCCGACGTCCTCGCGGTTCTCCTCGATGGCCTGACGGCCGATCTCCGGCCGGGCGCCGGCCCCGAGTCCGCGCGTCAGCTTCTTCCCGATCTGGACCTTGATGTCCGAGCGGGAGTTCAGCAGCGCCTGCGCGTCGGTGTTGACCGAGATGAACTCCACCCCGGTCAGGTGCTCCTCGATCATCCGGTTGACGGCGTTGCCCCCGCCGCCCCCGACGCCGACCACCTTCATCCGCGCGTTCTGCTGGACGGTTTCCTCGAGCTCGAAGATCATGACGTGCTCCCGCTCCGCTGGTCTAGAAGAAGTCGGTCAACCACCGGCGCACCGAGCCGAACACCCGGTCCACCGTCACGGCCCGCACCCCGGCCTGCGCCGCGCCCCGCGCCAGCTCGTGCATCGCGTACATCGCCAGCCCGGTCGCGGTGCTGAACCGCGGCTGCTCCACCGCGTCGATCAGGCTCCCCGAGAGGTGCTGGCCCGGCACGCCGAGCCGCACCGGCATCCCGAACACGTCCCGCGCCAGCTCCACGACCCCGGCCAGCTGCGCGGTGCCCCCGGTGAGCACCACTCCCGCCGGCAGCTTCCCCACGTAGCCGACCCGCTCGATCTCGCGGGCCACCGCGCCGAGGACCTCGTCGAGGCGCTGGTGGATGATGTCCGCCAGGATGTCGCGCAGCACGTGCCGCGGCTCCTGCCCCGCCGGGCTCGGCAGCTCGATCGTCTCCTGCGGGTCCACCAGCGGCCGGTACGCGATCCCCCAGCGCTCCTTCAGCCGCTCCGCGTCGGCCTGCGTCACCGACAGGCCCATCGCGATGTCGCTGGTGACGTGCGCCCCGGCGAAGCCGAACGTCCACAGGTGCCGGAACTTCTCGTCGTGGAAGATGGCGAGATCGGTGCTGCTCCCGCCCAGCTCCACCAGCGCCACCCCCAGCTCCTTCTCGTCCTCCGTCACCGTCGCGTAGCCCGCGGCCAGCGGCTCCAGCACGAAGCCCGCCACGCTGTAGCCCGCGCGCTCCACCGCCTTGCGGAGATTCTGGCCCACCGAGCTGGACATGGTCACCAGGAACACGTCCACCTCGAGCCGGGTCCCCGTCATCCCCACCGGGTCGGCGATGCCGCGCTGCCGGTCCACGATGAACTCCTGCGGGATCACGTGCAGGATCTCGCTGTCCGGTCCCAGCACCACCGCCCGCGCCACGTCGATCACCCGGTCCACGTCCGCCTTGCGGATCTCGGGCGAGGTCACCGCCACCACGCCCGGCGAGGTGATCGCGTGCACGTGCTCGCCGGCGATCCCCACCCACACCCCGTCCACCTTGAACCCCGCCATCCGCTCCGCGGCGGCGACCGCCTCGACGACCGAGCGCGTGGTCTCGTCGATGTCGCGCACCACGCCGCGCCGCACCCCGCTGGTGCGCGCGCGGCCCACGCCCAGGATCCGCGCCTCCGGGGCGCGCGGCAGCTCGCCCGCGACCTCCGCGATCACCGCGCACGTCTTGGTCGTGCCGATGTCGAGGCCGCACACCAGCTCGCGCGTCATGCCGCCGCTCCCCGGCCCGCCGGCCCGGCGCGCCGCACCACGATCCAGCCGCGGAACCGGCCGTCGAGCTCCGTCCAGCGCTGGCCCCGCCCCGCGAGGTCCCGGCGCACCGCCGACAGGGAACGCACCACCGCCGGATCGAGCGGCGTCGCGACCCGCAGCCGGCCCTGCTCCAGCTCCAGCACCACGCTCCCCCCGGCGGCGGTCCGAGCCGCCGCGATGTCCGCGTACAGACCCAGGTCCGTGGCCCGCACCGTCGCCAGCACCGCCAGCAGCGGCGCCTCGGCCTTCGCGATCACCGGCGCGTCCACCGGCACGACGGCCGGATCGTACGGCAACGGACGGCCGGACTCGTCCACCGGCACCAGCCCGTCCGGTCCCCTCGCCAGCGCGACCGGCTCCACCTCCGACACCGTCACGACCAGCGTGGACGGCACCCGCCGCGCCACCTCGACCGAGCGGACGCCGGGCAGCGACTCCAAGCGCCGCTCCATCGCCCGCGTGCCCGCCCACACGCTCGCGCCCCTCGGCAGTCCCAGCGCCGCGACCAGCGTCGCCGGCGCGAGGTAGCGCGTGCCGCGGACCTCCACGCGGCGCACGTCGAAGAACCGGAACCGGCCGAGCACCACCGGCCCCCACCACGGCGCGGCGACGATCACCAGCCCGCCGGCCACCAGCCACCAGCGGCGCAGCCGCATTACGACGCCGCCCGTTTCCGGCGTTCCAGACGGGCGAGGAGCTCTCTCGCCACCGCCGTCACGTCGCCCGCGCCGAGCGTCAGAACCACGTCGCCGTCGCGCACCAGCGACGCGAGCTTCGCCGCCAGCCCGGCGCGGTCGGGCAGCCACACCACCTCGTTGCCCGCCCCCGCCGCCGCCGCGTCCGCCACCAGCTTCCCGGTCACGCCGGGCACCGGCGCCTCGCGCGCCGCGTACACCTCGGTGACCACCGCCACGTCGGCCGCCCGGAGCGCCTCGCCCATCCCGGCGGCGTGCAGCGCCGTCCGGGAGAACAGGTGCGGCTGGAACACCGCCACCAGCCGCCGGCGCGGATACGCCTGCCGGGCTCCCTCCAGCGTCGCGGCGATCTCGGTCGGGTGATGCGCGTAGTCGTCCACGACCGTCACGCCCGACGCCGACCCCACCAGCTCGAAGCGCCGCCCGACCCCGGCGAACTCCGCGAGGGCCCCGAGCGCCGAGTCGACGCTCGCTCCCAGCTCGACCGTCACCGCCAAAGCGGCAGCCGCGTTCCGCACGTTGTGGAGGCCGGGCACCTTCAGCCTCAGCGGCGCGTTCCCGGCGCCGGGCAGCGACACCGTCGCCGTGCTCCCGTCGGCGGACTGCCGGACCGCCGAGATCCTCACATCCGCTTGCGCCGCAACGCCTACCGTCCACGTCGGGCGCCCCGCCAGGGCCGCCACCCGGCGCGCGCCAGGGTCGTCCGCTCCCGCGATCACCCGCCGGGCGGGCCGGGCGAATTGCGCGAAGGCGTCCTCGAGGGCCGGAACACTCCCATAGCACTCGAGGTGGTCAGCCTCAACGTTATTGATGACAGCAACTTCGGCGGACAGCGCGAGAAACGCCTTGTCGTACTCGTCCGCCTCGACGACGAAGATGCCGTCGCCACCGAACCTGGTGCTTCCCGACCATGAAGCGACGCGGCCGCCAGCGATCCCGGTGGGATCCAGTCCGGCGGCCGCGAGCGCCTGAGTCGTCATCGCCGTCGTCGTGGTCTTGCCGTGTGTCCCGGCGACGGCGACGACTCGACCAAGAGCGATGGCAGCGGCCAGCGCATCGGCTCGGCGCACGATCGGGATTCCAAGTGCCCGCGCCCTCGCAAGTTCCGGGTGGTCAGGCGGGACGGCCGCCGTCACGATGACGGCCCTCGTCCCGTTCACGTGGCTCGGATCGTGCCCGGCGAGAACCGTCCCGCCGGCCCTTCGGACATCCGCGGTGTTGGCCGCCGCCCCGGCGCCATCCGGGTCGCGGTCGCAACCCGTCACCGGCACGCCCCGGCGCCGTGCGAGCACAGCCAACGCGCTCATCCCGGCGCCAGCGACCCCCATGAAATGGACGGGGCGAGGGTCGTCTTGGGCAAAAAGCTGCATCAACAGGCGGCTAATATAAAATCCTGCCTGAGGTTGGGAAAGAGTTGAGCTACGGTTTCTGGACCAGCTCGAGGGCTTCGGCGGCGATGGCGGCGGCCGCGTCCGGCCTCGCGCGGGCCAGCATGCGGCGTCCGAGGTCCGCCATTCTTGCAGGGTCGTGAAGGAGGGAGGAGACGGCGGCCGCGAGCGATGCCGGAGCCAGTCCGGCCTGCTCCAGGAGCACCGCGGCGCCCGCGTCGGCCAGCGCGCGGGCGTTGGAGAGCTGGTGGCCGGCGGCGGCCGTGGGGAGCGGAACCAGGACGGCGGGAAGTCCCCACGCGGCGAGACCCGCCAGCGTCATCGCTCCGGCCCTCGAGACGACGAGGTCGGCCGCCGCGTAGGCGTCGGCGACGGGATCGATGAACGCCTCCACCGCGACGCGGCCCTTCACCCGCAGCGGCGCGAACCGGTCGAGCGACCGCGCGCCGCACTGCCACACCAGGGACGCGTCGGCCGGGAAGCTCCCCGCGGCGAGCGAGCCGGCGACCGCCTCGTTGAGCGGGAGGGCGCCCTGGCTCCCGCCGGTGACGAACACCAGCGGGCGCTCGGCCGGGAGCCCGAGCCTGCGCCGCGCGTCGGCGCGCGACGGGCGAGGCGACGGCGGAGGCGGGATGGGATTGCCGCTGTCGAAGACCGCGGTCCGCTGCCCCACCGCCAGGCGCGCGCGCGCCTCCGGAAAGCCGAGGTGCACCTGCGCCGCGCGCCGGGCGAGCCACCGCGTCACCAGCCCCGGGAACGCGTTCTGCTCCTGGAGCACCGCGGGCACGCCGGCGTTCATCGCCGCCCACACGACCGGACCCGCGACGTATCCGCCGGTGCCGACCACGGCGCCGGGAGCCTCGCGCGCGAGGATCGCGCGCACCGCCCGGAGCGAGGCGGCGAGCGCGAACGGGAGGCGGACGTTCCGCCACCACCGCCGCCGCCACAGCGGCTCGAACGGGAGCAGCTCGTAGGCCCAGGGACGCTGCGGCAGCACCGAGGCCTCGACGCCGCGCCGGCTGCCGACGAAGAACGGGCGGATCGCCGGATCGAGCCGCACCATCTCCTCGGCGATGGCGAGCGCGGGCATCAGGTGCCCGCCGGTGCCGCCGCCCGCGAACAGGACGGTGGTCACCGCGCCACCGCGCGCTTGCGGGTGCCGAGGTTGAGGATCAGGCCCGTCGCGACCAGGGCCACGATCAGGCTCGACCGGCCGTGCGAGATGAACGGCAGCACCAGGCCGGTGGTTGGCACCAGCGCGAGCCCGACGCCCATGTGCAGGAACGCGTCCACCCCGATCAGCGCCGCCAGGCCGACGCCGAGATACTGCTGGAACGGATCCGTGGCCGAGCGCGCCAGGCGCAGCGCGACGAACAGCCACGCGCCGTAGAGCAGCACCAGGAAGACGACGCCGACGAAGCCCCACTCCTCGCCGATGGTCGCGAAGATGAAGTCCGAGTACGGGTACGGGAGGAAGCCGAGCTTCTGCTGCCCGTGCCCGAAGCCGACGCCGAACAGCCTCCCCGCCCCGAGCCCGATGAGCGACTGGTTGATCTGGTAGCCGCTGGCGAGCCGGTCCGCACCGGGGTCGAGGAACGCCGTCATCCGCAGCACGCGGTACTGCACGTGCTGGATCCGGTCCCACAGGAACGGGACGGCGACGGCGCCGAGCAGGATGAAGTGGCCGACGCGCGCTCCGGCCGCGAACAGCACGATCATCGCCAGGAAGCCGATCACCACCGCGGTCGACAGATCGGGCTCCAGGAGGATGAGCAGGCACATCGGGCCGACGATGGTCATCACCGGCACGAGGCCCTTGAAGAGGTGGCTCAGGTCCTTGCCCTTCTTGGCGCACAGCGCCGCCGTCCAGACGACCGCCACCAGCTTGGCGATCTCGGAGATCTCGATCGAGACGCCGAGGTGGAGCCAGCGGCGCGAGCCGTTGATCCGCGGCGCGATCGCGTGGGTGAACGGGAGCACGATCACCACCAGCAGCGCGAGCGCGCCGAGCATGGAGGGCCACGCCAGCCGGCGCACCCGGTCGAGGTCGAGGCGGGCCGCCAGGATCAGCAGCAGCCCGCCGAGCGCGGCGCCCAGCGCCTGGTCGAGGGCGAGCGACATGCCGACCGGACGGTCGTGGTCGAGCAGCGCGGACGACGCCGCGTAGACCGAGACCAGCCCGAAAACGACCAGCGCGGCGGTGACGATGACCAGGAGCCGCGCTTCCCAGCCGAGCCAGCGCTCCCGCGGGCGCGACGGCCGGCGGCCGGCGCCCGGCGTGCTCGGCGGCCGCGGGGCGCGCGCCACTACCAGGCCTCGACGATCGCGCGGAACTGCCGCCCGCGCTGCTCGGCGTTGTCGAACATGTCGAAGCTCGTGCACGCCGGCGCGAGCAGCACGGCGTCGCCGGGCCGCGCCAGGCCCCGCGCCCGCTCGAGCACGTCGCGGAACTCGCCGCCCCGCACCAGGGGCGCGGCGCCCGCGAGGTCGCGCGCGATCGCGGGCGCGGCCTCGCCGTAGGCCACGACCGCCCGCACGTGGCCGAGGTGCGGCCGGAGCGGGGCGAAGGAGTCCACCTTGGGCCGGCCGCCGAGCAGCAGCACGATCGTGCGGGGCACGCTGGCGAGGGCGACCTCGACGGCGCTCAGGATGGTGGCCTTGGAGTCGTTGATCCACAGCTCGCCGTCCAGCTCGCGCACCGGCTCGAGCCGGTGGGGCAGCGCGCGGAAGCTC
>Ga0187778_10001739_pt1 | contig 14993 bp, 16 predicted proteins | sample 1015_Q2_SP5_20_M_FD_132418 | JGI IMG/M metagenome (GOLD analysis project Ga0187778, IMG submission 132418) | Tropical peat soil microbial communities from peatlands in Department of Meta, Colombia - 1015_Q2_SP5_20_MG | ecosystem: Environmental > Terrestrial > Soil > Wetlands > Peat | place... | reverse complement strand
GTGACCAAGCTCTCTACGTTCCCGTAGGGAACCCAGATTTCGGGCAAGCATCAGGTTCCTTACGGACTTGTTTTATAAGCTCGAATTCGACTGATGGGCCATGGCCTGGAAGAGACGAAGGGGCCGCCTGAACGACATAGCTGAAGGGCTCGTGAAGGTGGGCGCGCTTCAATTCGGCACATTCACGCTCCCCGACGGGAAGGACAGCTCCTACTACGTCAACCTGAGGGGCCTCCCTGGCTACCCTGGTGTGTATCGAATGGTCGTGGACGCCGTCTCTGAGCTTGTTGCCAAGAAAGTGGCCAGGGCTGACGCCCTCTGCGCGGTTCCGCTTACGGGTCTGCTAGTCGCGTCTCCGGTGGCGGTGGCTCTTAGGAAACCATTGGTCTACACTCGCCCCGGCAAGAAGGCCAACGAGCGTCTGGTGGAAGGGGAAGTCCGACCTGGCATGAGCGTAGTAGTCGTCGACGATCTTGCGACGTCCGGTAAGACCATCCTCAGGGCGGCCGAGGCAATTGAGGGCGAGGGAGGAAAGGTCACTGCCGCAGTTGTACTGATAGACAGACTCGAGGGAGCAAGAGAGCGGCTGAGCAAGAAGGGGATAAGCCTGCACTCTGTGACTGACATGCTGGAACTCGCTGACACTCTCTATTCGATGGAACTCATAAGCAAGGATAACCTGAAGGCGATTACGAAGTCGGTCGGAAGCCGCTAATAGACCGAGAGATTCTTCTTTTCCAACTGCGCTGGTTGAAGATTGTCAACGGCCGTCTCCGGAAAGTAGAGGCTTTGTGCCTGAACGGGCGCCGGGGAATCAGTTCAAGAAAGTGGGGGGAAGGACCTCAGTATACCATGAGGTTCTTCTCTTCGAGCGTAACATGCAGATTATTGACAGCCCTGTAGACCTCGCTCTCCTTCTTCGCACCCGTGCACACCAGCTTCCCTGACGCGAACAGCAGTATCACGGTCTTTGGATCAGCCATTCTGTGGATAAGGCCTGGGAACTGTTCGGGTTCGTACATCGACTTTGGAAGTACGCGAGCTGCCTCCTCCAGGTGAACCTTGCCACCGAGGCTGGCTGACGCGACGATGTTCTGAATCTCTACTACGGCTTCGTTCTTGATTGGTATCTTGCCTTTTTTGAGCTGCCTGACCACTTCCTCTACGGCCTTCCTTGCCTGCTCCTCTGATTTCGCGCCTGTGCAGACCATTTTCCCCGAGCTGAAGATGAGGGTGGCCGTCTTTGGGTTCCTGAGCCTGAAGACCAGGCCGGGGAACTGGTCGGGGTGATACTCGACTGTCACGAAATTCTTTGTGATGAGGTTGAGGTCGACTGTTTGGTTGATGGATGCCGAAGCCACAACATTCTCTATACTTACGATAGCCTTTGTTTGAGGCATCTACGACCGGCGTCTTCTGATGGTATATAAAGGGTATATAAAGGGAAACAGAAGGAGTTCTTGCAAATCAAGGCGCGAGGGCGGTGACGGCGACGAATAGGGGGACACCTGATCTGACCAAAAGGGCCAAGGCTTAAACCACAGGGCGAGACTATCGCGATTCATGGCCACGCAGGGGACGTGGCTCAGGGCCCAAGTGCGGTATGTTTTGTTACCGCTGAACTACTTCGTTGTGCTAGTTGTCCTCTTATTCATGGTAGCAGTGTTGTTGTCCGCCCATCAAGTAGGCTGGGCGTTCGCGATAGGGCTCCCTGCTGCCGTGACGATAGTATTCGTCCTTGCGATATATTTCGCGCTCAAGCCATTCCAGGGCGAGGTGTCGTTCATGCGCGGGCACGTGTTCTGGAGGGGCCGCGGAAGCTGGGATCAACTGGCGAGAAACTATGTCAAGCCCTCGCGAGCAACTCAGACAGGGCTAATAGTCGATGTCATAAGTAACATCCGGGGCTTTCGAATCTCATTTCGGAACGACCAGGATGCCACCCTATTCATCGGCTGGCTCAAGGACGCAGGAGTTCCAATAGCCCAAGCGGCGAGATGACGGTCCCATGTCAGTTCAGTCGACAGCGCCGTCCATGAGGGTCCAACTTCATCTCCCGGTGCTTACAAGCCGGAAGAGTACAACTCCATGTCCCGAGGATTTACAAGAACTGCAGAAGGCTCAGATAAGTTCTCGGTTACTCGACGGACCTCTGGACGTTCCGAATCGGGGTTAACGATGTGTTCGCTCCTGAGAGCACCATTCGTCCACTAGTTACCTGACGCGGGTTCAGCCTTGTTCCTGGTCTGACTCTCCGCCTCCTCGTCTTCGCGGAGAATCGAGACGACGACGATGATGAGGATGATTATCGAGGGTATGTAGTTGAACCACTGCGGCAGGCCATTCGTGTCGATGTAGTAGGCGAGTAGCTCAACGTATGGGATTACGAACACGACCTTTCCCTCGAGGCACTGTACGGTTATGGGCGTGGCCGCGATATTCAGGGACTGGTCGGTTCCCGGATTGTTGTCCCCTTTCGTAATCAGTCCGGCACTCGTGACCTGGACGACCCTGTGCACCACTGATTCCCCGCCGGTCGAGCAGAGGTTGTTGTAGACGATGATGTCCCCAACGTGGATGGCACTGATAGGGACAGCCTGTATCACGACCAGGTCCCCCCCTTCCAGGGTCGGAAGCATGCTGTAGCCATCGACCCTCCTCGTGTCCGCCTGCACGAAATACGCCCAAAAGAGGAGCAGGGCAAAAGCGGCCACATAGAGGATGGTCCCCCTTGAGGCCATTTTCATCGGGGGCCTCCCGGCTGACATGCGGTTAAACGTTTGAGATTTGATGAGTTTTTATCGGCCTAGGTCACGATTCGACGCGTTGGTCAGGGACTCGTTCAAAGTGCTGGCCGCCGACGTCATCCTCCTGGCGGCTGGATTCTGGGTGCTCCAGGACCTCCAGTGGAGGGCGGGATTCGCCGGCTCGCTCCACAACGCGTGCTCCCCAATCTGCCGCTATTCTCCCTCTTTCAGTTACAGTGTCTTGACCCGATTCTTCACGATGACTGGGAATGGGGTGAGCCTGACCAGCCCTCCCACGCTAGACTGGATGCAGCTGATCGTATGCTTGCTGGTGATAGTCAACGCCTGGTTCGCCTGGACAGCATTCAAGTCCAAGCCGACGCCGGGCGCAACGCCCTCAGCCCAACCAGCTGGTCGCTGAGCGGGGATCGACGGCACAGCTCCCTGCGACTTCATAATTCGCTCATATTCCAACACCGGGAGGCTCGGGCCCAAGTCGAGTGTCGGGGATTCTGCGCGGTAGGAATGGGTATAAGTGAGACGAGCCCCGTTCGCCACAGTTGCGGATGAGGATAACGAAGATCAGGGCAACAGCGCTGGTCGTCTTGCTCCTGGTGACTTTCTTCCTGGTGCCGTTGGTGCCCTATGTGCAGCCCGTTTCCGTCCCGGGCGTCTACTCGCCCGGGTTCAACCAGTGCATCGCCGAAGTTTCACAGAGCAACATTACGCTCGCCGCTCTAGAGAGGCAGAATTGCGAGTCCAAGTATGCCTATCCGCCGGCCAGCCTAGTCGGCTTCGCGACTCCTGCATACAGTCTATTCAGTTACGGCTCCGCTCCTTTTCCTACGCAGAAGGTAGTGGCAGAGGGGAACCGTTCGGCCCTGGCCTTCTTCAGCGGGAGCAGGTTGGTAGCCGTGGAGGACGCCGGAGGGGCCGGAGTAATTGTCGATCCTAGCCAGGTGGTCGACATCGCCGCCGCCCAGGTCACCTCATTCGACTTTGGATTCCTGAACATCACAGTTCAATTCATGGATTACAGCTCATATCCTCTCGACAATTCGGCCGTGTACCTGTCGATGACAGGCTTCAGCAGCAACGAAACGGTCCATGGGGTGCCTCTTATCACGCCCAAGCTACTTGGTGCCTGTGTCCCCACATTGGCTCCTGGCCGGTTCTGTAGAGTCTCGACCGTCGCACCGAACAACCTTCCCGTGAACAGGACCTTCAACTTCTACCCGGAGGTTAGGGGCTCTGTCCAGGGGACACCTTTCCTATATCGGGAGGGCTTCGAGGAGGCCTACCCAAGAGGGGGAGTAGGGCCAATCTGGGTGAGGGACTTCATCGACCAGGTGGACAGAGCTCGGGGAGGGGTCGACCTGTTCGAGAAACCTAGCCTCGACGCTTTCGCCGCACTAAGGTTCAAGAACGCTTCAAGGGTGTACCAGACCTCGGACTACGGGTTCGCTGCGGATGCCGAAGCATATTTCGGCCAGAATCAGTCAGAGACAGTGGTCGAGGTGTTGCTCTACCCTGGGGTCTTCTCTCCTGACACCTATCCCACCTTTCTCTCGGAGTACGCCCCCGGGCACTGGGCCGCCTTGATCAACACAGACTTCACGAAGTTCGGCTATTTTGAGGGGATCGCAACCTATTATGCGGTCTCCGTCCCCTGCCCGGTCTACGAAATACCTGGGCCTGGAATCAATATCCCTCAATTCTTTGAGCAGTACGGTTGCTCGACGACCCCGGCTCCCACGGTGTGGCTCGTCATCATCCTGAGCACCTAGGGAGGATGCCTGCAGACCTTGCCACCTTTGGCGTCCCTACCGGGGTCTTCAGCCTACGACGGACGGGACCGGTTCTCGCCGGCTCTCCTGCTTTCCTCGAGCTCTTTTTCTACCTTCTCCTCGTTGTGTTGTCTTTCGATTCTTGTTCCGTAATAGTAGGTACTTGCCAGGCTGGCGGCTACCAGGAAGACCCCTGGTGTTATGTAGACGCCTAGGATACTGTACGGAGACCAGGACGCGCTGTAGGTCAGTGCAAACCCAGACCCGTTGTAGGCGATGATTGTAAGCTCCAATGAATAGGTCCCCTGGGCATTCACGACGAAGGAACTTGTCGGTGTATCTCCAACCTTTCCCAGGGCGAGCGCACTCAAGACGTTGTTTCCCACAGTGGGAGTCAAGTAGTACTCGACATCCTGGGGCTCGAAATCGGAGAGCGTCACGTTGATCGCCGACCCGTTCTCCACAGTCGGGATTCCATATCCGAAAACTCGAGAACCCTGTACGTTGGACGATGGAGCCACTTCGGCCTGAACAGTTTGAGGCTCCTTGATCGTCGGAAGGAGCAATGTCGCGACGAGAAACACCACAGACGCCACAAGTATGACCTCTGAAACCAGCCTCCCTCGCGTTGCCTTCAAGCCCACCGGCCTGAAGATGCAGCCAGATTAAACCGTTCACGTGTGTTGCGGGGTCAAGAGAGGAAAATCGCCCGGGTAGCAATTTATATTAATCATATCCGGAGCCCGTTGAGACGGATGGGTAGCCTCCTCAACTATGTAGTTCGAAGGGCTCTATTCGCAATCCCCGTCTTCCTCGCAGTCTCTGTCATCACCTTCCTCATGACCAATGCAGCCGGCAACCCCGAGTTCATAATCAGGCTGGGCATTCGAAACCCCACCCAGACGCAACTTAACGCCCTGTATCACTACTTCCATCTTGATGAACCACTTTATGTTAGGTATTTCCTCTGGCTAGGCGATTTCTTCCGGGGTAACCTCGGGCAGTCACTCTACACCGGGAGCGTTGCATCCTTGATAGTTCCTTGGATTGGAACCACCCTTGAGCTTCAGCTTCCGGCCCTGGCACTATCACTGCTCATTGGAATCCCGGTTGGGATCTACTCGGCGAAGCATCAGTACTCGAAGGGAGACTACGCAATCACCACCGTGGCGATTTTCGGCATCTCGATGCCAACTTTCTGGATAGGAATCATGCTGATCATCGTGTTTTCATTCTACCTTCGTTGGCTCCCAGCTGCAGGGGCCTACACGACCTATCCCCCGTTCTGGTGGGGGTCCCCTCCTCTGGACGCGCTCGCCCACGTGATCCTCCCGCTGACAGTGCTCACCCTGGTGTCCATTGCCACAATCACCAGGCTCACCCGAGTCAACATGCTCGAGGTTCTTAGGCAGGACTACATCCTCTCGGCGAGGGCCAGCGGCGTCTCCGAGCGAACGGTGATCTACAAGCATGCGCTGAAGAACGCCATTACCCCCGTGGTCACCATAGTGGGTTTGACCTTCGGAACCGCACTTGCGGGGGCGCCTGGACTCGAGACGACGTTTTCTTGGCCAGGTCTGGGCTATCAGTTCGTAATAGCCGCCACGAGACTGGATCTTCCCACAGTGCTCGGAATAACGATGGTGATTACCATCATGGTGTTAGTTGCGAACGTCGCTACGGACCTTGCGTACGCCGTCCTAGACCCTAGGGTGAGGGTCACCTGACAGAAAAGGCGCCGGAGAAGAAGCGCGGCGCCAGCCAAGGAGACGTGGCTTGGAGGCGCTTCCGCAGGAATAAGTCCGCGCTCATCGGAGGCGTAATCGTAGGCGTGTTCGTTTTCATGTCTTTCTACGGCGTCTTCTTCGCTCCGCTCCCGCCTAGGAGCTTCTACTGCCTCTACAACGGGTGCGCGAACCTCCCTCCGTTCACCAACTTGGCTCATCCGCTCGGCACGGAACCCTCAGGCATTGACGTATACAGCGAAATCCTACACGGTGCCCTCGGGGATCTCTACGTAGGGGTGGTTGCAACAGCCATCTCCGTGGCCATTGGCCTGCTGGTCGGGGCATTCGCGGGCTTCAGGAGCGGACCGACGGGGGCATTCCTGCTGGGCATTACTCAGGTCTTCTTCGTCCTTCCTGTGCTGATTATCATACTGCTTTTCGCCAGGATCGGGCAGCTCCTCGTGGCCCACGGACTGGGACTCACCTTAATCGTAATCATACTAGGCATCTTTGGTTGGCCCACCATAGCGTTCGTAGCCAGAGGAGAAATAATGAGGGTGAAAGAGTTGGAGTTCGTCGAGGCTGCGAAGTCATTGGGGGCCAGTAACAACAGGATCCTTTTCAGGCACATCCTGCTGAATATCCTCTCCCCGGTAATAGTTCTATCAAGCCTCCTCGTTGCTGGCAACATCCTCACCGAGGTGGTGATCAGCTTTCTAGGATTCGGTGACCCCTCTACCTCCACATGGGGGCTTCTGCTTCAGGAAGGGTTCTCCTACGTCAGGACCTCATGGTGGGTCTCGCTCTTCCCTGGGATTGCGGTCGTAATCGCGGTCCTAGGGTTTAACCTCCTTGGGGACGGACTCGCGGACGCCCTGAACCCAAGGATCAGGGAGTGAATCGTCATTGGGTGAACTCCTGAGGGTTGATGACCTTAAGACGTATTTCTTCACCGAGGCCGGTGTAGTCAAGGCAGTCGACGGTATCTCTTTCGCAGTTAACGAGGGTGAGCCGCTCGGACTTGTCGGCGAGTCGGGTTCGGGGAAGACAGTGACCGTCCTGGCTGCCATGGGGATCGTCGCGAAGCCAGGGAGGATCGTGGGAGGAAAGATATTCTTCAAAGGAGAAGAGCTACAAGCAAGTTCGGAAAAGGAGATGCGGAAGGTAAGAGGGAAGAAGATCGGCTACGTATCACAGGACCCGAACTCTTCTCTCGACCCCCTGTATCCAGTGGGGAACCAGCTCGTGGAAGTCGTCCGGACTCACTTCGACGAAACGAAGGCCGAGGCATGGGAGAGGGGGGTGAAGCTGCTCAAGCTCGTAGGAATCTCCGAACCGGAGGCGAGGATGAAGGCCTACCCCCACGAGCTGAGCGGGGGGATGAGGCAAAGAGTTGCGATCGCGCGAGCCCTTGCAGGCGAGCCAGAACTTCTGGTCGCCGACGAGCCCACGACCAACCTGGACGTCACCATTCAGGCGCAAGTGCTTGACCTCCTCAGAAACCTAGGGAAGGAGCTCCAGATGTCCCTCATCTTAATCACTCATGACATGGGGCTAATTGCAGAGATGACCGAGCGGGTCGTAGTGCTATACGCAGGCAAGGTGGCGGAGGAGTCCGCGACCGCCGAGGTCTTCAGGTCGCCCAAGCACCCTTACACTGCTGCCCTGCTGGCATCTGTCCCACGCCTCGACCAGAAAGCGGCACTGGTCCCCATCGGGGGAGGAATTCCAAACCTAATCAATCCCCCGACTGGATGCAGGTTCAACCCTCGTTGCACCTACTCCAAGCAGATTTGCGTCGACAATGTCCCGCCTCTTGAGGAGGCAGGAGAACGGAGGCTGGTATCCTGCCACCGCTGGAAGGAGCTCGATCTGAGGAGGAAGGCGTAGTGGCCGAAAGTCTTCTAGAAGTTCAGGACCTCGTGAAATACTTCCCCGTGTATCAGAGGGGAATCCTCACGAAGAAGAAGGTCGGGGACGTTCACGCCATCGATGGAGTCACCTTTTCCATCGGGAAGGGGGAAACCCTGGGGCTTGTGGGAGAGAGCGGGTGTGGAAAGACGACCACCGGCAAGGTCATACTCGAACTCGAGGAGCGCGACTCGGGGACGGTCCTCTTCGGAGGGAAGGACATCTACGCGACCTTGAAGACGAGCAGCCGCGAAGAACGGCTTGCTCTCCGGAGGAGCATGCAGATGGTCTTCCAGAACCCCTACGGCTCTCTGGACCCGAGGATGACTGTCTTCGACATAATCTCTGAACCCTTCGTCATCCACAAGCACATCCAACGCTCGGAGTGGGAGGGGAGGGTCTATTCACTTCTCAAAATGGTGGGCCTTGAAGAGTACCATGCCGAGAGGTACCCACACGAGTTCTCGGGGGGGCAAAGGCAGCGAATATCCATCGCAAGGGCCTTGGCTACCGAGCCGAGGTTTATCGTCGCAGATGAACCCGTTTCATCACTGGACGTTTCCATACGGGCGCAGATCCTTAACCTTCTTGAGGACCTTCGGAAGAGGACCGGCATCTCCTTCCTGTACATATCCCATGACCTCAGCTCTGTCCGTCAGGTCAGCCAGCGCGTGGCGGTGATGTACTTGGGGAAGATATTCGAATTCGCCCCGGTCGACGACCTCTTTGATCACCCCCTCAACCCCTACACTATGGCGCTCCTCTCCGCCGTCCCCATTCCCGACCCGGAGAGGCATACGAAGCGCATCATCCTACCGGGTGATGTCCCAAGCCCGGTCAACCCCCCTTCGGGATGCAGATTCCACCCTAGGTGCCCATACGCAGCGGAAGTGTGCAAGAACGAGGAACCACCGCTCCGACAGCTCGGAACCGACCACCTCGTGGCCTGCCACTTCGCAGAAAAGTTCGCCTAGGCCCATCGGACTGCGCTAGCAGAATAGAGAGCTTCTTACATGGTTACTATCCTTAAATAACCTAGGAGCCAAACTCACGTTTGAAAATGCATTCTATATTGAATGACTCAGCGAAAGGAGCAATGCTTGGAGTCGTAGCGTTCATCCTCGTCTCTTCGGCCTTCCCACTGCCGGCAGTGGCACAAACTTCAACGGGACCACTATTCTCGATGACCCTTCTCGCGCCCACTTCCAATCCGATAAGGAGGCAGTGGGCTGCAATCGTCACCAACTCTCTTGACTCGGTCAACATAGGTGCTAGCCTCGTATTCGTCAGCTTCGACGTCCTGCTGGCCGACCTCTTCGGTTGCCCGTCAGGATGCCCTCCCCCGACCTACGCGAAAGGGGGTTGGGATGCAGGCTTCATAGGCGACAGCTCTTCTCCGCTCCCTGACTATGGGACCCAGAACGCTGTCCTCTACAGAGACACGGGTGCAGGGGACGTACCTCCAATTGGCTCCGATTACTACTTCTTCGACAACGCGACCTACAACAGCGACGCGCTATCATACAACGCCCAGTTCAACACGGCAGCGAGAATCCCAATTCTACAGCAGATGGTCTCGATAATCATGCAGCAGAGGCCCGCCATGATCCTCTTCTACGAGGAGGCGGTCTACGTATGGTCTCCGACCTTGAAGTCCTGGGGTTCCGACAACATAATCGATACTGCGATGGCTAACCAGGACTACTCCCACTGGGTGAGCACTAACGGAGGGACCACCCTGAACATCGGCGAGACGGGAGACATTGGTGGGGTCAACATACTGCAAACCAGCGCACAGAACTCGTACTACTCTTCCTATCTTTTCTACCCAATTCAGGCATATGGCGAGCCCTTCAACCCAGCCACGTTCTCGTACTATGACGGGACCGTCGCTGGTGTGAGCGCATCTGCAGACCACCTGACCTGGACTGTGAGGGAGGTTCCTCACCTGTTCTCTGACGGCGTGTCCGTGACATCCAACGACTACATCTACAGCTGGATGGCCCAGATGATCAACGATGTAGGCTACGTTGGGGAAGGTACCGCCCAGTCCCTTCTCGGACTTGATACGCAGTTCACGTTCCTGAACGGGACTACCGACTACGTCGTCAACGGAACATACTATCACGGGGCAGCCCCATCCGGCTTCACAGCCACTGGCACCTTCACGGCCCTCAACAGTACCTCCTGGAAGTTCACATTGCCTTCAGTCTACCTCTTCACAGACCCGGTGATAACGGGTGGTTCGCCGGTTCCGATGCACCTGTACGACAACTATGCGTTCAACACGTGGGCAACCGGAGTGCTGTCCGGCTTCACAGGGGCTTCGGGAGGACTATCCACTTCCACATTCACCTACCACTACAAGACGAGCATCTACGGCGGGTCCGGCGGTGACAGCAGCTTGAAGGTAGGAAACGGCACCGGTGTTTCGTACGGACCAATTGACGACGGCGCCTACATCTACCACGGATACGACCCCGTGGCCCTTGTTGGCACCTTGGTCCGGAACCCACTCTATTGGAACGCCTCTGCTCTACAGGCAGTCGGCTACGACAAGATTCAGACAGTCCACGTAGTGTACATCAACAACAAGGACGCTGCTGAGGCAGCGTTGACGAACGGCCAGGTCAACTTCCTCGACAGCAACTACGCATTCAACTCCCAGGACGTGGCTTCGCTCAAGTCACAGGGCTTCACCGTGCTTGAGGACGTCGACCCGTCCACAGGGTGGCAGGAGATGGGCCTCAACATGGGCAACCCGGTCTTTGGCACGGGCACAGCGACGCCTCTCGGTTCGAGCAATCCAGCCGAGGCGGCTTTCGCAGCCCGGATGGTCAGACAGGCAATAAGCTATCTGATCCCCAGAGACTACATCATCAGCCAACTATTCGGCGGACTCGGCAGGGCCGGGATGACGCAGATCAACCCTGCGTTCACCTACGCATACCCAGCCGGCTCGGCTCCAGACCCCTATGACCCGACAATGGCGAAGTCATTCCTCGCCGCGGCCGGATACAGCACAGGAGTCTCACCGCCATCAGTCTCAGTCAACACAGGTTCGTCACCAACCATATCTGGAGTGACCGTCCCTGGCTTCCTCCTGGGTAACACGTTCACCCTTACGGGAACGTTCCCGGTGAGCCCGGTGGTCGGCGCCCAGTCGGGCGGATTCGCCATCACTCTCCAGCAGAGCGTCAACAATGGTGCCAACTGGACCTCAGTGGCCCTTGGCTCTACCAACGCCGGCGGCCTCTTCAGCATGAGCTACGCGCCAACGACTGCCGGTGCCCAAGAATACAGGGTGTTCCTCACGGGCTTGCCTGAGAACACGGTCATGGCTGACGGTATCAACAATCCCGCACAGGCTGAGGCACTGGTTCCACCTCTGGCCACCTTGAAGCCTCTGAACGCCACCGATACACAGTACACGCCCCCCACCAGCATCACAGTAGGGAGCCTTGGAACTCTCCTCACTCAGCTGACATCTAGCATCAATGCCGGGTTCTCCAGCCTGACCAACAGCACGAACGCGAAGATAAGCGGCTTGACGACCACGGTTAACGGGCTCTCGAGCAACGTTAATTCCCTCTCAGGACAAGTCAGCACCCTTAACTCGAACCTGACCACTACCACTGACATAGCCTACGTGGCCATCGCTGTAGCCATTATCCTCGGTATAACTGCAATAGTACTCGCTAGACGGAAGCCTGCTGCGAAGTAGGCTTCCTCTTTCCCATTTTGATTTTTCAGAGACCTAGCGAAAGCTCTGCCCCCGCTAGCCGAGGAAGGTAGCTAGCATGAGCGAGTAGGCGAATAGGAGTACTCCCGTAATGGCGTAGAGTGCGGCTCTCTGCTTCTGCCTTCTGAAGTCGTCGGGCCCGATCTTGACCTTCGCCTTGAAGAGGGAGTTGACCACCCTGAGATTCCCTGGGCTCACGAAGCTCATTGCCCCTCCGATGAGCATCAGCCCCGCGCTGACTATCAGGAGCACGAGGCCCAGCCCATCCACGAATGGGACCTCGAAGAAATAAACACCGCCGATTGCAACTGCCGCGCAAGCTGCGCTGAAGATGACTGACTCCCAGAGGGAGGTCATCAGGACCTCAAGGTACCATTGCAATGCTGTTCTTGTCTTAAAGCGCCGAAGGCTTAAAAGTATTGAGAGGACATCGGCTCCAGGCCATGCGGAGAAGGAGAAAGGAGAGCAAGAAACCCTTCATCGCGGGCTTTGTCATAACGGTCCTGGGTCTCTTCGGCCTGTTCGTTTTCGTGCTCTCTATGAGGCCGGTCGCCGTGGTCAACCCACTCCCTGCGTCGGTCCCGCAGTATACCGCACTCTGGGGTAAGTACGTCCCGGCCAGCGCACAGCTCTTCGGGTTCGAAAACTACACGGCGATTCGAGTGTACAACTCCTCCTACCCTACCCAGTACTCCACACTCGTTGACATCATCAACCCTCACGTGGCCCTGAAGTCGACCTCGATCACTTCGGCCCTAACCGTCACCTTCGGTCAACCGAACGAGAGCGTGGCTTTTGCCTTTGTGAACCAGAAGGCCTTCTACAACTTCACGACCGCGTTCGCAGCCGTCTCGTACTCCGCTGTCCCCGTCGGGCCGGATACAATGTACTTTGTCCAGGATCTGTACAATGGCCAGCCCCAGTATGGATGGATTGCACTCGTACCCGCAGACAGGGGGATTGCCTTCGGCCTTGGTACATCTGACGCAAAGCTCGCAGTCCAGCTGTGTCTCCAAGTCGAGCCCTCCAATGCCCTGATCTCGAGGCTGAACGTCCGCCAGATGCTCTACGTCGCCAACGGTACAGCCAACCATTTGGCCATAGGGCTCCAGGGGTTTGCGGGAGTGATACCTGCGGCCAACAACACCATGACGGTGGTAGACGCATCGGGGTCACAGGTTGTCGTAAGGCGCATCTTGGAGTTCAGCAGCACTTCGATGGCTCTCGCGCACTACACGACTGTCGAGCAGGACTACCTGGCCTCGCGCATAGTCGCCGTCTATGACTCCTACGTGAGAGCCACGCAGTACGAGACCCTCGCCGGGCTATCTGGGGCCGTGAGGCTGGTCGAGTGAGCCGAAGGACACACTACGGCTTATCCGGCCCCTATTCGGAGCCTCATTCGGCGAGATGGTAAGAATGGTTATAACTGACGGACGACGTCAATAAGTCGAGGTCATATGGCGGCAAATCAGCCTGCCGTGCTGACCTTCGTAAAGGGCAGTGCGGTAAGGTCTAAGCTTCTCGAGAGACTGGCAAGTCAGCCTCATACGCCTACAGAGCTGGCGGCCATGGAAAGCAAGCATCTGAGTCACGTAAGCAGAGCCCTGGTCGAGCTGAAGGACTGGGGGCTCGTCGCATCGGTCGACTCTGGCTCCCGTGAACGATACTACAAGGTCACGACTCAGGGATACGCGATCTACGCGACGATCACGCTGAGAACGGCGAAGTGACTTTCAGCCGTCACCTTCCCATAGTGACTTAATAGCGGATGCGCTCTATAACCAAGCATAGATGACGACTAAGGCGCAGCTGGAAAAGTTCGTGCTAGGGGAGTACTCCTCTGCCGACTTGGATGACGAGCTCAAAGAGGAGGCGACCAAGTTGGGGGGCCTCCGCGTTGATGTTGCGCTAAGAGGTATCCTGGCATGTCGTCTCGGCCTCACAGTTGAAGACGTGTCGAGGCTCGTGGACTGGAGGTCCTTCGAACGGTTCTGCGGGTCTGTCCTGACGGCTTCAGGGTTCGAAACCCTGGAGAACATCGTCTTCACCCGCCCCAGGATGCAGATTGACGTTGTGGCAAGCGACCCCTCTGTAGTCCTGTCAATAGACTGCAAGCACTGGGCGACCTCCGGTGGAGCATCTGTCCTCTCCGGCGCCGCGAGGCGTCAGATAGAGAGGAGTAGACGCCTTAGAGAACGCTTCCCCGTAGGGGAGAGGCCGATTGTAACTGCCGTAGTCACATTGACTGACCAGCCATTCCGATTCGTCGAGGGGGCCGCGGTGGTTCCCATCTACACGCTAAGGGACTTCGCCGCGGGTGCGCTTTCATACTTGGGCAACCTCGAAGTCGTGTAATTTCAGCCCTCGATACTCGTTATTAATGGGAGGCCGGTTCTGGCATGCCGTTGGCCAGGGTGGTCCTGTGCGGGATGGGCGCCATCGGGACAGACATCTTGGATTATCTTTTGAAGCGTGCACACGAGGTCGTGGGTGTCGTAGACAGCGACCCCGAGAAAGTGGGGAGGACAGTTGCCGAGCTCACAAGCCTTCCGCTGGGCATCAGAGTGGCTGGCTCTCTCAAAGACGTCCCACTTGAAGGAGCGGACGTGGCTGTCCTTTCCACGAAGTCAAGGATACCCGACATGATTGACGACATCACAATTGCCGCGTCCAGCGGCCTTGACGTGGTCACAACCTCAGAAGAAATGGCCTACCCGGCGTACGCAGGCGCCGATGCCGCTGCCACCCTCGACAAGCTGGCCCTGGAGAAGGGAGTGACCGTGGTCGGAGTGGGGGTGAACCCAGGCTTCGTAATGGATCTGGTTCCCGCAGTAATCGCAACAGCGACCAAGAATCCCACGAGCATCCACGTCGTCAGGTCGGTCGACGTCAGCAGGAGACGCCGACAACTCCAGACGAAGACGGGAGTGGGCCACACACGGGCCCGCTTCGATAAGGGAATGAGGGAAGGAGCCCTGGGGCACGTAGGGCTGATAGAGTCTGCCCACCTCATTGCGTTGTCCTTGGGAAAGCCTCTAGAAGACCTGAAACACGGGGTTTTCCCCGTCTTCGGGTC
>Ga0187778_10001738_pt1 | contig 15003 bp, 14 predicted proteins | sample 1015_Q2_SP5_20_M_FD_132418 | JGI IMG/M metagenome (GOLD analysis project Ga0187778, IMG submission 132418) | Tropical peat soil microbial communities from peatlands in Department of Meta, Colombia - 1015_Q2_SP5_20_MG | ecosystem: Environmental > Terrestrial > Soil > Wetlands > Peat | place... | reverse complement strand
CGTTCTCCCGGCCCTGGGCCTGAATGTCACCGAGGCCGCTGAGCAGCTCGGCGTGACGCGCGCCGCGCTGTCGCGCGTGCTCAATGGTCGTGCTGCGATCTCTCCGGAGATGGCGCTTCGCCTTGAGGCCTGGCTCGGCCCGGATCGGGGTGGCCACGCCGACGCGTTCCTCGCTGAGCAGATGGCGTTCGACCTATGGAAGGCGCGCAAGGCGCGCGCCCCGAAGGTCAAGCGGGCCCCGGCGGCGAGGCGGCCGGCACACGAACATTCTGCGGCCTAACGAAATCGCGTGGACCGTCAGGCCAGTGGCTGGAGCGACTACACAACGTCGGGTGAGGACGCATACGTCTCCTTTTGCTCTCATCAGTGACCGCTCTCGATTACGCGGCATTTGCGAAGTGGGTCGGTGACGCCGGAATGTGGCCGCTATCTAAGAGGGGTCGTGTGCGACCGCAATCAGAGGTACTGCGGGCTTTGCGCTTCCGGATTGCGGCTTGCTGACCTAGACCGGACGCGCGGCCTTGGCTTAAGCTGACGCTGGCGAAGCAACGCAGTCGGCCATGAGCCGACTTACACGGCTTCGAATTCGATGTTCCAAAGCCGACTTTCTCCGTGGTTGTGTCGGCGACCTTACTTACTTTTCGCGCGAGTCTCGTCGACCCTCGGACGCAGTTCGGGAAGCTTCGGCTCTGCCGCCCGCCGTTCCGAGAATTCTGCCACGGTCTCCGGGACGGTTCCGACGATGGGGCTGATCGCCTTAACCGTCGCCGGTACCGTTTCCATTGCTGTACGGCAACGCGCACGGAGCTCTGGAGCGGGCGAAGGGAGCCGGAGCGCAAATCTCCGTCACGATTAACCACAAATAGCTCTTCCAATTTACCGAACCGCGGGCCTTCACGGCGCATGGCCCCCGCCAGTGCGCAAGTTTTTTTGCGCTCAGTGACTCTATGCGGGGAAGCCTATGGCGGCTGCGAGTCGGGCTTGAAAGAACGTGACCGGTATCGAGCGCAGATCGCGCAGTCCGCAGTCGCCCTGGAAAGAACCGCGGCGACTTTCGGAAGTCGGGTTTGCTTCGTGTGTTTGTCTTTAGCGAACATTCAGCCCGGAGATATGGTGGTCAAAGCCAAACACGCTGTCTCTGTCAGCCAGGGAGAACATTCGCATCGATTGTCGCCACCGGAGTGATTCTTCATATTTTCATACACATACAATAATTCCTGCGCACAAATCTTTGCCTGGCACAGCTTATGCGTTATCCGGTTTGAGCACGACAACTTGCTCACTATCCCAACCAACGACTTAGGAGATCTACCATGGAATCGACTCTGACAATCAAAGATCTGCCCGACAGCGAAGAGCTGGATTGCAACAAGATGGCCGCCGTGCACGGAGGTCTGATGATAGTGCATGGGCCGAGTGGCGCGGTGTATTACATGCAAGGCGGTAATATCATTGGAGTTGAGGATCCGGCGACCGGCTCCTGCTATTGATGTAGACCCGTTCGCGCGAGCCGTTTGCCAATAGGAAGGGGCTCTCGGAATAGCGTTTATGTCGTAACCTTCTTTCGTGATTCCGGCTGTACCGAAAGCCGCCAGGCGCTACGCTCAAGGCGGTTTTCGGCTTGGGGAAAATATTGCAGCGCCTGCTATTTGTGGACGGTTCCGCTTTTCGTTCCGTGGCCCCGAGATCAAAACCGGCAAACTCTGTAATTGCTCCCTCTGCATTCGCAGGGGCGCGGTGCTGTCGTGGATTTACATTCCGGCTGCCGACTTCACGCCGCCCCACGATATGACCGATCTGCACGTGTACCTCTGGAACGAGAAGGTCTTACGCAACTATTCTTGCAGGACCTGCGGAATCTTCACGTACACCGCAGACGGCGAGGAGGCAGCGGGCGGGTACCGCCTTAATCTCGGGTGTGTCGAAGGCTTCGATCCGCTGGCCCTCGAAATCAGGATCACGGACGGCAAGGCGCTGCCGGTGGTCGAAGAGCCCGGCTGAAGCGACAACTCCGAACGGCCGCGAATTCCTTGTGTTGGCAAACAACGTTTCGGAGACTCATCCCGCGTGGATCAGTGGAATCCGGACGATCCCGCGGAAGGTTGGCGGCGACTGCCGAATCCACATTCGACTGGGCAGATTCGGCAGCGGCCGAAGATCCCGATTTGGGATCGGTGGGGATGGCTTGGAAACGTTGAGGCTGTTTCTTACTATCGCAATCGCCGTCGGCGATGGCGGGCGGCAGAGTCGAGGCTTCCCAAGCTGCGTCCGAGGGTCACGCCGATTCGACTGCCCCGAAGCGGTCCATCTGGCAGGTCGGCTTGGGGTCGATTTTGCAAAAACACCACCGCTATCGGCACGGTCACTCAATGTCGGCTATGCATGCGGTTGCAGACTTCGATTTCTGTCTCCCTGCTTCGCGCCTTTGCCTTAGCACTGCGCGGCGAGCCCCATTCGATCGTCGAAGCTTTCTGCTCGCCCGTGATCAACTCGCGTAAGCTGATCGAAAGTCCGCTGATCCCACCTCGGAGAAGAGTCGAGCTTCAGAAACGATCTGGGTGGCAGTATGTGGTTAGGGGTGGCAAAAGCGCACAATCCACGTCAACCGTGCGTCGCATTGCATTGAATTTTTGGAGGCGGGGGTCGGAATCGAACGGGCGTACACGGATTTGCAGTCCGCTGACACGACAAGAAAATCAATGCCTTGGCGAATTTGCCACCCTTTTTTTGGGTGGTGGCGCCGATTCAGTAACAAATATTTCGTAAAACGGAATCTCTGAGAAGCGCTGTTAAAAAATCGGCGCGATAAAATTTTCGACGTCTTTTTTCGTGGCCAAGTCGTCTCGCCCAACGTATTGATTTTATTAACCTTACTACCGATTCATCCGTCCGCGGTTCCACCCTGTATAGGACTGTGCATGACAGTACTAGTCATATGACCGACTCAACCATCACAAGGGACTTGACAACCGACCCCCCTAGAAGCAGACGTCTGCAGACGGTTGTCGCGGGCGAAATCAGCGGGTGGTGTCCATCGATCCGGCGGATCCCCAGCGATGCCACACGCACACATCGGACGGATGTGGATCGGTCTGATTAGCGACGTACACGCGGAGGACAAGCGGCTCGAGTTAGCACTGGCCCACCTCGCATCGAGTGGCGTCGAAGCCGTCTTTTTCCTGGGCGACGCTGTAGCTGGTCCGAGCAATGCGTAGCGTTATCACCAAGACTGCGTCGGCTGCGATGGCGTTCTGAGTACCTGTCCTAGGGCGCTCTAGCGCCAGCCGCGACGAACGTGCTCACGAACGCCTCGACGTCATTGGCGGAGGCGTTCGCGGCGAACTCAGCGGCATCCTTGACTACGTCGAGGCGTCATAGACCTGCTTTTCGAATTCATAGAACAGTGGTAGCGATTTACTGTCGGCAAACGGAAAGATCTGCGTTAGATACACACCGCCGATCCCGTTGGCCGGATCTATCCAGAAATACGTATTGGCAAGACCAGCCCACATCATCGATCCCGCCGGCTGCCCGGTGAAAGCGGGTTCCATGTTGATTTGAAAGCCCAGACCCCAGGTCTTGCGTGTACCAGGGAAGAACTCGGCATCGTTGGTCAACGAAGGCATTGCGGTGCGCAGCGCGGTTACGCGTAGGTCCCCAATCTGATTGCTGCCCATGAGGTCCACACATTCGGGCTTTAAGATTTGGTGCTCGCCGTGCCGGCCGCGGTTCAGGATCATTCGGACAAATATCGCATAGTCCTCCGCAGAACCGTACAAGCCGCCCCCGCCCATTTCGAATTGCGGGTCCTGTGGCATCTCGAGGTCAATCGGGGCCAGACTTCCGTCCTCCGCCCGCTGGTGCAGCCTGGCCAAGCGAAGGCGGGCTTGGGGACCGATTTTGAAGGACGTGTCGTTCATCCCCAATGGCGCGAGCACGTGCTCGCGCAGGTAGGTACCAAGGCGCTGCCCGCTCGCCGCCTCCACGGCCTTGCCCGCCCAATCGACCCCGGTGCCGTATTCCCAACGCGTTCCGGGGTCGAACAACAGCGGCGCCATCAGCGCATCGTTGGCGCAGGTCGTGATGCTGGGGAGCTTGCGTGCAGCCTGAAAGCGCTGAGTGTCGGCACTCCAGAACTCATAACCGAACCCCGACGTGTGCGTCAGCAGCTGTCGCAGCGAGATGGCGCGCTTCGGCGCCCGCGTTCTCGGTTGACCGTCGGCACGGAAGCCTTCCAGTACTTGCGCCTCGGCCAGTTGCGGTAGCCAGCGAATGGCCGGGACGTCGAGATCGATTACGCCTCGTTCGACCAGTTGCAGTACAGCGACCGTGGTCAAGGGCTTGGTCATCGACGCGATCCAGCAGACCGTATCGAGCGCCATCGCCTTGCCGGAACCAAGTACGCGCTCGCCGAAGGCGCCGGCGTACAGGTTCTGTTGCCGATCGGTCACCAGGGCTGCGACGCCGGGGATATCACCTCGGCGCGTAGCCTCGCCAAAAAGCGCATCGACCTTGTCTTTCATTTGCTTGTTTGCCATGATCGGCTCCTTGCAGTACGGAACCGGCACGATCGCCGATCCCCGCCGTGAAGCCTCTCTCGTCCGCGTGGTCATCGGCGTTTTACAGGGCGTGGTAATCCGATGCGGCACCGCGCGCCAAGGCCTGAACTGGAAATACGCCTGCTCGGCGGGCTGCGGCTTGTGCGTTGTGGCTGCGAGGTGGATCTGCCGCGATCCAAGCGTGCAAGGGCGCTGCTCGGCTACCTGATCGCGACCGGTGTCCCACATTCGCGCGAGCGGCTGTGCGATCTGCTGTGGGACGGTCCGGACGATCCTCGGGGTGCACTGCGATGGAGCCTCGCCAAGCTGCGGCCTCTTGTCGATGATGGCGACGGACCGCGGCTCGTTGCGGAGCGCGACCGGGTGGGATTTCACCCGTTGGGCGCGATCATCGATCTGTCCGAGATTCAGCGGCATCTAGAGCCCGGTGTGGGCGCTGCCAATAGGGACGCGCTTGAGCGCGCCCGCGAGTTGCTGGAACAGGAATTTCTAGACGGCCTCGACCTGCCGGCATGCCCTCGCTTCCATCATTGGTGCATGGCCGAACGCGAGCGCCTTGGCGTGACGCGCGTCGCGGTGCTAAGCGCGCTGATCGAGCGGCTGCGTTCCCAACCCGAGCAGAGCCTAATCCACGCGCGCCAGCTCGCTGCAGTCGACCCCTTGAACGAGTCGGGCCACGCGGCCGTGGTCAGCATATTGGGCGTGCTGGGGCGTTGGCGCGAAGCGCAGGAGTATGCGGCGCGCTCGCGGGAAATGCTACTCAAGGAGTTCTGTGCTCCGCTGGCGGGACAGATCGACTCGGCGTTGTTGGCATTGCGCCGCAGCGCGATGCAAGTGGTCGAGCCGGTTCGCGCGCCTAAGAGTCAGCTGTCGACAGAGCCCGAGCCTGCGCGTGTGCCCGTCCTCGTGGAACGTCCGGCCGCGCGACAGACCATCTCCATGGCGTTGGATTCCCTGCTCGGCGACCGCCCGCAGCCGCCACTTCTTGTCCTTGGCGAACCGGGAATCGGCAAGACCCGACTTCTTCAGGACCTCGGAACGCACGCGCTGGTGTCGGGTTGCCGCGTCCTATCCGGGCGCGCATTCGAGGCCGAAAGGGCGCGACCCTATGGCCCTTGGATTGACGCGCTGCGTTCGGCACCGCCTGACACTCCAGCGGAGATCGCCCAAGCAACCGACGCACTGCTTGGCCCGCAGCCCGACATCGACACGCCGGACGCCGGTGCAAGGAGCCGGTTGTTCGAGAACACAAGTCGCTGGCTCCTGGAATCGACGGTGGAAAGGCCCACGGTGCTGCTCCTCGATGACGTGCAGTGGTTGGACGAGGCGTCGGCAAGCCTTCTTCATCATGTGGTCCGGGCGACTGCGAACTGCGGCCGACTCTGGCTTGTCCTTGCAGCGCGCAGCGGCGAACTGGACGAGAATCGAACAATGAGTGTCGTACACGGCTCGTTGGCCCGCGAGGGCCATCTTCGAGAGCTGTTGCTCGAGCGGCTAGATTTGCCGCAGACGGTCGCACTGCTCGCCGCCGTGGGCAACGGTATCGATGTGCAAGCGGTGTTCAAGATTAGCAAGGGCAATCCGCTGTTCGCGCTGGAACTTGCACGTTCCAGGTTGTCTGGCGACACGGCACCGGAGGCAAGTCTCGAGGCGCTTATTGCCGGCGAGTTGGTGCGGCTCGCTGAGCCGATGCGGGACGTGGTCGAGGTTGCGGCGGCATTCGGCCGTGACGTGCCTTCGGAACTGCTTGAGGTTGCCAGCGGCGAGCCGCAGCCGCGGTTTTCGCACACGCTCGAGGCACTGGAGCGGCGCGGCGTGCTATGTGTCACCGCCCGTGGACAGTACGATTTCGGCCATGATCTGGTGCGCAGCGCCGCTTACCGCCTGCAGTCGCAGGCCCGCCGCCGCTTGTTGCACCGGCGGATTGCGCGCGCGCTCGAAAGATTGGTGCGCATCGACGGATCCCTGCAGGGAGACCTCGCCCATCATGCACTGGCCGGCGGCGATCTACTGACCGCGGCGCGCGCTGGCATGCGCGCCGCCGATCGATGTCTGCGCCTCTTCGCCAATGCCGATGCCGCCGCCCTCGCGAGGTGCGGTCTGGATGCCGTGGAGCGGCTTCCGGCCAGCGACGAGCGAATCGGTTTGTGCATCGCCCTGCTGCGATCGTTGGCGATGGCCACGATGCAACCCGGCCAGGCAATCGCGTCGAGACTCGCGGAGCGGTTGCGCGACGCGATCGACGAAGCGCGCTCTGCCGGATTGCATACTGCGGCGGTCGATGGTCTCTACATGCTGTCCTGGCTGCACCAGATGGCGGGCGACACGGCGGGTACGCGCGCTGCCACGCTGGATGCAGCGCAGGCAAGTCGCGCCGGCGACGCATTCACACGGTGCAGCCAACTTGCCAACACCGCGCGTTGCTTGCTGGAAGTCGAGTCTGACCGCACCCGTGCTGAGAACCTACTCGCCGAAGCGCAGGCTATCGCGGTCGAGCTACAAAGGTCTTTTACCGAGCTGCATTGGGCCCTGGCCCTGCTGCATCGCTGGGAGGGCCGCTGGAACGATGCGCTTGCGTCGGTCACGCGTGCATTGGAACACGCCCGCAGACACGAAGAGCACTGGCGCGAGTATCAATGCCTAGCCTGTCGCGGCGTCATCGAGCTGGAATCCGGTGGCACCGCGCAGGCCGAGGCAACCGCGATAGAGCTTACCGATGTCGCGCGCCGGATGGGGGAGAGTACGGCACCGTTTGCGAGCGGACTCGAAGCTGCGGCAAGGCTTCTGAGTGCGCCACCTGACACCGACGCGGCTCACGATGCCGAAGTCAAGCTGGCTACCGCCCTGGAGCGGCTGCGCGAGGTCGATGACAAGGCGCACCTGGCGTTCCTGCTCAATCGGTTGGCGGACTTCGATCTAAGGCGTGGACACTCCGAGGAGGCGTTGGCGATTGCGAACGAGGCCATTCTAGCGGCGCGTGCTGTGCATCGTCGCTGCGAAGAGGCGATAGCGGCCTGCAATTGCGTCCAGGCTGAAGCGGACGTCGGCCGCCAGGGCCCGGGGCATGTGCGCCTGCGAACGCTCATTGCCGAACTTGGTGATGGTGCGTGTTCGCAACTTGACGTACGTGCGCGCGCGGCGATCGCACGCGTCGCGCCACTTCTAGACCGGATTCCAACGCCGATTACCACGGCATAGCCGGCAAAGTGCGGTATCGCAAATTCAGGAGGCTGACATGGTGTGTGTCATAGTCGAGCGGCGCTTCGAGCCGCCAATCAGCGAAGCCGAGCTCCAGGCCGTCGTCGAGCGAATGACCCCGTGTTTGGAAGTCTACGGGGTGACTTGGCGTCGAAGCTTTCTTTCAGGCGACCGTCGCCGCATGCTGTGCGAATACGACGCCGCGGATGCGGAGAGCGTGCGCAGTGTGCAACGCGAGGCCAATGCCACTTTTGAGGTCGCGTGGACCGCGGAGGTGCTGGAACCGACGTGATCGCCGACAGCGATCGCACAGCAGCGGCTGGGGTACGATCGGCTTCCCGTCGCCAAGCGATGGCTCCGGCTCTTTAGGTCGTGGCGCACGGTGCAGTAGTGGAGCCGTGCGTGGGTGCCGGGGCAGCCACGGCCGGCGCACCTTGCGACTGCCTTGCACTGGTTCCTTCCACACGCTCGTAAACACTTTCTCGCCCTGCCACGAAACATCGCGCGGAAGACCGACATTCACGGATAACAGTCGAGCCATTTTTCAATCTGTCCCGTTCACGGCCACGGCTATTGACGCAGTTTCTTGGCGCCGCTCACGTGTACCGGGTTCGTAGAAACGCAACAGCCGATCTGCATCGCGGGTGATGCCGATGCGAGCGCTTTTGCCGATCCTGCCAATCCTTTGAACAGTCTCGCCACGGCATGGCGCCAAGGAGAGGTACGCGCCACTCATTGCAAATTGCCGAAGCCACCTCGGCATTGGCGGACGAGGGAGGACCCATTTGAAACAGTGTGGCAGGTCATCCAAGAATGGTTAGAGCTCGATCCGGATCTAACTGGCAAAGAGCTTCTCGAACGCCTACAGCTTGAATATCCTGGCGTCTACCCAGACTGTCAATTGCGAACCCTACAGCGTCGGCTCAAGGAATGGCGCAGCCAGATGGCGCGCAAACTCGTCTTTGGAACGCACCGCGACACGATGGCTACGCAAGGTGCCCGGCAACAATTGGGGTGAGGCAAGCGGGTAACATCCTCCTGCGAGGCAATACGACCGGTCAGGATAATTGTCGCCGGCCACAGAAGCGCACAATCCAGGTCAACCGCGCGTCGCAGGCCGTTGAATTTTTGGAGGCGGGGGTCGGAATCGAACCGGCGTACACGGATTTGCAGTCCGCTGCATGACCACTCTGCCACCCCGCCGTGCAAGGCACGGATGCGGCGCCGCGCCCGGTTTGCACCAAGGCACCGCAAAATCCAATGAAGCCGGATCGATCAGCTTCGAGAAGGAAAATCTGGAGCGGGAAACGAGTCTCGAACTCGCGACCTCAACCTTGGCAAGGTTGCGCTCTACCAACTGAGCTATTCCCGCGGAGGAATTTTTTATTATAGCCACGCAGGAAAGAGTGTCAAAGTCGATCCTTCGGCGGATCTCCCTCGGCGCCGTTGCGCGCGAGCGCAAGATGCGGCCACGCCAAGCGCAAATAAAGCACCATCGAGTAGATCGTGAGAAACGCCGCAAGATAAATGAGCACCGTTCCGATCGGACGCACTTCGAAAGTCCCGAAAAGTGGGTCGTGATAGAGCAAAACCGGAATCGCCACCATTTGAGCTATGGTTTTGATCTTGCCAAGAGAATTCACCGCGACATTTTCCGAGGCACCAATCTGCGCCATCCACTCGCGCAGAGCCGAAATCGCGATCTCACGCCCGATGATCACTAGCGCAACCAAGGCGTTGACCCGACCGAGCTCAAGCAGCACGATCAGCGCGGCACACACCATTAGCTTGTCGGCGACCGGGTCCAGGAACGCCCCGAGCCGACTCGTCAATCCGTATTTGCGGGCGAAATAGCCGTCAAATGCATCGGTCACCGCCGCTAGCGTGAAAATCACGCACGCCAGGAGGTTCTTTGCGCTTGGTGCGATCCACCCATCGGGAAAATAAAAAACAGCCACGAGAAACGGAATCATCACGATTCGCGCCCAAGTCAGCAGCATCGGAAGACTAAAAAAATTACTCGGCATGCCGCTTCCCAGAAGAACCCAAAAGCCCCTGCGCCGCCCGGATCATCGCATCTTGACTTAGCAAAGCAAACTCCAGCACCTGCGCGGTGCGTGCCTGCCGGTACAGGCCGTCTCCACCGCGCCGATAGGCCGGATCATAGTGGGTGCAGACGATCTGCCGAGCAAGCTCCCCCCATTGCCCGGAATCGAGAAGCTGCTGCCACCGTTCGACGCGCTTTCGTCCATGCAGCGGGACGAAAAACTCCAGACGCCGGCGCAGCCAATCGGGTTGGTGGTAAAGTTCCTCGTAGCGCTCCAAAAGATGCGCCACGCGCGCCTCCAAAGGAGCAACGAGACGCACGCACGCGGACGCGGTCAATGTTTCAAACAATGTCGTGGGAATCGTAAGTCTGCCGATTCGCCGACTCTCCGACTCGACATAGACCGGTTGCCGCGGATCAAATCCGCGCAGCGCCTGCCAGATTTGCGTCTCAAATTTTTTCTGGCTGGGCTGCGAATCGATCGCCTCGCTCGGGGTCGGCCGCGCGCCCAGTACCGAGCCCTTATGGCGCGCAAACTGTTCCAAATCCAGTACCTGCCCGCCACTTGCCTGCAGCGCTTCGAGCAAGGCCGTTTTTCCGCTGCCCGTGGGTCCGTGCAGCACCACGAATCGATAGCGCGTCGGCAGTTGCGCAAGATCCGCGATCACTTTCTTGCGGAAACTCTTGTATCCGCCGCGCAGCTGACGTGCGGCCCATCCCACCTGTTTTAGGACAAGGACCATCGCCGCACTGCGTTGCCCGCCGCGCCAACAATAGACCAGGGGCTTCCAGTTCTTGCCCCGACTCCCAAATCCGTGTTCCAAATGTTGCGCGATATTGCGGGCAACCAATGCCGCTCCGATCCTGCGCGCGGCAAAGGGCGAGTCATTTAGGTACACCGCGCCCACTCGTGCACGCTCCTCGTTACTGAGCACCGGAAAATTCGCCGCGCCCGGTATGTGGTCCACGGAAAATTCGGCCGGCGAGCGCACATCGATCAGGGCCTCGTAGTCCGCGAGCTCCTCGATCGTTGCAAAAGGTATGGGCGATGGCATCGTGTCGCTCAGCAGCGCAAAGGTGCTTTATCCGCGTGGTGCCTTGCCCAAAGCGGCCGGCTCGCCGTCCGTTACGTCCGTGCCGTGAAGTCGTGCGTGGATCTGCTGCGCGAGGCGATGCGAGATGCCCTGCACCTGCGCGATGTCCTCGACGGACGCTCCCAGCAAGCCGCGCATTCCGCCAAAGCGCGTGAGCAGGCGCTGTCGGCGCTTCGGACCAATCGACTCCATTTCGTCGAGCTGAGAGGCGTTGCGGGTGCGGGCGCGGCGCGCGCGCATTCCCGTGATGGCAAATCGGTGTGCCTCGTCGCGAATCTGCGCAATTAACATAAGAGCCAAAGATTCGGGACCCAGGCGCAAAGAGGGGCGACCGTCGGCAAAAACCAGTTCCTCCAAGCCAACCTTGCGCGCCTCTCCCTTAGCCACGCCGACGAGCAAGCTCGGGTCGAGTCCGAGCTCGACAAAGACTCGTCGCGCCACTTCCACCTGACCGGCGCCGCCGTCGATCAGAACCAACCCCGGCACCGGCGCCTCGCCGCGCGCAACCGGCCCGTAGCGCCGCGTCAGCGCCTGCCGCATGGCACCGTAGTCGTCGCCCCCGACCGGCCCTTCGATGTTAAAGCGCCGGTATTGCGAGCTTTGCATCGCGTGGTCGACGTAAACGACGCACGCCGCTTGCGTGGCTTCCCCCGAGGTATGACTGACATCAAAACATTCAATGCGCAGGGAACCTGGGTCATCGACGTCCAGACCGAGTGCATCGATCAGCGCCCGGGTGCGGGCCTGCTGTGAGCCCTGCTCCGCGTGATGGCGACTGAGGGCGATCCGTGCGTTGACAAGCGCCATTTCCAGCCAGCGCCGCTGCTGAAGCTTCAAGGGCGCACGGCCCGGGGCGAGCACGCGGATGTTGCTATTTTTGCCCGTGAGGCACGCGCGCAGTTCGTCCGGCTCAAGGTCGACATTGAACAAAAGGACCGGGGGGCAAAGGTGCTCGTAATAATGCTGCGAGAGAAATGCCGCGACGATATTCGGAAGCTCTCCTTCCAGCTCGCCCGCCGCCGCCGTTTGGGTAGGAAAGTACGCCTTGTCGCCCAGATGGCGCCCGCCGCGGACCATAGCCAGATTCACGCAGGCCTGTCCCTGGTCGGTGGCTGCGACAACGATGTCCACGTCGGCGCTCGAATCCGCAAGTTCGACCGACTGCTGGTGCAGTACGCGCGTGAGGGAAGTGAGTTGATCTCGCAGCATCGCAGCCTGTTCGAAGTCCAGGGCGGCCGATGCGGCCAGCATGCGCGACTCGATTTCGCGGGTAATTTCACTGGCCCCGCCACGCAAAAAGCGTAACGCCCCGTCGACACTGCGTCCGTAGGCCGCCGCGTCGATCAGCCCGACGCAAGGCGCGCTACACAGCCGGATTTGGTGAAGCAAGCACGGCCGCGAGCGGTGTCGAAAGACGCTGTCTTCGCACGTGCGCAGCTGAAAGACCTTTTGCAGGACTTGCATGCTGTCGCGCACCGCCCAAGCGCTCGGGAAAGGACCGAAATAGCGGGCCCGCCGCTCCGGCGTGCCCCGGAAAAACGCCATGCGCGGGTACTCGTGATCGCTGAATTTCAGATACGGGTAGGACTTGTCGTCGCGAAAAAGTATGTTGTAACGCGGCGCCAGCGATTTGATGAGGTTGTTCTCGAGCAGCAGCGCGTCGGCTTCCGAATCGGTCACAGTCGTTTCGATCGAGGCAATCTTGGCAACCATCAGCGCGGTGCGCGGCGCCAAGGTGCGCCCGAAATACGACCCGACGCGTTTGCGCAGATCCACTGCCTTGCCGACGTACAGGACATTGCCCGTCGCATCGATCATGCGGTAAACGCCCGGGCGGTGCGGCAATCGCTGCAAAATGGCCTTGGGATGCAACGCCGTGAGCAGGGCTTTGGCCATGGTTCGCGCCTTGGGGCCGCGCCGAGATTGCGCGAGCGAGCGATCAGGAACGAGACGGTTGGGCGCGCTGGCTCGCGGCTAGCTCCGCAGCCAATTCGGAGACGGGCTGCAGATCCCGCAGGGCGCCAAAGTAGCGCTCGGACCGCAGTACCGAAGCCGGTAACAGTCCGCCGCTGCGCGGAACCAGCCGCGCCGCGCGCTCGGCAAAGTGCGGCGGTGCTGTCCATTGCAGCTTGCCCAAGACCCGGTCGACGGCGACCGCATCGTTGCAAATCATCGCAAAATCGCAGCCCGCGGCCAGCGCGACATTTGTCGCCTGAACGACGTCACCAGCCGCGCGCGCGCCCTGCATCGACAGATCGTCGCTGAAGACCGCCCCGGTAAATCCGAGACGTTTGCGCAAAATTTCCCCGATCCAATGTTTCGAAAAGCCGGCCGGCTTGCGATCCACGGAGGGATAGACGACATGCGCGAGCATGACCGCATCCAGCCCTACGCCGAGCCAGCCATAGGGTGCGGCGTCCGCCCGCAGAATTTCTTCGAGCGTGCGTTCGTCGGCAGGCAATTCGTGATGGGAATCGGCCTGCGCCCATCCATGGCCGGGAAAATGCTTGCCACAATTGCTCATTCCGGCCAACGCCAGGCCGTAGCCGAGCGCATGGGCCAGCACGGTGACTACGCGCGGATCGGCGTGCAGAGCCCGGTCGCCGATCACCGAACTCCTTCCCCAGTTCAGGTCGAGCACAGGCGCAAACGTGATGTCCACGTCGCATGCGCGCAATTCGGCGCCCAAAACAAAGCCCGCCGCCACGGCAGCGCGGCATGCTCCCAGCACGTCCCGCTCCCACAGTCGTCCCAATGCGGCCATGGGGGGGATGTGCGTAAAACCCTCGCGAAAGCGTTGCACCCGACCGCCCTCGTGATCGACGCCGATCAGCGGTGCTGGGTCGCGCAACGCGTGGATCTGTCCGCACAACTGCCGCAGTTGCCCGGTGGACTCAAAATTACGCGAAAACAAGATCACCATGCCCACCAGCGGGTGTGCAAGACGCTCGCGCTCGGCTGGATCAAGCCGCGGGCCCGCAATATCCACGACGAGTGGCCCGCGCATCAGCTCGCCTCGGCTTCGGTCACGGTCTCGGCAATGGCGTAGGCCAGCGCGAGGCTGTTTAGGTCCGAGATCGATACGTGCAAACGAATTCGCCGCTCGCGCAAGTACTCGGCGAGCGCCCCGCTCGTGACGACCTCCGGTCTTCCGGATGCGGCATTGACGATTTGTGCCGACCGCCAATACATCGGTTCGTGCATGCCCAGACCCAGCGCCTTGGAGATGGCCTCTTTGGCGGCAAAGCGCGTCGCCAAAAACAGCGTTCCTCGCAGCGGCGAGCGCGCGGCCCGCGCCGAATGCACGAGCAGCTCGCGAGGTCCGAGTATGCGCTGCGCAAAGCGGATGCCATGGCGCGCCACCGCGGCCTCGATCCGCGCCACCTCGACAGCGTCGGTGCCAATGCCCAGGATCATCCCAGCGGCTCGCCTGCCAAGCGACGCCACGCAACTTCGGCTCGGCGGATCTCGGCTTTGTACCGCCGCACGGTCTGCACCAGGCCAAATTCCAGGGCGTCGCAGATCAGAGCGTGCCCGATCGACACCTCGCGCACGCCGGGTACGACGCTCAGAAAATCCGCTAGGTTGTGCAAGTTCAGGTCGTGCCCCGCGTTCACTTCCAACCCGACGCGCAATGCCGCCTGCGCCGCGAGCCGGTAGCGCTGCAGGCTCGCCGCCTGATCGGCGGTGCCGTGGACGCGTGCATAGGGCTCGGTGTACAGCTCCACGCGATCGGCGCCGACCGAGTGCGCCAGTGCCATTTGCTCGGGCTCGGCATCCATAAAAAGACTCACGCGCGCACCGCACTCGTGTGCCTGCGCGATGAGCGGGCGCAGGCGCTCGCCGTCGCGCACCAGATCCCAACCGTGGTCCGAGGTTGTGGCATCGGCCGCGTCCGGCACAAACGTGCATTGATTCGGCCGCACCGCACGAACATGCTCCATCAGCTGGTGCAGCGGATTGCCTTCCAAGTTGTATTCCACGTTCGGCCATCGCCGCAGCAGCTGGGCAACCTCGCGAACATCGGTCGGGCGCACATGACGCTCGTCCGGACGGGGGTGCAAGGTAATGCCGTCGGCCCCCGCCTCCAGTACGAGCGTGGCGG
>Ga0187778_10001737_pt1 | contig 15005 bp, 10 predicted proteins | sample 1015_Q2_SP5_20_M_FD_132418 | JGI IMG/M metagenome (GOLD analysis project Ga0187778, IMG submission 132418) | Tropical peat soil microbial communities from peatlands in Department of Meta, Colombia - 1015_Q2_SP5_20_MG | ecosystem: Environmental > Terrestrial > Soil > Wetlands > Peat | place... | reverse complement strand
GACTCGCGCTGGCGGGCGTGGCACTCGACGCATTGTTTTCGACGGCGGAAGTCGCCGAACTCGTGATCGGCCTTCCGGGTCTGCCGATGCACTTGCGCCTTGACGAGCTGTCCGCGTTTTTTCTTCTCGTCATCGGCGCGGGCACGTTCGGAACTTCCATGTTCTCGGCCGGGTACTTTCGCGCCGGCGAAGGAACAGCGCCCGGACTGCTATGCCTGGAATACCACGTCTTTTTGGCCGCAATGGCCCTGGTCACCCTTGCCGACGATGCCTACTGCTTCATGGTGATGTGGGAGACGATGGCGCTGTCGTCTTTTTTCCTTGTCACCGCGAACCACCGGGTGGCCAGCGTGCGCCAAGCCGCGTACCTGTACCTGCTGCTCGCGCACATCGGCGCGATCGCGGTCTTGCTGTGTTTTGGTGTGCTGCAGGCCAACACCGGGGACTATACCTTCGCCAACTTGCGCGCCCAGCATCTCGATGCGTTTTGGGCCTCCATTGCCTTTGGTTTTGCCGTCTTTGGATTTGGTGCCAAAGCCGGCCTCGTGCCGGTGCATGTGTGGTTGCCCGAGGCGCACCCGGCGGCGCCTTCCCCGGTATCCGCGCTCCTGAGCGCGGTCATGCTCAAGACCGCAATCTACGGACTGCTGCGCATCGGATTTGACCTGCTGCACGGCGGCCTTTGGTGGTGGGGTGCCGTGTTGCTGGCGCTGGGCCTGATCAGTGCCTTGGTGGGCGTGGTATTTAGCACGGTGCAAACCGAAATGAAGCGCCTGCTGGCCTACTCCTCCATCGAAAACATCGGTCTCATCGTCACCGGGCTGGGTCTTGCGCTGATATTTCGCTCCTACGGCATGGGCAACCTCGCCGCGCTGGCGCTAAGCGCCGCGCTCGTGCACGTTCTTGCGCATGCATTTTTCAAGAACCTGCTGTTCCTGGGAACCGGAGCCGTGCTCCACGCCACCGGGGAACGCAACCTGGGCAAGCTCGGCGGCCTGATGCGCTCGATGCCGTGGGTCGCCTGGTTGGTGTTCGTTGGGGTGCTTGCGGGTGCGGGACTTCCGCCGCTGGCGGGATTCGTCTCCGAATGGCTGCTGCTGCAAAGCTTCCTGTTCACCACGGCCCTGCCCAACTCGTTTCTGGACATGCTCATCCCGCTCGTGGCCGCCGCCATTGCGCTGGTCGTTGCGCTGGCCGGCTACGCCATGGTGAAATTCTTCGGCGTGATCTTTCTTGGACAGCCGCGCGAAGAAAAACTGTTGCGCGCCCATGATGCGGGCCTCTGGCAGCGAATCGGTCTGGCGTGGTTTGCCGCGGGATGCCTCGCGATGGGTCTGCTGCCCGTACCGCTCATCGACATTGTCGACCGCGTGACACAGCGCCTGCTGGGAGCGGGACTGGCGCAGACCGTGCACGCAAATGGCTGGCTGCTGCTTGCGCCGATCGGTCTGGAGCGAGCCAGCTACGGCCCCGCAGTGTTCCTGGGCGGAGTGTCTGCGGGTGTTTTGCTGGGCGTGCTCATCGCCCGCCGCCTCTACCGGGGCACCCTGCGGCGCGCCGACCCCTGGGCGTGCGGCTACGTCGGCATCAACGCACGCATGCAAGACACGGCGGAGGGCTTCGGTCAGCCGATCCGGCAGATCTTCGAGCCCTTTTTCCGCATCACCCGAGAGCAGCCTTCGCCCTTTGACGCCCGCCCACACTATCGCGTCGACGTGCAGGACCGACTCTGGCACGGGCTCTACCTGCCGATCGCGCGCCTCGTCGACTGGCTGGCGCGTGCGGTAGGCCGGCTGCAGCAGGGGCGAATTTCGACGTATCTGATGTACAGCTTTGTCACGCTGGTCATCATGCTGCTGCTCGTACGAAGATGAACGTCAGCACCACCGGCATCCTTGCGCAGTCCTTGGAGATCGCCCTGGCACTGGCGGCGGCGCCGCTGCTGCTGGGCTGGGTGGACCAGTGGCGGGCGCGCCTGCAAAACCGCTCGGCTCCTCCCATTACGCAGCCCTACCGTGTGCTGCGCAAACTCTTTCACAAGGAGTCTGTGGTCGCCGGATCGGCCTCGCCCCTTTTTCGATTCACGCCCTATGTCATGTTCGGCTGCATGACGCTGGCGTGCGCGATCGTGCCCACGATCTCCACGGACCTGCCGCTGGCCACCGCCGCCGACGCAATTGCTCTCGTTGGCCTGTTTGCCCTCGCTCGCACTTTCATTGCGCTGGCGGCGATGGACATCGGCACGGCCTTCGGGACCATGGGTGCGCGCCGCGAGATGCTCATCGGGTTCCTGGCCGAGCCGGCATTGCTCATGGCGCTGTTTTGCACTTCTTTGATCACCCATTCGACCTCGCTTGCCAACATGGTGGGCACGATGACGCATCGCCATTACGTGCTCGAGCCCAGCCTGGCGTTTGCTGGTGTGGCATTCACGATGGTCTCGCTGGCGGAGAACGCGCGCGTCCCGGTGGATAACCCGGCGACGCATCTGGAGCTGACGATGATCCACGAGGCCCTGATCCTGGAGTATTCGGGTCGGCACCTGGCCATGATGGAATGGGCCGCCTCGCTCAAGCTTTTTGCCTACTCGTGCATCGGCCTGGCCCTGTTCTTCCCGTGGGGGATTGCCGAGGTCGACTCGCCGCTGGCGATGCTCTTTGCCGTGCCGGTGCTCGTCTTCAAGCTCGCCATCGGCGGCGTGCTGCTTGCGCTCATCGAAACGGCGAGCGCCAAGATGCGCATCTTCCGCGTGCCGGAGTTTCTGGCCACCTCCTTTTTGCTGGCAGTCATCGGGCTGTTGGTGCACCAATTGCTGGAGTCCTGACCGTGCACGCGCTGCTCAACCAAAGCATCAACCTGTACGCGGCCTTCTTGCTGATCGTCTCCTTTGCGATGATCTCGCAGCGGCGCATCTTGAGTCTCGTGCACCTGTATACAACGCAGGGCGTGGCACTGGTCCTTGCAACGGTCACGGTCGCATATCTCACGAGCCAGCCGCACCTGTTTTACTCCGCCGTCATCACGCTCGCGCTGAAGGTCTTTCTGATTCCCATCATGCTGCACCGGGTCATCGACCGGCTCGACGTGCGCTGGGACATCGAGCCGCTGATCAACATCCCGACAACCATGTTGATCGGCATCGTTCTCGTGGTCTTTGCCTTCAACCTGGCGCTGCCGATATCGCAGCTCTCCTCGTCCATCGCGCGCTCCACGCTCGGCATCGCGCTGGCCTGCGTGCTGCTGTCATTCATGATGATGATCGTGCGGGCCAAGGCGATTCCGCAGGTGATCGGCTTTTTGGCGATGGAAAACGGCCTTTTCTTCGCGGCCACCGCCGCCACCAACGGCATGCCGATGATCGTGGAGCTGGGAATCGCCCTCGATGTGCTGGTCGGAGTGCTGATCCTGGGCGTGTTCATGTTTCAGATTCGAGAACAGTTCGACAGTCTCGACATCCGGCATCTGGAGCGGCTGCGGGAGGAATGAGGTGAAGCGCCGCTTGCCAATCCACGCCACGCTTGGCCTAGCGGCGAGGGCGGTACGCTGATGCCTGCCACCTTGCCGCTTTTTCTCACCTTGCTTTTGCCCATCGCGGGCGGCGGCGTGCTCGCGCTCTTCGGGCACCGCGAGCGCGGGCCCCAAATCAACGTGGCCTTCAGTTTCGCCACCTTCGCGTCCGCCCTTTGGCTGACGGCAGAAGTCATTCTGGGCACTCCCATTCTGGGTTTTGAGGAGCGGTTTTTCATCGACCCGCTCAACGCCTTTCTGGTCGCTTTGACCGCGCTGGTGGGATTTACCACCTCGCTGTTTTCGCAGCCTTACATGCGAATCGAACGTGAGCACGGCAAGATGACCGCTCCGCGCATGCGCCTTTTCCACAGCATGTACCAGCTGTTCATCGCGATGATGCTCATGGCGCTCACCACCAACAATCTCGGTGTCTTGTGGGTTGCGATGGAGGCGGCGACGTTGACGACGGTTTTGCTCGTGTCGGTCTACCGCACCCCGGCCAGTCTGGAAGCCGCCTGGAAGTACTTTATCTTGTGCGGCGTGGGAATTGCGCAGGCGCTGTTTGGCACGATGCTGCTCTACCTTGCCGCCGACCGGGTGATCGGGGGCGGCGAAGGAGCCTTGCTCTGGACGCATCTGGCGGCGGTCAAAACGCAGCTCGAACCCAACATACTGGCCCTTGCCTTTGTCTTTCTGATGCTGGGCTACGGCACCAAGGTGGGACTCGTGCCGGTGCACAACTGGCTGCCCGATGCCCATGCCGAAGGCCCCACGCCGATTTCCGCCGTGCTCTCGGGCTTGTTGCTCAATGTGGCGCTCTACGCGATTTTGCGCTGCAAGAGCCTCGCCGAGGGCGCGATGACCAACGGTCTTGCCGGACGCACGATGGTGGCCTTTGGCATCGTCTCGGTGGTCGTGGCGGCGTTTTTTCTGCGTCGCCAGCGCGACGTCAAGCGCATGTTTGCCTACTCTTCGATCGAGCACATGGGCTTGATGACCTTCGCTTTTGGTCTGGGCGGACCAATCGCGAACTTTGCCGGTCTGCTGCACATGACGGTGCATTCGCTTACCAAATCGGCGATCTTCTTTGCGGTGGGCCACGCCACCCAGCGCGCCGGCTCCCAACTCATGGATGACATCCGCGGCCTGCTGCAATCGAGTCCCACCCTGGGCTGGGGTCTGGTGCTGGGTTCGCTGGCGATTCTGGGACTTCCACCCTTTGGCGTGTTTGCCAGCGAATTTTTGATCCTCACCAGCGCCATGCGCCAACTGCCCTGGGCCACGCCCGTGCTGCTGCTGGCACTGGGCGTTGCATTTGCTGCGGTCTTTGGGCGCGTGCAGGCGATGGTGTTTGGCGAATCGACACAGCCGCCGTTGCCGCATCGGCCTGCGCTGGTGCCGGTATTTGTGCATCTGGGGCTGACACTTATGCTCGGCATCTTTGTCCCGCCGTTCCTCAATGAGTGGTATCAGCAGGCCGCCGCCCTCATTGGTGGTTGAATCCAGGTGCATGGACAGCAGACGCTTGACGGTGCTTGAGCGCGATCGAGGAAACAGAGCCAGTGATGACAGACGAGCCGGGTAGGGATGCGAGCGCGGCGCTGGCCCAAGCCGGGCTGCGCGCGCAAACGCCCGCCGCCCCAAGTGCATTTCGCCTGCCCGGAATGGATTTGAGCTTCGCGCGTCTGCCTGGAGCGCTGCCCATGTACCGGGCCCCGGTGACGCGCGCGCAGTGGCGCGCGGCCGCAAGCGTCGTGCGCTCTCTGGGCGGGCGTCTGATCACCATTTGGGGAATCGACCGCCGCAGCAGCGCCGGGCATTTTGCCGTGGACGTCGCCTATGCTTTGAACTCGGGCCTGGTGTGGTTGGACCTTGCCCTGACCGATGCGGAACCCACGAGTTACCCCGATCTGACGCCGACGTTTCCGTCGGCCGCGCGCTTGCAGCGCGCCGTCGCCGATCTCAGCGGTCTGGTCGCGAGCGCAAGCCAGGACTCGCGCCCCTGGCTGCGTCACGCGGCGTGGCCCGAGGATTACTTTCCGCTGCGCCGGGAACCGAGCGGTCGCGAGCGCTTCGAGGCGCTCGATGAGTCCTATCCATTCGTCACGGTCACCGGCGATGGAGTCCACGAAATTGCGGTCGGCCCGGTGCACGCAGGCATCATCGAGCCAGGACACTTCCGATTCTCTGTGGTCGGCGAAAAGGTACTGCGCCTGGAGCAACGCCTGGGCTACACGCACAAGGGCGTCGAAAAGCGCATGGAGGGCATGGGCCTGGCGCAAGGCGCGCGCGTGGCGGCACGGGTTTCGGGCGACAGTACCGTGGCCTTCGGCTGGGCGTACTGCTGCGCGCTCGAGGCGCTTGCCGCGACCGAAGTGCCACAGCGCGTCCAGTGGCTACGCGCCATCGCGCTGGAGCGCGAGCGCGTTGCCAACCATCTGGGTGATCTGGGCGCGCTGGGCAATGACGCGGCCTTTGCCTTCGGCCTGGCGCAGTTTTGGCGACTGCGCGAGGCCTGGCAGCGTCGCAGCCAAGAGTTGATGGGGCATCGACTCATGATGGACTGGGTCGTGCCGGGGGGCGTGGAAAGCGACCTCTCCCTCGAGGGGCTGCGGACCCTGCGCGAAGACTGTCAGGCGCTCGAGGCCCAGGTACGCCTGCTCCAATCCATCTACGACGCGCACGCGGGCGTGCAAGACCGCTTCGTTGGCACCGGCCGAGTCGATGCGCAACTCGCGCGCCAGCTCAACCTGACCGGTATGGCCGCGCGGGCGAGCGGGGTCGGAAGTGATTTGCGCTCAGACCTTGCCGGCGCTCCGTACGACGCGCTGCAGGTGCGCAAGGCACAGGCCACCGAGGGCGACGTCGCCGCGCGTGTTGCGGTGCGTTTCGCCGAGATCTACGAATCGCTGCGCCTGCTCGACCTCATGGCACGGGATCTGCCCGCCGGCGCAAGCCGCGTAGTCCCGCCGGCGCCACGGCCCGGAGGATGCGGCGCGGGCTGGGTCGAGGGCTGGCGCGGCGAAGTCCTGGTCGCAATCGAGCTCGACGACCGCGGTCTGATCGGTCGTGCCCACTGCCACGATCCGTCCTGGCAGAACTGGCCTGCCCTCGAGCACGCGGTGATCGGCAACATCGTTCCGGATTTTCCGCTCATCAACAAGTCGTTTAACTTGAGCTATTCCGGACAGGATCTCTGATGCCCTGGCGGATGCTTCGACAAATCGCGCGCGTGGGCATACTCACCGAACCAGCGCCGCAACCCGATGGCCCGGAGTCCTTGCGTGCGGACCAGGCCGAGCAGCGCGCGGTCCGGGAAGAGATCCTCGCGGTGCTCGGGCGCGCCTTGGCCATCCGACAGGTCGATCCGGGTTCGTGCAACGGCTGCGAGCTGGAGATTCACGCACTGAACAACCCCTATTACAACATCGAGGGGCTGGGCATCAAGTTTGTGGCCAGTCCCCGCCACGCGGACCTGCTGCTCGTGACAGGGCCGGTTTCGGCCCACATGGAGGCTGCGCTGCGCCGCACCTACGAGGCCATGCCGGCGCCCAAGCTCGTCGTAGCCGTCGGCGAATGCGGCTGCAATGGAGGGGTCTTCGGCGAGAGCTACGCCAGCCGTGGCCGGGTTTCCAACGTACTGCCCGTGGACGTCGAGGTAGGCGGCTGTCCACCGCCGCCACTGGAGATCCTGCGCGCCATCCGCCGCGCGTTGCGCTAGAAGAGCTCGAGTTCCGCCGAGGGCGACTGGTTCTGCCGAATCTGGCCCTCGCGCAACAGTGCCTCGTAGCACTGTGTGGCGTTGCGCCCGTGCTGTTTGGCGTAATACAGCGCGGTGTCGGAGCGTCCGACCGCGGAGGCCGGAACATCGTGGGGACCGACCCTTGTATAGCCGATGCTCACCGTCACCTTGCCCACTTGGGGAAAGTTGTGGTCGGCCACCACCTGGCGGAAGCGGTCGAAGGCAACGCCAGCGCCATGTTCGTCCGTGCCGTCCACGATGACGACAAACTCCTCGCCGCCAAAGCGGTAAATGAGCTCGGTGCTCCGAAACGACTCGAACATGAGCCGCGCGATGAGCAAAAGAACCTCGTCGCCGAACAGATGCCCGAAGGTGTCGTTGATGGTCTTGAAGCGATCCACGTCGATGATGCCCAGCCAGCTGCCGGGTGTCGTTGCCTGCGGCGGTGTGGCCGCGGCGAGGGCCCGGCGCCGCTTGGCGAAGGTGGTCTCGAACGTGCGCCGGTTCAACAGCCCCGTGAGCGTATCGCGCTCGCCGTAGTCAAGCGCGGTGAGATGGTTGCGCAAAATGCGCAGCACTCCCTGCACGAGGCTCGCATCGTGCGGTCGCATTGCGGCGCGCTCACCCGAAAACTCCACCTCGATGAGGCCGATTAACCCGCTGCTGCTCATCAAGGGAAACACGCTGTCGAAGCGCTCGGTCGCGTTCCCGTCGGGCAAATAATGCACCGCGTCACCCAGCAGCGCACACTCCTGCCACTGCGGCTTTTCGCTCACGAGCGGCAGCAGTGCCGGATCCGTCGGGTCGCCGCCTACGTGCAGGCCTTGCGCATCCATGTACGCCCGCAGTTGCACGCGCTGGCGGCCTTCTTCGCTCAAGACCCGGTAGACCCGCACGCAGTTGGGCTGCACCTGCTCGTAGAGCATGCGCGCGACCGCACGGTCGAGCTCGTCGCGATCGCGATGCGACGTTGCAAGCGCTACAGCATCAATGAGGTTGGGTTTCACAAATGCAAAAGGGTGGCAACCGGGCCGGACTTCTCCCCGTAGGACAGTCCAATCGTAGGACAGCGCTACCCCGGCAAAACCCGGAATATTCCCTTGAAACCTTCCTAACGCGGGATATCGAAGCAAATCGCAGCCCGGCTCCGGTCTAAATTGCTGCGGCGCACAATATGCGCTCCGGCCTCCGGGGCACGGTGGCCTTTTTTTGCCATTCCGCCCTGTGCGCGTCCTGGAGGCGTTGCTTGCGGGACCGGGACGGCCGCGCGGCGGACCGTGGTTGATAAACTGCGCCTGGTCCGCTAAAAAAAATATCTACCGTGATTCTTCCTGTCCCGCCGCACACACCACCCGAGCCCGTGAGATGACCGTGCAAGCTCCGCTGTCCGACAGCGCCATCGAAATGGCGCGCTTCAACATGATCGAGCAACAGATCCGGCCTTGGGAGGTCCTGGACCAGTCTGTCCTTGACCTGCTCGCACAGGTGCGCCGTGAGCAGTTCGTGCCCTCGCACTTGCGCGCGCTCGCCTTTGTTGACTTTGAGTTGCCCTTGAACATCGATGGCGTCGAGACAGGCGAGAACATGCTTGCGCCCAAGGTGGAGGCCCGGCTGCTGCAGGAACTGGGCATTCATCCGCACGAGCAGGTCCTGGAAGTCGGCACGGGTTCGGGCTACATGGCCGCGCTGGCCGCGCACAAGGCGCAGACCGTCTGGACGATCGAGATCGATCCGCGTTTGCAGGCCTTTGGCGCCGCCAACCTCGCGCGCGCAGGTGTGCGCAACGCTCGGGTGGAAGGAGGCGACGGATCGTTGGGTTGGCCCGCGCACGCGCCCTATGACGTGATCATCGTGTCTGGGTCGCTGCCGTTTTTGCCCGCGGAGCTCCTCGCGCAGCTCAAGATGGGCGGGCGCCTGGCGGCAATTATTGGCGATGCCCCGGTTATGAGCGCGCAGATCGTCACTCGCACCGGCCAAGACTCGTTTGAGCCGCTGACGTTGTTTGAGACGTGCACCAAGCCGCTACGCCTTGCGCGGCAACCGTCGAAATTCCGATTCTGATGCGTCGCGCGCCGCGCATGGTGCCGGGGATTGCCCGCTGGGTCGCCTCGATGCTCCTGGTGATCGCGCCGCCGGCATTTGCCGAGGGCACCGATTTGCTCACGCTCACGCGCGAAGCCCTCGTCAACGATCCAACGTACAGCGCGGCGCGCTTCGCGCAGCTTGCGGCAATCGAGGCCGTGCCGCAGGCACGTGCCAACCTGCTGCCGAACGTCAACGCGTCGCTGTCCGAATCGGCCAATCGCGTCGACTATCGTTCCACCAATGACGCGCTCGAACCCAGTTACGAGAAGACGTTCAATTCCTGGGGACCGGCGTTGAACTTCACGCTGCCCGTCTATAGCGCGCCGTTATGGGAAAACCTGACCCAGGCCAAACTTTCGGTCAAGCAAAGCGAGGCGAGACTCGCGCAAGCGCGCGCGGAGCTGCTGCTACGCGTCGCGCAGGCTTACTTCGACGTCCTGGCGGCGCAAGATGCGCTCACCGCACTGCGCGAAAACAAAAAGGCGGTCTCCGAGCAGCTCGCACAGGCCAAGCGCGAGTTCGAGGCGGGCACCAAGACCATTGTCGATACGCATGAGGCCAAAGCGCGCTACGACCAAATCGACGCCCAGGAACAGGTGGCGCGCGCCGATCTGGCCGTCAAACAAAGCGCGCTGCGCGCGATCATCGGCCACGATGCGGGTGAACTCAAGGCGCTGCGCGACCCGGTACGCCTCGAGCCGCCCCGGCCCAACGACGTGGACACGTGGGCGCACGACGCCGAGGACGCCAACTATTCGGTGGTCGCGGCGCGCGCCTCCGCCGAGATCGCGCGCCACGAAACCCGGCGCGCGCGCGACGCCTATCTGCCATCGGTCAATCTCACCGGTGGCGTTCAGTACCAGCGCTCGACGGGCAACATCTACCTACCGGTCGGCAACAACACGACGGCGTCGAACCTGGGCATTACGCTCACGGTGCCCGTGTTCACGGGCGGTGCGATCCAAAGCCAGGTGCGCGAGGCCCTGGCCCATGAAAGTCGGGCCGACGAGGATCTGGAGCTGGCTCGTCGCACCGCGGCCCAAGCTGCACGGCAGGCGTATACGGGCGTGGATTACGGTCTGGCACAAGTGCAGGCGCTCGAGTCCGCGGAGGTCTCCGCCAAGACGCAGCTCGACTCCACGCGCCTGGGATACCAAGTCGGGGTGCGCATCAATCTGGACGTACTCAACGCCAACACGCAGCTCTTCAATACCCAGCGCGACCTCAAGAAAGCGCGCTACGACTTTCTGGTGAGCGGTCTGAAACTCAAGGCGGCGGCCGGCGATTTGCAAGACGAGGACGTCCAGACCGTCAACGCCCTGCTGCAGAAGTAGCGACGGCGAGCGCCTCGTCGATGAGCTGCACCGTGCGCTCGGTGGCGCCGCGGTGCGCCCGGGCAAAGTCCAGCGCTGCCGCTGCCATATGCTGCTGCTGCGGGACGGCGCAAATCTGCTGCATTGCCAGCAGCGCCTGGGACGCGTCGGACACGCGCCGCGCAGCACCTGCCGCGAGCGCGTCTTCGGCCGCCTGCGCAAAATTGAACATGTGCGGCCCCAGCACCACGGGGCAGCCGCAGGCGCACGCTTCAATCAGGTTTTGGCCGCCCAGCGGCTGGAGACTGCCGCCGATGAGCGCCACGTCGGCCATCGCGTAATACAGCGGCATCTCGCCCATCGAATCGCCGAGCAGGACCACGCGCGCCCGCGGCTCCTGCGCCGCCTCGGCGCCCGAGGCCTTCTCCCACTGCGCGCGCCGCAGCACCGTCGCGCCCCAGGACTGCAGCAGCGCGGCAACCTGCTCGAAGCGCTGGGGGTGACGCGGAACAAATAGCAATAGCGGTTGACGCTCGTGCGCCGCAGCCCCGTGGGAACCCTGCAACGCCTCCACGGCCGTGAGAATTTGGCGCTCCTCGCCCTCACGCGTGCTGGCGAAAAGCCAAAGCGGGCGGTCCCCCAGGACTTCGCGTAAACGCGCGCGCAGGCTACGGCCCTGGGCGAGCTGCTGCGCATCGGGTTGCAGATCGAATTTCAGATTGCCGGTCACCCGGATCGGACCGTCGTAGATTCGGGCAATACGCTGCGCGTCGGCCGCGCTTTGCGCGCCCACGCTCGTTACGCACGCGGCGGCTTGCACAATCAGGTTCCCATAGCGCAGTGCCTTGCGCAAGGAGCGTGCGGACAGCCGGGCATTGGCCAGCACCATGGGGACGCCGCGCTCATGAGCCGCGTACAGCAAGTTGGGCCAGACCTCGGTTTCCATGAGGATCCCTGCGCGGGGCGCCGTCTCGAGAAAGAATCGCCGCACTGCGGAAGGCAAATCGTAGGGCAGGTAGCGCTGCTGCACGCGTTGCGGCAGCGTTCGCGCGATTTCGGCACCGGCCGCCCGTCCTGTCGGCGTCATGTGCGTGAGAACAAATTGCGCGCGCGGATGCGTGCGCGCGAGGCCCTGAATCAGGGGCTGCGCCGCTCGCGTCTCGCCGACGGAAACGGCGTGCACCCAGATCACATCGGCGTCCGGGCCCGCTGGGCAGATTGCACCTCGACCCCAAAAGCGCTCGCCCCAGTTGCGCCGGTACTCGCTTTGCCGCACGCCGCGCCACAGCAGATAGAGCGCAACGAAGGGCAGCGCGGCAATCCAGGCAACCGTGTACCAGGCCGCCGGACGCTGGACGCTCATTGGGGACAGGTGGCGCTGAGCCGATCGACCGCCGAGCACACCTGCTCGACGCTCGGCACCTGTGCAACGCCGCCCAGGCTGATTGCGCGCTCGCCTCCGCGCAGCCCCACAAGCGTAGTGTCGTAATCGCAAAAAATGCCCACAGTTGGTGCACCGAGGGCAGCCGCCAGGTGTGTGAGTCCGGTGTCGAGGCCCACCACGATGCGAGCCCTCGCGGCCAAAGCGGCGATTTGCGCAATGCTTGACTTGGGCAGCACGTGGGCAGACTGCATCTGGGCCGCACGCAGCACGCTGATCTCGTGCTCCGCGTGGCTGCCCCATACGAGCCAGCTCTGCAATCCGCGCCGGGCGAGTGCCTGCTCGAGCATCAGCCAGTGCTGATCCGGCCAGAGCTTGCTGGCCCGACTTGCATTGGACAGCAGCAGTGCAAACGGTGGCGCCTCGGGCTCACCCTCGGCTTGCGGCAGGCGCAGGCCAAATCGCTCGGGCATTTCGAGCGCATAACCGAGCGCGGCGGCGCCGAGCCTTCGGATGCGATCAATGGCGTGCAGACGCGGATCGACGAACACCCGTCGCCGATACAGCAGTGCCGCGAGCGGCTCGCGCACGACACCCGGGCCGAATCCGGTCACCGGTCCGCGCGCGTTCCACGCGACCGCCGCGCTCTTGAGAAGTCCCTGGCAATCGATGATCGTGTGATAACGCGTCTTTCGCAGCGCGCGGCGCGCCTCGAGCATCTGGCGCCAGGATCCGGGTCGCAGCAGTTCTCGTCGCCAGCGCCGTAGCGCGATCGGGAAGACGCGAGCAACCGCGGGGTGCAGCCGCGGAATGTCCGCAAACGCCTCCTCGATAACCCAGTCGATTCGGGCATGAGGGAAGACGCGTGCAATATCCGACACCATGGGCAGGGCGTGGACGACATCGCCCATCGACGAAATCTTGACGATCAGCACGCGCACGAACCGAGTCTAACAAAGCGAGTTGCGTGGACCCCGAATCGGCCGGTCGCGCATCGTTTTTCCGCTAATATCGCGGCACGCTTTACCCTCAGCTTTCGGCGCTTGCCCTGCGGCGCCCCCGCTTTGCCCGCGCTCCGCAGCCGAGCTCAAGCGCCCGGTTACTTTGGAAATTGAGATGGAACGCCCCGGCACTGCCTACGCACTGGAAATCAACCCCAGGATTCCTCGCCGTCTTGCGCGTCTTGACGAGATTGCGCACGACCTGTGGTACAGCTGGGACCGCTCCACGCGCCAGCTTTTTGCACGTCTGGACACCCATCTGTGGAATGCCGTCGGTCACAGCCCCAAAGTGCTGCTCAAGCGCATCGACGAACGCCGGCTGACGGAGGCTTCGGAGGACCCGGGCTTTCTCAACAGCTTTCAGCGCATGCTCTCAGCGTACGACTCGTACCTGGGCGAGACGGCGCGCAACGACGGCTCTTCGGTGCTTGGCGAAAACGACTTGATCGCGTATTTCTGCGCCGAGTTTGGATTCCACGAGAGTCTGCCGATTTATTCCGGCGGCCTGGGCATCTTGGCCGGCGATCATTGCAAAGCCGCCAGCGACCTGCGCCTGCCCTTCATCGGCATCGGTCTGCTCTACCGCCAGGGCTACTTTCAGCAGAAGATCGACGCCAGCGGCAACCAGGAAGCGATCTACCAAGACAGCGAATTCGACGATCTGCCGGTCACACCGGTGCTCGATGCCAACGGGGCCGAGGTCTGCATCGACATCCCACTGTCGGACCGGACGCTCAAGGTCAAACTCTGGAACGTGCGGGTTGGCCACGTCCGGCTCCTGCTGCTCGACACCGACTTGCCGGCCAACGCCGAGAGCGACCGGCATGTCACCCACCGCCTCTATGGTGGCGACCGCGAGGTGCGCATCTTGCAGGAGATCGTGCTGGGCATGGGTGGCGTGCGCGCTCTGGCCACACTGGGGATGCGCCCGACGGTGTGGCACATGAACGAGGGCCACGCCGCCTTCCTCGTGCTCGAGCGCATCCATCAGCACATGCACGGTGGGCTCGATTTTGCCGCAGCACTGGAAGCGGTGGCTGCCAACACGGTGTTCACCACCCACACGGCGGTGGCCGCGGGGCATGACCGGTTTTCGGCCGACCTTTTCAATCGGTATTTCGACTCGTATTGCCGCAAGCACGGCATCGAGCCGCAACGGCTCTTTGCGCTCGGACGCGCGGGCAGCGGTACCGAATTTGACATGACTGCGCTGGCGGTACGTGGATCCCGCTTTCAAAATGGCGTCTCCAAGATCCACGGCGAGGTGAGCGCGGAAATGCTGCGCGACCTCTGGCCGCAGATCCCGCCCGCGGAAAATCCCCTGACCCACGTCACGAACGCGGTGCACGTTCCGACCTTCCTCTCACCGGACTGGGTCAATGATTTTGACCGGTTCTTGGGCTTTGACTGGCTCGACCGTATCAACGACCCGGCCGTATCGGGTCGAGTCGACGAGTTGCCTGACCATATCGTTTGGAGCCGGCACCAGTTCTTAAAGTCGCAGATGTTGCGCCTGGTACGCCACCGCGTCGCGGAGCAGCACAACCGCAACCGAGGCAGCGAGGCGCACCTGGATCGGATGCTGCGCTTTGCCGACCCGGACAATCCCAACGTCCTCACGATCGGATTTGGCCGGCGCTTTGCGACTTACAAGCGAGCCACGCTGCTGTTTGAAAATCTCGAATGGCTGCGCCAGATCGTGAGCGATGCCAAGCGGCCGGCACTGTTTATTTTCGCCGGCAAGGCGCATCCCGCCGACCAGCCCGGCCAGGACCTCATCCGCCGTCTGGCGCAGGTGGCGCGCATGCCCGAGTTCGAAGGGCGGATCTTGCTCGTCGAAGGCTACGATTTGCGCTTGGCACGCCGCCTCGTGTCCGGCGTCGATGTCTGGCTCAATAACCCGGTCTATCCGCTGGAGGCGTCGGGCACCTCCGGAATGAAAGCCGGCATCAACGGCGTGCTCAACCTCTCGG
>Ga0187778_10001736_pt1 | contig 15005 bp, 12 predicted proteins | sample 1015_Q2_SP5_20_M_FD_132418 | JGI IMG/M metagenome (GOLD analysis project Ga0187778, IMG submission 132418) | Tropical peat soil microbial communities from peatlands in Department of Meta, Colombia - 1015_Q2_SP5_20_MG | ecosystem: Environmental > Terrestrial > Soil > Wetlands > Peat | place... | reverse complement strand
GTGTTACTCACCCGGTCGCCACTTTACTCAGGGATTGCTCCCCTTTCTCGTTCGACTTGCATGTGTTAGGCACGCCGCCAGCGTTGATTCTGAGCCAGGATCAAACTCTCGTTTGAAACCTGATGTCTGCCGACGGATGGAAGGCAGACTGCCATCGCCGCCGCTCGAAAGGGCGGGATGGCCGCTGCTTGGATCAACACCAAGCAGCCATCTTGTGAGATCGCTCGGATTCGAACCCGAGCCATTCTTCTCACGACTGGCACGTTCAACCTAGTTTGTCAAAGACCGAATCGCACTCCCGCCTGAGCGGGCGCCTTCGGTCCCAAACGGATCTTGGAAGCACCACATGCCAAAAGCACGCAGCTATCCGCGATCCGCTGGTCCTCGAAACCGTTACACCTTACAGGCCGCGCAATCAGGTGTCAATCCGCTGCTATCACAGGATTTCCACCTCTTTTCAACCGACTCCCGCCCACTCAACCTGGCGGTTCCGCCATCTTTTGGGGAAACTAGCTGCCAAGGAATCTACTCTGGTCGCGAGCAGCCGATTTGGAGCGCGCAGCAGAACTTCATCTTCCGCATGCCTGAACACTGTACCCGCACAGGTTGGCTGGGCCAATCGGCTCCAGCCGACACGGAAGCCTATCGTTCGTAAAAGATCTATTGGAGGTTCTTGCGAAAACGCTTAAACCCTTCGAGGAACGCTGTCCCCGAATTCAGCCCCGTGGCCGGGGCGAGTCTTTGTACTTCCTGTTTGATGCCGGACGAGCGTCGGAAGACCCAAGATAAAACGCCCGGCTAAAGCCACGTTGTCCTCTGACGTATCTATTTTTATACCACTCCCACAGAATTGGTGCAAGGACCTGGATGCGAATGGTGGACCAATCTTGTTACCCCGCCCTATCGAGGCCTACCAAGTGGCCGTTCACGCTCGGGGGGCAACGCCGCCGGACGACCTGTGATTCTTGCTGTCGAACCCTCGAGAATCAATGTCTGCACCACGCCAGAGAAAATGCCCACCGATACGGCACTGCTTCTGTCGCGGTCGGAGCAGACGACGGCAACTCGGGGCCGAATTCCCGGGGCGACGGCTCGCCAACGACTGGCGTTCGATCGCGGTCGGTAGCCGATACCGCGCCGCGAACGACGTGGATGGATCGGCAAGCATGCGCCGGCGAAGCCGTGAAGGAGCACCAAAGTAACACAGCCATTTCGGGGCACTCCCTTTTGCTCGATTCATCTTTGGTAGACTGAGCCTTTACTTTCACCATGGGGGACTCTCCCATCATCGTGACGGGAGGAGCCGGATTCATAGGCTCCAATTTCGTGTTGCGGTGGCTTGAAACCGAATCCAGCCCGGTCATCAACCTCGACAAACTCAGCTACGCCGGCAATATGGGAAATTTGGCGAGCGTGAGCGCCCACCCGCGCCATAGTTTCGTACACGGGGACATCGGTGATCGTAAGCTGGTGTGCGACCTACTCGAGCGCCGGCGTCCGCGCGCCATTGTCCATTTTGCCGCCGAAAGTCACGTCGATCGCTCCATCCACGGGCCGGATGACTTCGTACGGACCAACGTGAATGGCACCTTCTCGCTGCTTGAGGAAGCGCGCGCCTACTGGACTGCGATGGATGGAAATGAGAAGAACCAGTTTCGCTTCCTGCATGTCTCAACCGACGAGGTGTACGGATCCCTGGGACCGACCGATCCCCCCTTCCAGGAATCCACCCCTTATGCCCCCAATAGCCCGTACGCGGCGTCGAAAGCCAGTTCTGATCACTTGGTGCGTGCCTATCATCACACCTACGGTCTGCCCACGCTAACCACGAATTCGTCGAACAACTATGGACCCTACCAGTTTCCCGAGAAGCTGATTCCGCTCACCATCCTGCACGCTCTCCAGGGAAAGCCGATTCCGGTGTACGGTGACGGCCAGAACGTGCGCGACTGGCTGTTTGTCGAAGACCACTGTCGCGCCATCCGAACCGTTCTGGCGCGCGGGAAGCCGGGCGAAACCTACAACATCGGTGGACAGAACCAGAAGCCCAACATGGAAATTGTGAAAACCATCTGCTCCATTCTCGATCGACTGCGGCCGGGCGATCCGGTGGTTCCGCACTCCCGACTGATCAAGATGGTCGCGGATCGCCCCGGGCACGATCGGCGTTACGCTATCGATGCCAGGAAGATTGAGAAGGAACTGGGATGGCGGCCGCAAGAGAGCTTTGAAAGCGGGATTCGCAAGACCGTCGAGTGGTATCTGGCCAACCCGGCGTGGGTGGAGGATGTAACCAGCGGAAGTTATCGGCAGTGGATTCAGACCCAGTACTCGCTGTGAGTTCGATGCCAACGGCGACCAGAGCTAGCTGAAAGATGGCAAAAACCGCCAAAGCTTCCCTGTATAAGGGGATCATCTTAGCCGGTGGATCGGGCACCCGCCTCTATCCCGTAACCCATGCGGTGTGCAAGAGCCTGCTGCCCATCTACGACAAACCGATGATCTATTATCCCCTGTCGACCCTGATGTTGGCCGGGATCCAAGACGTTCTCATCATCTCCACCCCGGAAGATGTGCCGCGATTTCGGCAGTTTCTGGGAGATGGGTCGCGCTTCGGATTGCACTTCGACTATGTGGTCCAGCCCAAGCCGGAGGGAATCGCGCAAGCCTTCTTAGTCGGCAAGGATTTCATCGCCGATTCCTGCTGTGCCCTGGTGCTCGGAGACAATATTTTCTATGGGCATGATCTGGCGAAGTGCTTAGCCGATGCCTCCAGCCATCGAACCGGCGCGCAGATCTTTGCCTATCCGGTACACGATCCGGAGCGTTATGGCGTGGTGGAGTTCGACCAGCAAGGCCGGGCTCTCAGCTTGGAGGAAAAGCCGCGAGTGCCCAAGTCGCGCTATGCCGTGACCGGACTTTATTTCTACGACCAGCAAGTGGTGGAGATTGCGCGATCGCTCAAGCCGTCGGCGCGTGGCGAGTTGGAAATCACGGATTTGAACAAAGAGTATCTGCAGCGAGGACAACTGGACGTGAGGGTGATGGGGCGAGGCATGGCGTGGCTCGATACGGGAACGCATGAAGCCATGCTCGAAGCCTCTTTGTTTATCCAGACCATCGAAACCCGCCAGGGACTGATGGTTGCCTGTCCGGAAGAGATCGCCTACCGCTACGGATACATTACCGCGGAGCATCTGGAAGCTAGCGCATCCAGAATGCAGAACAGCGGCTATGGCCGCTATTTGTTGCAGCTGCTTCGCGAGAGAGTGTTCTAGCCGGGGTTAGAGCCTACCCAATCGGGCCCGTCTATGAAAGTCATCGAAACTCCGCTGCCGGGCACGCTTATCCTCGAGCCCAAAGTCTTCGCCGATGCCCGGGGGTTTTTCCTCGAGAGCTACAACGAGAAGGTCATGGCGCAGATTGGAATTCGGGATCGCTTCGTGCAGGACAATCATTCCTATTCCCTGCGCAACGTGATCCGCGGGCTGCACTACCAGATCTGCCACCCCCAGGGAAAACTGGTGCGAATTGTCAGCGGGGAGATCTTCGACGTGGCGGTCGACTTGCGACGCAGTTCGCCAACCTTCGGAAAATGGCACGCTGTGATTCTGGGGGGCGGGACCCAGCGCATGTTTTGGATTCCCCGCGGCTTCGCGCATGGCTTCCGTGTGCTCTCGGAAAACGCTCACGTGATGTACAAGACGACGGATTTTTACCATCCTGAGTGCGAACGCACTTTGGCCTGGAATGACCCCCGAATCGGCATCGACTGGCAAATGGAGGGAGAGGCCCTTCTATCCGCCAAAGACGGGCAGGGCGTGAGCTTCGAGCAGGCGGAAACTTTCGAGTGAGGCAGCTAGCCCCGGCGCTTTTTCCAGCCTACGGTCAAAACCCAGCCAGCAACCGGAGAGAAGTGGTGAGTTCCGTCAAGGAATGGTAGCGGTCGCCTCGTTCGAATACGCGCTTTCCTCATTGTCTGCATTCACCGAGGTGCTGACGTAGTAGTACGTCGTGCCGGACGCGATATTCGAATCGGTGTAGGTAGTGGCTGACAAAACCGATGAATTCTGTTTTGCGTACGGGCCACCAGACTGCGTGCCCCGATACAGGTTGTACCCGATCACGGCCGAGCTACTTGGATTCCAGGACAGTGCCACGCTGTACGGGCCGGACTGTCCTTGCGAAGGCGCAGGCGCAGGTGCAGGCGCAGGCGTAGAAGCCTTAGAACTCGCGGAAACGCCGGCGCAGGCCGAGAGCAAGGCCAAGCTGGCTGCTAGCACCGCCAGGTACATCGCTCGGAATTTCGAACTGCAGCGCATGGCTCATTATTGGCGTTCACCCGCAGCTTCGTCGAGAGAACTGCAAGTCATGTTCATTCTTGCGCTCCCCGGCTGTACTTCGGTAACTAAGTGGCACGAGGCGACTGGGCGGGACTCCAAGCCAACACTTGGATCGTGCTTACAATCATAATGGAGCGGAAGCAGGGTTGGATAGTAGGAAGTTCCACTCGCGTTCCGTCTCCTGAAAGGACCGACGCTCGGGCGATCAGGCCGGAGGTCTTTTCGCCTTGCTCTGAACCACCGATCTGGGTAAAGATTCCTTGTAGCCCCCGACGATGAGAAGGTTTCGCGCCACAACGGCATGAGATCTTGCCTTTCTCGGACGGAGTAGAACCGATCATGTCAGTGAAACCCAAGATGGCTTCGAAAGTCTCTGCGGCCACTCTGAAACTGCGCATGCTGAAGCGGTTGCGATGCACCCTAAAATTTGAAAAAAAAGCTTGGGGGATGGGTCGATCGCTGGTGGCAGGAGTCGATGAAGTGGGCCGTGGTTCTTTATTCGGGCCGGTGGTGGCTGCGGCCGTGATTCTCGATCCCGCCTATCGCATTCGTGGGCTGCGGGACTCGAAGTTGCTCCCGGCGGAGCGCCGCAGAACTCTGGCAGAACGCATTCGCGAACACTCGATCGGATGGGCGGTGGCGGCCGTGGATGCTGCCCGCATCGATCAAATCAATATCTATCAGGCCTCGCGCCTGGCCATGCGCGAAGCCGTACTTCAGCTCCACCCTCGGCCCGACCACCTGCTGATTGACGCCCTGGTGCTCGATTGCGACCTGCCGCAGCGGGCCATCATCCATGGCGATGCCCTCTCGGCCTCGATTGCCGCCGCCTCGATTCTTGCCAAGGTCGAACGGGACCGCATGGTGAGGGAATGGGATCCGGTTTTCCCCGTGTACCATTTGGCTTCCAATAAGGGATACAGCACTCCCCAGCACATCGCCGCCCTCCGCCGCTACGGACCGTCGCCCCTCCACCGCCAGTCCTTTGCCCCGGTTTGGATGAACCCGGTTCCCCAGGAGGTACTCGCCTTCATGCTTCAAGAAAGGCCGGAAGAGGTAGGCGACAGGATTCCCGATCCAGCGCTCGTCTGAGCCGACCGAAGCCGCCCGCCATGGCTCGAAACGGGGCGGATCCAACGAGTTTTTTCATCCCCGTTGGGCCGCACGCTCAATGGAATGTATGCCATTGCGATGAAAGCGGTTAACCATAGAGACGAAACCAATCGAGGGGCCCAGAAGCAGACCCAGACTCGGCCCCGGTTGGCTTCCTCCGGGAACTTTCGGCTTCGAAGCGCCCCGGCCGAGTGGCTATCCGGGCTTGCAGGATCGGGCATGGAACCTAAATAATGAACAGAGTTATGACCCTCGAAAAGGTACTGATTGTTGAAGACGAGGAAAATGAGCGCACCGGCCTAGCCGAGTTGGTTTCCGCCTGGGGGTACCGGGCGGAGACAGCCTGCGACGGGATGGAGGGCCTCGAAAAAGTCGGCGAATGGTTGCCTTCGATCGTCGTGACCGATCTCAAAATGCCCCGCATGGGGGGGCTGGAACTACTGGAACGAATTGCCCGGGAGAGCTACACGGTGGCGGTGATCGTGGTTACGGCGCAAGGCACGATCGACAGCGCCGTCCAGGCCATGCGTATGGGAGCCTATGACTACATCACCAAGCCTATCGATACCGATCGCCTGCGGACCATTCTGCAAAACGCCTCCGCGCTGCTTGGGACGCGGACAGAGCTCGAAGTCACGCGCCGCAAGCTGCGGGATGCCGGCACCTTGGGCAGCCTGGTGGGAAATTCAAAAAAGATGCAGGAGATCTTCCGGCTGATCGAAATGGTAGCGCCCAGCACGGCTTCGGTGCTGATTACCGGAGCCAGCGGGACCGGGAAGGAACTGGTGGCCCGCACTATCCATGAGCTCAGCCCACGCCGCAACAAGCCGTTTGTCCCCATCAATTGCGCGGCCATTCCCGAGACCTTGATTGAAAGCGAGATTTTCGGTCATGAAAAAGGCGCCTTCACTGGGGCCTTGGAACGGCGAACGGGCTGCTTCGAGTTGGCGGAAGGTGGAACTCTGCTGTTGGACGAGATCGGAGAAATGCCGGTGGCCACGCAGGCCAAACTTCTGCGCGTACTCGAAGACCGCAAGCTGCGGCGCCTCGGCAGCCGGGTCGAGACGACGGTCGATGTTCGTGTGCTGGCCGCCACCAACAAAGTCCCGCAGGAAGCCGTCTCCAGCGGTCAGCTGCGCAACGATCTGTTTTATCGCCTCAATGTGTTCAATATCCACATGCCTTTGCTGCGCGAACACAAGGAAGACATTCCCTCCTTAGTCGAGTATCTTTTGAAGGACATGAGCGCCAAACATGAGCGCAATGCGGTGGCCGTCAGCGAGGCGGTTTTCCACCTGTTTCAGAACTATTCCTGGCCGGGCAACGTACGCGAACTGCGCAACACCCTGGAACGGGCAGTGATTGTTTGTGAAGGTGGAGTGATCGAGAGCAAACATCTGCCACCCGGGTTCGGTCAGCCCACGGTGCGCACTTCTTCGGAAGATCCGCATGCGGTGCATCTGGGCGTGGGGACCACGGTGGAAGAGGCCGAGAAGCTGCTGATTCTGAAAACGCTCGAATCGACCAGCAACAACAAAACCCGGGCTGCCGAGATTCTGGGCATCAGCCTGAAGACTCTGCACAATAAACTGAAGGAGTACGGCAGCGCACAGGCCGAAAAAGAAGAACTACCAACCTGAAACCTTAAGCTCGTCGCGCCGGACTGCGGTGCTCGGCGAAGGAACGGCGGGATGCCCCGGCTTGGCGCCCTGAGAGGGTATGAGTCGCAAGAGCAAGATCGTGCTGGCGATCACCTTGATGGTGGCGGCGCTGGTTTCCTTTTTCTCCTACCTTTACATTTCTGAGATCCTTCGGCAGGCGATCACGAACGCCCATGAAATCGCCGATCAACTCACGAATCATGTCGCTTATCTGGCCGACAATGCGGTTCCGGATTTGGCCAGCACCAAGATCAATACCCATGATCCGGACGCGGTGCGCCGTGCCGTGGCCTATTATCTTTCGACCGATGAGGACCTCAACGTCGCCCTGGAGTCGATGGTCAGCAATTTCCTCTATGTCTATGACGCGGCCATCGTGGATGCCAGCGGCAAAGTCATCCTGCACACCGATCCCGACCTGATTGGCAAGCAGGTCGGCGAGCGCCCGGTATTCCGACTGCTCGAGACCGCCCAATTTCGCCGGCAGCTGCGCATGGTGTACAACCCACCCACCGTCTATGAGATTCGCATGCCCCTGCGGCTGAACGGCACGCCGTTCGGCACCATCCGTTTGGGGATCTCGACCATATTTCTCCGCAATCAAATCACCCCGCGCTTGCGCGCCGCGGTTGTCATCTCCGGCATCGCCATCGTGCTGTCCCTGGTGCTGGCCGCCGGTCTTTCCCACCTGGCTCTGGGGCCACTCGCCCGGCTTAGCCGCAGCCTGGATAGCGTAAGCGCCGGCACGGGAGCTCCCCTCTCTGAGGAAAGTACGAGCAAGGACGAGTATGGGCTGGTGAGCCAGAAAATTGCTCACTTGGGCCGGCAGATGCGCGATGCCAAAGAAATCTTCTCGGCCTTGAAGGACAATGTCGACCAGATCATGGCCAATTTGCAGGACGGGTTGATGCTGTTCACGCGAGATTCCCGGGTGGTGCTGGTGAGCGCCTCGGTCGAGCGCTTCATGGGCCGTCCGCGAGGCGAATTGCTCGGGCGCACGGTCGAGGAGATCTTTTTTCCCGATTCGGCCTTGGGAGCACTGGTGCTCGATGGCTTTTCCCTCCGCCATCCCATCGCGCAAACCGAACTGGAGGCTTTGAACGGCCAGCGCGTACAGGTCTCTCTGGATTTCATTCAGGAGAGAGGAACCCCCATCGGAGCCCTGCTCACGCTGCGCGATGCCGAGTCGGTGCGGCGAATCGAAGATGAAATCGAGCTGTCGCGACGGATGTCGGCCAGCGGCCGTCTCACGCGCGGCGTGGCGCATGAGGTAAAGAATCCGATTAACGCCATCGTGCTGCACTTACAGGTGCTGCAAACCAAGATGCAAAACCTCGATCCCGATACCCGCCGCCACATGGATGTCATCGATCGCGAACTGCACCGCCTGGATCGGGTCATACAGATTCTCGTGGACTTCACCCGGCCGCGAGACCTTCGCCTCGAAGAAGTCGACCTGCGACGGGTCTTAGATGAGGTAGCGCTGCTGGCCAGTCCGGGCGCGGAACTGCACGGCGTCGCGATCACCCGGGATTTTCCTTCGGAGCCGTTGAACGTGCGTGTGGATGTCGACTTCATGAAACAGGCCATCTTGAATGTGGTTCTCAATGGGGTGCAGGCGATGCCTCGGGGAGGTACCTTATCCCTGGTCGCCCATGGCGAAGACCACGCCAGCATTGTTACCGAGATTCGCGATGAGGGCAGCGGCATCCCTGCCGAGATTCAAGAGAAAATCTTTGAGCTGTACTTCACCACCAAACAAGACGGCAGCGGAATCGGTCTCGCCCAAACCTACCAGATCATGCAGTGGCACTACGGCTCGGTCGACTTCCAGTCTCTGCCCGGCCAGGGAACCACCTTTCGCTTGCGCCTGCCGACCGCGGAATCGCGACCCGAGGCCGGCTCCATCAATAGCCAATCCATCGCGCAGACCTTGCCCACTCCCGGGGATTGATCCCGGCAGGAGTCACTCCTTCTCCCCCTTCGCTTCCGGGGACTCCTCGGCTCCCGGCATCACCTTCTTCAGCGGCGCCTTGCGCTGCTCATCCAGTTCGGGATGGGGCAGCGGCTTTCGCGGCAGCATCAGGTCGCGCATGGCGGCGTTGTAGACGAAGATGGCTTCGACCGTCGCGGCCTGTGCCAAGTCGCCCGGCTGCAGGCGTTCATACACATCCATATTGCTGTGATGGGTGCGGGAACCGTAATCCAATTTGTCCTGAATGAACTGGAAGCCAGGAATTCCCACGGCATCGAATTCCTCATGATCGGTGCCGCCCGTATTTCGCATGCTGATGGTCGTCACCCCGAGATCTTTCAGCGGTTCCATCCATTGGGCAAAGATAGGGGCGACGGCGGCATTTTCCTGGAGGTAGATGCCGAGGATTTTGCCGGAGCCGTTATCCAGGTTGAAGTAGGCGGAGATTTTCTGTTGCTCGGGTTTGAGCTGGAGCGGCCCGGCGGGTTTGCGCATCCATTCCGGAAGCTGCATCTGATCGGGGGCGGTGGAGAGCGGCACATACCCGAAGTGCTGCTTAACATAACCCGCCGAACCGAAATCGCCCTGCTCCTCTCCCGTCCACAGACCAACCCGGATGGTGCGCCGCGGCTTGACTGCCAGAGCATTGAGGATGCGCATGATCTCCAAGGACACCACCGTCCCCGCGCCGTTGTCCGTGGCGCCGGTTCCCGAGGCCCAGGAATCGAGGTGCCCGCCGAGCATCACGACTTCTTCTTTCAGCTTGGGGTCAGTCCCCGGGATCTCGGCGATGGTGTCGAAACCGTGCTCGTGGTCTCCGCTAACCTTCGTCTCCAGGTTCAATTCCAGGGTGACTGGAACGCCTGCCTGGAGCAGACGATACACCCGGCCGTAGTTCTCAATGGCCACCACCGCCACCGGAAGCGGCGGGGCGTGCTCCCTCTGATAGGTGAAATATCCGAAACTGCTGTCGTCGAAAATCGTACCCCCCGACCCGCCCCCGTTTCGGCCGTCTCGGCTGGGGAGAAGGACCGCCAGAGCCCGCTCGGCGGCCAGGAAGGCGGCGACCTTGCGGCGGAGTTGGCCTCTCTTCTGGTACTCCTCGACGTACTGCTGGTATTCCCGCTCTGGGGTGAGCGGATGCTCGGCGATTTTGGCCAGGTCCTTCTCATCCATCCGTTCAAACAAGGGCTTGTCGACCGGCTTCACCTCCCGCATCTCACCCAGCAGGACAATCTTGCCGGCGAGCTTGCCTTTGAATTTGTCCAAATCTTCCTCTTTTTTGATGTCCATCCAGACGGCCGGTCCGCTGACCGCGCCGTTGGTCGCAGGCGACCAAGGCGCAGCCTGGGCGATAAGGACGGCGGTATCGGGAGAGACCATTCGCACCCAGGCGTTGAGTTGTTGCCATCCCATGCCGAATTCGCCCCAGTCCACCAGATTGGCATTCACACAACCCATGGCGGTGAGCTGGTCGCGGGCCCACTCGTTCGCGCGCTTCACGTTGGGGGAGCCGGTCAGACGGGGTCCGATGCCGTCCATGAGCGCGGAGGCGTATTCCATCACGTGCGAATGGCCTAATCCCTCTTCGCGAATGCGCTGGTAGGCCGTCAGATCGAGAGTTTCCTTGGCCGGTTGGGGCGACTCGTAGGCCGGCCTGTCGGTTTCTGGTTTTGGGGTGGCCTTGTCTCGGGCCAAAAGTGGCAGAGCGAGCAGGCCGGACAAGGCGGCGATAGCTGCCGGAATCTTGGTGTTAGGCATGGGTGGAGTTCTCGCTTGAAACAAGGCAGGGTAGCAGAGATGGGCAGAATTCAACAACCGGGTTTTCAAGAACTGTCAATCGGCCTTGAGGTTACCCGCGACCAATGGGATTCCGATAGCCTTCGAAGCAAGGTGTCGAGCCGCCTAAGCATCGGCCGGTTCGCTTGGCAGCTGGGTGAGGGCGTGGAGTCCGCACTCCGTCTTCCGGAAACCGGGCCAGCGTCCGGCGCGAGGATCCTCGCCGGGTCGAATGGCGCGTGTGCAATGGGTGCAACCAATGCTCGGATAGTTTCGATCATGGAGTGGGTTATAAGGAACCTGGTGCTGATGAATGTAATTCCACACCTGCGGGGAGGGCCAATCCACGATGGGATTGATCTTCACCAGACCGAACTTTGCGTCCCACTCAATTTTTCGCGCCTGGGCCCGAACCAAGGTCTGATCGCGGCGGATACTGGTAATCCAGGCGCGCAATTCTTGTAACTTTCTCCGCAGGGACTCAACTTTGCGCAATTCGCAGCACAGATCGGGGTTGCGGCTCCACAGGTTCGGCCCGTAGATCTCGGCCTGCTCTTCCGGCGAAACCAGCGAGTACACTTTCTCGATCTCGACTCCGTAGCGATCCTCGATCTGGTCCATCAAACTGTAGGTTTCCGGAAACAGAAACTCCGTGTCCAAGGTGAACAGACGGAACCCGGGGTGCACACGCGATGCCATGTCGATCAGCACCATGCCCTCCGATCCGAAGGCGGACGAGACCGCGACCCCATCGCCAAATCGTTCGAAGGCCCAGTGCAACACCTGTTGCGGGCTCCAGTTCTCGGCCAGAACTTGCATATGCTCGATTTCTTGGATCACAGGATTTCCTCCCGGGCAGCCGAACCTGCCGCGCGGTCGAGAAGGCTCGGAAGGTTGGACCGTCCGAGAACCTCCTTGCCGTCGTTCCACCCGACGAACGGTTCGGTGGTCGAACGAGCGAAGCGCACAACTTCCCCGACCAGCAAGAGCGCGGGTGAGCCGACCGGGCCGAGGCTCGCGAGCTCGCCCAGAGGACTGAGCACGATCTCCTGTTCCTTTTTGCTGGCGGAGGCGATGACTGCGCAGGGTGTCGTGCGGGCGAGCCCGGCGTCGAGCAGCCGCCCCGCCAGTTCGGCGTAGTTATGGCCCGGCATGTAGATGGCGAGGGTGGCACCGCTCGAGGCCAATCGCCTCCAGTCCGCAAATTCGCTCTCCTCGGCAACATGGCCGGGGAGCAGGACCAGCGCGTGCGAGATTTGGCGATGGGTGAGGGGAATCTGGGCCGCGGCAGCGGCACCCAAGGCGGCGGTCACCCCCGGTACGAGTTCCCAGGGAATGCCCGCCTGAGCGAGCGCCTCCATCTCTTCTCCTGAACGGCCAAAGATCAGTGGATCGCCGCTCTTGAGCCGTACCACCGTCAGCCCGGAGGTCGCATAGGTGACCATGAGGAAATTGATCTCCGTTTGCGTGATCCTTTTCGAGCCAGAACGCTTGCCCACGTTATGCAGGCGAGCCGAGGAGGAGACGAGACCCAGAATCGCTTGTGAGACCAAACCGTCATAGAGCACCACATCGGCGGTTTTCAGCAGGCGGAGAGCCTTCAGCGTCAGCAAGTCGGGGTCTCCAGGACCGGCACCGACCAAATACACTTTGCCCGTCATACTCGTTCTCCCTCGGGTTTATGCTGGCCTTCGGCCGACGCCATGGCTTCAAATGCCTCCCGGCTGGCCAGCGACTGCAAAAGAAATCGCTTTTGTTGTGGTGGAAGACTGCTGCCGAGCACTTGCCGTCTGGTCTCGCCCAGCTCCTCCAGCCAAGCCGCATAGCCCTCTCCCAACTGCCGTTCCAATTGCTGTCGGAGCCTCTGTGCCAACGAAGGACTTCGGCCGGAAGTGGAGATGGCGATCTGCAGGTCCCCGCGGCGAACAATGGCGGGATAAAAGAAGTCGCACTGCCCCGGAACATCCACCACGTTCGCCAAGATGCCTCGTGCCTGGGCCTCAAGAAACACCAGTTCCCCGACCGGGGCGGCACCCGTGGCCACCACGACCAGAAAGACTCCATTGAGATCCTGGATTGCAAACGCGCGCTCGGCGAGGGCCAGGAGGCCCGCCGCCGCCCATTCGCGCACCCGCTGGCTCGCCTCGAGCGCCACCACGCGAACCGATGCTCCCGTGTCCAGCAGGCCCTGAATCTTTCCCTCCGCCACGCTCCCGCCGCCTACGACCAGCACTTGCCGGCCTCGGAGCTTGAGATAGATTGGAAAAAGTCTCTCCATCGATCCTTCTTTCATCCGTCCACCCCGTGCGGCACGGGCCCGGCCGGCAGATCGCGAGCGACTGCCTCGGCCAGGTGACCGGCGAGGAAGCTTCTGAGCTCCTCCTCGCTGTGCCGGGAGAAAAATCGTCGCAGATTCTCGCCCGGCCAGCGATCCATCAAATAGGTGCGCAAGAGCCGCTCGATAGCGTCGGGGACCTCTCGGGCGTTGCAGCGGTAGCCGATCGGCCGCGCTATCGCCTGGTTCTGGCCGACCGCTCCCCCGACGCAGAAGTAATAGGCATCGACCATTCGTCCCTCGACCCGCAACTTCTTGCCCTCGATTCCGATGTCGGCGATCCAGTGCTGCCCGCAACTGTTGGGGCAACCGGTAACGTGCAATTTCAGGGCTTGGTCAAACTCCGGCAGCCGCTCCTCCAGTTCCTCGACCAGCCAGCGCGAGAAGCTCTTGGTCTCGGTAATGGCCAGCTTGCAAAACTCGGTGCCGCTGCAGGCGATGGCACCTCGCCGGAACGGAGAACCTTCGACGGGCAATTCCACCCGCTCGAGTTCCCGGGCCAAAGCTTGCGTGTTTTCGCGACCAACATTCACAATCAGCAGGTTTTGCATGTTCGTGGTTCGCAGCCGGCCGTCGGCGAATCGTTCCGCCAACTCGGCTGCAGCTCGCATTTGGGCGGGATAAATTCGGCCGCGCAACACGGCTGCGCCCAGGTAGAAGTATCCGGGCTGCTTTTGCGGATGAATGCCTACATGGTCGCGGAAAACGTCCCCCGGCGGGTGTTCTTCGACCGCTGGATCGAGGTGGAATCCCATGCGGCGTTCGATTTCGCCCAAGAAATCCTCGGCGGTCCATCCCTGCCGCAGGAAGAGGAATTTCAGCCGCGCCCGCTCCCGGTGCTCCCGTAACGAAGCGGAATCCCGGAAAAGTTGAGCGATGCACTGGATGACCGGCAGAACTTGATGCCAGCGCACGAAGACGTTGAGGCGGGTTGCGAGATGCGGTTCGGCGGAGAGCCCGCCGCCCACCCGCAGCGAGAAGCCGATCTCTTCCTGTCCGCGAAGCATGCGGCGAACGGCCGTCAGCCCAATGTCGTTGATCTCTGGATACGCGCACCATGCCCGGCAGCCGGTGATGGAAATCTTGAATTTGCGGGGCAGGTTGTAGAACTCGGCATCGGCCACCAGTAGCTTCGTCGCTTCGAGAGCCAGCGGGGAAGCATCGCAGAGTTCTTCGCCGTCGACCCCGGAGAGAGGGCAGCCGGTGACATTGCGAGTAACGTCGCCGCAGGCCCCCTTGCTGTTCAGGCCACACTGCCAAAGCGCCTCCAGCACTGCCGGCAGATCCTCGATCCGGATCCAGTGGAGCTGAATGTTTTGCCGGACCGTGAGGTCGGCGATTCCGCGCGCATAGCGCTCGCTGAGATCAGCAATGGTTGCCAATTGCCGGGAATGCAACAGGCCATTGGGGATGCGGATGCGGAGCATGAAGTAGGGCAAGGCCCGCCCCTCCCCACCTTGGCCTCCGAGAACACCCTGCCCATCGCCTTGGGTGTAGATACCCCACCAGCGGAAGTATGTGCCCAACCACTCCGGCGGAATCGAGCTGAAGCCTTCGCGGGCGAAGCGGCGGATCTCGTCGAACGCCTCCCAGGGATTCTTTTCCCGCTTGAGCCGCTCGACCCGCTGAGCTTTGGTCTCTTTGTTCATAACCGCAAAAAAAAACCCATCGCCAGCTTTCTTCTGGCGATGGGTGATGGATGCCGATGCTTAGAAAATGCTTAGGCCAGCAGCCTCCTTGCGCCAGAACGCACGGGTGCGCAACAACAAGAAGCACAACAACAGGGGTTCCGGTGATTC
>Ga0187778_10001735_pt1 | contig 15015 bp, 11 predicted proteins | sample 1015_Q2_SP5_20_M_FD_132418 | JGI IMG/M metagenome (GOLD analysis project Ga0187778, IMG submission 132418) | Tropical peat soil microbial communities from peatlands in Department of Meta, Colombia - 1015_Q2_SP5_20_MG | ecosystem: Environmental > Terrestrial > Soil > Wetlands > Peat | place... | reverse complement strand
GCCGTTGTACCAGTATCCGTCGACGGTGAAGAGCACCTTCGGCTCGATCTGCCCGAAGCGGTCGAGCACGCCCTGCACCCCGAAGTCCGGCGACGCCGACGACCAGATCGCCCCCAGCGACACCGCCGCCAGCATGGCGATGACCGCCTCCGGCACGTTCGGCATAAAGCCTGCGACGCGATCGCCGCTTCTCACGCCCTCCGCGCGCAGCGCCTGCGCGGCGCGCGACACCGCGGCGTACAGCTCGGCGTGCGACATCCGGCGCTTGACCTTGTCCTCGCCCCAGAACACGAGCGCCTCGCCCGCGTCGTCGCGCGCACGGCGCCCCAGCAGATTCTCGGCGAAGTTGAGCCGCGCGTCGGGGAACCATCGCGCTCCCGGCAGGCGATCGCCGTCGATGAGCGTGCGCGCGCCGCGCTCGCCGACGACTCCGCCGTACTCCCACACCTCGCGCCAGAAGCCCTCGCGATTCGCCACCGACCAGGCGTACAGCGCGGTGTAATCGGGCAGTTGGATACCGTGGCGCTGCGCGGCGCGCGAGGCGAAGGCGGTCAGGTTGGCGCGCGCGATGCGCTCCGGGGAAGGTTGCCACAGAGGCGCGTTCATGCCCGATCCGTGACCATCGAGGCGTGCAGCGAGCGCAGGCGCTCGGGCAGCGGCGCGGAGCGCTGCGTCTTCGAGTCGATCCACACGATCTTGGCCGCGCCTTCTGCATACATACGGCCGTCCTTCCGCACCTCGTAGTAGCTCTCGACGCTCGACCGGCCGGGCTTGCCGATGAACATGCGCACTTCGACCGTTCCGGGATACTCCAGCGGCTCGATGAAGGTGCAACTCGCGTTGACGATCACTATTCCAAGCCCCGGAAGCGGGCCGAGCTGCTCGCGCACGCGGTCCAGCCATTCGATGCGCGCCTGCTCCATGTAGCGGAAGTAAACCGTGTTGTTGACGTGGCCCTGAGCGTCCATGTCTCCCCAGCGGATAGGCATGGTGGTCGAGTGAACAGCGGTACGCGTTGCGGTCATCGGCGGGCGTGTATGCGGGAAGGCGGTGCTGCGGGAAATCGAATTATAATCGACGCTGCCGACGGACGACCGCTGGAGGTATCTCGTGCAACGCGAAGCGATGCAATACGATGTCGTGATCGTCGGCGGCGGCCCGGCAGGGCTGTCCGCAGCGATCCGCCTGAAGCAGCTCGCCACCGCAGCCGGACGCGAGCTCGGCGTGTGTCTATTGGAGAAGGGCTCCGAGGTCGGCGCCCACATCCTCTCCGGAGCGGTAGTCGATCCGCGCGCGCTCGACGAGCTGCTCCCCGACTGGAAGTCGCAGGGCGCGCCGCTGAACACACCCGTCACCGAGGATCGCTTCCTGGTGCTGGGCACGCAAGGCGCGCGCCGCCTGCCGAACGTGCTGATGCCGCCGATGATGAGCAACCACGGCTGCTACATCGTGAGCCTCGGCAACGTCTGTCGCTGGCTCGCCAAGCAGGCGGAAGCGCTCGGTGTGGAGATCTATCCGGGATTCGCGGCGTCGGAAGTCCTCTACACCGATGCCGGCGCGGTTCGCGGCGTGGCGACCGGGGACGTCGGCGTGGCCAGGGACGGCACGCACAAGGCCGGCTACCAGCTGGGCATGGAGCTGCACGCGAAATACACGTTGCTCGCCGAGGGCTGCCGCGGCTCGTTAACCGAGGAGTTGATCGCCAGGTTCGGACTGCGCGAAGGCGTCGATCCGCAAAAGTACGGCATCGGCTTGAAGGAGCTGTGGCAGGTCGCACCGGAGAAACATAAGCTTGGACTCGTGATGCACACGCAGGGCTGGCCGCTCGACTCGAAGACGGGCGGCGGCTCGTTCATGTATCACATGGAGGACAATCTGGTCGCGGTGGGATTTGTCGTGCATTTGAGTTACGCCAACCCGCATCTTTCGCCCTACGACGAATTCCAGCGCTTCAAGACGCACCCGGCAATCCGCGGCTTCTTCGAAGGCGGCAAGCGCCTCGCCTACGGCGCCCGGGCGATCAGCGAGGGCGGGCTGCAATCGATCCCGAAGCTGACTTTCTCTGGTGGCGCGCTGATCGGCGATTGTGCCGGCTTCCTCAACGTGCCTCGCATCAAGGGGACGCACAACGCCATGAAGAGCGCGACGCTAGGAGCCGAGGCGGCATTTGCCGCGCTCGGCGAGAACCGGCAGCACGACGAGCTCACTGCCTACACGGAAGCGTTTCGCTCCTCGTGGGCGTACCGCGAGCTCTACAAGGTTCGCAACGTCAAGCCGGGGCTCAAGTGGGGCGCCACGCTGGGCACCTTGCACGGCGGAGCGCACATGTGGTTGAACGATCTGCACCTGGGTGCCCTGGTCGGCTGGACGCTGCACCACGGCAAGCCGGACCACAAGTGTCTAAAGCCCGCGGCGGACATGCCAAAGATCGAGTATCCGCCCTACGACGGGGTGCTCACTTTCGACAAGCTTTCCTCGGTATTCATCTCCAACACCAATCACGAGGAAGATCAGCCCGTCCACCTGCAGCTGCGCGATCCGAAGATTCCGGTCGCGGTGAACCTCGCGACTTACGACGGTCCCGAGCAGCGCTATTGCCCCGCGGGCGTCTACGAATTCGTCGACGCCGAGGGCGGATCAGGCAAGCGGCTGCAGATCAACGCGCCGAATTGCGTGCACTGCAAGACCTGCGACATCAAGGATCCGCGCCAGAACATCCATTGGGTGACGCCCGAGGGCGGCGGCGGGCCGAACTATCCGAATATGTGATCTGCGCGGTTTACGGGCTTCGCCGGAAGCGGTCATTGGGACGACGGGGGTCGACCCGTTCCAGACCTCCGCGTCAGTGTAAGCGGTCGTTTGAAATATTCGCCGGCGCCGCGGCACGGATGGCCGCTTTCCGCGGTAGGATTTCGGCGACGAGTGGATTCACTGGGTAGCGCTGGCGCGGAACTACCACCCACCGTCCGCTAGCAGTAACCCCGTCGACACTGGGAGGAACCACATATGAGGCTGAAATTCTGGGTATTGACCGTTATCGTGATCCTCACCGCGTCGAGCGTGACTCACGCGGTCACGCTCCGCTGGGCGGCGCAGAACGACATCCTGACGCTCGATCCTCATTCGCAAAACCACGCGACGACCATTTCGCTGCTGCAGCACTGCTACGAGCCGCTGGTGCGCTACGACGAGAAGTTCCAGACCGAGCCCGCGCTCGCGACGAGCTGGCAGCAGGTCTCATCCACGCAGTGGCGCTTCAACCTGCGCAGGAACGTCAGGTTCCACGACGGCAGTCCGTTCACGGCGGATGATGTGCTGTTCTCCTTCGATCGCATCCGCCAGCCGCAGGGCACCATGCAGCCCTACGTGGCCGGCGTCAGAGAAGTGCGCAAGGTCGACGACTACACCGTCGACTTCATCCTGGACGGGCCGAATCCGGTGTTCCTGCGCAATCTGGTCGTCTTTCACATCATGAGCAAGACTTGGGCGGTGAAGAACAAGGCGGAGAAGATTCAGGACTACAAGGCGAACGAATCGACGTACGCCTCGCGCAACGCCAACGGCACCGGAGCTTACATGATCAAGGCCTGGGAGCCGGACACGCGCGTGCTCCTCGCGGCCAATCCCGACTGGTGGGACAAGCGCCCGGGCAACGTCACTGAGGTGATCTACCTGCCGATCAAGTCCGAGGCGACGCGCGTCGCGGCGCTGCTCTCCGGCGAAGTCGACCTGCTCACCGACGTGCCGACCCAAGACGTGGCGCGCCTGCGCCAGGATCCGAGGCTCAAGATCATCGACGGCGCTGAGAATCGCACCATCTTCATCGCGCTCGACCAGGGCAGCGCCGAGCTGAAATACTCCGACGTCAAGGGCAGGAATCCGTTCAAGGACGTCCGCGTGCGGCACGCGCTCAACATGGCGGTGGACCGCGATGCGATCAAGCGCGTGACCATGCGGGGGCTGTCGATTCCCGCGGCGATCATGATCGCGCCGAACGTGCACGGGTACTCCGAGGAGCTGGACCGCGTTGCCCCGGCCGATCCGGACGGTGCGAAGAAGCTGCTTGCCGAGGCAGGCTACCCCAACGGTTTGGAGTTTCAGCTCAACTGCCCCAACAACCGCTACGTCAACGACGAGGCAATCTGCCGGGCCCTGGTGAGCATGTGGGCACGTATCGGCGTGCGCGCGAGCCTTGTCACCGAATCGATGGCGACCTTCATCGCCAAGGTGCAGAACTTCGACACCAGCGCCTACATGCTCGGGTGGGGTGTGCAGACCTTCGACGCGCTCTACATGCTGCAGGCGATCCCCCGCACGCGTACGTCAGGCGCCGACGGCAGCTTCAACTTCGCGCGGCTGAGCGACCCCAGCCTCGATCAGCTCATCGACGCCGCAAAGACGGAAATGGACCCGACGAAGCGCGACGCGTTGCTGCACGACGCGCTGCAGCTCGTGCGCGACCAGTATTATTTCGTGCCGCTGCACTACCAGCTGCGGCCCTGGGTAATGAAGAAGAACATCAGCACGACGTACCGTGCCAACGACCAACCCGAGTCGCGGTTTGCGCGTGTCGACTGAGGCTTTGGCCGGGGCTCCCGCTCCGCCGCACGCAGAGAAGTGGATGGTGAAGCTAGAAGACGTCAACTCCTTGCGCCCTCGGGACGGACCTGATGGGAAGCGCCTGCGACATCGCAACGTCCGCAATACGCTGCATTCTCCGCGTGCTGTTCGAATGACCGGGAACTCGGCCGACTTAGCCGCAGGATGGAAGGCGGAACTCCGATCTGAGGTGCACCAGTAGTGCTGATTGCTCAGAGGAGCGCGCTTGGTAAACAGGAATCACTTCGATCAAGGTTCTTGTTGATGCCGTGTTAGCCAAGAAGCGGTTCTTGCGCACCGCCGCAATTCCGCAAGCAGATCGCAAGTGTCGCGCACGTCGCACGTCAATCTCTTGTTGCTTTCTTTCAACTGTGTCTGCTGGAATGCAGGCTTCTCGCAACTGATTTGATCTAGGTCAGGAATCGCGAACGGGCTAGGAAAGTAGGCTGGCTCGACGAAATGAACGAGACGAATCCATCAGCAGCGAGACTTCGATTCACCGAGATGCCGGACAACTCGGCTCGAACGATTGGGCGTTACCTCAACCAGCACGAAAGGAGCTTGATCATGTCTGAGCGGACGGGGCCAGCACTCGCTAGTCTGATGTTGCTGCTATCGACGCTTGCGGCAGCTTGGCCGGCTGCTGCTGTGCCAGCATTTGCCCGTCAGACTGAGCAGGATTGCGTTGCCTGTCACGTGAGTTGGCCCGAGCTGACTCCCTACGGGCGCTATTTCAAGCTGACGGGCTACACAATAGGCAAGCCCGCTATCTCGTCTCAGGGATTGAACTACATTCCGATGGCCGTGATGGCTCAGGGTTCGGTTAGCTGGATCAAGAACAATAACGAGACAGACCCCGCAACAGGTGAAATGACCTCGGTAATGCAGCGCGATGGGAGCGGGGTCTTCTCCGGCGCAAGCCTCTTTCTTGCGGGCAAGGTCACCGACAACCTCGGGGGTTTTATCCAGTGGACCTACAACAACCTCGCGACGACTGCAGACGGCACCCTTGGCGGCCACAGTAACATCGACAACACCGACATCCGTCTTGCGGGCAAGTATTCGGCTGCGGGCGCGGCTGAGCCCGATTGGATCTTCGGGCTCACGCTCAACAACAACCCGACTGTCTCGGATCCGTGGAACAGCACGCCAGCGTGGGGCTTTCCATTTACCACCGCGCCATTGGCGCCAACACCTCAAGCGTCAACGCTTATCGACGGCGGGCTGGCCCAGCAGGTCGCCGGCCTCGGAGGCTATGCCTTCTGGCAGAAGACGCTCTACGGCGAGTTCGCGGCGTACCGAACCGCGAACGTCGCGGGAAACCTCTTGCGCGCCGGCCAGCCGTACAACACCCCCGGCGGCGTCATCACCCTCAACAATTTCAATCCGTATTGGCGGCTCGCTTACGCGCACGACTGGGGAGCGAACTCGGTGATGCTCGGCACCTATGGCTTAGTGGCGAACGTGTTTCCGAACAACCTCGATACATCCACGCCGACCGATCGCTATCGCGACGTCGCCGTTGATGCACAATACCAGTACATCACGGACCCGCACACCTTCACGGCTCAGACCACCTACATCTGGGAGAAGCAGTCGTATAACGCGAGCTACCCCATTACTCAAGATACGGGCTCCGGATATGGCGCTGGACCGACTCCGGCGAATCCAACCGACACGCTGCGCACGTTCAAGATCAAGGGCACCTACTACTACGACCGCAAGTACGGCGCGACGCTGGCGTACTTTCAGACGACAGGCAGCGCGGACGCAGGTCTTTACGGGACTGACGACAGTGGCAACCCGCGCACGCCGAATAGCTCCGGCTACATCGTGGAACTCGATTGGGTACCGATCCAGAACCTGCGCCTGCTTCTCCAATATACGGGTTATAGCAAGTTCAACGGTGCGTCGACGAACTATGACGGTAATGGACGTAATGCTCGCGACAACAACACGTTGTTCTTCGACGTGTGGGTAGCGTTCTAAACATGCGCTTATGCGGACTTCGAGGCGCTGGAAATCGGCACTGAAGCTACCGTCGCATCGATCATAAGCATAAGGAGATGGCAATGAAAATCGCTGCCTTGACGATCATTGGAGCGGTAATGGTGGGTACAGTCCACATCGCAGGTGCGCAGACAACCGGCACAGAGATTCAGAAGGCAGCCGAAGAGAGGGCAGTCAACCTCTGTTCCACTTGCCACGGTCCGCGCGGCATAAGTAGGTCTCCGGAGTTTCCAATCCTCGCGGGACAGAATCGAGCTTACCTGGAAGCTCAGATTGACGCGTTCAAAAAGAAGACTCGTTCCGAAAAGGACGCCCACGACTTCATGTGGGGCATCGCGGGATCGCTGCCAGAGCCTATTGTTGCAGGTATTGCGAATTATTATGCCTCGCAACCGGCGGCGCCCGGCCGTCTCGAGGATCCATCACTTGTCGCTAAGGGCAAGGAACTATTTGACCGAGGCGTACTCGATCGAGGCATTCCCGCCTGTGCCTCCTGCCACGGAGCCAACGCTGAAGGCGTGGCCGAGTTTCCGCGCCTCGCTGGTCAGCACGCCAAATACGTGGTCAAGCAACTCAACTACATACAATCTCTGGTTCGTGCCGCACCGGTAATGCACGGTATCGTTAAAGACCTGACGCCGGCCGAGATCCAGGCAGTCGCCCTTTACGTGCAGTCGAAGTAGACGCACGCAGGACGGGCGTCCGCTGTTCTGGCAGGAACGACGGCTCCGGGGCGATCTGAGCCACTCGTCTGAGCGGCTCAAGTCGACCATACCGCCTGTTCGTGACGGCCGACAGTTGCCATTCAATCACTTTCCCGAGCGCCGTCGGCGAGCGGTCCACTTGAGGGAGAGGTTAGCGCGCACGCCCGTGTCCCAGCGCGTCTATTTCGCAAACCTTCGTGGCCGCTCCGCCCCCTGAAAGGAATAACCAACGCGAAGTAAGGAGAGGCACCGAAGAAAGCCAATATCGCGCCAGGAACACATCCTCTTTCAAGGGCAAGCCCAAAGTGGTTTTTCGTCCTGTCTCCCGCGTGGAGATAATCAAACGCTGGGCGAGCGTCGCAGAGCTGCATCGACACCTTAACGACAGCAACATCACAGTTTGCTGAAGGGTTGGGCGTGTAACATGAGCTGAGTGCGATCGCTCTACGCCCGCTCTCCAGCCAGCCCCTCCAGCACCCCTCAGCAGAGTCCAATAGCGTTAGTTCGCCGGAGGCATGGATTCGGGTGCGGTGGTTCTGTTGCACAGCGCCGGCAGTCCGCCCGACGAAACCGGGAGATGGGCGGCTGCACACATTCGGTGCCGAAATTCATCACATCAACAGTTAAACAATGGATTGGAGAAAGATGATTCGACATATCGCTGCAGGAATGTGCATTGGTCTGGCTTCCGCAAACGTAGTGGCCACTCCGCGAGCGCTGCTCGCAGAAGAAAGCCAAGTCGATTTTGTCGTCAAAGAAATGGGCGTGCCGGTCCCTGGCAAGTTCACGCGGTTTGAAGCGGTGATCGACATGGATTCAGCTAATCCCGAAAAATCCAATGTCAACATGCGTATTGAAATCGCCTCGCTGACCACGGGAAACGATGAAGCAGACGCGCTGGCGACAGGTTCCGATTGGCTCGACAAGACTCATGCACCTTTTGCGTCGTTCCAAAGCAAAACGATAAGACCGCTTAGCGCCGGAAAATTTGAGGCGACTGGAACACTAAGCATTCGCAATAAGCCTCGCGACATCGTGCTCCAGTTCGAGCAAATCGATCAGCCGGGTGGGAGAACAATCGTAGCCGGGGGCTTTGTCATTAGACGCTCGGACTTTGGTATTGGCGGAGGCGTATGGAACGAGGGTGGCGTGGTAGGAGAGGAAATACCCGTCAAGCTACGACTCACGTTGGCGCCAGCAAGCGCCGCCCGAAAGTGACCCACTTGCTTTGGGGTTGGCTCGGACGCGACGAGAGGCGGCCCGCCCGCCACGGGTACGGCCTGCCAAGTCGCGAACCATTTAGAACGGACAAGCCAGCAAGCAGAACGATGCCATTCAACATCAGGAAGACCGCGCATTTTGCTTTCAGATGGCTGCTCCTAATCGCACTGACCGCGTGCGCAAGCGTGGGCGGGCCGGCTATCACGCCGACGGACAACGGGCCCGCTGCAGATGTCGCGCAGACGCAGCAGCCGGATTTGCCCGCCATGTACGCTGAATTGGATCGTGGCCGTGGCGGCCAAGTCTTCCGGCTCGAGCCAACTAACTCGGCCGTTCGAGTCTACGTGTTCCGGGCAGGGCAGGCAGCGAAGCTGGGACATAACCACGTCATCGCCGCTCCGCAGTTCTTGGGTTTCATGTACTTGCCGCAGTCAGGCCCCGCCGATGGACGATTTGATCTGGAATTTCGGTTAGACCAGCTTGAGGTCGACAACCTCGCATACCGCGGCGGCCTAGGCAAAGCGTTTGCCTCGGTTCCTTCACCGGAAATGATCGCTGCAACCCGTGAGCACATGCTCAGCGAAGACAACATGCAGGCGGACCGTTTTCCCTTGGTGCGCGTTCATTCGCTCCAAATTGCCGGTGACTGGCCCAAGTTTGCTGCCAAGGTACAGGTAATGATGCACGGACAAAGCCGAGAAGCGTGGGTGCCACTCACCGTGGAAGGTCCACCGGACCACCTATCTGTCACTGGTGCCATGGTATTGCGCCAAAGTGATTTTGGCGTGAAGCCCTACTCGGTACTGGGTGGGCTAATCGCTGTGCAGGACGAGGTTGTGGTCGAGTTCAAACTCGCTGGAGTCTGACATGGTAGGAGTCGATTATGGGAAACGGGATACGTCCGGCCGAACTACCGGTTACGATACGGCCGCGATCACTTTTCATTGGGCGATCGCGTTACTCATATTCGTGGCCTTTCCGCTGGGTCTGTATATGCGTGATCTGCCTCTCTCCCCAGACAAGCTCAGGCTTTATAGCTACCACAAGTGGTTAGGCGTAACCGTCGTGATGCTTACTTGCGCTCGTGCGCTCTGGCGTAGCTTTAATCCCACCGCATTGCCGGGAACCCTGTCCCGGTGGGAGAGGATCGTAGCACCGGCGGTGCATTACCTGCTTTATGCACTGATGTTTATGGCGCCGATAAGCGGTTGGCTACTCAGCTCTGCTCAAGGGTTCCAGACAGTGTGGTTCGGAATCATCCCACTTCCCGATTTGCTCGGCCGAGATAAGGCAATGGCCCACCTTCTGGAGCAGGTGCATCGCAGCCTGAATTATTTCCTTCTGGTCCTTGTGGCAGGGCATACGGTCGCGGCACTCCGGCATCACTTCGTCACCAATGACGAGGTACTCGGTCAAATGCTCCCGTTCTTACGCGGGCGACTGATGCCAAGGAGGTACGATCAGAGGGTGTGCAAATGAAAAAGGCGGCCTGCGGCTTGGCGCTGCCGTAGGCGCAATGCTCGGCGTCGATCTCGCGCGCTGCTGCAGCGCCAGGATCGGATGGACGCAATCGTACACCAGGCGGTCCCGCCCCGGGCCAGGCGTAGGCTTTGATGCGCACGCCCGCGTTAAGCGCGGCCGCGGCAGGGCGTTCAAGTGATTATGGGCACGAACTGGTCGCTCTGCGGCGGGTCAAGTGTCTCCTAACGGTACCTCACTCGGATAGGATGGTTCGATGGCGGGGACGAGTTATTCAATGATAGTCCGGATGGATGCGCCAGAGTGGCACTCCGCATCTCGACGCTCTTTGCTGCGTGGTGCGATTTGGCTAGAATGTTGCCGCCCCCCTTCTACGTGAGCCTTGCCGTGCGCCGCGTTGTTATGTTCGTCGCGTTCCTGTGCCTGCCCGCTGGGCTTGCATCAGCGCAATCCGCTCCTTCGCGCCTGGACGATATTGTCAAAAGCGGAAAGCTGCGCGTCTGCACCCCGGGCGACTACAAGCCGTTCAGCTTCCTGCGGTCGGATGGCGCTTACGAGGGCCTCGACATCGATCTCGTGCAGGCGTCTGCCAAGTCGCTGGGGGTCGAGGTCGAAATGGTCAAGACCGCATGGCCGACACTGATGAAGGACTTTGTCGACAAGTGCGATGTAGCTGTCGGCGGAATCTCGGTGACGCTTGACCGGCAGAAGGCCGCGTTTTTCACGGTGCCCTACATGGTCAATGGCAAGGCGCCCATCACCAAGTGCGAGAACGTGGCCAAGTTCCAAGCCCTCCCAGACATCGACAAGCCGGGCGTCACCGTGATCGAGAATCCCGGTGGCAGCAACGAGCGCTTCGCGCGGGGCAACTTCAAGCAAGCGAAGATTGTAATTTTCAACGACAACACCACGATCTTCGACGAGATCCTGAAAGGCAACGCGGACGTGATGATCTCAGAGTCGGTCGAAGCCATCGTCCAGCAGAAGCTGCGCCCGGGGCTGTGCGCAGTGAATCCCGATAAGCCTCTACAGTATGGCGAGATGGCTTGGTTGCTGCCGCGCGGCGACGTCACCATGAAAGCTTGGGTGGACCAGTGGTTCCACCTCGCCAAGGCCAGCGGCGACTACGCCCGCATTACCGGGAAGTGGCTACAGTGACTCGCCTTCCGAGCCGCTAAGCGGACGTCTAACGCCCATCCCGACCCCCTCCGATCGTCCAGGTTTCGTGGAAGCGGACGTGGGCGCGACGCGTAAGAGCTCACCAAGAGTGGCGGCTGGGCTTGGAACTGCAGGGTTTTCTATTTCTTCACGGCCATTGCTGTCGCATTGCTCGGTGCTGGTCGCTTCAGCATCGGGGGGCAAAGCGGACGCGGCTGAACTAAGTGATGCGCGAAGGGCGAGCGCCTTCGGCCGATCTCCACTAAATCATTGATCGGCTCAAGCCGCGGGCCACAACCATGCCGCGCCGCGAACCCCGCTCGAATCGCCGTGCCGGTGGCGCGCGAGCCGAGTGTCGACTCGATCGGAGAAAACCCATCGGCCCCACAATCGCGGCACGCCTGCGTACAGCCGCTCGATGTTGGACATGCCGCCGCCGAGCACGATCACGTCCGGGTCGACGATGTCGATAACGTGCGCGAGCGCACGAGCGAGCCTGTTCTCGTAGCGAGCGAGCGTCGCTTCGCAGCGTGCATCGCCGGCGGCTGCGCGCGTGGCGATGTCTTGCGCGCTCAGAAGCTCCCCGGCCGCACCTGCGTGATCGCGCTCCATACCCGGCCCGGACAGGAAGGTCTCGATGCAGCCGGCCTTACCGCAGAAGCACGGCGGGCCGGGCCGCTCGTCGTCTGTCGGCCACGGCAAAGGATTGTGGCCCCACTCGCCGGCGATGGCGTTGGCACCGGTGAGCACGCGGCCGCGGACGACGATACCCGCGCCCACGCCGGTTCCGAGGATGACGCCGAAGACGATCTCAGCACCTTGGCCGGCGCCGTCGATCGCCTCGGAGAGCGCGAAGCAGTTGGCGTCGTTGCTGATCCGCACTTCGCGCTTGAGCAGCGATTCGAGGTCGGCCTTGATCCGCCTGCCGTTGAGGCAGACGGAGTTCGAGCCACGCAGCAGCCCCGTCGCGCGCGACAACGATCCGGGCGTGCCGATGCCGACGCTGCCGGTCGAGCCGAGCTCGGTTTCCGCGCTCCGAACCAGCTCTACCACGGAATCGAGCGTCGCACGGTAATCGTCCTTCGGCGTCGCAACGCGCCGGCGCAGCAGTTCCTTGCCAACATCGTCCAAGGCAATGATCTCGGTCTTGGTGCCGCCCAAGTCGACGCCGAAGCGGATCATTGCCCGCGGTCCGAGCCGAAAGTCGTAGGACTCGGCCCTTGCACAATCGTCGACGTGTCGGCTTTCACTCGACCCTCACCCGCCGCGCTCTCGCGCGGCGGCCTCTCCCGGAGGGAGAGGCGTTAAGAACGGGACCCCTCTCCCCTGGGGAGAGGGGAAGGGGTGAGGGAAAGATACGCCCAGCAATTGGCAAGGCCTCCCGGCTCAGCGGCGCAGGACGATCGCCGCTTCCCTGTCGAAGGCAACGCCGAGCGGCTCGTCGCGCGAACGCGGATTGCGCGCCTCCGTGTCGAAGACAAGGAGGTCGCCCCACGGAGTCGACACCACATACTCGATCCGGCTGCCGAGGTAAGCGGCGCGCTTGCAGACACCCCGCAACAGACCTTCGCCGGGCGGAACGATGCGCAGTCGATGCGGCCGCAACGCGAGCGTGGCGGGACCGGTCGCGACTCCGTCCGCATGCACCGCTGCGCTTACGCCGCCGGCCGAGAACGTCGCGCCCCCTGAGCCCACAACGAGGTCGCCGTCGATCAGGTTGGCGTCCCCGATGAAGTCCGCGAGGAAGCGTGTCGCCGGAGCTTCGTAGAGCTCGTTCGGCGCGCCCTGCTGCGCGATGCGTCCGCTGTCCATGACGATGATGTGATCGGAGACGGCGAGCGCCTCCTCCTGATCGTGGGTCACGTAGATCACGGTGAGCGCGAGCGACTGCTGGAGATCTCGAATCTCCTGCCGGACGCGGCGCCGCAGCTTGGCGTCCAGATTCGACAGCGGCTCGTCGAACAGGAGCACCGACGGCTCCAGAACGAGCGAGCGCGCGACGGCGACACGCTGCTGCTGTCCGCCCGAAAGCTCGGAGGGCAGCCGCTGTTCGAGTCCGGTCAAGCCAAGCATGGAGAGCTTGGCGTGCGCCAGCTCGCGCGCTCTGGTCTTGTCGGCGCCCGTCGACAGCGGGCCGTAGCAGACGTTCTCCAGCACGGTCATGTGCGGAAACAGAGCGTACGACTGGAACACCATGCTCACGTCGCGCTCGTTGGCGGCGCGCAGCGTGACATCGATGTCGCCGATCAGGACGCGTCCGGACGACACGGGCTCCAGCCCCGCCACCATCCGCAGTGTCGTCGTCTTGCCGCAGCCGGACGGCCCGAGCAGCGTGGCGAGCTCTCCGGGCGCAACGCGGAACGACACGTCGTCGACGGCGGTCACATCACCGTAGCGCTTGCTCACGCGGTCGAAAACAACTCCTCCTGTTCCTCTAGACATCTTAGTGTCCTGTCACGAGCATGGTCTCACGGCGGCCGAGCCGTGCTTCCCCGACGCCCTTCTGGACGGCGAGCAGTACCGCAAGCATGAAAAAAATCAGCACCGACGAGTAGGCGATGGCCAGCGGATATTCACCCGCCTCGACGCGGTTGACGATGTAGACGGTCGCCAGATTGTATTTCGCGGTCGCCAGAAAGATCACCGCGCTCACCGCGGTCATCGCGTGGGTGAAGCTGAACACCAGCGTCGCGAGGATCGCCGGCCGCAGCAAAGGCAGGATGATCTGCTGCAGGGTGCGCAGCGTGGAAGCGCGCAGCGTCGCCGAGGCTTCATCGAGCGTCTTGTCGATCTGCGCCAGCGCGGCCACGCCGGCGCGCACGCCGACGGGCATGTTGCGGAACACGAAGCAGAGCACCAGGATCGCCATGCCGCCGGTCAGCTCGAGCGGCGGAACGTTGAACGCGACGATGTACGAGACGCCGACGACGGTGCCCGGAATGGCGAAGCTAACCATGGTCAGGAACTCGAATGCGCGCCGCCCCGAGAAACGGTGACGGGTGATCACATACGCCGCGAGCAGCCCGATGAGCGCAGTGAGCGGCGCCGAGACAGCGGCCACTTCGACCGTCGTGAAGAAACTGTCCCACGCCGAGCCGCCGAAGAACAGCCCCCGGGGGCCCCACTCCACGCCGAAGCCAGCGGCGAAATGCGAAAGCGTCACCGTCATGTCGCCGCGGCCGACGTCCTTCACGAGTCCGCCGACGAGGATCACCGCGTAGCAGGTGAGCGTGAAGGCGATCCAGACGATCGCGGTGACCAGGCAGCCCAGCCAGAGGCCGCTCGGAAGCGGCGCCGGAATGCCCGAGTCGCCCTTGCCGCTCACCGTCACGTAGGAGAGCCGTCCCAGCCATCGCTGCTGCAGCCAGAACGCGATGAGAGTGAAGGCGAGCAGCACCGTGGCCAAGACCGCGGCGCGACCCGGATCGTGCTGCGCCCCGGCGATGGCGAAAAAGGTCTTGGTCGAGAGCACCTCGAAGTTGCCCGAGAGCACGATGGGATTGGCGAAGTCGGCGAGGCTCTCGACGAATCCGAGAAGGAATGCGTTGGCGAGCGCGGGCCTTAGCAGCGGCCAGGTGACACTGCGAAACACGCGTGCGCGCGAGGCGCGCAGGGTCTGCGCCGCCTCTTCCAGCGTCGGGCTGATCGCGGTCAGCGCTCCGTAGAGGATCATGAACGCGATCGGCGAGAAGGAAAGAAGCTGTGCCAGCGCAACGCCGGGCAGCCCGTAAATCCATCGCGATCGCGGGATGCCGAGCCAGGCGTCGAGCCAGCCGGTGATCAGCCCCGTGCGCCCGAACAGCACGACGATCGCCAGCGCGATCACGAAGGGGGGCGTCACGAT
>Ga0187778_10001733_pt1 | contig 15017 bp, 15 predicted proteins | sample 1015_Q2_SP5_20_M_FD_132418 | JGI IMG/M metagenome (GOLD analysis project Ga0187778, IMG submission 132418) | Tropical peat soil microbial communities from peatlands in Department of Meta, Colombia - 1015_Q2_SP5_20_MG | ecosystem: Environmental > Terrestrial > Soil > Wetlands > Peat | place... | reverse complement strand
TGAGCAACCGCACGCTCGGCGGCTACGAGCTGTTGCCGGGAGCGATCGAGGTCCTGACCACACTCAAAGCCCGGCAGGTGCCCTTTGCGCTGCTCACCAACGGCAGTGCCTACCCGCCGGCCGAGCAGGCCGCGAAGCTGCGCGCCGCGGGACTGCCGGTCGATGACGCGCAGATGATCACGCCCTCCATTATTGCGGCCGATTACCTGCAGCGTCGCGGCATCCGCCGGGCGCTGGTACTCGGGAGTGCCGGCGTCGGGCAGGCACTGCGCGATGCCGGCATCGAGACCGTGCACACCGGCGAGCCGGGAGCCACCGAAGTGGGGAGTGTCTTCGTCGGCTGGCATCCGCAATGCGGCATGAGAGACATCGAGACGGCGTGTCAGGCCATCTGGCGCGGCGCCGAGCTGTGCGTCGCCTCCGACGTCCCCTTCTTCGCCACCAAGCAGGGGCGCACGATCGGCTACTCGTTTGCAATCACCGCGGCCATCCGCCGCCTGACGCGTGCGCCCATGACGCTGACCGGCAAGCCCTCGGTCCGGGCGCTGCGCTTCGTCGCGCGGCGACTCGCTGTGCCGGTGCGCGCGCTCGCAGTCGTCGGAGACGATCCGATCGTCGAGGTCCTCATGGCGCGCCGCGGTGGTGCCACCGCGCTCGCGGTGACGACGGGGACGACGCGCCGCGAGGAGTGGGAAAGGCAGCCACGCGCGCGCACTCCCGACGCCGTCCTCGACGAACTGCGTGACGTGCTTGGTTGGATCGGCAACGCGGACGTTGCGGCGCAGAGCGAGGCCGCGAGCGCTCGAGCGCGTTCGCGATCGATGCGAAAACGCGTACCCGCGAGGCGCCCCGGCGCCGCGGGCCGATCCGCAGCGGCCGACAAGCGACGCGCCGGCCGCCATTCAGCGTGATACGGAGCACCACATGTCTTTGACCAAGCCCTATGCGGACATTCCCGGAACAACGATTTTCGACACCGACCAGGCACGGCGTGGCTATCACCTGAACATGTTCTGCATGTCGCTGATGAAACCCGAGAACCGCCAGCGCTTCAAAGCGAACGAGCGTGCGTACCTCGATGGCTGGCCCATGAGCGAGGAGCAGAAACAGGCGGTGCTCGACCGGGACTACAATCGCATGATCTCGCTCGGCGGCAACATCTACTTCCTCGCCAAGCTGTTCGCTACCGACGGCAAGAGCTTCCAGTACGTCGCCGCGCAGATGGCCGGCATGTCGCAGGCGGAATACGCGCAGATGATGCTTGCCGGCGGACGTGCGCCCGAAGGCTGAGGACGAGAGGACGAGGCAAGCAATGCGCGCGGCGCTCTACTACGGGCGGCAGGACCTGCGACTCATGTCGGTACCGGAACCCGAGCCGGGACCCGGCGAGGTGAAGCTGCGTGTTCACTACAACGGGATCTGCGGCAGCGACCTGCTCGAGTACTACGACGGTCCGGTCACTACGCGCAGCACCCCGCACCCGCTCACCGGTGTGCGCAACCCGGTGATCATGGGCCACGAGCTCTGCGGTGAAGTCGTCGCGCTCGGCGCTGGCGTCGAGGACTTGCGTCGCGGTGACCTCGTCGCGGTCGAGCCCGTCGAGACCTGCGGTCGCTGCCTGTTCTGCGGTCTCGGGCAGTACAACCACTGCCCGCAGCTTGCGATCCAGGGATACAACCGTGCCGGGGGTCTCGCCGAGTACACGGTGGTGAAACGACGCATGGCGCATGCCCTGCTGCCCGGCGTCTCGGCCCTGCAGGGTGCGCTCATCGAGCCGCTCGCGATCGCCTGGCATACGGTGAACCGCTGCGCCGTCGGCGCCGGGCAGGTGGTCGCCATCCACGGGGCAGGTCCAATCGGTGCCGGCGCCTTCCTCACGCTCAAGCGGCGCGGCGTCGAGGCGATCGTGGTGGATCCGTCGCCCGCCCGGCGCGCGGCGCTCACCCGCCTCGGCGCGCGCACGGTGCTCGATCCCACTGCCTGCGACGTGGTTGCGGCGATCCGCGACCTCACCGGCGGGCGCGGCGCGCACGCCTCGATCGACGCAGCGGGCGGGGCACAGGCCTTCAGGGCGATGCTGCACGGCACGCGCGTCGATGGCACTGCGGTGGTGGTGGCGATCCACCACGAGCCGGTCGTCATCCCGCCCTTCGATCTGCTGATGCCGGAGGTGCACCTGACCGGCGTGGCGCTGTCGGTCAACGCGTTTCCTCAGGTCATCGCGGAAATGGCCCGCGGCAGCTATCCGCTCGAGGGTTGGGTCGAGACCATCCCGTTCGACGGGGTGATCGATCAGGGGCTCGAGCGGCTGCGCCGTCAGCAGGGGATGAAGATCGTGGTGGACGTTGCCGGATCCTCGAGCCGGCCGCAGTAGGAGCACCGGTGTGAAGAGCGCAGCGCTGTTCGACGTCACCGGGCAGGGCGCGATCGTCACGGGCGCGGGCAGCGGTCTCGGCCTCGCGATCGCCGAGGCACTCGCCGAGAACGGGGCCCGCGTCACGCTGCTCGATACGGACGCCGGGCGCGTCGCCGCCGAGAGCGCACGGCTCGCGGCGCTCGGTTACGCGGTGCGGGGCGCCGTGGTCGATGTCTCGGATCACGCCGCACTCGAGCGCGCCTTCGATGCCGCCGTCGCAGCGCATACCCGCCTCGACATCGTGTTCGCGAACGCCGGGATCGACTCGGGACCCGGCTTCGTCACGGGCTGGTTCGGCGCGCAGCGTGCGCGCAACCCCGCCGGCGCCCTCGAGAGCTACAGCGACGAGCGCTGGAACCGCGTCATCGACGTCAACCTCACCGGCGTGTTCGCCACGCTCCGCGCCGCGGCCCGCATCATGAAGCCACAGCGCTCGGGCAAGCTCATCGTGACGACCTCGGTCGCGGGCTATCAGTGCGAGCCGGCGATCGGCTCGGCCTACGGCGCGGCGAAGGCCGGCGCCGCGCACCTGATGCGCTGCGTGGCACATGAGCTGGCTGCCTTCAACATCACGGTGAATGCGATTGCGCCGGGGTTCTTCGTCACCAACATCGGCGGCGGACATGCCAAGAACCCGGAGGTACAGCGCGCCATGGGCGCGCTCATGCCGATGCACCGCGTCGGCTTCCCCGACGACATCAAGGGGCTCGCGCTGTTCCTCGCCTCGCCCGCGTCGGCCTATCTCACCGGCCAGCAGATCACCATTGACGGCGGCTGGACGCTCGGACCGGCCGACTGAAGGCGATAGCTCGACCGCTACTCCTCGACGCACACCTCGACGAGTACCGGGCCCGTGGCGGCGAAGGCCGTCTGTAGAGCGGCATCGAGTTCGGCGCAGCGCGTGACGCGCACCCCCTGCGCCCCCTGCGCGCGCGCGAGCGCGCAGAAGTCGAGGTTCGGCAGCAGCGTGCCCGGCGGCGTCGCGACGCCAAAATGCGGGGCGAATTCCTTGAGCGCGCGGTAACTGCGGTTGTTGACGATCACCAGGGCAACGGCCAGTGCGAGCTGCGCGGCACTCCACAGACCCTGGATCGAATACATGGCCGAGCCATCGCCGAGCAGCGCGATCACCTTGCGCTCGGGTCGTGCCAGGGCGACGCCGACCGCCGCCGGCAGGCCGTAGCCGAGCCCCCCGCTGGCACACGTATAGAAAGAGTCAGGCTCGAGTATCGGCAGGTGATCATGCATCGGTCCGCGGCTGCTCGGTGCCTCCTCCACGAGGATGCTGCCGGGGGGGCGCAGCGCCGCGATCTGCTGCAGCAGATAGCGGTCCGTGAGGCGCCCGGGCGGCACCGGCGGTGGACGCACGGGCACAGCCGGTGCAGGTCTCGCGGGAGCCTGCACCGCCAGCAGCGCGCGGATGCCGGGCTTCAGGTCAGTGACGATCGACAGGCCCACGGGGGCGCGTGCCGCGGCAGCCGGATCGTCGGTGAGCTGCACGAGTGCGGCGTCCTCCGGCACGTGCGGACCGTGTCCCTCGACGTGATAGGTGAACACCGGGGCTCCGAGCACCAGGATCAGGTCGCTCCCCTGGAGACGCGCGACGATCTGCTCGCGGTCGGCAGGCAAAAAGCCGGCAAACAGCGGATGCCGCTCGGGAAAGCTGTTGCGCGAGGAGAGCGGGCTCACCCAGACGGCGGCCTGGTGCCGCTCGGCGAGCGCGATGACCTCGTGCCAGGCGCCATCGCGGGCCACCGCGGCGCCGACCACCAGCACCGGACGGCGTGCGGCAGCGAGCATCGCGGCCGCTCGGCTCAGCAGCACCGGATCGCCGGCCAGTGTGCTGCTGACCTCGCGGCGGGTCACGCGCGCGCACGGACGGTCCCAGTCGTCCACCGGCACCGACACAAACGTCGGCCCGCGCGGGGGCTGCATGGCAGTGAAGAAGGCGCGCGCCACGGCCGCAGGCACGTCTTCGGCACGCGCGGGCTCGCAGCTCCACTTGACGTAGGGCCGCGGCAGATTCGTCGCCTGCTCCGAGTAGAGGAACGGCTCGAACGGCAGGAGCGAGCGCGCCTGCTGCCCGGCCGTCACCACGAGCGGTGTTTGATTGCGATGGGCCGTGAACAGGCTCCCCATGGCGTGTCCGACGCCGATGGCCGAGTGCAGATTCACGAACGCGGCACTGCCGCGCGCCTGCGCAAAGCCGTCCGCCATCGCGACCACCAGCGACTCCTGCAGCCCCAGCACGTAGCGGAAATCGGCCGGGAAGTCGCGGAACATCGGCAGCTCGGTAGAGCCCGGATTGCCGAAGATGGTGGTGAGGCCGAAGTCGCGCAGCAGCGCGAACACCGCCTCGCGAACGGTCGTGCTCACACCCTGCATGCCGGATCGTCAGGTCGCAAGTTGTGACCCTCCCGCGAGCGCGGTTACTCGCCGTGGCGCCGTCTCTTTCAGCGCGAGCGCCAGCAGTGCCCCACCGAGCGCGCAGCCCGCCTGGATGACGAGCGGTGCCGTGAGACCGAAGTGATCCGCAGCCGTGCCTGCCAGAGCGGGGGCGCTCACGCCACCGAGGATCTCCCCGACCCCTACGGTAAGTCCCATCGAGGTGGCCACGTAGCGCGCCGGAATGGTCTCGGACGGGATGGTTCCCATGAAGAGCGGAAAGGTACCGCTCGCCGCCCAGCCGATGAAGATCAGCGCGCCGAGCAGGAAGAGCGAGCCGTGCCAGTAGAGCGCGGCGAGCGGCACCAGCACACCGAGTAGGTTGCACGCCATCACCACCGGGCGGCGGCCGAGCCGGTCGGAAAGCCCCGGGATGATAAAGCTGAAGAACGCGGCCGACAGTCCCAGCAGGCTCATGAGCACGCTCATCTCGCCCGAGGACAGCTGGCGCACCTTGACGTAGAACAGCGGGAGGAAGGCCCAGCCGAGCACCATCCAGGAGACCATGAAGACGCTCATGAGCACACACAGCACCATGTTGCGAAACCTCAGCATCGTGAGGTAGCTCATCGCGGCACCGGCGCTTGCCGGCAGCGGCTTTTTCTGCGGCTCGTGCACGTAGCGGGCGATCAGTGCTGCCATGATGAGGCCGGGTACGCCGGCGAGAAAGAACGCCACGCGCCAGCTCGAGTGCTCGGCAATGGCCACCAGCACCAGCGGAGCGGCAAAGGAGCCGAGGAGGTTGCTGCCGAAGTTCTGCATCACCCCCATGTTGTGTCCGCGTTTGCCGGGATCCGACTCGGCCGCCAGGAGCGACTGGCACACGGGCATGAACGGTCCCTCGACGAGCCCCATGAGAAGCCGCGCCGCGAACAGCGCGACGAACGACCCGGCGAGGCCCGCGAAGAACGAGCACAGCGAGAAGGCAATCGTGCTCATCAGCAGCACCGGCTTGCGGCTGCCGCTGCGGTCCGACAGCGCACCGCCGAGGAATGCCGCGACCGCCCAGGTAAAGGAGAGCGCCGAGGCAATGAGGCCGACCTGTTGATTGTTGAAGTGCAGATCCCGTGCGATGAACGGCATCAGGAAGCTGGCCGCGTTGCGGTCGAAGAACAGGAACCCGAAGGTGATGCCGAGCACCCAGATCAGGCGTTGTTCGTAGCGCATGTCAGATGAAGGAGCGAATGGGGTCCTTGCCGTCCCAGGCGATGCTCGCGCGGTAGAAGCGCCCAAAGACCTCTTCGAAAGCACCTCCGAGCTCGATGAGTTCGGTGAAGCCTGGCAGGACTGCCGTGGTATCCATGTACCCCACCCGGCCGCCGCTCGGTACGGCCGCGCGAAAGGCGAGTGCGTAGCCCTCGCGCTCGTACTGCGCGACCGCCGCATCGAAGTTCCAGGTCGCCACGCCCCAGTGGTGGAAGCCGTAGCCGCGCCGCTCGATCACCTCGCGGTAGACCGAGGGTGCGTCGTTGTTCGGCTGGATGAGCTCGATGTTCATGTGCCCGGCAAAGCTCATCGCGAGCGCCACGCCCGCGCGCGACGGCTGTCCGCGGTACAGCGGGTCTACGCCGCTGAAATGCTCGAGCACGAACCACGGGCCGATGCGCAGCGTGCTCGACCACTGCTCGAGCGCCGCGCGCAAGTCCGCCACGACGTACGCCATCTGGATGACGCCGTCGTCCGGCTGTCCGAACCCTACCTGACCCATAACGCCTCCCCCAACGCAAACGTGTTGCGAGCGTTGTGCTTGCCCTAATCCTGCGCGTTGAGCGAGCGCTCGAGATCCGCGAGCGTGCGGTAGCAGGGCAGTACCTGGGCGACGCTGGCGTTCGGTTCGCGCTGCTCGCGTATGGCGCGGAAAAACTCGCGGTCCTGCAGCTCGATGCCGTTCATCGACACGTCCACGCGCGACACATCGATCTTCTGCTCCTTGCCGTCGATCAGGTCGTCGTAGCGGGCGATGTATGTGCCGTTGTCGCAGATGTAACGGAAGAATGTCCCGAGCGGCCCGTCGTTGTTGAAGGACAGCGACAGCGTACAGATCGCCCCGCTCGCACTCTTGAGCTGGATGGACATGTCCATGGCGATCTTGAGCGTCGGATGCCTCGGACCCTGCAGTGCGTGCGCGATCGTTACCGGTGCGCCGCTTTGGTAGGTGAACAGGTCCACCGTGTGCGCCGCATGATGCCAGAGCAGGTGGTCGGTCCACGAGCGCGGCTGGCCGAGTGCATTGATGTTGGTGCGCCTGAAGAAATAGGTCTGCACGTCCATCTGCTGGAGCAAAAGCTCACCCTGCGTGATGCGCTTGTGAAGCCACTGGTGCGACGGATTGAAGCGCCGCGTGTGCCCGACCATGCAGACGAGACCGGTCCGCTTCTGCAGATCGGCAACTGCCTGCGCGTCCGGAAAGTTGTCGGCGAGCGGTATCTCGACCTGTACGTGCTTGCCGGCCTTGAGACATGTCATGGCCTGAGCGGCGTGCAGCGGCGTCGGGGTCGCGAGGATCGCGGCTGCGACGCCAGGTCGCTCGAGCGCCTCGGTGAGGTCCGTCGTCACGTGCGCAATGCCATACCTCTGCGCCACGGCGCGGGTCGGCGCGAGCGTGCGGCCCACGAGCGACACCACCTCGATGTCGCCGATGGCCTTGATGGCATCCAGGTGCTTCGCGCCAAACGCCCCGGCGCCGGCGAGGATGATTTTCATGGCAGGTTCTCCAGGATCAGGTGGCCCACGGCAGTGTTCGAGGCGGGCACGTGATAGAAGCGGTGCACGGTGCGCACTTTCTCGCTGAGCGCACCGCGCATGATGAGCCACATCACCAGCTCGATCCCCTCGGAGCCCGCCTCGCGCACGTATTCGATGTGCGGCATGTGCGAGAGGGCCTGCGGCTCGTTGATCAGCCGTTCGATGAACTGCTGGTCCCACTTCCGGTTGATGAGACCGGCGCGCGCTCCCTGCAGCTGGTGGCTCATGCCGCCGGTACCCCAGATCTGCACGTTCAGCTCGGCATCGAACGAATCGACCGCCCTGCGGATCGCTTTGCCGAGCTCGTAGCAGCGGCGGCCGGAGGGCGGCGGATAGAGCACCACGTTGACCGGAAAGGGAATGACGCGCACCGGCCAGGCCGATACCTGGCCGAAGAGCAATGACAGCGGCACCGTGAGGCCGTGATCGACATCCATGCGGTTGACGATCGTGAGATCGAAATCCTGCTGGATCACCGCCTGCGCGATGTGGCAGGCGAGCTCGGCATGTCCGCGCACCACCGGCACGGGTCGCGGGCCCCAGCCTTCGTCGGCCGGGGCGAACTGCTCGGCGCAGCCGATGGCGAAGGTCGGCACGATGTCGAGACTGAAGGCGGTGGCGTGATCGTTGTAGGCGAGGAGTATGACGTCGGGCTTTTGCTGCGCGATCCAGCGCTTGGAGAACTCATAGCCGGCGAACATCGGCGCCCAATACGCGTCCTGCGCCCTGCCGTTGTCGAGTGCCGCGCCGATCGCGGGGACGTGCGAGGTCGTGACGCCAGCGGTGACGCGGGCCATTAGCGGCTCCAGTAAAGGCGCTGCGGGTTATCGACGAGCAGCCGGCGCTGCAGCGCTGCGGTAGTCGCCACCTGCGGGATGAAATCCACCAGTGCCCCGTCGTCCGGCATGTGCGACTTGAGGTTCGGATGGGGCCAGTCAGTACCCCACAGGACCCGCTCCGGGAAACTCTCGACGATCCGCCTGGCGAAGGGCACCACGTCGGCGTAGTCCGGAGGACCACTTTTCGACAGCCGGTCGGGGCAGCTCACTTTCGACCAGATGTTGGGATGCTCGCGCATCAGCCTGAGGAACAGCTCGAACTCCGGCCCATCGACCGGCTGCGTGACATCTGGTCGACCCATGTGGTCGACCACCACGGTCGCGGGCAGCGAGGCGAAGAAAGCGTAGAGCTCGGGCAGCTCCGCCGCCTCGAAGTAGATGACCACGTGCCAGCCGAGCGGCGCGACGCGGCGGGCGATCGCCTGCAGCACCTCGCGCGGGGTGGTATCGACCAGCCGCCTGACGAAGTTGAAGCGCACACCGCGCACCCCGGCCTCGGCGAGCGCCGCGAGCTCCTGCTCGGTGACGCGCGCCGTCACGGTCGCAACCCCGCGCGCCCGTCCCTCCGAGCTTTCCAACGCATCGATCAGCGCACGATTATCGCTCCCGTGACAGGTGGCCTGAACGATGACGTTGCGCTCGAACCCGAGGTAGTCGCGCAGGCCGAAGAGCTTCGTCCGCGGCGCGTCGCACGGCGTGTAGCGGCGCTCCGGGGCATAGGGAAACTCCGCCCCGGGCCCGAACACGTGACAGTGGGCGTCCACGGACCCGGCGGGCGGCAGGAACTGCGGCCGACGGGGCGTCGGGTGAAACGGCAACCAGTCCCGGTCGGTCGTGAACGGGCCCGAGGCCGCCGTCGCCGGCCAGGCCGCATCGCCGGGACGAATGATCGGCTGCGGACTCACTGACCCCTCGCCTTGAGGAGGGCGTCGAGCCGTGGGAACACCCGGCGGGCATTCGTCGCGAAGATCCGCTCCTTCTCCGCGGTGGATATGGCAAGCGCGTCGATATAGCGCCGGGTGTCGTCGAAGTAATGCCCGGTGCGCGGGTCGATGCCGCGCACCGCACCGACCATCTCGGAGCCGAAGAGGATGTTGCCAATATCGATGACGCGCAGCAGAAGATCGATGCCCGCCTGGTGATACACGCAGGTGTCGAAGAACACGTTCTTCATCACGTGTTCCTCGAGCGGCGGGCGCTTCAGCATGTCGGCCAGGCCGCGGTAGCGACCCCAGTGATAGGGAACGGCCCCGCCGCCGTGCGGAATGATGAAGCGCAGCGTGGGAAAATCGCGGAACAGATCGCCCTCGATGAACTGCATGAACGCCGTCGTGTCGGCGTTGATGTAGTGAGCGCCCGTCGCATGAAAGTTCGGGTTGCACGAGGCCGAGACGTGGATCATCGCCGGCACATCGAGCTCGATCATCTTCTCGTAGAAGGGGTACCAGTGCCGATCGGTGAGCGGCGGGGATGTCCAGTGACCACCGGAAGGATCCGGATTCAGGTTGCAGCCGACAAAACCCAGCTCGCACACGCAGCGCTCGAGCTCGGCGGTGGAATTGGCGATGGGCACGCCTGGCGACTGCGGCAACTGGCACACGCCGACGAAGTTCTCGGGATACAGGTCGACCACGCGCTTGATGAGGTCGTTGTTCGCGCGCGTCCAGGCGCTCGAGATCGCCTCGTTGCCGATGTGATGGCCCATGGCCGAGGCGCGCGGCGAGAACAGCGTCAGATCCGCACCGCGCTCCCGCTGCAGCCGCAGCTGGTTCCTCTCGATGCTGTCGCGAATCTCGTCGTCGGACATGGCGCCGGGCTGCGCCGCGGGGGCGGTCGGGTCCTTGAGGCGCGCGAGCTGCGCATCACGGAATTTCTGGTGTGCGGCGGGCGCCGTCGTGTAGTGACCGTGACAATCGATAATCATTGGCGCGGGGTCTCCAGAGATCGCCCGAGCGCCGTCGCGGTTGCACGCTCGAGGCTGGGCGCCGGCGTTTGCGCGAGCATGCGATCGAGCATGGCGCCCAGTACTTCTTCACTGAGTGCCGCGGCGTGGCCGGCGGCCCACTCGTGCCGCTCGACGCTGCCACGGCTCATCCAAGGCTCCAAGCCCGCCTCCGCCACCGTTCGGGCTGCCTCGCGCATCTCCTCGGCGCGCCGGCGACCGTGCTGCAGGGAGCGAGAAATCATGTAGCGGGCGAGCTTGCGCCAGTTGCCGAGCGGAAACAGGTCTTGGAGCGAGGCGACTACCGCGTCCTCGACGCCGTAACGCCGCGCGGTGAGCAGCGACTCGGCGAGCAGTGCTTCCATGCCCTTCACGATCACGCTGCGGCACATCTTGGCCGCCGAGGCCGCACCGACCGACTCTGCGTACACCCCGGCACCGGCGAAACCCAGAGCCTGCGCCAGCGGCAGGAACTCCCTGGCGTGCGGGCCGCCGAGCCAGATGGGCGAGGCGATCCGCCTGGGTGCGATCGGTGACATGACCGCCGCTTCGACGTAGCGGCCACCGGCTGCCTCGATCGTGTGCGCGGCCTGCGTCCTCGTGCGCGGCGATACCGAGTTGAGGTCCAGGTAGAAGGTGCCCTGAGCGAGCGCCGCCGCGGCTTCGGCTGCGGCCGCGTGACACTCGCCCGCCGTGACGGCAGAGATCACGAGTGAGCTGCCACGCACCGCCTCGGCCATGGAGCTGGCCGCGCGCACAAAGGTCAGTGCCGCCGCGGCGCGCTGCGGCTCGCTGCCCGCGAGCGGAAAGAGGCGATCCCAGGCGCCGAGCTGGATGCCAGCCGTGCGCTGCAAGTCGTTCGCGAGGACCTGGCCAACCTCTCCGAGTCCGATGAGCGCAACGCGGCGCGGCAGCGTCGTCATGCGTCCCCCCACGCGCTCGCCGGGACGAAGACCTCACCCTGCATGAGCTTGCGCGCGGTGCGCAACAGCGCCGCACGCTTCACCGTAACGGTGCCGCCGTCGAGGAGCACGTCCATCTCCACGGTGAAGAACCCGGTTGGATGCTCGATCTCGAGCCGTTGTGACCCCGAGCGCGGCCTGAGGCCCGCGACCTGTGCGGCCACCGAGCCGGGCGTGACGCAGGCGGTGGCGACGCTCACTGCCCCGAGCACCCCGATGGCCTCGTGCACGCGGTGTGGTATGAAGGTCCGCGTATGAATGGTGCCGCCGTGTCGTGCGCTCGACACCAGGCACATCTTGGGCACCGTCTTGCGCGCCACCTCGCCGAGGTTCATGCGCCGTCCCACGGCGAGCCGCAGGTGCTCGATGCGCGCCTTGAGCGCCGCATCACCCTCGAGCTCTTCTGGCGCTTCATCGCCACGCTTGCCGAGATCGCTGGCGCGCATCAGGACGACCGGCATGCCGTTGTCGATGCAGGTCACCTCGACTCCCTCGATGCAGTCGATGTTGGAATCGGTCGGAAACAGCTTGCCGCACGAGGATCCGGCCACGTCCAGAAAGTCGATCGGTATCGCCGCGGCGGTTCCGGGTACGCCATCGATACGTGCGTCGCCCTCGTATTCCACCGCACCACCGGGTGTCGGGACGTGCGCGACGGCGATGCTCCCGGTGTTGAGCATGTGGATGCGGACCGCAGTGGCGTCGCCGGCCACGCGCACCAGGCCGTTCTCGATCGCCCACGGACCGACGCCGGCGAGAATGTTGCCGCAGTTCTGCGAGTCGCTCACTTCCGCCTTGTCGACGACGACCTGAAGAAACAGATAGTCGACGTCGGCGTCCGCCCGCCTGGAGGGGCCGATGACCGCGACCTTGCTGGTGAGCGGGTGCGCACCGCCCACGCCGTCGATCTGACGGGGATCCGGCGATCCCATGGCCGCGAGCAGCGCGCGGTCGCGCGCCGGCGCGAATTGCGGCAGATCCTTGACATGAAAATAAAGTCCCTTGGAAGTTCCGCCGCGCATGAGCGTCGCGGGAATGGCGCGCAGCATGTCGTCTCACTCCGGCAGCGACTGCGGGCGGTAGATCAGGCCGCGCTGCGTCAATTTCCCGCGCATGTCGTAGATATCCAGACCGAGCTCACCCTTTTGCAGACGCTCGCGCGTCCTGGCTTCCTTGGCTTCACGGGCCTCGCTGGCCTTGAGCACGGCGGCCGCCTCGAGGCGTGGCACGATGCACACGCCATCGTCGTCGGCGATCACCACGTCGCCCGGGCTGACCAAGCTGCCGGCGCACACCACCGTAACATTCACCGAACCCAGGGTTTCCTTCACGGTTCCCTGCGCGTGTACCGCCTTGGACCAGACCGGGAAGCCCATGTTGGTCAAGTCACGGACATCGCGGACGCCGCCATCGATAACGAGCCCGCGGACACCGCGCGCGGCGAGCGAGGCGGCGAGCAGCTCCCCGAAATAGCCGGCGTCGGAGTAGCAGGTAGGCGCGACCACCAGCACGTCACCGGCCTGACACTGCTCGACCGCGACGTGGATCATCCAGTTGTCGGCCGGTGGCAGACTCACCGTGACCGCAGGTCCCGCGATGCGGGCCCCCGCGTAAATGGGGCGCAGCGTCGGACCGAGAAGCCCGGTGCGACCCTGCGCCTCGTGGACGGTGGCGACGCCGTAATGCGCGAGGGCCTCGACCACCTCGGGATCGGCGCGGCGAATATTCGTGTACACGACATGCATGGCAGGCACCTGCACGGGAAGCGCTGGGGGAACACTGCGCCCGATTGTCCAACAGCTCCGTCCCGGGCGGGTAATTGCAATTCACGGCCGGGTATAAGAAATTGTGAACATGACCGTCCGCGCCTCCCCGGGTCCCTGCGCCACGCCGAACCTGCGGCATCTCATGCTGTTCGATCAGGTGGTCCGGCGCGGCAGCGTGAGCGCTGCGGCCCGCGCCGCGCACCTGAGCCAGCCGGCGGTCAGCCAGGCGGTGGGGCAGATCGAGACGGCTCTGGGAGCGTGCCTGATGCAGCGCAGTTATTCCGGGCTCGAGCTCACCCGTGCCGGGCACTCGGCTGCTCTTAGAATCGACCGGGCACTGCAGATCCTGCGCGAAGCCCTGGCCGCGGCGCGCGCGCGATCGGCCGATGCACCCGGGCGCGAGGTTCTCTCGAGCATCACCTCCACTCAACTTAATGCGCTGATCGCCGTGGTGGAGGAGGGCGCATTTGCCCGTGCGGCACGCCGTGCGGGGTGCGCCCGCACCGCGCTGCACCGCGCGGCGCGACAGCTCGAGAGATCGCTCGGCACCTCGCTCTTCGAAGTCACGAGCTTCGGGGTGCGCCCGACGCGCGAGGCGGAAAAGCTGGCTCTGCGCACGCGCCTGGCGTTTGCAGAGATCGCCCAGGCCCAGGCAGAGGTTGCCGCGGCGCAGGGTACCGGCAGTGGCTCGACGACGATCGGGGCCATGCCACTGGCGCGCAGCGTGCTCGTGGCGCGGGCAGTCCTCGAGTTCGCAGCGGCACGGCCCGACCACGCGATCAGTATTCTGGACGGCCCGTATGAGAGCATGCTGGGGGCTTTGCGCCGTGGCCGTGCGGATGTGCTGGTCGGTGCATTGCGCGATCCGGTTCCTTACGAGGACGTCGTGCAGGAGCACCTGTTCGATGACCCGCTCGCGATCGTCGTGGGGGCTCACCACCCCCTCGCAACTGCCGGCGAGCCGGCGCTCGCGGCCCTGGCGCAATTTCCCTGGATTGCGCCGCGGCGCGACTCGCCACTGCGACGCCACTTCGATGCGCTGATCGGGCGACTCGACGCGCCGTGCACGGTGGCGCCGATCGAGTGCAATTCTCTGGTCGCGGCGCGCTCCATGCTGCTCGCCAGTGAGCGCGTCATGCTGCTGTCGGCACACCAGATCCACCACGAGCTCGAAACCGGCCAGCTGGCTGCCCTGCCGCATCCGCTCGGCGCCGTGACACGCTCGATCGGACTCACGGTGCGCCGCGACTGGCGACCGACCGAGGTGCAGGCGCAACTCGTGGAAGGATTGCGGCGGCACGCGCGCGCGGCCTGCGACGCGCACCCCGGGCGCCACACGCCACATGAGCAGGGGGCTGACTGATGCGCTCGACCCAGGTGGCGATCATCGGCGCCGGCCCCTCGGGCTGTTGCTCTCGCAGCTTTCCCGCGTGTGGAAGGCGACGCGCGTTTCCCGGTGGTTCACTCTGCTGCAGTCGGCAGAGTTGGAAGCCCAACGGCCTGGTGGCGAGTTACGCGCAGAGCTCCTCGGGGCATCCTGCGGATGTCTCGCGCGCGGACGCCGGTTCGCTCGCCCGTTGCGCGGGCAGGCGCTGCAGCGCCTCGAGAAGCCGTTCTGCAAAGTGAGGATCGGCAGCCGCCATGAGTCCCATCTCAGTGAGTTCCGCTGACAGGAAAGAGGTGATTTCGGACATTTGAGTGCTCCTTGATTCCGTCACGCGACCCGGGGGTTACACCGCTTTTTCCTCGAACCTAGCCCCCTGATCCCCTGGAGCCTAGAATCCCCCAAGAGCCCTGAAGAGGCTTTGGACGCTGCCTGAGACCTCCTGAATTCCCCTGAAACGAGTGGAAAATGGCTGAAGGCAGCCGCGCTGAGGGCGTCTACGAGTTCGGCGACTTCCG
>Ga0187778_10001732_pt1 | contig 15017 bp, 18 predicted proteins | sample 1015_Q2_SP5_20_M_FD_132418 | JGI IMG/M metagenome (GOLD analysis project Ga0187778, IMG submission 132418) | Tropical peat soil microbial communities from peatlands in Department of Meta, Colombia - 1015_Q2_SP5_20_MG | ecosystem: Environmental > Terrestrial > Soil > Wetlands > Peat | place... | reverse complement strand
GATCTCGCGTGTATTACCACGGGATTTATTCCACGCGAGATTCCTCGCCCCGCTGGTGAAAGCGCGGGGCTTCGGAATGACGCCTCGATATGAGGGTAAGAAATTCAAACTGAGACAGTACCTGAGTTCTGCTATCCTTTGCGATTGAAACCAAGTCAAATCCGCCATGCGTAGAGCTATAAATCACCTCAAAAGATCTGATCCGGTTTTGCGTGCGATCATTGAGCGTATCGGCCCATTCCGCATGGAGTACGGTCCAGCGGAGTTTCACAGCCTTGCAGAAGCCATCGTGTATCAGCAGTTAAACGGCAAGGCAGCTGTTAGCATCTTTAAGCGCTTCGCATCGTTGGCCGGGGAGCCGCTCACTCCTGTGGGCATCCTCAAGCTCACTGACGAGCAGATGCGCTCGGTGGGGCTTTCCAAGCAGAAGTCTTCCTACTTACGCGATATGGCCCAACGCGCCGTGAATGGACAACTCGACTTCAGGAAGCTGCACGAAATGTCCGATGATGAAGTCATCAAGCATCTCACCCAGGTGAAAGGTGTGGGCGTCTGGACGGCGCAGATGTTCCTGATGTTCACGCTGAAGCGTCAGAATGTTCTGCCCACCGGCGATTTCGGCGTGCAGATGGCGATCAAGAAAAATTACAACAAACGCAAGCTCCCCAAACCCGCACAGATGGAAAAGCTTGCCAAGCCGTGGGAGCCCTACCGCAGCATCGCGTGCTGGTATTTGTGGAAGAGCATGGATGTGAAGACCATGTAGCGGGTAGTTCCTCTTGCAGGAAAAAGTGGTAGCGTGAGCAAGCCATGGCAATTGGCCGAATTGTGGTGGCAATCTACTTTTTCAGAAGGCTAAGACCGTCCGAGTGGCTCACTACGGTTCCTCTGCGCTCTCAGTGCACTCTGTGGTTTAATTGAGGCTGATGACCGAGCAGAAGATCCGTGTGCTGGTTGCGAAGCCCGGCCTTGACGGGCACGATCGTGGCGCCAAGGTGATTGCACGGGCGTTGCGCGACGCGGGCATGGAAGTGATTTATACCGGCCTGCGTCAGACTCCCGAGATGATCGTCACCGCCGCCTTGCAGGAAGATGTCCAGGTGATCGGCCTTTCAATCCTCTCCGGCGCTCACAACGCGATCGTTCCCCGGGTGTTGGATTTGCTCAAACAGCACAAGATGGATGACGTAATACTAATTGTGGGCGGGATTATTCCCGACCAGGACATTGATCCTCTGAAGAAAGCTGGTGTTGCCGCGATCTTCCAACCGGGTACTGCCATGGATGAGATCGTGCAATTCATCCGGTCAAATGTGAAGCCGCAAGGCGTGCCGACCACAACTTGATTACTCAAATTACGCACGCCCGGTTTGCGCGCTGCCTTTTCCTGTTATACCGTAATCAGTTTCGGATCCTGCCTCATGGCCAATCGTGCTGAGTCCACTGCCTCCTCGACATCCGGGGTCCTCGAATCGCGAATTGATCCCACTTCACCCCGCTTTGAAGCCAATATGCGGTTCTTGGCGGACTTGGTTTCGCAGGTGCGCAACGAAGAAGAGAAAATTCGCGAAGGCGGCGGGCAGAAGGCAATTGAAGCCCAGCACAGCAAGGGACGGCTGACGGTCCGCGAGCGCCTCCATTTGCTGGTTGATCCTGGGTCCTTTTTCGAGATCGGATCCTATGCCGCCTTCGGCATGTATGAAGAATGGGGTGGAGCGCCCGGAGCTGGCGTTGTCACTGGTTTGGGACGCATTCACAGCCGTTTAGTGATGATCATTGCCAATGACGCTACGGTCAAAGCGGGCGCGTTTTTTCCCATGACGACTAAGAAAGTAATTCGGGCGCAGAACGTCGCCATCGAAAATCGCATTCCGACGATTTACCTGGTCGATTCTGCGGGCGTATTTCTTCCCTTGCAGGAAGATGTATTTCCCGACACCGACGACTTCGGGCGCGTTTTTCGCAACAATGCGGTAATGTCGGCGATGGGTGTGCCCCAGATCGCCGCGATTATGGGGATGTGTGTCGCCGGGGGAGGATATCTTCCGGTCATGTGCGACCATGTGCTCATGACCGATGGGAGCGGACTCTTTCTTGCCGGTCCCGCGTTGGTGCAAGCCGCCATCGGACAAAAAGTCTCTGCCGAAGAGCTGGGCGGCGCTGCTATGCATTCCGCCATCAGCGGGACCGTTGATTTTCGCGAGCCGACCGATGAGGCTTGCCTCGCGCGGATTCGCGCCATTGTGGAAAAGTGGGGTTATCGGCGGCAATCCCCCTGGGACCGCAAGAAACCGGAAGATCCCGCATTCGCCAGCGAAGAAATTTATGGCATTTACGACTCCTCTCCAGCGCGCCCCTACGATATGAAGGAGATTATTGCGCGCATCGTGGACGGTAGCCGCTTCGACGAGTACAAATCCGAGTATGGAAAAACCGTGCTCTGCGGTTATGCGCGCATCGGGGGGTTTGCGGTCGGAATTGTCGCCAATCAAAAATTGCATGCCCAGGCTACCGATCACGAAGGCCACAAGCGACTGGAATTTGGGGGCGTGATTTATACGGAGTCGGCAGAAAAAGCCGCTCGCTTCATTATGGACTGCAACCAGAATCTGATCCCGCTGGTTTTCTTTCACGATGTAAACGGCTTTATGGTGGGCCGGGATGCGGAGTGGACTGGCATTATCAAAGCTGGCGCAAAGATGGTGAACGCGGTATCGAATTCGGTCGTGCCAAAGATTACTGTAATCGTCGGCGGATCCTTTGGAGCGGGACATTACGCGATGTGCGGCAAGGCCTACGATCCACGCTTTATTTTCGCTTGGCCGACTGCCCGCTATGCGGTGATGAGCGGCGATTCAGCTGCTGGCACGCTGGTGGAGATCAAGATTAAGCAGTTGGAGCGCAGCGGTAAGAAGCTAAGCGAGGAAGAGAAGAAAGAACTGTATGAGTCGGTGAAGCGCACATACGATGAGCAGACGGTTCCGCGCTACGGTGCGGCCAGGCTGTGGATCGACAAAATCATTGATCCCATTGAGACACGCGATGCAATCACCCAGGCGCTCGAGGCCGCTGCGCTGAACCCGGATGTTCCAGAGTTTAAGGTGGGAGTGCTGCAAACATAGGTCCTCCATTGAAGGGCTATTTTTTGTTTCGTTCTTGGTTTCTGATTTGGGGTTGAAGATGGATTGAGACGCACCGTTTGGGCAAACGTGCAAATGGACTCTTTTATTTGTCCAGAAACTGCTGAGCTAAGTGCCAAGTGCTAAATGCCAACTGCTGATTACATCAAACTCGTCGAGTGCCCGCGGGACGCCTGGCAGGGGCTGAAGGGGCAGATTCCTGCTTCGCTGAAGGTGGACTATCTGAAAGCCTTGATCAGTGCTGGATTCAAGCATATCGACGCGGTCTCTTTCGTCTCGCCCAAAGCCGTGCCGCAAATGGCGGACGCGGAAGAAGTTTTGAAGGAACTCGATCCGCCGGATGACGTAGAAATCATCGGTATCGTGGTCAACGAAAAGGGTGCCGAACGTGCCATCAACACGAATGCCGTGCGCACTCTGGGATTTCCTTACTCGGTGTCGCCTACCTTCCTGCAGAACAATCAACATCAGACGTTCGAAGAGGCGATCGACGAATTAGAAAGGATCAAAGGCAAAGCCGATGAAGCTGGACTTGATGTCGTGGTGTATATTTCGATGGCGTTTGGGAATCGATACGGCGACGCCTGGAGCATCGAGGAGGTAGTGAACGCTGTAGATGTTCTCGAGTCCTGCGGCATCCGCACCATTTCACTGGCTGATACGGTAGGCCAAGCCGGACCAGAGAAGGTCAGTGAGTTGCTCAAGGCGGTGATAGCCAAGTTTGGTTATCTGGAAATCGGGGTGCACCCGCACAGCCGTCCCCAACAGGCATCCGAGAAAGTGCTGGCGGCATACGATGCCGGCTGCCGCCGATTCGACTCCGCCGTGGGGGGACTCGGAGGATGTCCATTCGCCCAGGATTTGTTGGTGGGGAATATCCCTACGGAGGCGGTGGTCGAGGCTCTGAAGACACGAGGCGCCGCTTTGCCTCCGCTCAAACCACTTGACGTCCTGTTGCGGGCCAGCAGGGAGATTGGTGCGCGATACACGAATTCCCATGCGGCAGATTAAATTATTGGCAACGCGGATTTCGCTTACCGCATGAACTACAGCACAATCCAAATTAGTTGCGATAGACAACTGGCGACCATCACTCTGAATCGTCCTGATAAGCGCAATGCCATCAGCTATCAACTGATTGACGAATTGCTGACCGCGCTGCAGGAGGCAGAGCGATCATCAGCATTAGCGCTCATTCTAACCGGGGCCGGCAAAGCGTTTTGCTCCGGGATGGATTTGGACAATCTGAAGCAGTTGCTTGGGAGAACTCCAGAGCAGAATCTCGAAGATTCGGAGACTATGGCCCGACTTTTCCGTTCGTTGTACGAATTTCCGAGGCCCACGATCGCAGCGGTAAACGGGGCCGCGATCGCCGGTGGATGCGGATTAGCCACACTCTGCGATTTCACGCTAGCCGTTCCGGAAGCAAAGTTCGGTTATACCGAGGCTCGCATCGGTTTCGTTCCGGCGATCGTTTCGACTTTCCTCATTCGACAAATCGGGGAGAAGCATGCCCGGAATCTGCTATTAACTGGGAGAATCATTTCTGCGGAAGAAGCCGCGCGCTTAGGCATGGTCAACGAGATCGTTTCGCCGGACAAGCTATTGCATCGCGCTCAGGAGTTAGCAGCGCAGTTGATCGAGAATAGTCCGTCCTCGCTGGTGTCTACCAAGCGTTTACTCACGCATCTTGCCGGCCAAGAGCTTGAAGCCCAACTCCGCCTAGCAGTTAAGGAGAACGCCGCAGTTCGGGCGACTCACGACTTTCGCGAAGGGATTTCGTCGTTTTTGGAAAAACGCAAGCCCCGGTGGAGCGGAAAGTGAGCACAAACAACAACCATCCTGTCGTCAGTGAGAGCCGGTTGCGGGTGCGCTACGCCGAAACCGATCAGATGGGAGTGGTCTACCACTCGAATCACTTTATCTGGTTTGAAGTGGGCCGGGTGGAGCTTCTGCGAGAGTTAGGATTTTCATATCGAGATATGGAGCGTGAGCATAATTGTCACTTGGCAGTCGTGGACGCACGCTGCCGCTACCGGGCGCCAGCATCCTATGATGATGAGATCATCGTACGCACGCAGATAAAGAATGTGCGCGAATCGCTAGTGCATTTTGGGTACGAACTGTTGCGGGCGAGCGACGGTCAGCTGATCGCTGAGGGCGAAACGACGCATATTGCGATCGACGCCGACAAGAGGATCACGACATTCCCTGAGAAATACATGCAAGCTCTGCGCGCGGCCAAGGCAAGATAAACTGCATTCGGCGCCTAGACGAGACAATTGAAACGGGAAACTGGCAACTCCTTTGAAAGCTCTTCATATAAACGGCAATGATCTGACTCCCGCAGCCGTGCGGGAAGTGGCCGTGGAGCGGCGTCCGGTTCTGCTTGATCCCGATGCCCGCGGGCCCGTGCGGCGCGCTCGCGCTGTGGTGGATGCACTCGTCACCAGTAACAAGGTTTCCTACGCTATTACTACTGGGGTGGGCAAACTCTCGGATGTGCGCATTTCTGGCGATCAGATCCGGGAGATGCAGGTAAATCTAGTGCGATCGCATGCCGTAGGAGTTGGCGAAGCACTTTCTCCGCCGGAAACCCGGGCCATGATGCTGCTGCGCGCCAACTCGCTTGCTAAGGGCTATTCCGGTGTGCGCGCCGAGGTGATCGATACTTTGTGCGAGATGCTGAATCGGGGTGTGACGCCGTTTGTTCCGTCCCAAGGCAGCGTCGGAGCGAGCGGTGATCTGGCGCCACTGGCGCATCTCGCGCTTGTGTTGATCGGGGAAGGGGAGTGCCTGAATGACAAGAGCACTCGTGTTCCGACAGCCGAGACATTGCGGGCAGCGCAGATAAAGCCGCTGATTCTCGAAGCAAAAGAAGCTGTGTCGCTGATCAACGGTACACAAGGAATGCTAGCGGTAGGAACGCTAGCTTTGCTGGCCGCGGAAATTCTTGTCGATTCGGCTGATGTAATCGGCAGCCTTAGCCTGGATGCGCTACGGGGGACGGATGTGGCTTTCGATGAGCGGATTCATAGAGTGCGCCCTCATGCGGGACAACTCGCGACGGCCGCAAACTTGCGCAAGATGCTTGAAGGCAGCCAGATTCGCGAATCGCATCGTACTTGTGAGCGCGTACAGGATGCCTATTCACTGCGCTGTATCCCACAAGTGCACGGTGCGGTACGCGACACGCTCTCTCACTGCCGTGAGGTGTTTCAGGTTGAGATCAACTCGGCTGTAGACAACCCGCTGGTGTTTGTGCGAGCCGTCCAAGCCAGGGGTGGTCCTGGCTCGCCCGAACTCCCCGAGGGCGACATTCTCTCTGGTGGGAATTTTCATGGGGAACCAGTGGCATTCGCGCTCGATTTTCTGGCAATCGCACTCAGCGCACTGGCGGGCATTTCCGAAAGAAGAGTGGAGCGCCTTGTAAATCCCGCGCTAAACGAAGGATTGCCCGCGTTCTTGGCGGCAGATGCAGGGCTGAACTCGGGTTTCATGATGCCGCAGGTCACTGCCGCGGCACTGGTCAGCGAAAACAAAATCCTGGCACATCCCGCTTCGGTCGATTCCATCACAACTTCGGGCAATAAAGAAGATTTCGTTTCGATGGGAATGAGCGCGTCTTTAAAGCTCAAGCGGATTGTAGCAAACACCAGAAATGTTCTGGCAATCGAAGCTATGGCCGCGGCACAGGCATTGGATTCGTTGTTGCCGCTTAAGCCCGGCAAGCGCGGGCAGGCTGCGTATGCGGCAATTCGCTCCGTGTGCCCGCCGATAAGCAAAGACCGCGTCATGTATGGGGATTTCGTTCGCGTTGCCGAGTTGATCGCAAGCGGCAAATTAACAGAACCGATCATGTAATATCCCGTCACTGGATACCTTTCAGAAGCTATATTGCCTTCCAATAAATTGCTTAGAAAATAAGCTATTCTAGAAAAGCTAAGGGAGGTACCGCCGTATACCGCATTGCGGCAGGACGTGACTTGATATTTTGATTTCTGTTATCCAACTCGGAAATATTGATTACGCTACCGGACTCCGCCTGCAGCAACGTTTGGTAGAACTCCGCAAGGATTCGCGAATCGGTGATGTACTGGTTTTACTGGAGCACAGTCCAGTGATCACTCTGGGACGGAATGCCAAGCGTGCCAACCTGATCGCTTCACCTGAATTGCTCGCGGAGCGCGGTGTTGAGCTATTCGAATGTGACCGCGGCGGTGACGTAACCTTCCATGGTACCGGACAGCTCGTCGGCTATCCCATTTTCGATTTGCGTGGAATGAACTCAGGCGATGGCAATCGCAGAACCCTCGGGGCCGTGGAATACATTCGCCGGCTTGAGGCAGTTCTCGTCCGGACTTGCGCCGACTTTGGCATCTCAACCAAGGGTACCAGCGGCTTGACCGGCGTATGGACTGCCACTACTTTTTCATCCCGAGCGGAGGCTGATGACTCATTTACGAATCATCTGCCGAAATCCAAACAACCTCTTTCTCCGCAAGAAGCCAAAATCGCGGCGATAGGTGTTCACATTTCGCGTGCAGTGACCTCGCATGGCTTCGCTTTGAACGTGAATACCAATCTCGATTACTTCAAACTTATTGTTCCCTGCGGAATCAAATCGAAATCAGTCACCTCCATGGCCAAAGCGCTGGGCCGCGAGCTTTCATTGCAGGATGTGGCCCATTCGGTATCTCGTAACTTCGGAGTGGTCTTTCAATCACAGATGCTCTGGCTGGAAGATCTCGATTCGCTCTTTAGAACCTCTATAGGTGTTCCCTTGGAAGTGCCCTCCGAATTGCGACAAATCCACAAAGAGGAAGATACGCCCTGGGCCTAGGATTTAAGCTGCACGCCTGAATTTGGCCAAATCTCATAACCCGAGGTACATTCTTATTGGGGTTCATGATCAGGAAGAAGAACAAACTGGAGCGAAAAAACGCTCTCCGTCCAAGCTCAAATGGACGCCGTATTCTGCAACCGCGTTCCTCACAACGTACCTATTCCATAGTTGATTATCGGCTGGAAAAGCCTGAATTTACGCTGCGCCAGGTGAGAAGCGGGGACGGAGTTCGCTATGAGGTCGAGGGGGATTTGAGCGCACCTGTTCCTCCTATCCGACAATCAAAGTACCTGGATAAAAAGCAATGCCTCGAGATTTATCGCTGGATGCTCCTCAACCGCAAGATGGAGACCGCCCTGGAGAATCTTTACAAGCAGGGCAAAGTGGTGGGTGGAGTTTATTTTGGCCTGGGGCAGGAAGCGTGTTCATGCGCGTCCGCTTACGCGCTTAAACCAGACGAATGGCTCGGCCCAATGATCCGCAATCAGGGATCGCTCCTGGTTCGGGGTTTTGCGCCTCGCGACATCATGATGCAGTACATGGCGAAAGCCGATTCACCCACCAAAGGACGCGATGCATCATCACATTTCGGTGATATTCAGAAGCATAATGTTGTAGCACCGATCTCGACACTTGGAGATCTGATTCCTGTGCTGGCGGGAGTGGCGTTAGGTGCTCGTCTGCAAGGGCGCCACATTGCCGTCATGACGTACATCGGTGACGGCGGGCAGTCTACCGGGGTCACCTATGAAGGACTGAACTTCGCCGCTGTCCAGAATTTAGGGTTGGTCCTATTCGTCGAAAACAATCTTTGGGGATATTCGACCCCCGCCGACATGCAGTTCCGGGTAAAAGACCTTGCCGAACGCGCAATCGCCTATGGGATTCCGGCGGTGATCGTGGATGGCACTGACGCTTGCCAGATCTATGATGCTGCCCATGAAGCGTGTGAGCGTGCGCGTCGCGGCGAGGGGCCGACTTTGATCGAAGCAAAAATGATGCGCATGAAGGGCCACGCCATCCATGATGCGGCAGAGTATGTTCCCAAGCCACTGTTTGAGTACTGGCGGAAGCGGGATCCGATCGCGCGATTTGAAGGTTACTTGCTCCGCAAGAAATGGCTTACGCCTGTCGAGAATCGACATCTGATGGCTGCGGTTGATCAGCAACTCGAAACCGACCGCGATTTCGCGGTGAACTCGCCGATGCCGCTGCCCGAATCTGCAGCCGGCGGTGTGTACTGCGAGAATGGTTGTCACGAAGTTAAACCAAAATACAGTTTGCCTAAGGTGCGTCAGGCGAAATCCAGTTTTGCAATGCAGCAAAAAATCGAGCCAGCCGTACACCTCAAGTAGAAACCTCAGCCATGCCCCAACTCACCTATCTCGAGGCTATCCGTCAGGGAATCGCGGAAGAAATGGAACGCGATCCCACTGTCTTTTGCCTGGGCGAAGACATCGGCATTTACGGTGGGGCCTTCAAGGTCACCGATGGCCTTATTGACCGGTTCGGCCCGGGGCGCGTCATCGATACGCCCATTGCGGAGTCAGCGATAGTCGGAGCGGCATTCGGGGCTTCGCTGACCGGCATGCGTCCGGTGGCTGAGTTTCAATTTATGGATTTTATCGGCTGCGCTTTCAACCAAATCGTGAACATGGTGGCGAAGGCCCACTATCGCTGGGGAGCGCCGGCCCCGCTTGTCATCCGGGGGCCAAGCGGCGGCAATGTACACGGCGGTCCATTCCACTCGCAAAATCCCGAGGCCTGGTTTGTACACGCGCCCGGGCTGAAGGTTGTCTGTCCGGCTAGCGCTTACGATGCCAAAGGCCTGATTAAAGCTTCAATTCGCGACAATAATCCAGTCATTTTCTTTGAACACAAATATCTTTATCGCCGAATAAAAGAGGAAGTTCCCGCGGAAGATTACACCGTTCCTGTGGGAAAGGCTCGTGTTGTGCGAGCAGGCCACGACCTGAGTATCGTCACTTACGCGGCCATGGTGTACGTGGCGCTGGAAGCCGCTGAGATTCTGGCGCGGGAAGGGATTGACCTGGAGGTTCTTGACTTGCGCACCTTGGCACCGCTCGACCGCGAAGCGATCGCGCAAACTGTACGTAAAACCAACAAAGTAATTCTTCTGCATGAAGATGTTCGCACCGGAGGCATTGCGGGAGAGATCGCAGCCGTGATCAACGAAGAGGTTTTTGACGATCTCGACGGTCCGATCGTTCGCATTACGGCGCAAGACTCGCCGGTGCCATTTTCACCTCCTCAAGAGGAGTTCTTTCTACCGAAAGTCAGTGACGTGGTCCGCGAAGCCCGGCGATTGCGCGCATACTAAGTAGAATTCGTTTAACATCGTAAGCGTTCAACGGCAATTTTTGCGCCTGGTCGCGACGGCGCGATACGGATATTGGTCTTTAATAAATGATTGGGGGAGAAATGCGTTTTATTCTCGGGGTTATTGTGACGCTGCTTGTGATCTTGTTGGTTGGGCTGGCCGTAGTGAACTTTGGCTTTTTCCCGACCACTGCAGACGTGACTCCACCCAGCTTCGAGCGCCGGATCGCCACATCTGCGCTGGACGCGTCGATGGAGCGTCATGCGCCGCGCGTAAACAATCCCATCCCGCCGACCGACGCCAATCTGATCGACGGAATGAAGATCTACACTATGAATTGCTCGCTCTGCCATGGAACGCTGGATAACAAGCCCAGCCCGCTGGAGAAATCCTTTTACCCGCCGCCACCGCAGCTTGTTCTTGATCCACTCGATGATCCTGAATGGCACATCTATTACGCGGTCAGCACTGGCGTGCGATATACCGGAATGCCGGCCTGGAGGCACGCTTTAAGTGAGGAAGACATCTGGAAGGTGGTGGGGTTCCTGTCGCGCGTGCAAAAGTTGCCTCCCAAAGTGCAGGACTACTGGAAGAATGCCTACGGGGTTGGACCGCTGCCAGCCGGCGAACAGAAGCACGAACACGGGAGGGATTAGTGTCCAAACAGGATGGGCGCCGTTAGCTATAATAAAAGTTTATGCGTGCTCTCAGAATGTGACTGAGAACGCGTGGAAGAGGAATTATGCCGACCGATATCGTCATGCCCCAGATGGGGGAATCGATTTTCGAAGGGACGATCACCAAGTGGCTGAAGAAGCCGGGCGATAAAGTGCTGCGGGACGAACCCCTTTTTGAGATTTCCACCGATAAGGTGGATGCAGAGATTCCTGCGCCGGCTTCCGGTGTACTTCAGGACATTAAGGTCGGTGAAGGAAATACGGTACAGGTGAATACGGTCGTCGGAACGATTGCTGGCGATGGAGAGTCAGCCGCAGCAACTTCGGCGAAGCGGCCGGCAACGGCGCCGGCTCCAGCAGCCCCCCCAAGACCCGAAACAGTATCCGCCAAAGCGGTTCCGCCCGCGCCAGCCCCTCCGGCGATCGGTGAGGAACAGGATCATGCCCGTTCCTCGCCGCTGGTCCGCAAAATTGCGCGCGAACACAGCGTGAACCTGTCTCAAGTGCCAGGCACCGGATTGGGAGGCCGCATCACCAAGCAGGACATCATGGCCTTTCTGGAACGGCAGGAAGCGCCTGCCGCCGCTCAGCCATCAGTTGTGCCCAGCATTCCCTCGGCTCCGGTTGTCCGGCCCGCCGCAGCGCCAACTCCAGCAGCAATTCCAGGCGACCTCGTGCCAATGACGCAGATGCGCAAGATCATTGCCCAGCGCATGACTGAATCACGGCGCGCCAGTGCTCACGTCCACTCTATGTTCGAAGTGGATTTGACGCGAATTGTGCAGCTTCGCAACAGGACGAAAGCAGGTTTCGAGCAGCGGCACGGAGCGCGTCTGACGTTCATGCCGTTTTTCGTCCGTGCCGCCATCATTGCTCTGCAGCAGTTTCCGATTGTGAATGCATCGGTAGAAGGTGAAGCCATCCGCTATCACCGTCATGTCAACGTGGGAATTGCAGTGGCGCTGGACTGGGGCCTGATCGTTCCCGTGCTGAAGAATGCTGACGAACTTAACTTTCTTGGCTTGCAGCGCGGCATTACCGACCTTGGCGAGCGGGCACGCACCAAGAAACTTAAGCCCGAAGAAGTCGAAGCCTCGACCTTTACGGTCACCAACCCAGGACAGTTCGGCGCCGTGTTCGGGTTGCCAATCATCAACCAACCAAACACAGCTATTCTCGGCGTCGGCGGAATTATGAAGATGCCGTTGGTGGTGACTGATGCCGACGGCAATGATTCCATCGCAGTCCGCTCTGTCGTTCATCTCACGCTCGGCTATGACCATCGTGTGATTGATGGCGCCGTTGCCGATCAGTTCATGGCTTTTCTTAAGAAGACACTGGAGAACTGGAGCGAAGAAGTCGGCTAGCTTCGCTATTGAGTGGGCCCGGGTGAGTTCATAGCCGAATGAGAACTCTGCCCGGCAGCCCAGATCGAGGCATTGAAACACTCGACCGTTCCCGAAATTATTTGGGATAGACCTTCTTTGAACTTGCCCTCGTCGACAATTTCTTTTTGTCCTAAGGCGTCCGTCATGGACAAGGCCGATTGCAAGAACGACATTACTGCATCTTTTTTGTCTGCCCCGCTGCGGTGGTTGAACAGACCTTCGATGCTGGTCACAATGCCCGGGATGAAAGCGATGGCTTGAAGTAGCTTGGACGTGAAGTTCATATTTTCTCCTCGAATTAAACTAATTGCAGTTCTACGCAGATTTATTGATTTCGCTGAGTGAGGGCACGCGTGTGGCTGTCGTGCTGCTCCAGCATGCGCTTTATTTCTTCTTGACCTTGCCGCAGTTGCTGGAGCTCAACTTCCATGCGTATGCGTCCCTCAGTGTTGGTTGCCTGGATCCGCTCGACAATTGTCAGCCGCGCTTTGGCGGTTTCAATTTCAGTGTCTTGACGCGACGTGTTCCGCGCCTCCTGGACCACATAACCCGCGAGTGAGAGTGCAAGCGCACACAGAGCTACGATCGTTCGAGCATCGAGTTTCCGGGTTTCGGCGCGGTGCTTGACTGCCTGCAAGCCTTCCTTGACTGACGCCAGGGAAACTTCCAGTTGCGTTAACTTGTCCAGCACTTCGCTGTGGGAGTCCTGATCCGTGTGGCGCGCGACCAGCGGCTGTTTTCCGGCAGCCCCCGCACGCTGCGTGGGTTTGTTCAGAAGACCATCGTCGATACGGCTCATAGTGGGTCATCGAGTTGATAGACAACCGTGAACACGGTGCCGGGAGGCGTGGCGTTCGAGTTCGGAACTAGCGCAACGGATAAGGTGCCACCAGTTCCCAGGTTGACGCTGGTTGTTCCTGCGCTGATGGCTTGCCCGGACGCCGTCGTGAATGCCGGCCAGGAGATCAGCAGTGTGCCTTGTGCCGGACTGCCATCCGCCCGATATACGGTGTCTTGAATCGTCGTCATCGGCACTGTCTGCGATATTCCTGACGCAGTCAGGACCAATAGACATAAAAAAAGCCGCCGTGAAAGGCGGCACATCTCGGACATATCAATCCTCCGCGCTACTGCCCGCGACCTCGATCAAATCTCATACTTCGGACTCCCTCTGTGGCCCTCGCATCGGACGCACGTTTTCGCAGGCACATCGGCTTCTCAAACTACAGCAAGGTTAGTAACCGCTTGAAAAATCCTGGAAGGGTGTTTATTTCTCGACTTGCGCTTGCAGCTGCAGGTATCTCCTCACACTCTTTACATAGACATCGGCAAAATCCACTACCGGCCGTCTCGCCTGAATCAACCTCATCGCATCCTCCAGCATCCACCCCAGGGAACCAAGCAGCGCCAAAGCCATCATGGGCGCGCGATGCACTCCTGCCGCACAATGTATAAGAAGCTTGCTTGCGCTTTCATCCAAGGCCTGCAACGCAAAATCGACGCCTCTTTGAAAAATTTCAGGCCGCTTTAGTTGAAAGTCGTCATCCGTGGGATTCCATAGCACCCTAAGCCCATACGGCGCTGCCAGAGCACTGTCGTCAAACTCGCTCTGCATATCGATAATGTGTGTGATTCCGGCCCGTGCTACTTCCGCCATCTTGGCTGCGGTCCAGATTCCACCGCCGAGCGCGATTCGGTCGGTGATCCAAGTCATGTCCATTCGTCGGCCTTGCTCTGCCTTTCTAGGCTGCCATCGCTTGGATGCAGGAACTGGAAGTTGCTCATGCAGTAGCCGGATTTTCATTCTACGGTATTAGGAGCGATTTTCCCCAGTCGGAGCGAGACTTGCGACCTCAGTGTTTCCCACAACTCGTTCTGCAGGTTCCAGATAGTTAAGTAACCGCCTTGCCAGCGAGTCGTCAGGCGTCGCTGCCTCGCTTGCGGAGACCGGGAAGAGCCCGACCATTTCGAACAGGTATTTCATCGCCTGAAAGTTGCCGGCTCGGACGTGTTTAATCATTTGATCTACTGTTTCAAGCGCACGGCTACACACCAGATTGATAATTTCATCGCGAACCTTTTCGAAATCAGCTACGCTAATGCGCTGCGCGTGGGGGTCGGTCTGAGTTCTGCTGCAATTGGCCAGGTTATTCTTCCCGTCCCTTTTGCAATTCGGACGCTTCTTTCTCAGAGTTGCCAACGTGACCTGCCAACAAAAAGGCGCGCTTTTCAGCGCGCCTCAATATTTTTCCTACCTAAATTCAGAATAACAAATTTGAGGGGGGTATTATGACACGTTTTCAGAAATTATTTTCGAGATTATGCACTTGACACAAGGTTAGCTATCCTGTACTATTCCTACTGTGATTTCTTCTTGGGCACTGATTTCTGACTCCGATGGTTTTGGCCCTTTAAGTGCTTACGGACAGCTTTTTGAATTTCAGGATGGAAGATGTGACGGAGTGCTTCTTCGTCTGTCATCTCCATCGGATGTTTCTTCTTCTTTGACATAGGTGACCTTATGAAAGAAGCCATTGACCTCTGCGAACTGATTGACCGCTTCGGTGACGACCAAAGATGCCGTAATTACCTTGAGCACCTGCGCTGGCGCGATGGAATACGCTG